>Ga0180435_10000891_pt1 | contig 31479 bp, 27 predicted proteins | sample SS_ome_3_FD_132467 | JGI IMG/M metagenome (GOLD analysis project Ga0180435, IMG submission 132467) | Hypersaline lake sediment archaeal communities from the Salton Sea, California, USA - SS_3_S_1 metaG | ecosystem: Environmental > Aquatic > Non-marine Saline and Alkaline > Hypersaline >... | reverse complement strand
GGAATGCCGCTGAACAGCAGGCCGAGACCGATACAGGCGGCTAAGGTTGGTGTGTGAGCACCGGTGAGCACAATGCCAATCAGAACAGGCCAGAGCCCGAAGGCGATCACGGTAGTCCAGCGCGCACCTATTCGTTGCGCTAAGCCAATCAGTAGTGGGCCACCAAAAATCATCGCGACACCCATCAGAGTGAAAGCGGCGGACGCTTGCGCACTGTTCCAGCCACTGTCGTCTTCGAGTCTGGTGGTCAGGAAACCCATGACTAAAAGGTACATGAAGCCAAAGGTGGAGTACGCGACGGTAAGCGGTAACCAGCCGCGCATTTTCTGCAGGGCGCCGAAGCCGCCAATGCCAGCACCACCGGTGGGTCTGGCCTGTTGATGACGAACCACAGCAAGAACCGCTATGACAACAACAAGACCGATACCTCCCTGTATCAGATACACACTGGACCAGGCCTGATCACCGATATCTGATCGAAGTGAGCCACTGAGCAGGCTGACAAAAGCAATGCCAAGACCAATGCCGGAGCCCATCAGGCCAACAGCAAGACCGCGATGGGCTGCGGGTAATGCATCAGCCGCAATCACCGGCGCAGGAATCCATACACAGGCGCCCCCGATTCCCGCAACGAATAACCCAGCGGCTAACAACACAGGTGTATGAGCGGCGGCCGCCAGCAGAAGGCCGCTGGTTGCCAGAGCAAGCCCCAGGCGCAGAACAGTGAGCAAACGATACCGGCTGGTTGCCCATGCGACGATGATTGTGCCCAATAGATAAGCCCCGACGTTGGCGCCGCCAACGAGCCCGGCCAGGGTATTTGAAATACCAAGGTCGTCACGCACTGCGGGTAACAGTAAGCCATAGCTGAACCGCCCGAAGGCATGCGCAACTGCTGCGCCCAGTGCAACCAGAAGCACTGTTGTCCAGCCAAAGCGAAACTTTGTAGGCTTAAAATTGTTCTTTTCAGGCGTGGTCAACAAAAGTCATCTAAGTGGTTTGAGTGCGCAGGTTACCCGATGCGCAACGCCGTTGTCCGCTGCTGGTGAGTGAGGTCCGCTTGAAAGGTCTATCAGTTTCGGATTCAGCCGCGTACGATGCGTGCCGGCCCGGATGCCCATGATTCTGCAAACAGGCAATCCCTCTAAACAATTACAGGTTCCACCCCATGACGGCTCCCGAGAATGATCCAGGTGAAAAACATCCGATGCAGTTTCGCCAGGTAGAAATACAAAGCGAGCCTGTCGAACTCTATAAGATCTTGAAATTTGAAGGGCTGGTCACGAGTGGTGGCCAGGCGAAAGCTGTGGTTGCAGCAGGCCAGGTTCTGGTCAACGGGAAAGTGGAAACGCAGAAGCGTAAGAAAATAGTTGGCGGTGATAGCATTGAATTCGAGAACGAAAAAATTGTCATTAAGCTTCTAGCTGCAGACGGTATAGAGGACTCTGAACAACAATGAAAGCCAATGATTGTCTGCGACGTGTTCGCTACATCCTTGATCTGGATGATAAACAGGTCATCGCGCTGTTTGCACACGCTGACCAGAGGGTCATCAGAGCCCAGGTGATTGCCTGGATGAAAAAAGACGACGATCCAGAGTACGAAGAAATCAGCGACAAGATGTTTGCAACTTTTCTGAATGGCCTGATCAATGAACGGCGCGGCAGAAAAGAGGGTCTCCAGCCCGAACCCGAGAAGACAATGAACAATAATATTGTGTTCAGAAAGCTGAAAATTGCGTTCAATCTTCAGGCTGAAGATATTCTCTCATTATTATCGTTGGCTGACTTCAATATCAGCAAGCATGAACTGTCTGCCTTTTTTCGCCGACCAGGCCACCCACACTACCGGGATTGTAAAGATCAGGTTCTGCGCAATTTCCTGTCGGGCCTGCAGATCAAACACAGAGGCGTCGGCGAGGACAGCTGAAGTCCGCTTTGTTCTCTCCTCGACAGTTTGTGCCCGTCTCGGTAACATGCCGCCCGCTCGCCCAAGCTGTACAGCTGATTCCTGTACTATAGTTATCTGTAGTTGCATCGATGGTCTGTCCACTCTGTCAGCTTCGTCTGGTCTCCACTTGTTCATTCACTCCCGTGACATGAGGTCTTGTGCTTCGGCGTTTGCGTTTCACAACGCAAGCGGGCGGCTTTGTGTGGTTCTTTTATTTAAACGTTACGAGTTTTCTATCAAAAATACATATCTTAAATATTTTGCGCTGGTGCAAACGGTCAATTATCGGACTGAAATACTGTCCGGCCTGACGGTGGCTCTGGCGCTTGTGCCCGAAGCCGTCGCGTTTGCTCTGATTGCCGGCCTGTCGCCGCTTACCGGCCTCTATGCCGCTTTTGTGATGGGTCTGGTAGCCAGTGTGCTGGGTGGTCGTCCCGGCATGATTTCCGGCGCAACAGGCGCGATAGCTGTGGTTATTGCCTCTCTAGCGCTGTCCCATGGTGTTGAGTATGTATTTGCCACAGTGGTGCTGGCGGGCACTTTGCAGATATTGGCTGGGGTTTTCCGCCTCGGTAAAGTGATGCGCCTGGTGCCGCATCCCGTCATCTTCGGTTTTGTGAACGGCCTTGCGATTATCATTTTCATGAGTCAGATCGATCAGTTCAGATCGGATGACAGCAGTTGGTTGGCAGGTACAGACCTGGCCACCTTTGGGGGGCTGGTTGTTTTTTCTATGTTGATTATCTGGCTGTTGCCCAAATTTACAAAAGCCGTGCCTGCGTCGCTGGTCGCGATTCTGGCCGTCTTTGGTATCGTGGCAGGTCTCGGCATTGACACCAAAACTGTGGGGGATATCACCTCAATTGCAGGGGAATTTCCGCCTTTCCACGTACCCATGGTCGAGCTCAGCCTTGAAACACTCGAACTGATCTTCCCCTATGCATTGATAGTGGCCAGTGTCGGTCTGATTGAGAGTCTGCTGACGCTTAACATTATTGATGAAATTACAGAGACCCGTGGCCGAAGTAACAAAGAGTGTGTTGCTCAGGGTACCGCTAATGTGTTGTCCGGTTTCTTTTCGGGCATGGGTGGGTGTGCCATGCTCGGCCAGAGCCTGATCAATATTTCCTCTGGCGCGCGCGCCAGGCTCTCAGGGGTTGTAGCTGCCGTGATGCTGCTTGTTTTTATCATGTACGGCGCTCCGGTGATCGAGCTATTGCCAATGGCTGCGCTCACCGGCGTGATGATGATGGTGGCAATCGGCACGTTCGAATGGGCAAGTCTGAAAGTCTTTCAGCGCATGCCTGCGTCTGACATTTTTGTGATGATTCTGGTCACGCTGGTGACGGCAGTGTTGCATAATCTGGCTGTTGCTGTGGTTGTTGGGGTTATTATTTCAGCGCTGGTCTTTGCCTGGGATAATGCAGTGCGTATTCGAGCGCGTAAGTATGTTGATGAGCAGGGGTGGAAGCACTATGAGATTTATGGCCCGCTTTTCTTCGGCTCCACGACCAATTTTGCAGAGAAATTCAATGTGCTTGAAGACCCTGATCATATCGTGATCGATTTTGAAGAGAGCCGAGTTGCGGACATGTCCGCAATCGAGGCGCTCAATAAAATAACCGAGCGCTATGCCAAGGTGGGCAAGAAAGTACATCTGCGGCATTTATCTGCAGATTGTAGAACTCTGTTGGCTAATGCTGAGGCGTTGATTGAAGTTAACTACTACGAAGATCCAACCTATAAAGTCGCTGGCGCTGGCGATTCTGTGTCCTGAAATTATTTGCACTAGCCCCTACGAAGCGTGGCTGATTCTTCTTACACTCTTTACCAGGTAAACATGATTTGAGACCCGGTGAGTGATATGAGTGAAGTAACGTCTGAGCAACCTCAAAACCCCTATGACACTTGGGCGGCCATGCGCAGGGACCACCCCGTGGTTCAGGAGCAGGCAGATGCGCCTTATTCGGTGGCGCGTTATGAGGATGTCATGACCATCCTCAGAGATAACGAAACCTTTTCGTCGGATGTCTCGCTGCGCAGCGAAGAAGAAAAGAAAATACGCCCGTCGATGTTGTTCAGTGACCCGCCGGTTCACAATCGGCTGCGCAAACTGGTGAGTTATGCGTTTAAACCCCGTTTTGTTGAGAGTCAGCGTAGCCTGATAGAGGCGCGTAGCGAAGAGCTGGTTGTTGAGATGAGCCGTAAACGTGAACTTGATCTGGTAGCAGCACTCGCGGCGCCATTGCCGGTAACAGTCATCGCTCATATGCTGGGGGTTGTTGATGGCGACCTGAAGCAGTTTAAGTACTGGTCTGACAAAATATTCAGCAACATTGGCGAAATTCTGTTTGCGCAACCCGATGCCGAAGTGCAGAAAGCTCAGCTCGAAATGGACACCTACTTTCTTGAGCGGATTGCGGAACTGCGTAAGCAGCCTGAAGATAATCTGCTCGGTCGGCTGGTCGAAACCGAAACCGAAGAGGGCAAACTGACGGATAACGAAGTCTTGAGCTTTTGCGGCTTGCTGCTGATTGCTGGTAACGAAACAACGACGGGTCTGATTACCGGCAGCGTGAGGGTTTTCAACGAGATGCCTGAAACCTTTGCACAGCTCAAAGCCAATCCGAGCTTGATCCCCACTTTTGTGGAGGAGACACTGCGGTTTTACTCACCCTTCTCAGCCACCATCCGGCGCACCACAACTCAGACCACTCTTGCCGGAATCAGCATTCCCAAGGGTGCGCTTGTACTGCCACTGATCGCATCTGCCAACCGGGATGAGTCGGTTTTTGAAAACGCGGACCAGTTTGTTATTGATCGACACCCCAATCCTCATATTGCGCTGGGCTTTGGTATCCATAACTGTCTTGGCGCCCACCTGGCGCGCCTCGAGGGCCAGATTGCTGTCGCATCGATGACAAAACACCTGAAAAGTATTTGTTATGCTGCGGGTGAAGAAACTGTTCCGGGTCAGCTCGGCGGTCCAAGTAAGCTGATGGTTAACCTCGAGCCTGCTTAGGATCTGTCTACGTTAAAATTGCGGTCAGTTGAGTAGCTATCAGTAAAGGGGAGAATATTGTGCCTGCAACTCTAAACCTGCGGCTTACCTGGTGCGCGTTGTTTTGCAGTGCAGCATTGCTGTTGGTGCCCGGCTATATTCAGGCGCAGTGCAGTTCGACACCGGGTCTGAGTAAGCTTTATCAGACTGGCTGGGGTATCGATTTCAAAGGCCAGCGATTTGCGCTAGACACCACAATCAATGGCGGCAACGCTGCTGATCTGAAATTGAAGTGGGCCTATGGGTTTGGTACGAAAACCCCACGTGTGTTTCCGCTTGTTAGCGAAGACACCATCTTTATCGGCGATGCCAATGTCGGGTTGGTTGCCCTGGATCGAGACAGCGGTTGTACCCGTTGGGTAAACGAGGCCGTCACCGACCCATCCACTGCCATCAGTCATGGTGTCATCGATGGCAGAACTGTGCTGGTGATTGCGGGTCGTCAATCCGGGGTTTTTGCCGTCGATGCAATCAGCGGCGCAACAATATGGCAGCGTCATGTTAATGATGATAACCCGGTGCCCGTATTCTCCGGTAGCCCTTTAGTGTTTGAAGAGCAGGTGTTTGTGCCTTTGTCCTCTATGGAGATTGGCCTGTCCGCAAACCCCTTTTATGGCTGTTGTACAACGAGCGGCGCTGTAGCCTCTCTTGACCTGCGCACCGGTCAGACTAACTGGTACAGGCGGACTATTCCTGATCAGCCGAAAGTGACCGGCCGGCACTACCTGTTTGTAGAAGAATACGGCCCCAGTGGCGCACCGGTATGGGGTGCGCCTACGTTAGATGTTGAGCGGCGATTGTTGTACTTCGGCACAGGGCAGAATTACAGCCACCCAACAACTGCAACATCTGATGCCATCTTTGCGGTGGACATAGATAGCGGAGAACCTCGCTGGATTGCTCAGTTTACGGAGAATGATGCCTTCAACATGGCCTGTGCTGCAGGGGGTGTGAATTGTCCTGATCCTATGGGTCCTGATGTTGATTTTGGCGCACCACCCATTCTGGTCACGCTTCCGGATGGCCGGGATGCAGTTCTGGCCGGACAGAAATCCGGGGACATCTGGGCCATAAATCCAGATGATGGCACCACGATCTGGCATACGCGTATAGGTCGCGGTGGCGCTCTTGGGGGTATTCACTGGGGTATGGCCGTTGATCAGGAAAACGCAACGCTTTTTGTACCGATCAGCGACCTGCCTGCCCTGCCTGGTAAGGATGAGGCTGAACCCGGTATGTTTGCGCTGGATATCGCCACAGGAAAAAACCGCTGGTCCTCGCCGCGTGTGCAGAGATGTGAAGGCCGACAGTGTTGGAGCGGCCTGTCTGCCGGGATAACGGTTGCCGACGGGGTCATTGTCGCCGGCGCGCTTGATGGATTGTTAGAAATCTACGATTCCGTCAGTGGGGCACTTATCTGGTCGTACGATACTCAGGTTGAGTTTGACACGGTCAACGGTGTGGCAGCAAAAGGCGGTGCTATTGATGCGCATGGACCGGTGCTTGCAGGCAATCTGCTCATCGCTGTTTCCGGCTACGGTTCATTCGGACAGAAGCCGGGTAATGCGCTGCTGGTGTTTGAACTGCCAGAGGAGGCTTCACCATGAGTGCTGCTCTGCAAAGCTCACATATGGGGCGTCGTCTCGTCGCGACGGCAATTGATTTTGTCCTGGTCCCGCTGGTTAGTTTTCTGGTCATGCTGGTTTCCGGTGTGATGGAATCTGCTGATGCATACGCGGGTAATCAAATCTGGTTGCGAGGGATTGGGCTTGGTGTTGCAGGCTATCTGCTGATCAACGGGTGGCTGCTGCATCGTCGCGGACAGACTGTTGGCAAAATGGTCATGGGCATCATGATTGTTGATGCAACATCCGGCGATAAGGCATCTTTGTGGCGACTTATCCTGATTCGCGCGCTATTTTTCCCGTTGCTCTATCTGCCTCTGTTGTTTTCGTTTGTTGGTTTCTGGGCGCTACTGCCATTGCTTGATCAGGCTTTTATCTTGCGCAGTGACCGACGCTGTCTGCATGATCTGGCAGCAGGTACGGCTGTGGTTACCCGTGTAGCGCCGCTGCCGGCTTAGGATTGTAGTCTGCAGCATACCAACTCGCCCAGCCAACGCCGCCTGCAGCGCCCGCCGGATTTTACCGGCAGGCGCCTGACGACGTTCAGAGCTGTTTTTTTAAGACACGGCCTGCCTGGTGCTGTCCTTGGAACGATATGTCTTATGCATCCGGAGATGCGAAGTCTGTTGAGTGCAGCCCTGACGGATGCGGTTACTCGGCCTTTTTTTTATCTTCTGACCGGGCTGGTGATCCTGGTGGGCCTCAGTTTGTATGCCTGGTATATCGATCGTCAGTGGCAACTCGAAAAGCTGGGCTGGGTGATTTATCTTGGTGCGGTGTCCGCCTGGGAGGAATGGGTGTTCAGGCTGGCTGTGCCTTACTATCTGGATAGTCGTGGCGCTGATCTGCTCATTGCTGTGGTGACAGCCAATCTTGTTTTTGCGGCGATCCACTTCTTTACGTTACGCTGGAAATGGCAGTGGTGTGTCGCTGTATTCTTCTTTGGCATGATGCTGAGCCGGCAAGTGGAGCAACATTTTGATCTGTTGCTGGTGGTCGGCGTCCACTGGATTTTTACATTCATCAATACGCCGCGGTTGCCAGGGCGGGCGCGGCAAGGGGGATAGATGGAACACACACTACAGGTTGAGATTCTGAAAGAGCTGATGCAGCAGCTCGATGAGGGCAAAAATATAGATGCCGGTGTGCAATATAAGATGCCAACCACTTCCTATGTTTGTCCGGACGTAGCCTCAAGGGAGTGGCAATCTTTTTTCCAGAACCATCCACAACTGATCGGTCTTGCAAACGATTTGCCCGAGCCGGGCAGCTATATGACGCTGGACGACTTTGGTACGCCGATACTGGCAACACGGGACAAGGCGGGTGAATTCCACGCCTTCCTGAATGCCTGCCGCCACAGATCAGTAAAAGTGGCGGACGATGAGCGTGGTCGAAAATCAGTATTCATGTGCCCGTTTCACAACTGGAGCTATGCCAACACCGGCGATCTCATCACAATCCCGGACGAGGAACATTTTGGTGCGATAGATAAGAGTTGTCATGGCCTGATCGAATTGCCCGCCGTTGAGCGCGATGGCCTGCTCTGGGTGCACCCTCAGGTTGAGGGGCAGCTGGATATCGATTCCCTGCTTGGCGATCTGGCGCCAGAGCTGGGATCTTTTGATCTGGCTTCCTTTGCTTATGCGGGTAACAAAACCATCGACATGAAACTCAACTGGAAGTTTGCCAACGATACGTTTGGTGAAACCTATCATTTTGGCAAGCTGCACAAGAACACGCTGGGTAAGCTCTACTACGGAAACAATCTGCACCTCAAGTTGTTTGGTCGCCATCATCGGTTTGTAACGGCCAATCGCGGGATAGATGGCTTGCGACTGCTGCGGGAGCGGGAGTGGAATATCACCAGCGGTACTTTTGTGCTCTACCACCTGTTCCCCAACATCCAACTGATTGTTAATGCGCAGAACGTGACGCTGATACGCATCTACCCTGACCCGAGTAATCCGAGCCGCTCAATCACTCGAATTTCTTTCTACTTTGCACCGGAGATTGCGGAACTTATCGCAAAAGCTGATGGTAATACGACTGATACCGGAGACGTCTACAACTATGAGCAACGTGCTTCTGGTGGTGCCGCTGCCAGCCTGGAAGCCTCTCTGGAAGTGTTTCGCAGCACGGTTGAGCAGGAAGATTATCTGATGGGTGAAATGCAACAGCGTGCTGCAGAGAATGGCCAGTTGAAAGAAATCCTTTTTGGCCGGAACGAGCCCGCGCTGCATCACTTTCACAGCAGCTATCGTGAAGCCCTTGGGCAGCCACCGCTGGAGCTGTTTGAATCGTCCTGATTGCCAGCAGATATATGGAATCAAAAGATGCTCTGTTAGGGTGTCGCGGAATTTTTAAATCAGTTGAAAGCATACAATGGCCATTACAATTTTGGATGCTGGTATGGACGGGGAGATCTCCGGCCGCGTCGCGGGTGCAGGGCATGGGCTGTGGTATCAATCGGTTAGAGGTTGACGCGTTGAGTAGCGCGCTCGTGAACGCTGACTTATTTATGTGGAGGAGGGCTGAAATTTCTTGAAAGATTATCAGGGCGTACTGGAAGAAATCTACGCTCAGCTGAAGTCATCTGTTGGCTTGGGGCAAGTGGCAGATTACATCCCGGCGCTGGCTGCTGTCAGCCCGGATAAATTTGCCATCGCGATCGAAACGGTTGATGGACGGCAGTTTCAAGTTGGAGATGCCCAGGAGCGTTTTTCTATTCAGAGTATATCCAAAGTGTTTAACCTGACCCTGGGTATAAAGCTGGCCGGGGAGGCGCTTTGGCAGCGTGTTGGTGTGGAACCCTCGGGTAATCCATTTAACTCGTTGATACAACTTGAGCTGAACAGCGGTATTCCGCGGAACCCTTTTATTAACGCCGGGGCGCTGGTCATTATTGATGGCCTCCTGGAATCCCTGGAACGGCCCAATAAAGAGATGCTCAGCTTTGTCCGCAAGCTGCGTTGCCAGGATGTTTTCTACGATGAACTGGTAGCTGCATCCGAACGGGATACAGCATTTACCAATCTTGCCCTCGCTAACTACATGAAAGGCCAGAATAACCTGCGGCACGCAGTGCAGGATGTGCTGGAGGTTTACTGTTACCAATGTGCCATTGAAATGTCCTGTGCGGGGCTGGCAAGATCTTTCCTTTATCTGGCTAACGGAGGCATTGTGCCGGCGTCAGGCGAGGTGATGGTGTCAGCCAGTCAGGCAAAACGAATCAACGCGCTGATGATGACCTGCGGCTTCTACGATGAGGCGGGGGAATTTGCTTACCGGGTGGGTCTGCCGGGTAAAAGCGGCGTTGGTGGTGGGATTGTCGCGGTCATTCCTGGAGAGTTGAGCATCGCGGTCTGGAGTCCGGAGCTCAATGACCACGGTAACTCCGTGCGTGGTATTCTTGCCCTTGAGCAGTTCACGACGCTCACTGGAAAATCGGTTTTTTAACTGTCATCAGGCACTTTGCGTGCTTTTCAATGCTTTCAGGCGTTGTTTGTCTTTTTCGAATCCTGCAGATCACCTTGCTGCATAGATAACAGAGCGTCGCGTTCAGCTGTAATATTTGCCAGTTCTTCGCTGCGCTTCGCCGCAGAAACTTTAAACTTGCTCAGCCAGGACTCGCTCTGGTCAAGGGTGTACTGCATGTCCCGTAAGGCTGCCTGCTGTGTCTGTATTTCTTCACTCAGTTCAATAACACGTGATTCTAAAGCCTCTCGGGCTTCTTCCTGCACTTTCATGTCCGCAATACAGTTCTGCAATTCGTCCTGCTGACGTTTTTTATCTCTGGAGGCATGATCGAGCTCGCTGTTCAGCAGGCGTATCGACGCCTCCCGATCTTGAACTATGGCGCCCAGTTGCTCCAGGGCCTTCTCCAGTTCAGGAACACGTGTCTGCAGCGCCTCCTGGTTTTCCTGCAGTGTCTGGTTGTTCTTCGATCGGCTGCGGGCGAGGTCGGATAACATTTCGCGATCCTGCCGTAGTTCGGACAACTGAGTTTCCAGACGCGCAATAGTCGTTTGCTGGGCATTGATCTGATGATGCAGTGCGTCCAGAGCAGCGGTGGTTTCGATGTCGCCAGTTTGTGCGGGTCCTGCAGGCGGATTGGAAGTGCTGTCTAGCTGCAACTCAAGTTCCGCGATTTTTTCCTCTCGTTCAGACAGGGTTTTGCGCAACTCTTCATACAGCGATTCGGCGATATTTATGCGGCGCTGGCTTTCTGCGTCAAGATCGTCTGTGGCCGTATCATATTCACTGCCTTGCAGCAGGAGGCTGCCAGACTCCTGCAGTTTCTTGGCTGAGCTGAGTTCGGTTGTTAACGTGCGGATTTCTCTGAGTTGGCTTTTGATTTGAGAATCCTGCTGCGCAGCGGCTTGATCGAGTTCTGCGATACGTTCCCGCTGTGACACTAACTCAAGGTTCAGGCGATCTATCTTTTGCTCTCGACTGCGTACAGAAGTCTCCAGTTGTGGGATCGATCTTTTGGCATCAAGCGCTGCCTGTTTCAGCATTGTTTCCCTGCGGTTTGTCCCCAATCCTCGGGTCATCCAGCCCAGCCACAGGCAGAAAAACCCGGCGGCGACGTAAATGGCGACGGTTCGGGGTTCGCTGACAATAAAGCTGATGGCTGTATCAAGCATGTTTGCAGAGGCGTTTGTTCACAACGCCTGATAGTGCGGCAATCCAGCGATCAGCATCGCGTTCGGTGTCACAGATGTGAACTATGCCACAGGGATTGATATCGATTTTTTTGCTCAGCCTCACAGTTTGCCACGGGAATCCACAGCGAAAGGGTCATTTATTTTCCCATAAGTCGACATAAAATAGACATTGGTCGGCATAATTAGAGTTAAAGCTTGTTATGTCTAAATAAAGTCCATAAGATGTGCCATCTTTCACGAACTCAGCTATGTTCTTTTTAGACATATGGAGTTTTTGTTCTTTCGTTCTCCAAAAGCGGACAATTTATGAAATTGATACAAAGCATTCTGCAGATCGGTGTCGTGTTAGTTGGCCTGAGTGCCTCCCAAGTGGTTGCAGCCGCAGAGGATGGCAAGGATCTGGCGTGGAAGTATCACTGCGTGACCTGTCATGGCATGGAAGGAATTTCAATCGACCAACGTTACCCCAACCTGGCGGGCCAGAACGTCGCTTACCTGGTCAGCCGTCTGCGCTACTTTCGAGATGGTGTTGAACACGGTAACCAGATGAATGGCCAAGCTGCCCCACTCAGTGATGAGGAGATCACCAGGATCTCCGAATTTTTTAACAAACCTTCATAGTGAGGCGCGACATGTCGATTCGAATAGTGTTAGCTGGTTTTATGCTCAGTATGCTTGCTGCTTGTGGTGCTGAGCCGTTAGACGGCGCAGCGCTGGCGCAGGAAAAAGGTTGCGTGGCCTGCCATGGCGCTCAGGGTAAAGCGGTAGTCGCGAGTTACCCAAACCTGAACGGTCAATGGGAGCGCTATCTGCGACTGCAGCTGCGTGCTTATCGCGACGGCCCCAGAGTCAATGCCATTATGAATGGTATGGCTGCAGAGTTGACCGACGAGGAAATTAACGCCCTGGCGTCGCACTACGGTCGCCAGATTTAGGCGCGACAGTCGACGGGGCGGTTGCGACAGACATCGGTCAGAAAACGTTGGATAGATTTGTTGTCCGGTTGTTCGGACTCAGCCCGTTGCAACAGCGATACAGCACGAACAAGTTGGTCTGCATTAAGGTACAGGCGGGCGAGCGTGGTGAAGGCATCTGCTCTGCGTGAGGCTGATTCACCTTCTACATCCGTAAGATAATACTCAAGCGCGGCCTTGCCCCGCTCGCTTTCAAGTTGGTTGTCTGCGGCTATTCTGCCTAGCTCCAGCCACGCTTCCTGAAAGCGAGGATAACGTTCCACAAGCTTTTCGAGCGTGGCAATAGCAGCTTCGGGCTGATTGTCTGCAAGGTAGGCTTTAGCAAGGAACAGAGCTGGATCGCGCTCTCCAGGCAAAAGTGCCTGGGCTTTGGCAAAGCCCTCTACCGCGCCGGCTGTATCGCCTATCCCCAGGTCATACAATGCCTGAGCTTCGTGACCAAATGCCGGGTCATATTGCCGGCAGATTTCAATTTGATCTCTGGCTTTCGATTTGCTGCCGCCAAGCAGCCAGGGAGCAAGCGTGTAAAATCTGACCAGGAGGATTCTGGCGCGCATGTTTTCTGCGTCGTATTCCACGGCACGTTCCAGTGCTTTTCGAGCGGAGCGGGCGGCTCCGATCTTCCGCAGAACGCCTCCTTGCAGAAGCAGAATGACCAGCTCAGCTTCACCTTTGGCTTCATAACAGAGCGTTTCCCGCGGAAATTTGTGCTGGCAAACGGTGGCAGCACTGCGTGCGGTCTCAAGGTGACCCTGAAGGACAGCGATACGTGAGGTCAGATACAAACTTTTTGCGGTTGCAGCCTCCTGTTCTGAAAACTCAGCAAGCAACCGGTTTGCTTCATTCAGGCGCAAGTCGTTAAAGGCATTGTTTGCTGCGTCTATCAGCCCCTGTGCGAACGAAGGGTGGGCGCTAAAACAGCCCAACAGAAAAAGAAGTTTTGGCCAGTGAGCGTTTTTGAGAATCACTTTTTATGGGGCAGGTGCGCAGCCAACTCTTTTAACTTGCGAGTTTCTGTATTTTTGCCATCAGAGGCGACAACCAGCAATTCTGCGCCACCCAGTTCCATGGCAACCTGCAGGCAGGCTCCGCACGGCCATGTCAGTTCGCCGTCTGTGCGACGGGAGACTAACGCCAGAATTTCGGGTTTGCCGGTATTGTTTGCGACGGTAGAAAAAAGTGCTACCCGCTCTGCACACATGGCAAGACCCAGGGAAATATTCTCCACCAGGGAACCTTTTACAATCGCGTTGCTGGCTGTCACCACTGCGGCGCCCATTTTGAATCCGGAATAAGGTGCGTAAGCATCGTTCTTGGCTTCGGCAGCATCGTGCAGCGCATCTGAAATACGTGGGTCTTCTGATTGCATAGGGATTCTTATTTTTCCTGAGCTTCGGGCAGTTTATAAATGAAAATGCAGGCAATAAACGCCAGTAACGAAAACAGCAGTATCGCAACGGCATTGCCCAGCGTTTGCACCAGCGACGCGATCGCGCCAGCGACGAGTAATACTACACCGATTAATGTGTTTGAGAGCGCTACGTAGTCGGTTCGCTTTTCCGCTCCACCAAGATCTACAAGATAGGTTTTGCGCCCGAGTCTGACACCATCATGCAACACCATGAGAACAAAGAAGCAGACCGGCAGAAACCATTGTGTGTGTGTCAGCGTCGGATGGTAAATCTCAAGAAAGAAAATTGACGTGCCGAGCACACCAGCCGCGATGCCACTGGTCAGGAGTAGTTTACGGCTGGACCGATCAGCAAATTTCCCCCAGAAGTGCCCACTGAGCAGGGCCGCGGTGCCCTGTGCCAGGAGAAAAAATATTAAAGCTGCGTTACCGCGCTGCTGTGCCATGATAACCAGAAAGGGAGCAGACAGGGCGGTGCCAACCAGAAACGCGCGGCCAATAACAAAATGACGAAAGGGTACATCATCGCGTAACAGAGCGAGGCTGGAAAACGCTTTGGAAAGCCCATTAACGCCCCCTTCAACCGCCCCCTCATCTTCTTCTATACGCGCGTACAGCCAGGCGGCGAGGAGCCAGAATACGCCAGCGGCCGCAATCAGACCGCTATAGGCAACGATACCTGCCTGCAGATAGTAGAGCAGTGCTGCAGCTATCAGCGTACCAAACCCGGCAATACTGGCTGACAGACCGTTGACCCGCCCGCGTCTGGTCTTGGGCACGGTTTTACCCATCACATCCTTCGAAGCGACAGAGCAGAAGCCGCGGGCGAGACTGAAAAAAATCACACACACCAGAATGCTGACGCCTGCGGCAGTGCCTTGAAGAAATACAGCGCCCAATACAATGCCAAACAAGGCCACCGCCTGAGCGAGGGCACCCGCGCTATAAAACCATTTTCGTACAGATGCCTGTCGAACCCAGTTACCAATTGCGAGTTGCGGCAACATGGAGCCGCTCTCACGTATGGGTGCCAGCGCAGGGGCGATCCAACCTGGAGCGCCCATACTGGTCAACAGCCAGGGCAGGGTGGTCTTTGTGTTGGCCAGCGCATCAGCGAGTTTGCCGAGGGCGACGGCAGATGCATTGAGAAAAAAGTTCTGTGGCACGTTGGAGCAGGCAGCGTCTGAAATGTCTTTGCACACCCGCGCGTCTTCTTCCTCGTAGATGGCATCGTAAACGCGTTCGGCACTGTCTTTGAGTGACGGTTGAATCATAAGTCCGGCTGACTTTTCCTGCATTTCATCTAAAGTCCTTCAATCCTTAACATGACAGTCCGACAGACGAGGGGGTTGGGATGGGGTATTTAATCACGCTGGTGTGCCTGGTTTGTTGGGTGGCAATCTTCCCGTGACATCAAATTCTGATTGAATTTTTAGGTCATGGAGAGCCGCCAGCGCAACTACACCTGCTCGCTAATGGTGTGGTTCGATCATCCGTTACAGAGAGCCGGAGGTTGCTATCGTTAAGAACCCCTGTCGCCGGGTGTTTACCGGCTAACGCAGGACGTGTAGAAAGTGCAGGTGCTTTTCGTATTGTTCCAGAAGATCGTGTAGGACCTGTTCCGCTGTCCAGCCCATTATATCGTAATCCTGGCTGCCTTCGTTCAGGTGGACTTCCGCCCTGTAGTAGGTATCGCTGGTTTGTTCCTCAGCCGGCAAAAGCGCCTCCGTCGGTAAGACATGCTGATGGGTACGCACCTGATACATGAAATCAATTTCGTCGCCGTGCAGCACGCTCAGCGTTGCGTATTCGGCACCTTCGCCGAGTTCCACCTTGGCGTTCAGGCCGTGACCCCGCAACTCGGATGCAAAATCCACCATGGCCTTGTGAACAACAGTGCTGATGAAGTTGTCGACATCAGGCTGTCTAGGATAGAGCAACAGATTGTTGAGACGCTGCTTCCAGTCCGTAGGGTTTGTTCCAGCGAAGGGAGCCATAGTGGTCAGCAGTTGCGTCTGACGTTTGGCATGATCTACTGATAATGCCTTCACAAACCCCCAGATTGCAGCGAGAACAGCCAGGGAAAAAGGTAAAGCGCTGGCAATAGCGGCAGTTTGTAGCGCTGATAATCCACCGGCCAGCAAAAGCACCATGGCAGACAGGCCAATCATGGCCATCCAGAAGATCCGTCGTGGCAGAGGCGTATCGTCTCTGCCATTGGACGACAACATGTTGAGCACCATAGCGCCGGAGTCGGCGGAGGTGATGAAAAACACCATCACCATAACGATAGCCAGGCCGGTGAGTACCTCAGATAAGGGGAAGCTTTCCAGGAATTTGAAGAGCGCTACAGATTCATCCTGCTGGACAGCGATGGCCAGTGCTTGGGCGTCCTGATGCAGAATGAGCTCAATAGCTGAATTGCCAAAGACGGTCATCCAGAACAGAGTGAACAGTGTGGGGCCAGCCAGCGCACCAATGACAAATTCGCGCAGCGTACGCCCTCGAGAAATACGGGCAATAAACAAACCGACAAAGGGGGCCCAGCTGATCCACCAGCCCCAGTAGAAGATGGTCCAGCCTCCCAGCCAATCCGTCGGTTCGTAAGCGTATAAGTTAAAGGTTTTGCCAACAATATCAGCCAGGTAGTCGCCGGTGTTCTGCATGAACATCTGCAGCAGGAATACCGTTGGCCCGAGCAGAAGGATGCCAATCAGCAATGTTACCGCCAGGACCATGTTGATTTCGGATAGACGCTTGATGCCAGCATCCAGCCCCATCACTACAGATACAGTGGCCAGAACTGTTGTAACGACAATCAGGATGACCTGGATGGTTGCATTTTTCGGAACGCCGAACAGAAAGTTTAAACCTGAGTTAATCTGTTCAACACCGAAGCCCAGCGAGGTGGCGACACCAAAGGTTGTGCTGAGAATGGCAAATACATCTACCGCAGTGCCGATAGGTCCATACACACGTTCGCCGATTAACGGATACAGTGCTGAACGTAACGTCAGTGGTAAGCCGTGTCGGAAACCGAAGTAGGCCAGGATGACAGCAACGATGGCGTAAATTGCCCAGGCGTGCAGACCCCAGTGGAAAAACGTCAGTTTCATGGCTTCTTTGGCTGCGTCTACGGTGCCGCCTTCGCCGGAAGGCGGGTTGAGAAAATGCATCACTGGCTCAGCAACGCCAAAGAACATCAGCCCAATCCCCATGCCGGCGGCAAACAGCATCGCAAACCAGGAAATCAGCGAGTAATCCGGTTCAGCATGATCGGGACCGAGTTTGATATCGCCAAAGCGTGTCAGCGCAATGGCAAAAGAACTGACCATAATAATGGCGACTACCAGTACGTAATACCAACTGCCATTTACAATAATTGCATTCTGCATGGTGCCGAACAACTCGTTGGCAAAATCAGGTGCCATGGCCGAACCGCCAATAATCAGAATCAGCAAGCTGGCTGAAATATAGAAAACGGGTGCGTTAAGTGGTGCGGGAGACGGCTGAGTATCGTTCGCTTGTTCAGTATGATTCATAGTCAGTTGAGCAGCTCCGGGCCAAGTGAGGACTTTAGGGGGCCAAGCCAGGGTTCAAAGTGTTGCCATTGCTCGACACTGTCGCGAAAAATGGGTTGTCGCACCTGTTCAGAGCTGGGTGTTCGCACATTCCGCTCGGTTTCATAATAAGTTAAACATGCGGATTCAAATTCAACGCCACAGAATTCCAACATACGGCGAACTTCGCGCTCGAGATTGTCGACAACATCTTCATGATTTACGCGCAGCACCGTGCCGGGTAAGACATCGTCCCAATGCCGCATAAGGCTGACATAGTCTTTGTAATATTGACCTATATCCTGCAGGTCATAAGAAAACTCCTGTCCTTCTGCAAATAATTGTTTGAAACCGCTGAAGCAGCATCCCATCGCGCTGCGCCGCGCATCAATAATTTTTGCGTTGGGTAGAATCAGTTTTATAAGACCGATATGACGGAAATTGTTTGGCATTTTGTCGATAAAAAACGGCGCGCCTTGACGGTGGATGCGCGTATCTTCGATGTATTGCTTGCCAAAAGCATGGAGTTCTTCAGACGTTAGATCGGCCAGCACTTGAGGATATCCGCTGTGCGCATCACTTTGCCGCCTGCGTAAGCGCTGCGACAAAGATAGAATGTTAGGTAGTTCAAGGGTGCCGTCAATCTGGCTGTGCGATGACAGAACCTGTTCCAGCAGGGTGGAGCCAGCGCGCGGTAAGCCGAGAATGAAAATAGGGTCCGGCGCTGGACAGCCATGTCCCTGGTGTCGGGAAAAAAGATCTCGCGAACAGACCTTCATGGTGTCGTTGATCTCCTCACACATGTGTTCTGCATCGTATCGGCTCTGTGCTTTTTTCAGTTGATTACCGTGGGCATAGTGTTCGAATGCTGACTGGTACGCCTGTTGGTCTTCGTAGGCTTTACCAAGTGCAAAGTGCAGGTAGATTCGATCCATATAACCCATGTTGCTGTCCTGCGCCTGCTGGTGCATCAGCTTGAGTTCGTCGTCAGTGAAGCGATAGGTTTTCAGGTTTGCCAGTGAATAGTAAGCTTCCCCGTGCGAAGGGTTGTGTTGCAGAGCCGTGCGATAAGCTTCTACCGCTTCAGCACTGCGGCCACAGGTTTTCAGCGCATGTCCCTTGGTTGTCAAAGTGACTGCATCAAAAGGCACCTGCTGCAAAACGTCGTCCAAATATTTAATTGCGGTATCGAATTCGCCGGTCTGCATATATTCAATTGCGCAAAGTGAGCGAAACTGAGGATTTTTCGGGTTGGTCTTAAGCAGAATCTGTGCCTGCTCGAGGGCCGCGGCAAATTTCTGCCGTTTGCGCAGAATCTGTACATAATCCATGCGCGCCGGGGTGTAATCCGGTTCGAAAGTAACTGCACTCTCCAGCAGGAATTCTGCGTCTTCTAAAACACCTAAGCGCGAGCCTATGTCCGCCAGTTCACGCATACCATCAACATTGCGAGGGTTCTGCTGTAAAAAGGCCCGGCAGACTGCTTCTGCTTTCAGCAGTTTGTTTTGAGCCGTCAGTTCTTTAGCAACTCGTAGAGGCTGCGGTAATTTCAGAAGCGCTTCGAGTTGCGCCTGGACGCGAATGGCTGAGCGTTCTCTGCCCTGTTCGGTAAGGATAGCCAGTTGGGCGCGGAGGCTGGCCTCCAGCGCAGGGTTGAGTTGCAAAGCCCGCGTGTAAGCATTCAAGGCCGCATCCCACTGTTGTAATGCACGCCGCACGTGCCCCTCTTCCTGATGCGCGCGGCTGTAAGATGGAGACAACGTTTTCAGTTGATCAATGGTAGCCAGGGCGGCTTGAAAATCGCCCGTGTACCTTTGCGCAACGCAGCACATGTAGAGGGCTTCGGTATTCTGCGGCGATTGCCGCAGAATACGGTTTAACTCGTCTAACGCAGCAGAAAACTCGCCGCCGCTGATCTTCTGCCTGATTTGAGCCAGGTGAAGATCAGCCTGCTCGCCGTTTTCTGCCACAGTAGTGCTGACCTAGAAATCAAACGAGAAACGTAAGCCAACTGTCTGCGGGCGGGCATAGGTGACGCGCTCCCGGTCGAATACAAAACTACGTGAAAGTTCCGCTTCTTCATCAAACAGATTGTCCACAAACAGAACCGCAGACCACGTGTCCTTCGCAACACCCATGGTGATCCCCGTCAGCAGCCAGCTGTCTACTTCAGAGTTATTGATGACTACCACATCACTTTGGGCTTCTGAAGAGTAAGAGACGTGTGGCATCACGTGTGCAGTCATACCGCCGTCGAGGTACCACGTGTAACGCGCACTCAGGTTAGCCTGGAAATCCGGTGCATAGGAAAGCTCATCACCTTCACGCACGTCGCCGGTAGGTGTGATCACGTTAGTGATTTCGGTGTCCAGGACAGAGAATGCACCACTAACGGTGAGGTTCTGTGAGGCGTTCCAGATGAAGTCACCCTCAATGCCCATAATCTCCGCGTCGGCCGCGTTATCCGAGAAAAACAGATTCGTAATGCTTGTATCGAAGATGGTTGTCTGCAGATTTTCCACCTCTACATAGAACAAACTACCGTTGAGGCGCAAGGTGCGATCCAGCAGATCAAGTTTCCAACCGGCTTCGTAGTTCACCACGTCATCGGTATCGAGTTCAAAAGGTACGGTGAAGCCATCCGGTCCCGGGGCACCACCCGGTCGGTTCAGCAAGCCTGGCCTAAACCCTTCTGACCAGGTCAAGTAATACATCATGTTGTCGTTGGGTGTCCAGGCAACGCTGAACTTGCCGATGACACCATCCGTTTGTGCATTGTCAGGCGCTCGCAGGGCATTAAATACGCCTTGAGCCTGCGTAGGCGTCAAGCCTGCAGCTTCAATCTCGGCAAGCGATTGATCACGGGTAAACAAAATGTTGTCGCCACACACATTGCTGCCGATCGAGCCGCGATAAGTATAGCTGCCATCGCCGTCGTACAGGTCACTGATATTCGTACCAAATTTCTGCACATCAGGCTGAAAGGAGTTACAGAATGAGCCATTGGCACTGCCTTTGAAATCTACTTCGATGTCGTAGTAGCGCGCGCCTGCGGTAACCGCCCAGGATTCGTTGATATCCCAGGTCACTTCACCAAATACACCTTTTTGCTCGTCGGTGCGTTCGATGTCATTGCGGAAAATAACTTCCGCAGGAAAAGGGCCCGGGTCGGAGGCGTCCTGGGGTGCCATTGGAAAGTTGGGAAAAAACCCGGGGCTGCCAAAGACGTTGGCACTGGTGTTGCCGGGATAGGTGAAATCGTTGCGCTCGCGCAGCTCGAGGTCACTCATGAACAACCCACCTGTGGCGCGAACGGAATGTTCCATCGGCGTGGTGATGCGAAACTCGTGCGACCACACTTCAGTCTCTGTTGTGGAGTCGACATACAGGTTTGGCGCCTGGCACACGCCGGTAGGCGCCGCAGCGCCGGGATAGCTCACTGTGCTATCGCAGATGTAATACGGAATATACTGACCGACAAACAGATAGTCTGCGTAGTCAACTCTTTGTTCTGTTTCACGATCGGTGAATGCGCCTGTATAGAGGACTTCAAGAGCGCCAACCCGACCTTCAATGGTCCAGTTTGAGTTGGTGAACTCATCTTCGATTTTGTCGTCAGAAAAGCGCTGAATTTCCATATCACCCAGGTTCGGGTCAGCGAAGAATACGCCGTCGGAATCCAGTGTCTGTTGCATCACCGAGGCGTTGGCGCTCCAGTTTTCGTTGATGTCCCACAAGGCGCTTAAGCGGCCACCCCGATACTGAGTCTCATTAATGTTGTCTTCTTCGTCGGTAGTGGCTTGTCGGAATTCCACGTCAGTTAGGTCGGCGCCAGCCTGGAACCCTGCTCGGCTGCCAACGATTTCGCCATTGTCGCGGACCGTATCAGCGGTGCGGAAGCGTGCGCTTTCGCTCACGTCGCGCGTGCCAGCAACGTTGTCAATGTAACCACCCTGCGTGTCGGTATAGCCCACCGCGCGTAAAGCGAAGTTGTCCGCAATAGACCAGTTCAATACTGCTTCCAGCTTGCTGCTTGGATCGCCACCCTTGGTCAGGGAGGTACCCACATTAAATCTGCCGTAGGACTCGGTAGTATCAGGCTTGTTGGTGATCAGGCGTACGTTACCAGCCTGGGCACTGGCACCAAACAAGGTGCCCTGGGGGCCAGCCAGCACCTCAATGCGATTGAGGTCAGCCGCGTATACATCCAGGTTACGACCTGGCTGCGACAGCGGCTGCTCATCCAGATACAAGGCAACATTGGGCGCCAGACCCGCAACACCGGCGGTGGTCAGGTTCGGTGTGGTGGAGGCTAAACCACGAATATAGATGGTGTTCTGACCCGGGCCGCTACCACCAGCGGTTACGCCAGGCAGCTGGATCAAATAATCTTCGAAGTTGGCGATACCAAAATCATCTATGGTATCTGAAGTCAGCGCCTGCACGGCTACCGGGATGTCCTGCATAGGTACGGCGCGTTTTGTTGCGGTGACAACAACTTCTTCAATTGGCCGGGATTCCTGGCCAGTTGCGTATCCTGCCACCATCGTGGCCACGGCTGCGGTCACAGCTTGGCTGATTTTGCTACGTTGTATCTGCAAAAGAGTCTCTCCAATTTAATTAGCCTCGAAACTAATTATTTTATGTTTCGCGAACATTTTCGAGGCACGGGGGCGCGCAGGATAGCAAATCCTTTTAATTAATGCATTCAACTCTATTGTTTTCGAGCTGAATCGTTTGGTCAATGGCCTAGGTAGCTAGAATGAGCGTCAGGGGGGTAGCAATTTTTCATGCTGCCGCGCTCACTGTGGAACATGCTGAGGCCGCTCATTTGAGCGTTGGTGCGCTAGACGCAGCCTGTATCAGTTGGCTGCGCTGATCCGGATAAAAGGTTGCACAACTGAGTTAACCAGTCATGTACCCCAATGTTACGGTTTGCTTTTACCAACGCCGGGAATGACCATGCCAACCTGGCGCGCATAGTCTTCATAAACCTCACCGAGATCGTTTTTGAGATCCCGCTCTTCATACCGAATGCCGATAATGATGTAGACCGTCAAGCCTGCTGCGAAAAGCAGATGCCCATAGGTCATGTCCGGCGTGGCCCAGAATGCCAGAAGGAACCCGGTATAAATTGGGTGGCGGACCAGTTTGTAGAACAGCGGCTGCCGGAAAGTCAGGGCCGGCAAACTGCGATCGCGCAGATCGCTCCAGAGCTGATGCAAGCCAAACAGTTCAAAGTGGCTGATCAGGAACGTGGAAATAAACACAATGCCCCAGCCGGATGCGGCAATTGCCCAGATCAGCAGCCTTACCGAATCACCCTCTACTGACCACAGGACGCCCGGAACAGGGCGCCAGAGCCAGTAGATCAAACACAGAACGACACCGGTGAGCATGACGTACAGGCTGCGTTCGATAGCTTGTGGCCAGAAGCGCGTCAATGCCCTTTTGAAACCTGGGCGTGCCATAACGCTATGTTGAACGCCAAACAGAAATCGAAGCGGTCGTGCCATGATCTCCCCCTCATGAAACGTGTCCACTCAGACTAACAGGTAGCTCTTGTTGATACCATCAGGGCCGTTTGGGCGGCGTGTTCCTCTGTTGCCGTGCTTCAACCATTTCTTCCGCTGCTCGAAATGCTTCTCGACATAACACGTGATAATGATGCCGCAGGTTATCATCGTCGCCCTCCATTCGTGCAATCAAACCGGACAAGGCAGCCGCTGCACAGAAATCGCGATACTCAGTGTCATTCATCGTTGTTCCCGGTTGTTGGATCGCAAGACTTTGCCAAGCTACTCCAGATAAAGCAATCTGCGCTCTCTAGACGCGAAATCTGATGTGGTGGTTTTCTTTTGCGGCTAAAAAAAGCGAGTAAAAATACGCAGGCAAGCCGATATGCAAAACAAAACTGTTAGTCTGGTTTGATGCCACTGACTCTGGTCAGCGTATCTGGAATAAACTCGTTTATCTGGATCTCTGTAAATCCGGCTGCAGTAAAATAGGCGGCGCAATCGGATACCGAGTGTGCCAGTCCAGTAGAGTGGCTGACAGCCTCAGACAACCCCCAGAGTGCCGGTGCAATAGGACCGCATCCCTCTGCATCCAGCATTTCTCCAATCAGGTGGAACTCCCCACCGGGTAGCAGCGCGTCATAAACCCGCTGCACAACGTCAGCAATGATTGGTCGACTGTACTGAGGCAGGTTGGATGCCATGATGGCCACATCCGCATCCTGCGGCAGCGCATCGCTGGTAAAGTCACATGCAGTTGCGATCACTGCATTTTCGACGCCGTTCTCTTTCAGATACTCTCGTGTGACAACGACAACAGGGGGTAGATCCAGTACTTCCGCTTTCAAGCCTGGATGCTGTTGTGCTCCGATAATGCAGTAACAACCGGAGCCGCCGCCAATATCCATGATCTTTCTGCGGCCACTCAGATCAACCTGGCGATGGAACCGGCGCGCAGCACCCATACCAATGGAGTAGGTTGCTTCGTGGTATTCGCGTGCGCGTTCAACAGTGAACGTATCATCGTACATGCCAAGCACACGTTGATCCGCTGCGGCTACCTTAAGATGTTCAGTTAAATGCCCCCAGGCTTCCCAGCGCGGTTTGCTGAACAGCATCCAGGGGCCTGCGTAGGTTGGCTTGCCTTCAACCAGAAACCGATCGACGTCCGCGGTGTTGCTGAACTGTTCATCTTTTCTGGTGATCAGTTCCATTGCTGTCAGAACGGTGAGCAATCGTTCTGCATTGACGGGTTCAATGTCTAACGCGGCCGCGGCAGATTCGATGGTATTACTGCCCTTGGCAATAGCAGTAAATACGCCAAGTTCTACGGCGCTCATGAATGCCGCGGATTCCCAGAATCCTTTGGCAATCCTCTGCAGGCGAACGGTGTCCGGTCGCTTGGTATTGTCTGTCATCGTTTGTCCCTCCCTGGCTGAAAATTCGCCTCTAGGCTACCACTTTATGCCGCTTTGCCCGAGTATGTACCTATCGTTATCAAGGGAGGGAGCAGTGGCGTATCAATCCGGCTTCAGACAAGGGCTTTTCCAGGGTCAGACCATATTCATACCGGGTGGTGGCGGTGGTCTTGGGCGCTGTATCGCTCATGAACTCGCCAGTCTTGGCGCACATGTGGTGCTGGCGGGCAGAACCATGGCAAAGCTTGAGCGCACCAGAGATGAAATTGTTGCCGACGGTGGTGTGGTTTCAGGCTGCCACAGTGTTGAGTTGCGCGACGAATCCGCGGTTATTGATCTGGTCAGTAACGTGATTAAGCAGCACGGCCCGGTTGATGGGTTGGTGAATGCCGCGGGTGGTCAGTTTCCCGCACGCCTGGAAGACATGAGTCTGAATGCGTGGAATGCGGTTCTGCATAACAATCTGACCAGCTATTTTCTGGTGGCGCGGGAAATTTATAAACAATGCATGAGCGAACGCGGCGGCAGTATCGTTAATATTGGCGCGGACTACGAGTCGGGCATGCCAGGGATGGGACACAATGGCGCGGCGCGGGCGGGACTGTCGAATTTCACCTGTACCGCGGCGACGGAATGGGGGCGAGCTGGGGTTAGGGTCAACTGTGTCATACCCGGGTTTATTGCCACGACGGGTCTCGACCGATACCCACAAGAGGACTGGGATGCACTCGCTGGTATCGATCGTAAGATCCCGCTTGGTCGACATGGCACCGCAGCGGAAATCTCTGCGATGGTTGTGTTCCTGATGTCAGAGATGGCCGCTTATGTCACCGGTGCGGACTTTCGCGTCGATGGCGGCATACATAACGGCGCAAGCAGTTTTGTTTTCCAGCCTGGTGATGCGCGTAACGTCAGGACGTTCAACGGTTTTCACCGGGACGAACCGCCTAAGCTTCTGCGGCGCTAGCGTTGCCGCCCGGAGCAAACTCAAACGGCTCCTCCCAGGTCGTCGGATAGTCGATCAAGGTACCGCCTTCTGTGACGCTTTCAAGCATACCCAGAGCTGTACGCAGAATATCTAGCTGCATTGGAATGTCACCCGGACGGCCAAAATTGTTACCCATCGGGTGATTCACAAACAGCGCTCGTGGTGGTTTCACCAGCGCGGTAAGGTCTCTACCGGTGGCAATGTACAGGGTTGCAATGCCTTGTTCTTCGAGTACACGACAAACCAGACCCACGGTCTGGTGATCAAGAGGTCAGCTCGGTGCGGCTATCAGCAGGTCGACGTTATCTTCCCGCAGAGCTCTGGCAAACGCCGGCGCTGACTCCTGCAGGACTTTGCTGCGGTTGTAGATGCGACCCATAAATCCGCTCCACAGTCGCTCAGAGACCTGGCCTATTTCGCCATTTGCGGCCAGCTCGCGCAAACGCTCTAACGGGAAAACGCAGTTGATATCCCGATCGGCATCGCTGTGGTCGTAGTAGCTGTCGTGAATCTGAAAGTCATGCGCGTCTGCATTCTTAGCGATAGCGTCCAGGCGATGATCATTACGCGCATCCGGATCAAAGGCTGGCATGGCACATTGTGAAACGCCGCCGGAGGTGAGCAGGCTGACTGTACAATCCTGTAACGGTTTGTCGAGCCGGTGCAGGGGAGCAGACTCATTAACGGTCCAGCGATAGGGTGGATTACCCATGGCTGAGTAGTATTCATTCAGAGCATCTACGTATTTGATGGCTTGCACTGTGGCTCTCCAGAAAATTATTTTTTATTGAATTGGTCGCTGGCCTGCCGAGCATCTGTTGTTGCCGCGCTGAGCTGGCTCTGGTCGGCATCCGCGTAACTTGCCATGCGATTGAGGGCATTGCTGGTGGCGTTGACAGCTTCTTTAATCATACTTGCAGCTACCGGCGGAATCTCTGCAACCCGGCGTGCAAGCGCCATCGCCACGTCCGCGGCTTCTCCATCAGCCGCAATTTCTTCGACAAGTCCCCAGTTCAGCGCAGTATCTGCATCCATGCGTTCGCATAACAGACAGATCCTTTTGGCGCGAGCGGGTCCAACAAGGTTTATCAGTCGGGGCAGGGCGCCCCATTGCAGGTTTAAACCTATTTTTGCTTCAGGGACGTAGAGATAGGCACTTTTGCCCATTACCCGCCAGTCGCAGGCCAGCGGCAAGGCAACACCCGCGCCCACCGCCAGTCGTTCCATAGCGGCGATGGTGATCTGCGGCATGGACTCCCACGCATCGCATAATCTGCCACCGCGATAAAAAATCTGCCGCTTTTCCAGATCAGACAAAGCAGGGTCATTGCGGCTGGCCAGATCTTCAAGATCAGCGCCGGCGGAAAAATAGTCTGTCGAACCTGTAAGAACGACAGCTCGAGTTTCCAGGTCATCGTGAAATGATCTGGCAACATCGGTGAGTTCAAGAATAAGCTGGCTATCGAAAGCATTCAGATTTTTTTTACGATCGAATCGCACCAGCGCGAGCGGACCATTGCGCTCAATAGTGACGTATGGCTCTGGCATGCTTCGTTCCCCGATTTCCTTATTGGGCTAGGGTAACGCCAAATGGTGGCCTCGCGCAAAATGTCACTTGACCGAACAGTAGCCTTAAATGCTTCTCATTATTCAACCCTTGCGCCAGGATTCGTTCTCAGTGAAGTTTGAGTTGAATGATAATGAAAATACTCGCCTGTCTGATTTTGAGCTGTCTGCCTTTCTTCAGTGCAATGGCAGAGCCCGCAAAAGTGGGTCTGGTGCTCAGTGGGGGCGGCACTAAAGGTGGCGCGCACATCGGCGTGATCAGAGCGCTTGAGGAGCACAATGTAAAAGTCAGCTACGTGGTAGGCACCAGTGCAGGCGCCATTATCGGCGCGATGTACGCTACCGGTATGAGCGCTGATGAAATTGAGGCCGCAATTGCTGCTATTGATTGGGAAGACGTGCTGCGTGATGACCCGGGTCGCCCGACAGTGCCTATCCAGCTTAAGCGCGGAGACTTCGACTATCTGGTGAAAGCGAGCATCGGGTTTTCAGACGGACAACTCAAACTGCCGTTGGGTGTTTCACAGGGGCAAAACGTGACACAGCTGTTGCGACGCCTGTTACAGCGCAGTGAAGGCGTCCTTGATTTTGACAACCTGGAAATACCGTTTCGTGCCGTTGCAACCTCACTGACCAGCGGCGATGCGGTTGTGCTGTCGCGAGGTGACCTGGCCTTGAGTGTGCGTGCGAGTTTGTCATTGCCGGGTGTATTCACGCCGGTCGAGTTGGGTGATCAGTATCTGGTTGATGGCGGCATTGCGGCGAATCTACCCATAGATGTTGCCCGGGAAATGGGAGCCGATCATGTCATTGCCGTCGACATTACCTCGCCATTGCTGGAGAAAACCGATATTAACTCTGTTCTTGCCGTGACCCAGCAGCTGATCAATATGATCACCCGCCGCAACGCGGATGAGCAGATAGCCACGCTGGCCGCCAACGATGTCATCATCAGACCGGATGTACAGGCAATCGACACGCTTGATTTTGCGAATACGCTTGCTGCGATAGAGCCCGGTTATGCGGCCAGCCAGGCTGTATCGGCACAGCTTCAGGCGCTGGCGATAATCACTGGTCCTGCGCCGCAATTGCCAGGCACAGGTACGTCTGGGCGCGTTGATCCACCGATGATCGAGTTTGTCGATGTGACGGATAATTCAGGCCTGAGCCCAGACGTTGTGCTGGCCAGACTAGGTATTGAAATTCCGGAACCTTACGACCGCAGGGTCCTGGATCGGAGAATCTCTCACCTGTACGGCACGGGTTTGTATCAACGAATTGATTATGCGCTGGTGGAACGAGACGGCCGAAAAGGGCTATCGGTTAACGCAGAGGCGAAAGCCTGGGGTCCAGACTATCTGCAGTTTGGTTTGCAGCTGGAAGAAGATTTTTCATCAGATGCTAATTTTAATGTAGGTGTGTCCTATCTGAAAACCGGCCTGGACGAACTAGGGGCCCAGTGGCGCACTCGTCTCAGTCTCGGTGTTGAACAAGGTATCAGCAGTGAATGGTTCCAGCCCTGGACCCGGGACGGCCGACTTTTCTCGCGCTTTGAGTTGGGTTACGAACGTAACAACATTCGCATTTACTCCGACGATGATGATGACGATGATGAAGCGCTTGCCGATCTGCGGCTGCAGGAGTCTGGCGGGATGATTTCGATTGGCCGTCAGCTCGGCCAGGCTTCCGAAGTAGAGCTCGCCTGGAGACGCCTGCTTGGTTTCGCAGATACACTGGTTGGCCAGGTTGATATTCCTGAACGGGAGTTCGACATAGGAGAAGTGTCGTTAAGTTACCGTCTCGATACCCTGAATCGCACCAACCGACCCTCCCGAGGATCGCTCGTGCGCGTTACGGCACTTGATTCTGGCGGTCCCACGGGCGGCGACGACTACCAACAGATTCATTTAACCGCGATGAAAGCATTTTCCATGGGTCGTGCTCAGTTTGAGGTGTCCACAATTTTAGGATCAACGGTTTCTGACGAAGCGCCGATTCAAAGCTATTTTCTTCTGGGTGGCCTGGGCAGGTTGTCGGGTCATCCCGTTGATCGTTTTGGCGGGCAGCACATGGGTTTTCTGCGACTCAATGGGTCCAGAGATTTCACCCTGGCCAAGTTGCCGATTTTTTTAGGCGCAAGTTTAGAGGTTGGCAGTACCTGGGATGATACATTCAGTGCAGGCCCTGACGACTGGCTTTCTGCAGGTTCAGTCTATGCAGGCCTCAATACACCTCTGGGCCCGGTCTATGTTGCAGCCGGGTTCGCAGAAGGTGGGCAGAACTCTATTTATGTGAGCCTGGGAAACCCTTTTTCCACACGGGCCTATCGGCCGTTTGACTGAGGGAATACAGAATCACCTGTGGCAAACTTAGGTTTGAGGCAATAAATAAGTGGACAGACGGATGCTGCAAAAGACTGATTTTCTGATCCTGATCACCTTCCTGAGTCTGGCGCTCGCAGCACCGAACACCATCGCGCAGGAAAAGTCGTTGCTTGAAGAGAGTCGGGCGTTAGCACACCGCTTTGCCATGCAGTTGCAGGCTGAGCTTAAAGCCGCGTTATCTGAGGGTGGGCCGATAAATGCGATAGCCGTCTGCAGGGATGAGGCGCCGAAGATTGCCTCTGCGCTGTCGCGTCAGACAGGTGCAAAAGTTGGCCGTACCAGCTTGAGGCCACGTAACGCGATCAACGCACCGGAGCCCTGGCAGCGCAAGGTCCTCGACCAGTACTTTCAGCCCACGGTGCAGTTGACAGATAGACGTATCGAGTACTTTTCCGAATCGTCAGGTGACGTGCGCTACATGCAGGCTATTCGCACGGGTGGTCTCTGTCTTACTTGTCACGGACAGATTCCGGGAGGGGATCTCTCCAGAGCGTTAGATGCTGACTATCCTTATGACCAGGCGAGAGGTTACGAAATCGGCTCGTTGCGCGGTGCCTTCAGTATCACCTGGCCGAACGGAAGGGGTTATGTTGAAGGGGTTGAGGAAGGTCGATAGTAAGGTTTGTCACCACTGATGGTGACACGACGCAGTAACCGTTCATGGGGATAGTAATCGCTCGCTGCATAATGCTGGACAGCCCGGTTATCCCAGAATGCGATTGAACCTGGCGTCCATTTAAATCGGCAGACATATTCAGCTTTGCTGTGCTGACTCAACAATTCCTGCACTATTACCCTGGAGGCGTCAGCTCCAAGGGGATTGTTTGTCCGCGTATCGTATAAAGAGTCGTGTCGTAGAAAACCGCCGTGTATGTAGAGGCCTGTTTTGCCGGTTTCCGGGTGGGTCCGCAGTAACGGGTGGCTGACGCCAAATGGAATATCCTGTTTGATCTCTTCCACTAATGATTCCGGCCAGGCTTTCGCGCCTCGCCCTGTGATAAAAACGCGATAGTCGTTGATCCCTGCCAGGTGCTGGAGCTTCTCTTTCAGTTCCTCGCGTAAACCATGGTATGCAGCAGCACTGTCGGCAAACAATGTATCGCCGCCGTAGGGGGGGACGACAACACACTGCGCAACGGAACCCAGAGATGGCCTTTCCATCCAGGTCACATCAGTATGCCAGCTGTTTTCTCTGCCGGGGTTGTGTTCGTTGTGGTGTATTTCCAGAATAAATGGATTTTCTCCGGTAGCGCCAAAAGGAAAAGCGTCGAGTTCGCCAAACTCACGCGCAAACGCTACCTGCTGATCTTCCGAGAGGTGCTGGTCGCGAAAGAAAATGACTTTGCGTTCCAGCAGTGTGGCCTTCACGAGGGCGATGAGCGCAGGGTTGGACAACTGCTTCAGATCGACGTTGCGCATTACCGTGCCGAGCGTTAAACCTATGTGCTCAAACTCAACACCCAGCTGTGCCGCTTGGGCTGCCAGCTGGTCACTTACCGGTTGATTACCCATCGCCTCATATTCCAGTGCTACGCCCAGGCCAGATAGGTTGTGCTGCGGGAACAGGGTGTTGCGATCCGGCCTTTGTGATTTGGTGGGCGTGGCGTAGGTAGCGCTTACCTCTGCGAGTTTATGTGCAGTAGCGATAGCCCTCTGGTTGTAAGTAGCATCAGCTTGCGTAAGTTCAGCCATGGTTAAACGCTGCCTTTTCGTGTGACCTTAACAGGCAGGTAGGTGTAACCCTTTACGAATGAAGAAAACGTACGCTCAGGCTCAGCCTGCACTTCTATCTTTTCGAAACGCGCCAGAATCTCTTCCCACAGAATACGCAGCTGCAGCTCCGCTAGTCGATTGCCCATGCAGCGATGAATGCCAAATCCGAAAGACAGATGCTGGCGGGCGTTGGCACGTTCGATGTTCAGTTCATCCGCATTTTCGAAAACATCTGCGTCGCGGTTGCCGGAGACGTACCACATCAGCACCTGATCACCTTTCTTAATCTGTTTGCCGCCAATGCTGCAGTCGTTATTTGCGGTACGGCGCATATACGACAGCGGTGTCTGCCAGCGAATAACTTCGGCAACCATTTGTGGAATCAGTTTGGGGTTGGCAATCAGTTTGTCGTATTGCGCAGGGAACTTATTCAGCGCGTAAATGCTGCCTGACATGGTGTTACGCGTAGTGTCGTTACCACCAACAATCAACAGTAGCAGGTTGCCGAGGAATTCCATGGGCGGCATATCCCTGGTGTCTTTACCATTGGCCAGCATGGAGACCAGATCACTGCCTGGTTTGTTGCTGCGTTCCTGCCGCAGGCGTGTGAAATACTCCAGACATTCCAGCAGTTCGTCGCGGC
>Ga0180435_10000889_pt1 | contig 31496 bp, 18 predicted proteins | sample SS_ome_3_FD_132467 | JGI IMG/M metagenome (GOLD analysis project Ga0180435, IMG submission 132467) | Hypersaline lake sediment archaeal communities from the Salton Sea, California, USA - SS_3_S_1 metaG | ecosystem: Environmental > Aquatic > Non-marine Saline and Alkaline > Hypersaline >... | reverse complement strand
GCTGGGTCGTGGTCGGGCGACCGGGCGCGACGGCTTCGCCGTCGCCCCCTCGTCGCCTACGGGCGCGGCAGCGGAGCTGCCGCCCCATTCGACCGGGCGCGACGGCTTTGCCGTCGCCCCCTTACCGCACCGCGAAGATGCGCAGGAAGTCGAGCTCGGGAATCAGGTCCTCGGTGTCGAGCGCGACCACCTCGGGGCTCACGTCGAACACGACCTCGAACCGCACGAACTTCATCCCCACCAGGTCGACCGACGACAGGTCGCTCGTCCACTCCGTCGCCTCGTCCGTGTCGGGCGAGAGCATCGGCGTGGCGGGCGCCAGCTGGAACCGGACGCGCAGCTCGTTGCGCGGGTCGAGCCAGTCGCGCTTCGGGCCCGCGGTCACCAGCATGTGGCGCGGGTGCAGCGTGAAGCTCACGAGGTCACCGAGCGCCTCGACCGAGTCCTCGACCGAACCGGCCGAGCTCGTCGCCGTCAGGCGCAGGTGCTTCGTCACCGCGTCGTAGGTGGCCGCGGCCACCGTGTGGCGACGCGTGGCGCTGCCACCGACGGCCTTGAGGACGAAGACGCTGCCCACGAGCAACTCGGGCTGGTCGAGCACGCGACCCTCCTCGGTACCCTCGAGCTCCGACCCGTCGACGACCAGCGTGTAGCCGTCGGCCGCGACGAAGGGCAGCTCCGGGCCGGGGCCCACGAGCTCCGGACCGAGCACGGCCGCGAGGTCGTCGAGCTTGCCGTCGCCCTCGACGTCGATCGGCGCACCGTCGGGGTCGAGGCCCTCGAACACGAGCGCGACGAGGCCGTCGTCCTCCGCCGGACCCACCGGGAGCGGGATCCAGTCGGACTGCGCGCGGCTGACGTTGCTCTGGTTCGGGGAGAGCGTCCAGGGGTTCGGGTCGCAGCGCGTCCCGATCTTCGCCCCGAAGGGCAGCAGGAGGTCCTCGTCGGGGTTGGCGACGTGGATCTGAACGACGCCCGGGCTGCCGTTGCCGCCGCGGCCGATGTTCTTGTTGTCGCCGCCGCCCGGAGCGCCCGGACCGCCGCGCGCCTCGATGGCTTCGAAGCCGAGCAGGCGCAGGTCGATCTGGCCGCCGGCCTCCATCTGGATCCAGCCGCCGCTGCCGCCGCCGCCGCTGCCGCCGAGGCGCAGGTTGGCGGAGAAGGCCTGGCCCTGCGCACCCGCGCCGCCGTTGGCGAACATGCGGGCGTTCGAGCCGAAGCTGATGTTCTCGCGCGCGACGAGGATCAGCACGCCGCCGCCACCGCCGCCGGCACCGCCGCGGTACTCACCGGCCGGCGACACGGGGTTGGGGAACTGCGACGAGATGATCGAGTCGCCACCCGCGCCGCCGCCGCAGCCGCCCATCGGCTCGGGCAGCTCGCCGTCGGTGATGGTGTCGAAGAAGGTGTCCAGGCGACGACCGCAGAAGTCGTTGGTGAGGTCGTCGTCCTCGAAGGGCGACGGACCGAGGTCGCCGCCATCGGGACCGAGCGAGCCGTCCATCGCGCCCAGGACGAGCGGGTGCCCGTCGTTGCCGGGCGCGAGCGGGATCGCCGCACCCGCGGCGCCCTCGGCCAGACAGCCTCCGCCGCCGCCACCGCCGATCATCCAGGAGATGGACTGCGGGCCGAAGGCGGACTCGCCGCCGAAGCCTCCCTGACCGTCCATCCCTTCGGGGGCGCGACCGGCTCCACCGACCGCGACCGAACCGTCGTCGTTCGACAGCGGCACGCCGCCGTCACCGGCGCCGGGGCCACCGCGACCGCACAGCTCCTCGAGCGGGAGCGACGGGTCGAAGTCCAGGGCGTCACCGCCCGACACGTCGACGCGACCGAGGATGGTGATGTCGCGCGTGGCGCGGACGACGAGCGGGTGCGGGCCGTGCGCCTCGAGGACGCCGCCCAGGTGCACGACCAGGTCGCGCACCTCGAGCACACCGCCGGTGACCGTCTGCGGCACGGACTGCGCCCCGCCGGGGCCGCCCATGACGACGCCGCCGTCGGTGTCGATGTCGAGCACCTGGCCCGGCATGACGTGCAGGTCGAAGGTGCCGTTCGGGCCGCCGCTCGACGCGAAGCCGGTCACGGCGCGCAGGCGACCGTCGCCCCAGTCCGCGGGCTGGATCAGCTCGCCGCTGTCGAGATCGATCTCGGCACCGGTCAGACCCGGGTCCACGTCGAAGTCCTCGAACAGGTCGAAGGTCCAGCCGTCCGGGTAGGCGCTGGTGCGCATGATCGCGAAGTCGTCGCGCCGCGCGTCGGTGAGGTCACCGACGATGTCCGACAAGCCTTCGTCGACCACCGCGCGCAGGAGCGAGTCGGCGGGCAGGACGAAGCGCGGCTTGAGGTCGATACGCACGTCGGCCGAGCACGGGTTGCCGACCACGACGCGTTCGACGTCGATGGCCTGCCAGTCGCCGTTCGGCAGCTGCACCTCGAGGCCGAGACGCGCGAGGTTCTCCTCGGACGGCGCGATCGGCTGATCGAAGACGAGCGCGACGCACACCGTGCTGTCGTACGACGACGGCAGGTTGAGCGGCAGGTCCTCGAGCGGCACCGGCGCGTTGGTCGCCGGCTCGAGCTCGAAGTACTCGGCGAAGCCCTGCTGACCGATCAAGAGACGCGTGGCGTCCTCGAGCGACGAACCGACGAGGCGCACGACCGGCTGGGGCGGTCCGTCGACCGGATCCCACAGCACGTCCGCCGCGTCGCCGTCCGCGGCCGTGAAGGCCACCTCGGCACCCTCGACGAGCTCCGCGCCGTCGGCCGACAGCACCGGGCTGGGATCGCCCTTGCCGTCGACGCCGAGCAGGTAGCCGGCGCCGCGCGCGAAGCCGAAGCCGTCGAGGTCGAGGTCGCCCGGACAGGCGGGTTCGAACACGATCGCGTTGGGACCGTCGAGGACGAACGCACCGCCGGCGGGAAGGCCGGTGGTCGCGTCGGCGATGGACAAGGACGTCGAACCGACGACGTCGGGATCGACCGCGCGCGAGAACTCGAGGCGGATGGAGCGGTTGATCTCCCAGATCGCTCCTTCGCTCACCTCGATCGAGACGAGTTGGAAGGGTTGCGAGGCCGGGTTGTCACCGCCGCCGTTGCCACCGCCGCCACCGCTCCCACAGCCTCCGAGGAGGGCGAGGAGCACGAGACCCGCGCTGCGAGCGAAGATACGGGATTGTTGAGGGGTATTCATGGGGCCCTCCTCCTACTGGACAGACTCCAGTGGAAGGTAGCACGCGGAGGGAGGCGCGGAAAAAAAATGCGTCTTCCTAGGTGCAACCGCGCCGGGGGCGCGGGGAGAGCGCGGCAACCCACCGTGCCGGCACGACTTGCGAAGCCGCTTCGGCGGGCCCCCTCGGCCCCGTTCTCGAGGCCGTTCCGGTCGGCCCGGCGCGGGCGCGTCGACCGGGCCGGGTGGGCCCCCGATCCGCTGCGGACCGGGGCGCGCACCAGGCCGCGTCGCGATCAGTTCGCGGCGGGGAACGCCCCGTTCGTCTGCTTGGCGACCGACTCCCACAGCAAGCGACCGTTGTTCCACGGCGTGCTCGCGTTGGTCACGGCCCCGAGCACCGCCGGGTTCGCGATGTTCGCGCTCGTCGGCGACACCGCCGTCGTCGGGCGCACGATGGCCCATCCGGTCTCGATGTCGGCGACGCCGTCGCAGTCGAGATCGAGTTCGCGATCGTCGTTCACGGTCGTCGCGAGGCCCTGGTTCGTGAAGAAGCCGGAGATCGTCGAGAGCGGCACCTTCGTCCAGCAGGCGAAGGAGTACTGGGCGGAGAGCTGGAACTCGTCGTCGTTGTAGATGACGAAGTCGACGTTCACGAGGTACTCGCCGCCGAGGAGCGAGGCGAGGACGAGGTCGCCCGAGAGCGCGCCGATGAACGAGTCCATGTACAGCTCGTCCGCGATCCCCTCGTACTCGACGCCGTCGAAGTCGCGGCGACCGTCACCGTCGAGGTCCGTGTCCGCGAACTCGGCCTGGGGCGAGGTGAACGGGATCGCGTTGAGGGAGTACATCCCGCCGGCGGCGGTCACGAGTTGGCTCGAACCCACGAGGTGGTCGAACGCCCAGTAGGTGTCGACCTGGTTCGGATCCATCGCGCTGATCACCAGGTAGCCCGACGCGTTGAACGCCGAGTTGTGGCAGGAGGTCAGCACGCTGAGCGTGTCCGCCGGGGTCAGCGTCTCGACGCGGTCGGCGATCGTGCAGTCGGCGAACAGGAAGGGGTTCGGCGAGGCGCTCACGTTCACGTACTGGAAGTGCACGTCGGTCGCCGCGGTCCGGTTCGTGTTCGTGACGGAGACGACGTTGAAGACGGCCTGGATCGGCCCCATACCGCCGACCGGGAGCTGCACAAGGTCGCCCCCTTCCCCCTCCTCGTCCACGTCAGGGAGGACGAGCCCGGCCTCGTGGTAGGGGTGCACGAGCACGCTGCCGGGCTCGCGGCCGTCGGCCGCGGCCGAGGGCGCCACGATCGCGGCGGTCGAGACGAGGAGCGGGAGGGAACGCAGGAACGAGGCGGGACGCATGGTCGGATCGCGGGGAGTGGGCCGTTGGTGAGGACGCAACGCGGAGCGCTACCAGTTCGCATTCTATCCCGCCCCGAAGCCCGGTGCGGCGGCCTTCTCCCCATTCCCTTCACGCGGACGGTCCCGGGCGGCGCGGGCGCGGTCCGCCCGAAACGGTTCCGGAGCACGCGAGCGAACGGGCCCGGACGTGCCGAGGGGCGGAGGGTCGGCGAACCGGCCCTCCGCCCCTCGGCGGTGCCGGGCTCGGGTCGCTCACACCGACTCGGGCCCAGCGTCGATCGACTCGACGATCAGTTGGGGAACTGACCGTTGGTCTGCTTGGCAACGCTCTCCCAGAGGAGGCGACCGTTCTGGAACATGCCGCCGTCGGTGTTGACGAGGGCGCCCAGGACGGCGGGGTTCGAGATGTTGTCGCTCGTGATCGACAGGGCGGTCGTCGGACGGACGATGGCCCAGCCGGTCTGAACGTCCTCGAGACCGTCGCAGTTGATGTCGAGCTCACGATCGTCGTTGGCGGTCGTGGCGAGACCCTGGTCGGTGAAGAAGCCCGAGATGTCGGCCAGCGGGGTGTTGGTCCAGCAAGCGAAGCTGAACTGGGCCGAGAGCTGGAACTCGTCGTCGTTGTAGATGACGAAGTTGACGTTCGTCAGGTACTCACCGCCGGTCATCGAGATCAGCGCGAGGTTGCCACCGAGGACACCGACGTAGCTGTCGATGTAGAGCTCGTCGGCGATGCCCTCGTACTCGAGGCCGTCGAAGTCACGGCGACCGTCGTTGTCGAGGTCGGTGTCCGTGCCCTCAGCGCCTTCGGCGTTGAAGGGGATCGCGTTGAGCGAGAACATGCCGCCGTTGGCGGACACGTACTGCTCCGAACCGATGAGGTGGTTGAACGACCAGTAGGTGTCGACCGCGTTCGGGTCCATGGCCGAGACGACCAGGTAACCGTTCGCAGCGGCCGGGCTCGCGCCGCCGTTGTGGCAGGAGGTGAGGACGCTGAGGGTGTCGGCCGGGGTCAGGGTCTCGACGCGGTCCGCGATGGTGCAGTTGGCGAAGAGGAACGGGGTACCGGCGTCGTCGACGTTGACGTACTCGAAGTGCACGTCGGTCTCGCCGGAACCGGCGCGGTTCGTGTTCGTGACCGAGATCACGTTGAACACGGCCGGGGCGCCGAGCTCCGACTGGACGACCGGGTACACGAGAACGCTGCCCGGCTCACGCCCGTCGGCCAGAGCCGCCGGGGCCATCGCAGCGAGGCCCAGAAGGGCGAGGGAAGTCTTGTTGATGAGGCGCATGGCCTGGATTCCTCGAATGAGGTTTCGGGGTAAACGCCAGCGAACGTGCTGGCGGAAGGACAAGGAACGAGTGTCTGACGCGCGAGCGTGGGGAGAGGCCCCGGCTCGTAGGCCAGTTCGGTGAGGAGTGCCCAGCCCGCGATGCGCGCGGGAGGGACGGCTCGCAGGAGCCGCCCGCGGTTGCGATCGTCGATCGGAGACCGTGAGGACCCGCGGAACGCGAACACGCCGCCGGGGGCGGAGGAGTGTGGACGATCCGCGTCGAGCCGCCGTGAACGAAGCGTTTTCGTCCGCGGATCGGGCTCGATCCTGGGAGCGCGATCGATCGCGCGGCAGGTGCTGGGAACACGCAGTTGTCAGGGAGCACGCAGCGAGCGGGGGCTCGCCGCCGCCCTTCCCGGCGGAGCGTCGCGAGCGAATCGAGATTCGCGTCGCGCCCTACGCTGAGGGGCAGGTGGAACGCCGGTGACAGGTCGGTGACCGACGGATCCCATCTCGGGACCCTGAGGCGTCGGTGGGAACCGAACCGTCCTCGGACGAGGCACCAGGCTACAGCTTCTGCGGCGGTTCGTAGGAAGCTGCTTTCCGATTTTCGGGGAGGCCCGTACGCAACGGAGCGCCCGTCCGAGGCTTCGAACGGGCGCTCCGTCGGGCGCGGGGGGCGCGGGCGGGGTCAGCCGCCGACCTTGTTCGTGGTGCGCTCCTTCGAGGGGTCGTCCTCCATGTGCAGCCACCACTCACCGTCCGCAAACTCCCAGACCTGCTCGATTTGCACCTGCCGGCGCAGCTCCTCCCGCGGCGTCCCGGCCAGGCGCGCGCGCATGTCCGGGGGCAGGTTCTTGAGGACCATCTCGCTGTCCAGCTCGTAGCGCACCCGGCCCAACCGGCCGGCGTCGTCGACCTCGAGGTCGAGGAGGTCGATGTCGTGCACCTTCATGACACCTTGACCGTAGATCGACAGGTACTGCCCCAGTGAGGTGCCTTCACGGTCCCCCTCGGTGTACATCGAGTACAGCGCCTGCTGGTCGTCGACCAGGCGCACCTCGACGAAGCGCTCGAACCGCGCCTCGAGGGCTTCGATGCGTTCGCCGTGCAGCGCCTCGACCCGCGAGCGGCCCCAGGGCTCGTCGCCCGGGCTCAGGTACCAGTCGCCGTCGGTGAGGAGCCAGGTCTGCTCGAGCGTGTGGCGCTGCTCCTCGGAGGTCGCCGCCGGCGCGGCCTCGGGGCCGGTCAGGTCGAACGGGTGGGCCTGGGTCGCTTCCGGCTCGAGTTCCACCTCGACGGTCACCTCCTGGGTGACGACCGCGCGGCGCGTGTCCCAGCGGATGTCGAGCTCGGGCTCCCCCACCGACAGCACATCGGAGCGATCGAACGCCCAGCGCAGCTGCATGTGCTCCGCGTCGAACCCGTCGCGGGCCAGCGGGACGATGAGCGTGCCCAGGGCCGCGGCGTCCTCCGCCGTGCGCGCCGCCTGGTAGGCGCTGACGCGGTCGACGAGGCCGTCGTGCAGGCGCCCGCGTTCGAGGGCCTCGAAGTCGATCGCCAGGAAGGCGATCAGCGCGGCGGCGGCGACGCCGGCCACGACGAACAGGCCGGTGCTCCCCCGCCGGTTCTCGACGGCGTGGAGTTCGTTGGCGGCGGTGGCGGGAAGTCGGTGCACTCGCATGGTTCGGGTACGCATCGCGTTCGTGGCCCGTCGGGCCGGAGTCGTGGTTCCTCGGATCGGGTCGGCGTCGCGGATCGGATCGGCGTCGCGGATCCGATCGGGGCCGCTCACTGGCCGCGCGCGGCGGCGAGCGTCGCGGCGAGGTCGATGATCTGGACGCCGCCGCGTTCGACGACGATGCCCTCGTGGAGGCCGTCGCCGTCGAGGTCGGCGACCTGGACGTGGTAGCGGGAGTTCGGCTCGCTGATGCGGGCCAGGACGCGGATGGAGCCGTCGGCCTCGAGGTCGGCGAGCAGCATCCCCTCGCGGCCGAGCAGGAACAGCTCGTTCCCCGGATCGCCGTCGATCTCGACGAGTTCGCCGTCGTCGATCGACTCGGTGTCGGGCAGGTCGACGGGGACCTGGGTCCACGCGCCCGCCTCGGGGTCGAAGCGGTGGAGCGTCACCGGGAAGCCCTGCAGGTTGTGCCAGCCCAGGACGAGCAGCTCCTTGGGACCGTCGCCGTCCAGGTCGACCGGCAGCACCTGCATGAGCGTGCCCCCGATGACCGGGACGATCATCCCCTCGCTGCGATCGACGAACGCGCCGTCCTCCCAGTGGACGATGCGCACGCCCTGGTTCGTGGTCGCGAGCAGCTCGAGGTCGCCGTCGCCGTCGACGTCGTCGGCGCGCACCTGGTAGCCGTAGTCCTCGACGACGAGCAGCTCGTCGAGCAGGAACCACACCGAGCGCTCGCGGTCGAAGGAATAGACGTACAGGCCGCCGGTGCCGGAGAAGAAGCCCATGCAGGCCAGCTCGGGCACGCCGTCGCCGGTGAGGTCGGCCAGGGCGACGTCCGTGCAGACGCCCATGCCCTCGAGGCCGGCGGAGGTCTCGACCCAGGTGCGCTCGCCGTTCTCCTCGCGGGCCAGCCAGGCGCGCGGGTAGCCGTTGTGGCACGCGAACGCCAGGTCGAGCACGCCGTCGCCGTCCAGGTCGGCGAGGTCGGAGCCGCCGTAGCCCAGGTCGCGGCGCAGGCCGTCGTTCGACGCGGTGAAGGAGGCGCCGTCGCCGTCGTTCAGCCACACGTGCAGGCCCTCGCCCTTGTCGCCCGGCTTCCAGATGCGCAGCGACGCGACCAGGTCGAGGTCGCCGTCGCGGTCGAGGTCGCCGATCGCGGGCTTGCCGCGCCAGGTGCCGGTGTCCGGCAGGCCGTCCGCGCCGAAGCGCTCGGACTCGAGCGTCACCTGCGGCAGCGGGTAGACCGGCGTGTGGTCGGGGTAGGCGAGCGCCGGAACGAACGGCGCCTCGATCGGCGCGTACGGCGGCGTGCTCGAGCCGGGGTTCGCGATGACGATCTTGCCGTCGACGACGCGGACCCAGTGGGACGGCAGGATGCCGCCGTTCGAGAAGATGGTGCGGGCCTCCTGCGAGATGGAGATCTCGCCGGAGTCGATCATCTCCTGGAACGCCTCGGCGTCCTGGGTCAGCCGGTTGATGTCGATCGCCGGCTGGGTGGGGTCGCCATCGGCCGCGCCGGCCCCGGCGCGGGTGAACATCTCGACGAGGTCGACGACCTCCTCGTCCACCGCGCCGAGCTCCTCGTCGCCGACCGTCTCGGCCACGATCCGTTCGAGCTCCTCGGGGTCGATCTCGGTGGTGGCGTCGCCGCTGCCGGCGAGCTTCCACGCCCCGACGCCGATGGCGCCGATCACGAGGAGGCCGACGAGGGCGTTGGCGGCGGCCCCGCCGCGACGGGCGGGGGCGCTCGAGTGGAAGACGGCGCTGCGAGCGTGGTCGGTGTGCTTCATCGATGCGGTGTGGGAGCTGTGGTCCGTCGCCCCGTCGGTCGCCGTCGCCCCTGCAACGGCACCACCCCCGCGGCGCACGGTCCGAACGGAGCGCGCGTGCCTCGCGCCGCTCGTTCCCCACCGAGTGTCTAACCCGGCAGGGCGTGACGGGTCGGATCCATCCCGGAACATCCGCCCCGGGGCGGTCGATGCGGAAATCCTTTCCACCCGCGGCCTTCGCGCGGCGCGGGAAGCGTCGCGCGGCGCCCGGAACGACGCCGGAACGCGCCGCGCGCCCGGGCCCTGAGTCTCGGGCGCCGGGCCCAGCGCCACCGGTGTCAGGCCTTCGCGCGGCGACCGCGCGGACGGCGCGCCTTGGGCAGCGGCACGCCGGCCTCGTCGAAGAAGCTCGCGATCGGCTCGCGCCCGTCGGCGAGCGCGTGGGCGAGCGCGTTGTGCCCGCCCTCCTTGGCCTCCTCGATCGCCTTGTCGAGCTGGCGCACGATCGCCAGTCCGGCCTTCATCGCCGGATCGTTCTTCATCTCCTTCGCCTTCTCGCGCGCGCGCAGGTCCTCGATCTGCTGCTCGAGGTCGGCGATGATCTGTTCGGGGGAGCGACGGATGCGCTTGCTGCCTTTCTTGGCCATCGGGATCGGGATCGGGATCGGGATCGAATCGGGTCGCGGAGTGCGGCGCGGCGCGATGGTCGGACCGCCCCGGCGCGTTTCGGGCGGACGATCCTACGGAGCGCCGGGCCCGCGATCGACGCCGGCGGCCCGATCGTCGAGCGCCGCGCTCCACACGCGGCCGACGCGCTCGGTGACCGCGCGCCAGGTGAACGGCGCGAGCCGCCGGGCGTCGGGGCGGTGTCCGCGCCGGGCCGCGTCGAGCGCCGCGCGCAGGCCGGCCTCGAGCCGCTCGACGAAGGGCTCGAACTCGCCGTCGGCGCAGCGCTCGCCCCCTTCGCTGCGCGGTCCGCGCACCAGGTGCAGCGCGTCGCCCAGGGGCTCGGCGAGCACGCCCTCGACCCCGGGCAGGTCGGTGGCCACCGCCAGGGCGCCGGCGGCCGCCGCCTCGAGCAGGACGAGCGGCACGCCCTCCCACAAGGACGGCAGGGCGAAGACCGCCGCGGACTGCAGCGCGCGCACCAGGTCGCCGTCGTCGAGCCGACCGGCGAGCACGACGCCGGACAGTTCGCGAGCCCGCGCGCGCAGGGCCTCGCTCTCCTCGCCGCCCCCGCCGCCGACGAGCACGAGCTCGGCCCGCGGACGCGCGCGCCGCACGCGGGCGAAGGCTTCGAGCAGCGCGTCGACGCCCTTGGCCCGCGCGAGCTTGCCGACGAAGACGATGCGCTGCGCGCGCCAGCGCTCCCGACCGGTCGGGTCGAAGCGCACCGGGTCGAAGCCCGAACCGACCACCTCGGTGCGCGCGGGGTCGATGCCCCAGTGCCGCGCGTAGGCCGCGGCCTGTTCGGGGTGCAGCGCGACGAGGCGGTCGACGCGCGCCAGGTCCGCGCGCGCGCGGGTCGCCACGGCCGGCGCCAGCTCGATCTGCCGCAGGTCCGAGCCGTGGCCGTGCACGACCACCGGGATGCGCTCGGGCACGGCGCGGCGCGCGAGCGCGGCGGCGAGCCACGCGTGGTGGACGTGCACCACGTCCGGTGCGAACGCCGCGACCGCGCGCTCGATCGCCGCGGTGAACGCGCGCTCGTAGGCCTCGAGCTCGCGCGCGTCGAGGCTCGACCAGGTGCGACTGTCGTAGGGCATGACGTCGCTCATGCCGACGACCGGGTGCGGCAGGTGCAGCGGGTCGTCGCTCGCGCCGGACGCGAAGCGCACGGCCACCACCCCGTCGAGGCCGGCGCCCTCCGCCGGCGCGTCGACCGGCACCCCCACCACCGCCGCGCTGCGCCAACCGAGCGCGCGCGCCTCGGTCGCCAGGCGTTCGAGCGTGACGCCCGAACCGGTCAGGGCCGGGCGCTGGCAGAGGACGTGGAGGACGGTGCGCACGGGTGCGGTTCGGGGTGCGGTGGGCGGAGCTGCGGGGGCGACCGCGCGCGGCGCGCGGCCGGTTCGCCGTCGGCGCACGGCCACCTCGCCGTCGGCGCATGGGCACTTCGCCGTCGGCGCACGGCCACTTCGCCATCGGCGCGTGGGCGGTGCGGCGGTGGGCGCGGCTGCGGACGGCGGGCGCGGCCGCGCGGCGGGAGAGACTACGCTCTCGCCATCGTGATCCCGTCGAGCGCCCCCACCCTCGCCGCGCCCGCCCTCGGCGGCCCCTGCGCGGCCCTCCCCGGCACCGGCCCGCTGGCCGGACTCCTCCCCGGCGGCGTCCACGACCTGGCCGTCGACCTCGCGCTGCTCACGGTCCTCGCCCTCGCGGTCCTGGCGGCGCTCGCGCTCGCGCGGCGCGTCCGACGGGACGGGGCCCTCGCCGCCCTCGCCGGCCGGGGCTACAGCGCGTGGTGGCACAGCGACCGCCCCGCCGGCGAAGGCGTGTTCTGGGGCCGGCTCGAAGCGCGCGACGGCGGCATCGAGCTCGCCTTCGACCGCGCCTACGCGACGAACGGCGAGCCGCGGCGGCGCGCGCTCCTGCTCGACGGGACCGAGGCCACCGACCTCATCGCCCTCGTGCGCGCGCACACCGCCGCCGACCTCTCGGCCACGCTCGTGCGCGACGAGGTGCTGCGCCGCGCGCGCGCGGCCGAGCGCGCCCGCTGGTGGCGCGGCCCGCGAGCGCTCGTCCTCGGCGCCGTCGAAGCGATCGACCGAGCGCTGCCGTGTGGCGGCGCCGCGACGCCGCGCCCGCGCCAGGACGCGCGCTTCCTCGAGGGACGCCGCGGCGAGCGCGTGGTGGTCGAGCTCGACACCGGCGCGCGCCTGGCGGGTCGGCTCGTCGCGGTCGGCCGCGCGTGGCTCGCCCTGGTCGACGACGACGCGCGCGAAGGCGACGGCGACGACGCGGTGCACCAGCTGACCACCTCGACGCTCGACGCGCCCGTGCTCCTCGAGCGCGACGGGCGCGGCGTCGAACTGTCGCGCGCGCAGCGTCCGTTCGTGCTCGACGAACTGCGCGACGACGAGCGCACCTGGAAGCTGGGCGTCGTGCTCCTGCCCGGCGCGTCGCTCTTCCTGCCCTGGTACGGCGACCTCGCGTCGAACGTCCGCGCGCGCGTGCGCGCCGCGTCGGGCGTGGACCTGTTGGTGCCGCGTGCCCGCGCGCGCGTCGTCTTCGCCGGCGCGGACGACGCGCCGGGCGAGGAGCCCGCGCCGCGATGAGTGGTGCGCGTGACGAACGGTGCGACGAACTCCGCGCCGAAGCCGTGTTCGTGCCCGACGGCGGGGACGCGCGCGCCGCGCTCGCGCGCGCGACGCACCTGGGCATCGGCGCGCATCCCGACGACGTGGAGTGGATCGGCTACGCCGGGATCGCGCGCGCCTTCGGCGCCGACGACGCGCACTTCGTCGGGTGCGTGGTGACCGACGGCGCGGGCAGTCCGCGCGGCGGCCCGTACGCCGACGCGAGCGACGCCGAGCTCGTGGCGATCCGCCACGCCGAGCAGCGGCGCGCGGCGATCGTCGGGCGCTACGCCGCGGTGGTGCAGCTCGCGCACACGAGCGCGGCCACGCGTGCGGACGGCGCCGCCGTGACCGACGACCTCGCCGCGCTCCTGCGCGCGACCCGACCCGCGTCGGTCTTCGTGCACGCCCCCACCGACCGCCACGCGACGCACGTGGCCGTGTGCCTGCGCACCCTCGCGGCCCTGCGCCGCCTCGACGCCGAGGACGACTGGCGGCCCGAGCGGGTGCTCGGCGTCGAGGGCTGGGGCGCGCTCGACTGGCTCGCGCCCGAGGACCGCGTCGAGCTCGACGTGTCCGACCGCCCGCACCTGTTCGCCGCGCTCGTCGGCGTCCACGACTCCCAGCTCGCCGGCGGCAAGCCCTACGACCGCGCGATGGCGGCGCGCTTCCGCGCCAACGCCACCTTCGCCGAACCCCGCGCCGTCGACCGCTGCGAGCGCCTGGCGCTGGCCGTCGACCTGGGCGCGGCCGCCCGGAGCAACGGCCCGAGCGCCGCGGCGCTCGTCGAGGGCCTGTGCGCCCGCGCCCGCGCCGCCCTGCTCGCACGCCTGGACGCGCTGGGCGGCTGAGCGCCCGCCGGGGGCGACCCCGAGCCCGGGGGAACCGCCGCGGGTGCGGGGCGTCGACCGCGGCGGCGCCGCCTACCATGGGTGCTGCCATGAGGATGCGTCGAAGGAGGATGGCCGCCGCGTCGCCCGCGCCCGTGCTCGGGCTCTTCGCCCTGTGCGCCGCGGCCGCGCTCACGAGCGAGGCCGCGCCCGCGCCGGTGGCGGCGCAGGTGCCGGCGCCGACGAATGCGAGCCAGGACGGGCCCGCGCGCCCCGGCGCCGCGGGCTTCGACACGGTCGCCGAGCTCGAAGCGCGCCTGGCTCGCGACGTGCTGCCCTTCCTCGAGGCGCACTGCACCCTGTGCCACGCCGGCAGCGCGCCGGAGGCAGGGCTCGACCTCGGCGGCTACGCGACGCTCGACGCGATCGTGGCCGACGACGTGCTCTGGCGCCACGCCGCCGAGCGCGTGCGGCGGGGCCAGATGCCGCCGGAGGACGAACCGCGTCCGACCGAAGCGGAGACCGCGGCCTTCCTCGACTTCGTCGACCGGGCGGCGCGCTCGGCCTACGACCCCGCGCGCGGCGTGGACCCGGGACGCAACGTGCTGCGCCGGCTGAACAACACCGAGTACGAGAACACCGTCGAGGACGTGCTCGGCGTCGAGTTCGACGCGCACGCGTTCTTCCCGGCGGACAACATCGGGCACGGGTTCGACAACGTGGCCGAGGTGCAGATGCTCGACGGCCTGTTGCTCGAGCGCTACCTCGAAGCGGCGCAGATCGTCGCCGCGCGCGCGATCCTGTGGGAGCCGGAGGGCGAGGTCCCCACGCGCATCCTCTCGACCGTGGACCTCGTCGGCGGCCGCGGTCTCGACGGCTCGCGCGCGCTGTACTCCAACGGCGAGGTCGGCGCGTTCGTCGAACTGCCGCGCGCGGGCCGCTACCTGCTGCGCGCCACCGTGCACGCGAGTCAGGCCGGGCAGGGATTCGCGGAGATGGAGCTGCGCAACGGCGCGTTCACGCTCGCGACCGTCGAGGTGACCGGATCGTCGCCGGGCGAAGCGCAGACGCACGAGGCCGAGTTCAGCCTCGACGCGGGCGGCGAGACCTGGGTCGGCGCCGCGTTCACGAACGACGTGGACCCGCCCGGCCGCGCGGACCGCAACCTGTTCGTGCATTCGTTGGAAGTCGTCGGTCCGCTCGACCCGCCCGAGCCGACCGAGCTGCAGGTCTTCCTCGCCGAGCTCGCGAAGGACGAGCGCAAGGACGACGACCGCCTCGAGGTCCAGGTCGAGTGGCTGATGCGTCGCCTGTGGCGCGTCGACCCCGAGCGCTCGGACGTGAACGACCTGGTCGAGCTCGCGCCGAAGAAGGCCGAGCCCGTCGAAGCGCTGCAGATGGCGGTCGCCGGCCTGTTGACCTCGCCGCGCTTCGTCTTCCGCATCGAGAACGACGACGCGCGCGACCCGGTGATCCGCGACCTCGACGGCTACGAGCTCGCCACGCGCCTGGCGTACTTCCTGTGGAGTTCGGCGCCCGACGAGGAGCTGCTCGACCTCGCCGAGGAGGAGCGGCTGAACGACCCCGACACGCTGCGGGCCCAGGTCGCGCGCATGCTCGACGACCCGCGCGCCGGCGAGCTGGCGCGCAACTTCGGCTCGCAGTGGCTGCAGACGCGCCGCCTGTCGAAACACGCGGTCGACGCCGAGTTGTTCGAGTCGGTCACGCCCGAGCTCCTGCGCGCGATGGAGCGCGAGACGCTGCTCGTGTTCCAAGAGGTGCTGACGAAGAATCGGTCGATCCGCGATCTGATCGACGCCGACTTCACCTACCTGAACGAGGACCTGGCGCGGCACTACGAACTGCCCGCGGTCGACGGCGCGTTCCTGCGCCGCGTGTCGCTCGAGGACTCCTCGCGCCGCGGCATCCTGATGCACGGATCGGTGCTGACCGCGAACTCGGAGCCGAACCGCACCTCTCCGGTGAAGCGCGGCAAGTGGGTGCTCGAGACGATCCTCGGCGCCCCCCTGCCGCCGCCGCCGCCCGGTGCCGACAGCTTCGGCGACGACGATCCCGCCGCGTTCACGAGCGCGACGGCGCGCGAACGCTTCGCCGCGCACCGCGCCAACGCGGTGTGCGCCTCGTGCCACGACCTGCTCGACCCGATCGGCTTCGGCCTCGAGCGCTACGACGCGGTCGGCAGGCGGCGCGAGCGCGACGGCGGCGGGCGCATCGACGCGAGCGGCGTGCTGCCCGGCGGCGCGACCTTCGAGAACGAACTCGAGATGATCGCGCGCATCCGCGACCTGGACCTGGGCGGCGCCTACTACGACGGGCCGAGCCTCGTGCGCGCCGTCGTCGAGAAGCTGCTCGTCTACGCTCTGGGGCGCGGGCTCGACCCGAGCGACCGCCCCACGGTCGGCGCGATCCTCGAACAGCTCGACCCCGACCACCCGACCCTGCGCGACGCGATCGAAGCGATCGTCCTCTCGGACGCCTTCACGAAGCGCCGCACCCGCCCCGACGAGGGCCCCGACGATGGAGAAGCCCGTGAGTGAGCCCTTCGGATCCCGCCTCGAACGCACGCCGCGCATGCTGCGCCGCACGCTCGATCGCCGCTCCGCGCTCAAGGGGCTCGGCGCGTTCTGCGCGCTGCCGATGCTCGACGCGATGCGCCCCGGCCCGCTGCGCACCGGCCCGAAGCCGGAAGCGCCGACGCGTCTGGTCTACGTCTACGTGCCCAACGGCGTGCACCTGCCGGCCTGGACCCCGGAGCGCGACGGGCGCGGCCTGTCGCTCACGCCGACGCTCGAACCGCTGCGCGGCCTCGAGGAGAAGGTGTGCGTGATCAGCGGCCTGACCCACGACAAGGCGCGCGCGAACGGCGACGGACCGGGCGACCACGCGCGCGCGGCGGCCACCTGGCTGACGGGCACGCAGGCGTTCAAGGACCCGGCGGTGCTGCGCTGCGGCATCTCGGCGGACCAGCTCGTCGCCAATGCGGTCGGAGACCGCACGCGCTTCCGCTCGCTGGAGCTCGGCTGCGAGAAGAGCCAGGGCTCGGGCGAGTGCGACTCGGGCTACGCCTGCGCCTACAACTTCAACATCTCCTGGAAGAGCGAGTCGCAGCCGGCCACCAAGGAGGTCGATCCGCGCAAGCTCTTCGAGCGCCTGTTCGGCGACTTCTCGAGCGCCGAGAGCGCGGCCGCCGCCGAGCGTCGTCGCGAGCGCGGCAAGAGCCTGCTCGACTACCTGAACGACGAGGTCCGCAAGCTGCGCCGCGAACTGGGCCGCTCCGACCGCGACAAGATCGAGGAGTACCTGGACGGCCTGCGCGAGATCGAACGCAAGCTCGAGTTCACCGAACGCGAGAACGGCCTCGTCCTGCCCGAGGGCACGACCAAGCCGTCCGGGATCCCGGGGCTGTTCAGCGACCACTGCGCGCTCATGTACGAGGTCCTCGCGCTCGCGCTCAAGACCGATCAGACGCGCGTCGCGACCTTCATGTACCTCAAGGAGGTCTCCGGGCGCACCTACCCCGAGATCGACGTGCGCGAAGGGCACCACTCGCTCTCGCACCACGGCAAGAACGAGGAGAACTACCGCAAGCTCGAGAAGATCAACAAGCTGCACGTGCAGCTCCTCGCGGGCTTCCTCGCGGACCTCGACGGGACCGAGGAGGACGGCGACACGGTCCTCGACCACACGATGGTCTGCTACGGGTCCGGCATCAGCGACGGCGACAAGCACAACCACGAGGACCTGCCGACGCTCCTCGCCGGTGGCGGCAAGCTGAAGAAGGACCGCATCAAGTTGAACCGCCACCTGGTGGCCGACAACGAGCGCCCGATGAACGACCTGCACCTCGCGCTCATGGAGCGCATGGGCGTGGAACCCGACGACTTCGGCGACGCCGAGCGCGCGCTCTCGATCTGAGTTCGCAGTACGGTGCCAGGCACGCTGTTGCAGAAGGGGGCGTCCGCGCAAAGCGCGGACGCCCCCTTCTGCAACAGCGTGCCTGGCACCGTACTGCGAATCGTCAGTCCCGGCCGAAGGCCTCGAGCAGCCGCGCCGCGCCCTGGATCGGGGTGAGCCGCCCCGCGCGCACCTCGGCGCGCACCTGCTCGGCGATCGCGCGCACGCCCGGGTGCTGCTCGAAGCTGCGCAACAGCTCCTCGCGCACGCGCTCGTCCATCCAGCGCTCGCTCTGCCCGCGGCGACGCGCGAGCAGCGAGCCGTCCTCGCGCTCGCGATCGAGGCGTTCGGTCACGGCGGCCCACAGCTCGTCGAGGCCCGTGCCCTCGAGCGCGCTCACGCACAGGACCGGCGGCGGCGGGTCGTGCGGGTCGGCGCCGAACGCCGCGAACGCCGTGCGCAGCTGGGTCGCCGCCCGGCGCGCGGCCTCGACCCGCTCGCCGTCGCACTTGTTGACCGCGACCACGTCGCAGACCTCGAGGATGCCGCGCTTGATGCCCTGCAGCTCGTCGCCCGCGCCCGGCAGCGCCAGCACGCAGAACAGGTCGACGAGGTCGCGCACCGCGTACTCGCTCTGACCGACGCCGACGGTCTCGACCAGGACCACGTCGAAGCCGGCGGCCTCGAGCAGCACGATCGTCTCGCGCGTGCGCCGCGTCACGCCGCCGAGCGTGGTCGCCGAGGGGCTGGGGCGGATGTACGCCGCGTCGTGCATGGCCAAGCGGTTCATGCGCGCCTTGTCGCCCATGATCGAGCCGCCGGACAGCGCGCTCGACGGGTCGACGGCGAGCACGCCCACGCGCCGCCCGGACTCGACCAGCCGCAGCCCGAGCGCCTCGACGAAGGTGCTCTTGCCGACGCCGGGCACGCCGCTCACGCCGACGCGCGCGGCGCCGCCCGCGTCGGGCAGGAGCCGCTCGAGCAGGCGTTGCGCGGCGGCCTCCTGGTCGTCGCGCCGCCCCTCGACGAGCGTGATCGCGCGCGCGAGGGACGCGCGCTCACCGGCGCGTACGCCGGCGGCCAGCGCGTCCAGCTCGCTGTCGCCGTAGCGGCTCACGCGTCCGAGGCGGCCTCGATGGCCTCCACCAACGCGATCGCCGCGTCGCAGATCACCGTGCCCGGTCCGAACACCGCGACCGCGCCGGCCTCCTTGAGCGCCGGCACGTCGGCCGGGGGCACGACGCCGCCGACGACGATGAGGACGCGTTCGCCGCCCGCGTCGTCGAGCGCCCTGCGCAGCGCCGGCACGAGCGTGAGGTGGCCGGCCGCGAGCGAACTCACCCCCACCACGTGCACGTCGTTCTCCACGGCCTGGCGCGCCGTCTCCTCGGGCGTCTGGAAGAGCGAGCCCACGTCCACGTCGAAGCCCACGTCGGCGAGCGCCGTCGCGACCACCTTCTGGCCGCGGTCGTGCCCGTCCTGGCCGAGCTTCGCGACGAGGATGCGCGGCTGGCGCCCCTCGGCCTCGGCGAAGCCGGCCACGCGCTGACGCGCGCGCTTGATCGAGAAGTCGCCGCTCGGCATCTCCTTCTTGTACACGCCCTGGACCACCTGGGGCTCGGCCTCGTGGCGACCGAAGACGCGCTCCATCGCGAGGGACATCTCGCCGACGGTCGCGCCGAGGCGCGCGGCCTCGACGCAGGCGGCGAGCAGGTTGCCGTCGCCGCTCTCGGCCACGCTCGACACGCCCGCGAGCGCGCGCTCCACGGCCGCGCCGTCGCGCTCGGCGCGCAGGCTCTCGAGCCGCTCGCACTGGGAGCGCCGCACGGCTTCGTTGTCGACCTTGAGAACCGGGATGTCGTCCATCCGGCCCGGCAGCAGGTGGTTCACGCCCACGATGACCTGGGAGCCGGAGTCGATGCGCGCCTGGGCCCGCGCCGCGCACTCCTCGATGCGCGCCTTCGGCAGCCCGGTCTCGATCGCGCGGGTCATGCCGCCCAGGGCCTCGATCTCGCGCAGGTGCTTGCGCGCACGATCGGCCAGGTCCTGGGTCAGGCGCTCCACGTAGTGGCTGCCGCCCCACGGATCGATCGTGCGGCACACGCCGCTCTCGGCCGCCAGCGCGAGCTGCGTATTGCGCGCGATGCGCGCCGAGTAGTCGGTCGGCAGCGCGAGCGCCTCGTCGAGGCTGTTCGTGTGCAGCGACTGGGTGTGGCCGGTCACCGCGGCGAGCGCCTCGACCCAGGTCCGCACCACGTTGTTGAAGACGTCCGTCGCCGTCAGCGACCAGCCCGAGGTCTGGCAGTGCGTGCGCAGCATCGACGACTTGGGGTTGCTCGGCTTGAACGGCGCCACGATCTCCGCCCACAAGAGGCGCGCGGCGCGCAGCTTGGCCACCTCCATGAAGGTGTCCATGCCGATGGCGAAGAAGAACGACAGCCGCGGCGCGAACGCGTCGATGGACAGGCCCGCGTCCAGTCCGGTGCGGATGTACTCGAGGCCGTCCGCCAGCGTGTAGGCCAGCTCGATGTCCGCCGTCGCCCCGGCCTCCTGCATGTGGTAGCCGGAGATCGAGATCGAGTTGAAGCGCGGCATGTTCGCGCTCGTGTACCGGAACACGTCGCCCACGATCCGCATCGACGGCTTCGGCGGATAGATGTACGTGTTGCGGACCATGAACTCCTTGAGGATGTCGTTCTGGATGGTCCCGCTGAGCTGCTCGGGTTCGACGCCCTGCTCCGCGCCGGCGGCCACGAACAGGGCGAGGATCGGCAGCACCGCGCCGTTCATCGTCATCGACACGCTCATCCGATCGAGCGGGATGCCGTCGAACAACACGCGCATGTCCTTGATCGAGTCGATCGCGACGCCGGCCATGCCCACGTCGCCGGTGACGCGCGGGTGGTCGGAGTCGTACCCGCGGTGCGTCGCCAGGTCGAAGGCGATCGACAGCCCCTTCTGGCCCGCCGCGAGGTTGCGGCGGTAGAAGGCGTTCGACTCCTCGGCCGTCGAGAAGCCCGCGTACTGGCGGATCGTCCACGGACGCTTGGCGTACATGGTCGTGTACGGGCCGCGCACGAAGGGCGCGAAGCCGGGCATCCAGTCGGCGTGCTCACCGCCCGTCGTGTCGAAGGCGCGGTAGCGCGAGGCCACCTCGATGCCTTCGGGCGTGGTCGCGTTCGACGGCTTGCCCGAGCCGCAGGACTCGGTGGGCAGCGCCGCGGCGTCGTAGGCCAGCGCCGCGAAGTCGGGCAGGCCGCCGCTCCGGTTCGTGTCGCTCATCGCGCCTCGACCTCCCCCGCGCCGAGCAGCGCGTCGATGCACGGCTCGACCCGCGGCCAGCCGCCGGTGTCGCCCGTCGCGGGCACGGCGCCCGCGCGCTCGGCCTCCGAACGCGGCGCGGGCGCGGGTTCGTCGTCGTCCGCCGGCGCGTAGGCCGTGACGCCGACGATCGTGTGCGTTCCGTCCGCGAGCGCAGCCGCGAGCGCGGCGCGCCGTTCGTCGAGCAGCGCCGTGAGCGCTCCGCTGGCAACCCACGCCGCGAAGCCGCCCGCCGCCTCGATCGCGCGGAAGCGTTCCCACGCGGCGCGCGCGACCCCGTCGGTCAGCGCCTCCACGTACCAGGACCCACCGGCGGGGTCGTCGACGCGATCCAGGTGCGACTCGTGCGCGAGCACCGCGTGCGTCGTGCGTGCCAGGCGGCGGCCGCGCTCGGATCCTTCTTCGAAGGGCGCCAGCTCGAGCGTCGTCGCGCCCCCCACCGCGGCCGCGAAGGCCTGGCTCGAGGTGCGCAGCGCGTTGCTGGGTCGGTCCACGGGTGCGAGCTCGCGCGCCAGGCCCATCGCGTGCACGACCGGGCAGGACGGGCCGGCGTCGCCGCCCGACGCGGCCACCGACAGTTTGCCGACGCACAGGCGCAGCGCGCGCAGGGCGGCGATCTCTTCGAACAGATCGCGTCCGACGCCGACGCGCCACGCGCAGCTCTTGAACCAGGCCTTGGGTCGCGCACCGGCCGCCACCGCGCCGCGCAGGCGCTCGGCCGCCGCAGCGAGGCCGAGTCCGATCGCGTCGACGGCGGACGCGCCCGCTTCGCGCAGGTACGCCGTGTCGACCTCGAGTGCGGGCGTGTTCGTGCCGACCGTCGCGAAGCGTTCGATCGACGCGCACTCCTCGCGCGCCGTGGCGGCCGGGTCGAACGGGCCCGCCGCGTCGGCGAGCACCGCGCGCAGCGGGTCGTAGCCGCCGAAGACGAGCAGGAGCTGCGGGTCCACGTGCCCCACGTAGGCGCTCGGGCCGGCCGCGGTCGGGCGCAGGACGAGCCAGGGTCGTCGACCGCCCTGTTGCTTGGCGAACGCGTCGAGCAGGCGCGCCTGCACGGTCCCGTCCACCGCCACGGGGTCGCCGAGGGCGCGCACGCAGCCGATGCCCTCGCGCGACGCCGACGCGGCGCGCATGGCGAAGTCGTCGCCCTCGATCTCGATCGACTCCGTCGCGCGCCAGCCCTTCTTCGGGCGCAGGACCTCGGGCAACGGTCTCGCGGCGGCGTCGGCGGCGCCGTAGAGCGGGCGCACGGCGAGCCCGCTGGGCGTGCGGCGCGCGAGCTCGGCGTCGGCGTCGTCGACGCCCAACTCGGTCGCCACGCGCGCGGCCCAGGCGGACCGCTCGACGGCCTCGAAGGTGTGGTCCATCGTCACGAATCGGGGGGGGCTCGGTGGTGGTCGTGGGGGCGGCGCCCTCACATGTTGCGGCGGTACTGGCCGCCGACCTCGTAGAGCGCGGAGGAGAGCTGACCGAGCGTGCAGACCTTGCCGGCCTCCATCAGCTCGTCGAAGAGGTTCGCGCCGCTGGTCGCCGCGTGCTGGAGCCGCTCGGTCGCCGCGCGGCTCGAGCCCGCGCGGAAGCGCTGCATCGACTCCACGTGCTCGATCGCGCCGTCGCGCTCGGCGGTCGTCGAGCGGATGACCTCGTCGGGCACGATCGTCGGCGAGCCCTTCGGGTCCAGGAAGGTGTTGACGCCGACGATCGGCAGGGAACCGTCGTGTTTCCTGCCCTCGTAGAAGAGGCTCTCCTCCTGGATCTTGCTGCGCTGGTACATGCGCTCCATGGCACCGAGCACGCCGCCGCGCTCGGAGAGGCTGCGGAACTCGGTCATCACGGCCTCCTCCACCAGGTCGGTGAGCTCCTCGATGATGAACGCGCCCTGCAGCGGGTTCTCGTTCTTCGCCAGCCCGAGCTCCTGGTTGATGACGAGCTGGATCGCGAGCGCGCGTCGCACGCTCTCCTCCGTCGGCGTCGTGATCGCCTCGTCGTAGGCGTTCGTGTGCAGCGAGTTGCAGTTGTCGTAGATCGCGTACAGCGCCTGCAGCGTCGTGCGGATGTCGTTGAACGCGATCTCCTGACTGTGCAGCGAGCGACCCGAGGTCTGGATGTGGTACTTGAGCTTCTGGCTGCGCTCGTTGCCGCCGTACTTGGACTTCATCGCCTTCGCCCAGATGCGCCGGGCGACGCGGCCGATGACCGAGTACTCCGGGTCGAGGCCGTTGGAGAAGAAGAACGAGAGGTTCGGCGCGAAGTCGTCGATGTGCATCCCTCTGGAGAGGTAGTACTCGACGTAGGTGAAGCCGTTCGCGAGCGTGAACGCCAGCTGCGTGATCGGGTTCGCGCCGGCCTCCGCGATGTGGTAACCGGAGATCGACACCGAGTAGAAGTTCCGCACCCGGTTGTCGATGAAGTACTGCTGGACGTCGCCCATCATCCGCAGCGCGAACTCCGTGGAGAAGATGCAGGTGTTCTGGGCCTGGTCCTCCTTGAGGATGTCCGCCTGCACCGTGCCGCGCACGACCGAGAGCGTCTCGGCCTTGACCTTCGCGTAGACCTCGGGGTCCATGACCTCGTCCGCACTCACACCCAGCAGCGCGAGCCCGAGGCCGTCGTGCCCCGCGGGGAGGTCGCGGCGGTACTTCGGCCGCGCGAGGCCGGCCTTGGCGTAGATCTCGTCGGCGCGCGCGACCGCGCCGTCGAGGCGCCCGTTCTCGCGCAGCCACTTCTCGCACTGCTGGTCGACGGCCGCGTTGAGGAAGAAGGCCAGGACCATCGGCGCGGGGCCGTTGATCGTCATCGACACGGAGGTCGTCGGATCGGCGAGGTCGAAGCCGCTGTACAGGCGCTTGGCGTCGTCGAGGCAGGCCACCGACACGCCCGAGTTCCCGATCTTGCCGTAGATGTCGGGGCGGATCGCGGGGTCCTCGCCGTAGAGCGTGACGCTGTCGAACGCCGTGGACAGGCGCTTCGCAGGCTGGCCGTGGCTGACGAAGTGGAAGCGCCGGTTCGTGCGCTCCGCGTCGCCCTCGCCCGCGAACATGCGCGCGGGGTCCTCGCCGCGACGCTTCAGCGGGAAGGCGCCGGCCGTGAACGGGAAGTGGCCGGGCGTGTTCTCGCGCAGGAGCCACCCGAGCAGGTCGCCCCAGTCCTCGTAGCGCGGCAGCGCGACCTTGCGCAGCTTCGTGCCCGACAGCGTCTCCGTCTGCAGGTCCTGCTCGATGACGCGGTCGCGCACCTTGAACTGGTACTTGTCGGCCGCGTAGCGCCGCTTCACGTCGGGCCACTCCTCGAGCAGGCCGCGCGCGACCGGATCGAGCTTCTCCTTCAGATCGGTGTAGAGGCGCACCAGGTCCGTCAGGTAGTCGGGCTCGCCCTCCACGTGCTCGATCACGCGGACCACGCCGTCCGCCCCGCTGCCCAGGGCCGCGTCGTTGATCCGCAGCGAGCGCTCGCCGACGCGCGCGCGCAGCTGCGCGATCGTCCCCGCGAGCTGGTACGCGCGCCGGGCGATGTCCACCTGCTCGCGGACCCAGTCCTCGTACGCGTCCGACGACTCGGCGATCTCCGCCAGGTAGCGCGAGCGGTCGGGCGGGATGACCTGACCCTTCTCGTTGACGAGCGCGTCGGGGTCGAAGGTCGAGCCGAGCCCGGCCTTCGTCCGCTCCTCCACCACCGCCATGAGGCGCGCGTAGAGCTTGTTCGTGCCGTGGTCGTTGAACTGCGCCGCGATCGTCCCGAGCACCGGCAGGTCCTCGTCGTCGCCGTCGAAGCGGTTGTGGTTCCGACGGAACTGCTTGCGCACGTCGCGCAGCGCGTCCTGCGAGCCGCGCTTGTCGAACTTGTTGATCGCGATGACGTCGGCGAAGTCGAGCATGTCGATCTTCTCGAGCTGCGTCGCCGCGCCGTACTCGGCGGTCATCACGTAGAGCGACACGTCGGAGTGGTCGACGATCTCGGTGTCCGACTGACCGATGCCGCTGGTCTCGACGATGACGAGGTCGAAACCGGCCGCCTTGCACACGTCGATGCTGCGCTGCACGTGCTTCGACAGCGCCAGGTTCGACTGGCGCGTGGCCAGCGACCGCATGTAGACGCGCGGGTCGTCGATCGCGTTCATGCGGATGCGGTCGCCGAGCAGGGCGCCGCCGGACTTCCGCTTGCTGGGGTCGACCGAGATGATCGCGATCGTGCGGTCCTCGAAGTCGAAGAGGAAGCGGCGCACGAGCTCGTCCACGAGCGACGACTTGCCCGAGCCCCCCGTGCCCGTGATGCCGATCACCGGGATCGTGCGCTCGGGCGCGAGCGGCGCCAGGGCCGCGTCGAGGCCGTCGACCAGGTCCGGCCGGTTCTCCGCGAGGCTGATCAGGCGCGCGATCGCCGCGTGGTCGCGGGTCGCCAGCTTCTCGACCAGCGCCAGGTCGCCGTCGTCGACCGGCGGCCGGTCGCAGCGCCGCAGCACGTCGTCGATCATGCCCTCGAGCCCCAACTCGCGGCCGTCGTCGGGCGAGTAGATGCGGTCCACCCCCGCCGCGTGCAGCTCGTCGATCTCGCTGGGCAGGATCGTGCCGCCGCCGCCGCCGACGATCGCCACCTTCGCGCCGCGCTCGTCGAGCAGCTGGCGCATGTAGGTCAGGTACTCGACGTGCCCGCCCTGGTACGAGGTCAGCGCGATGCCCTGGGCGTCCTCCTGGATCGCGCAGTCCACGATCTCGGCGACGGAGCGGTTGTGCCCGAGGTGGATGACCTCGGCGCCGCCCCGCTGCAGCAGGCGACGCATGATGTTGATCGCGGCGTCGTGCCCGTCGAAGAGGGACGCGGCGGTGACGATGCGGATCGGGTTCGTGGGCTCGTAGCCGGTCTCGCGGGGCGCGACACTCATGGAGGCGGCGTGTTCGAGGGGCGCGGTGCGTCGCCGGCCGGAGCGCGGAGCCGCGCGGCGGAGGGGACGGCCGCGGGGGGCGTCGGGGCCGCTCGGGGCGCCGAGCGGAACGGGCTCGGCCGTGCGGTCGCGCGGGACCGCGGTCGGTGAGCCTCGAACCGGCCATCGTACCGGGGCCCAGGCCCCATCTCCACGCCCGGTGACCGGTACGGTGCCAGACCCCCGAGGCGTCATCGATGGGCGCCGTGCTCAGCGCGGGGCCCATCGATGACGCCCCGGGGGTCTGGCACCGTACCGGTCACCGGAGCGCCGCTCGAACCGAACGCCAGCGGCCCGCCCGGTCGAGACCGGACGGGCCGCTGGCTGCAGTGGAGCGGGCGCGGGCCCGCGGGTCTCAGCCCTTGGCCTCGAGCGTGACCGTGAGCTCCATGGTCTCGCCGTCGCGCTCGACCTCGAGCTTCACCTCGTCGCCCGCCTCGTGCAGGCGCAGCTTCTCGCTCATCGCGCGCACGTTCTCGAGCTTCTCGCCGTCCCACGAGAGGATGCGGTCGCCGTCGACCAGGCCCGCCTTCGCGGCCGGGCTGTCGACCACCACGCGGCTGGCGAGCACGCCGTTGCCCTCCTCGTCGTAGTTGCCGGGGACGACGCCCAGGCGCACGTTGGCCGAGCGCGGACCCTCGTCGTTCTCGTCGGCGGCCGGGGCCGGCTCGGCCTCGTCCTGGGACTCCTCCTGGCGCGGGCGTCGGCTGGCGCCGGGCGAGTTGACGTGCTCGAAGCGCGCGTCGTGCAGCGCCGCGGCGAGGCAGATGTCCCCCCACAGGTTCATCGCGTGCACCGCGTTGACGCGGTTGATGCGGTCCGCGGTGTCGCGCGGCGTGTGGTAGTCCGCGTGCAGCGGGTCGCAGATGCCCATGAGCGTCGGGACGCCGGCCTGGTGGAACGCCCAGTGGTCGCTCGCGGCCATGACGCCGTCGCCGGGGACCAGCTTCAGCGGGCAGTCGGCCAGGAACGGCTCGACGAAGTCGCGCAGGCCGACGCCCGAGCCGAGGCCCGTGACCGACATGCCGCCCTCGTCGGTGATGCGCCCGATCATGTCGAAGTTGAGCATGAGGGCGTGGTCCTCGATCGGGCGGATCGGATCGCGCGTGTAGTGGTAGGCGCCGATGAGCCCCTGCTCCTCGGCGTCGTAGCACTGGATCAGGATCGTGCGCGCGCTCGCGCCCTCGGGCAGCGACGCGTAGTACTCGGTGAAGCGCTCGGCCAGCATGATCATCGCCGCGCTGCCGCTCGCGTTGTCGTCCGCGCCGGGGTGGATGGCGCGCGGACCGCGGTAGCGCGAGCCGAACTCACCCATGCCGAGGTGGTCGAGGTGCGCGCCGATGCAGATGATCTCGTTCGCCAGCGCGCCCTTGCCGGGGACCAGGCCGCAGATGTTCTGGCCGACGAGCTCGCGCGTGGAGGTCTGCACGAGCATCTCGAAGCGCCCGGTGAGCGGCACGACGCAGCGGCCCTCGTCGGCGCGCTCGCGCAGGTCGGTGAGCGTGACGCCCTCGGGACCGCAGGCGGCGATGAGCTTCTCGCCCGCGTCCGTCGACATGGTCATGACCGGCACGTCGACCGCGGTGCGACCGCCGCTCGTGAAGGGCGGCAGGTCCTCGGTGATGCGCTCGTCGGCCACGCCGGGGGTGTTGATGATGATGACGCCGTCGGCGCCGCGTTCGACCGCGTCGGCGACCTTGCGGCGGAAGCCCGCGCGCGCGCTCCAGCGCTCGCCGTCGCGCCAGCGGCTCCAGCCGTTCTCGGCCATCGGCTCGAAGCGCAGCATGATCGCGATCTTGCCGTCGAGGTCGTCCTCGTCGGCGTAGCTCGAGTACCCGTCGCGACCGTTCTCGATCGAGTAGCCGACGAACACGGCTTCGCCCGCGAAGAGACCGCCGGAGCCGAGGCTCAGCGCGCGGAAGTCGGTGTTCTTGGCGAGCTGGCGCCCGCCGATCGTCAGGTACTGGTTCGTCAGGTCGACGCGCTCGGAGATCGAGAAGTCCTGGCGGTAGGACGGGTTGCCGTCCGCGTCGACGAAGGGCGGCGCGAGGCCGGCGTCGATGAAGTGCTCCTCGACGTAGTCCTTCGCGATCTCCATGCCGCGCGTGCCCGGCAGGCGCCCTTCGAGGAAGGGGTGCGCGAGGAAGGTCAGGTGCATGTTGTATTCACGCACCTGCTCGTCGGAGTCGGCGATCGCCTGGCTGATCGGGTCGCCGACCCTGTCCTGGGCGGCGGCGCCGCCGGCCAGGACGGACGCGAGGGGGGCGGCGATCAGCAGGCCCAGGGCGGCGGCCCGGGGAGCGGTCGAGGTCTGGAGCATCGTGGGACGGGTGTCGGAGTCGATCGCGACCGCGCGGTCCCCCGCGGCGAGGCCGGAGGAGCGGGTCGAACGGGATCGCGGGGAACGGGTCGAGCGAGCGGTTCGGGGGGCGGCGAGCATACCGGCCGGGTGGTCCGGCGCCGCCGATGGGGAGTGGACGGGTGCGCCCGGGTGCTCCGCGCAGGGGGGCCGCGCCCCCGGAAACGGAGCGCGCGCCGGCGCGCAGCGCGGAACGAATCGAGCGAGTACGCACGCGGCCCCGCCGCGATTCGTATTTTCGGCGCAGCGGCGTCCGGGCTCGACCCGCCGCTCCCCGGGCGCCTCGCTCCCGGGCCCCCGCGCTCCCGGATCCCCCGCTCCCGACCCCCGCCGCTCGAGGGGACCCCGACCGACGATCCTTTGACCCGCTCTCCCCGTCCGCTCCCCGCCGCCGCCAGCGTCGGCACCCCGACCGCGCTGGCTCCCGGGCTCGCCCTCGACGCGGCGGGCGACCGCGCGGACCGCCCCGACCGCCCCGGCGGCCCGGCCCCGCACCCCAGCGACGGCCCCGACCTCGACGTGCGCGCGCGCATCGACGAGGACGGGCTCCATCTGCGCATCTCGATCAACCTGGCCTACGTGGACGAGCACGTGGGCTTCGTCCGCGAGCTGGACGGCGAGCTGCACGCCGTCGAGATGAAGCCGCTCGAGGACGACCTCGTCGCCTACTTCGCCGACGCGGTCGAGGTGCGCATCGACGGCGCGGCGGTGGAGGGCGTGCCCGACCGGCCGCTGAGCCAGCTGCCCGGACCGCGCGAGATGGTCCCCTACAACCCCGAGTACGGGATCCGCGCGCTGACGCTCATCTACCTCGATCTCGACTACGCGATCCCCGAGGCGGAGGCCGCGGACGGACCGCAGCGCGTGGACATCGTCTGGAAGAGCTTCCCGCCCGACCTCGCCCAGCCGATGGACGACCCGCCGCCGATGGTGGCGCGCCTGCAGGTCAACGACGGCACGGGCGACGTGCCCATCGACCTCACCGTCGACGAACCCGGCTGGACCTGGCACGGCGAGGTGACGACCTACGCCGAGCGCCTGTTGCCCGTCGTCGACCCGCCCGAGCCCGAGTTCGTCGAGATCCCCGTCGCGAGCGCGGCCTTCGGCGCCCTGGCCGTCGTGCTGTTCGCCGCGGCTGCGCTCGGCGGCGCGCGCAAGGCGGCCGTCGCCGGTCTCCTGGCGCTCGTCGCCGGCGGCGCGACCTTCGGCGTGGCGCGCGTCCCCTACGAGGTGGGCAGCGGCGGGACCGTGACCGCCGCCGAGGCGCAGCGCGCCTTCGAGAACCTGCACACGAACCTCTACACCGCGTTCGACTTCGACGACCGCGAAGTGGTCTACGACGCGCTGGCGTCGGTGGTCGGCGGCGACCACCTCGACCGCACCTACGGCCGCGTGTTCAAGAGCCTGATCCTCGAGGACGACGGCGGCGCGGTGACGCGCGTGACGGCGGTGCGCCACCTCGACACCGAGGTGGAGACGATCGGCTTCCTCGCCGAGTACGACACGGACGGCTTCGTCGTGCGCTCGCGCTGGCAGGTCGACGGACGCGTCACGCACTTCGGTCACACGCACGAACGCACGCAGGAGTACGAGGCGCGCTTCGCCGTCGGCGACACGCCGGACGGGTGGCGCATCCTCGGCGACGAGGTCTTGAGCGACTTCGTGGTGTCGGCGCGTCAGATCGATCCCCGACGCTCGGGCGGCTTCGAGCTGCGACCGGTCGGCGAGGTCGACGACCCCGTCGAGGGCGAGCTGTGAGCGCGGACCCGCGCGGGACGATCGCGCTGGACGCCACGGCGGCGGACTACGGACCGCACACCTTCCGCCTCGCCGTCGAGCACCTGTCGATCGCGGCGGGCGAGCGCGTCGCGGTCGTCGGTCCCAGCGGCTGCGGCAAGTCGACGCTCGTGCAGGCGCTGGCCGGGATCCTCGCGTTCGAGGGCGGTTCCGCGCGCGTGGACGGCGAACAGCTCGTGGGACTCGACGAGCGCGCGCGGCGGCGCTTCCGCCTCGAACGCCTCGGCCTCGTGTTCCAGGACCTCGAGCTCGTCGACTACCTCGACGGCCTCGACAACGCGCTGCTCGTGCGACGCCTCGCGACGGGCGGGCGCGTGACCGACGCGGACCGCGCGCGGGCGCGTGAGCTGGGCGAGCGCCTGTCGATCGGGCACCTGCTCGACCGCCTGCCGAGCGAGATCTCCGGCGGCGAGCGCCAGCGCCTGGCCGTGTGCCGCGCGCTCGTCACCGAACCGGCGCTGTGCCTGGCCGACGAACCGACGGGCGCGCTCGACCGGGCGAACGCCGACGCGGTGGTCGACCTGTTGCTCGCCGAGGTCGAACGCCTCGGCGCGACGCTCGTCATGGTCACGCACGACCGCCGCCTGCTCGAGCGGTTCGATCGCGTGATCGACGGCGCCGAAGCCTTCGCGGCGGCGACGGCGCGCGAAGCGGGAGGGCCCGCGTGAACGGCCTCGCCTACCTGACCTGGCGCTACCTGCGCCGCCGGCCGTGGCCGAGCGCGCTGCTCGCGGCGTGCCTGTCGATCGCGCTGCTCCTGCCGACCGTCACGCACCTGTTGACGAGCGGCTTCGAGTCGGCGCTGCGCGAGCGCTCGGCCGCGACGCCGCTCGTGTTCGGCGCCGCGGGGCCGCCGCTCGATCTCACGCTCGCGGGTCTGTACTTCTCGCGTCCCGACCTCGACACGGTGCCGACCGGGACCTGGCGCGAGCTCGCCGCGCGCGAGGACCTGCTCTGCGTCCCGCTCAACCTGCGCGCCAGCGCGCGCTCGCGCCCGATCGTCGCGACGGTGCCCGAGTACTTCGAGGAGCGCGGACTGTTCGCCGCCGAAGGCCATCTGCCGCACGTGGTCGGCCAGGCCGTCCTCGGCGCGAGCGTCGCGAAGGACCTCGAGCTCGGCGTCGGCGACCGGCTGTACTCCGACCCGCACGACCTGATCGACATGAGCAAGCCGTCGTCGCTCGAGATGGCGGTGTGCGGCGTGCTCGCGCCGACCGGCTCGGCCGACGACCGCGCGGTGTTCACGACGCTCGAGACCGCCTGGGTGCTGGAGGGCCTCGCGCACGGGCACGACGAGGTGGACCCCGAGACGGTCGACCCTGACCAGGTACTGGGGATGAGCGACGAAGAGGTGCGGCTGCAGCCGACCTTCCTCTCCTACCGCTCCCTCGATGGCGACGCGCTCGCCACTTTCCACCTGCACGACGATCCCGACGAGCTACCGCTGTCGTGCGTGCTCCTGTTCCCGCGCACCTCGAAGGCCGGCACGCTCGTGAAGGCGGAGACGAACATCGAGCGGCGCTACGGCGCGAGCCAGGTGGCCGACACCGGGGCGGAGCTCGACGAGCTGCTCGACCTCGTGCTCGGCCTGCGCCGACTGCTCGACGCCGTCGCGGTGCTGCTCTTCGTCGCGACCGCGGCGCTGGGCGCACTCGTCATCGGCCTGTCGATGCAGCTGCGCGCGAACGAGCTGCGCACCCTGGACCGCCTCGGCTCGAGCGCGCGCACCGTGACGATCCTCAAGCTCCAGCAGGTCGGCGCCATCGCCGCCGTCGCCGCCGTCGCCGCGCTCGCCGT
>Ga0180435_10000886_pt1 | contig 31501 bp, 29 predicted proteins | sample SS_ome_3_FD_132467 | JGI IMG/M metagenome (GOLD analysis project Ga0180435, IMG submission 132467) | Hypersaline lake sediment archaeal communities from the Salton Sea, California, USA - SS_3_S_1 metaG | ecosystem: Environmental > Aquatic > Non-marine Saline and Alkaline > Hypersaline >... | reverse complement strand
GTTTTTCATTGGATTGATTATAATGCTGAATCAAAATGGAGGTTATATCGACAGATAACAAAAAGGGATTATCTTGATATCTTAGAGGCCTGAATTTAACAAACCTGTCACCCAGCGAACCTTATCATGATCCAGTGGTGTTATCTCTGTTCCCTCAATATTTTCCCCCGGTGCATAGCGATAAAGCCAGGTATTCTTCTGTTCAATTTGAATCGTCCGGCTGAGCGGCACATCCAGCAAACAGCTCAACAGCATCTGATTGATCCGGTTATGAGCAACAATAAGAACAGTTTCTTGATCCTCTTCGTTCAAGTTCTCCTCGAGGAATTTCTCAGCTCTCATACGAAGATCCAGGTAGCTTTCCCCGTCTGGAATTCGGCGCTGTGCCTGATCTTCCATCCACCAATCCCAGATCCTTTTTCCTTCCTCGTCCAGGTCTAAAAGATATTGTCCCTCCAAAACACCAAAAGCAAGTTCATTAAGCAATTTCGTGGGCTGGATGGTGATTCCCAAATGCTCTGCAAGTGGTTTAGCTGTATTGATCGTCCGATCCAGGGAACTTGTAAAAATCCTGTTTATTGGCTGGTCTTTCAATAACTGACAGAGATCCAACCCCTGCTGTATCCCAGCAGTGCTTAGGCTGGTATTCGTCTGTCCCTGAATTCGACGGATCAGGTTCCACTCAGTTTGTCCGTGCCTGGCGATATATATAGTCATCTCGTTTTCAGAAACCAGCTGGACTGGTTCTACCCCCTCTGGGAATCCTTCAGTACGAATTTATCGATCATATAAGCAACCCCTGCCTGATCATTTTCTGGAGCGAGGCGAGGTGCTTGGTCCAGCACAAAGTCCGGGGCGTTCCCCATCACTGCCCCCACACCAGCCCAATTGATGAGCGGCAGGTCGGTTTCATAATCCCCCAGCGCCATGATTTCTTCTGACTTAATTCCATACAGATTGCATAGATATTTGATACTTTCCAGTTTTCCACTTAAACGGGGACTGATATCGATGGTTCTCGGTGCCGAATATCCGATCATGATAATGTCGTCTTCGATTAATTTGATGCGCCGAAAAGCTTCATCGACCGGTTCATCCTCATCACTATGAAATACGATTTTCAGGATCGGGGAGAGAGAAACTCTGGAATCCTTCAGGGGTGATCTGTCCAGATATTTCCAACCCGAGAAATTATTGATCTTTAAATAATTCCTGAAATATTCCAGGTAGGCCTGACTATCATTAACATGGAAGAAATAGGTCTCATTTTCCACTAACACATGTTGGGTAAGGGGCAGATCCTCAACCAGGGGAGCAATCCTGGGCAGGACATCAGCTGGTAAATATTCACTGTGAATAGTTTTCCAATCATTTGGATCAGAAATATCGTGGATCAATGCCCCCCCCATGGTAATGATCGCATCCTTCAATCCCAACTCATCGATTTCCCCTTTTATAGCGCAAGCCGGTTTTCCGGTATTGAGGACTACTCGGACGCCCTTCTGAATCGCTGCCTTGACAGCGGATTTATTTTGTTCTGAAAGCTTGCCGGTTGACGACAGTAAGGTTCCATCAACATCAAGGGATATCAATTTTATCTCTGCCATAAGCTTTTCACCTCCAAAAACCACCATCACAAACAGATAATAAGAAAACCCTGCCAAGATCATACCGCACAAAGCGCTCCTGGCAGGAGTTGAAAATAAAAATTCACTGATTAATTGATGGACACAAAGGAGCCTCTTCCTGAAGAGGCTCCTTCCATTCCATCACTCATTACTGTTTCAAACCAAAGATCTCTTTTTCATAAGCAATGCCCCATTTTTCAATGGCGACGCCCAGTTCTTCATGTTTGGCAGCTGCTTCCCTGAGGGGAGTTCCTGCAGCGACAGCTTCGACAGCCTGGCGCAGTGATCTCGCCCCAGCCCTTGAACCCATCGGGTGAGCATGAACAGCTGCGCCACAACCGAGGATGACATCATTTCCGAGTTCATCGATCATCAGTTCAGTCATACCAGCATGTGTTCCACCCCCTGGCATCGGCCAAACTGCTTTCTTGCCAGCAAAATCATCCTGAAGAGTCTTGGCGATCTTGACGTAGCTCTCCTGCCGGATCGGGATCTTTCCATGTGAAATCGGGTATACAACAACATCGGCGCCAGCTAATCGGGGCAGTTTACCCAAAGCGAGGTGCGCGCTCATGCCTGTATTTGGAGCCCAGGCGTAAACACCAGCAAAATCGGGGTGAACCATAAGCGGAACACCCAGATCCATTTCAGCCAGCATTCTCACGGAACCAAAACCCGCAGTAAAGGCATTGACCATGATCATATTTGCCCCACCATCCAGGGCAGCTTTTACATTGTCAAGCATGCGGTTTGGCGTATCAGTGACATTCGCCGCAAAATATGTGTGCTCTCCTGTCTCTTCGAACGCCCGTTTTTCAGCGGCCATGCAGGTTGCCACACGATCTGCAATTGACGAATATGAAGCATTGGCGATCAATTCATCATCCTTCACGATGTCAATTCCGCCCATGGCTGACTCAAAAAACACCTCACCAGCCAGTTCCGGAGAAAGCCCGGAACAGGGCTTGATCATACAATTTGTGATTGCTCTGTCTTGCACACCCAGGAAATCCCTGATCCCTTCAATACCAAATTGAGGTCCGGGGAAGGCATCGGTAAAGGCCTTGGGGAATACCAGGTCCACTAGTTTAAGATTTCCCATCATGGATATATTGCCAAGTACTGCGGAAAGCAGCATAGGAATCTGGGTGCCGAAATTGATCATGGGGAAAGCAATATCGAGCACAAATGTGCGCGGTCCGTCCTCTATTGGCCCAAAGGTGTGGTCTGGAACTTCAAATGCGCCAACAACTTTGCCGCCGTGGTTCTCGACCAGCTCATCTGTTTCCAGAGGAACTTTGGTCCAGGTGCCGCAGGTTTGCTCAACAGCGATTTCCGCAGCCAATTTCATATAATCCTTGGTTTCTGCAATAACAACATATCGAGCGAATACATATTCTTCTCTATCTAATCCCTCAACTGTTGCATATAGGTTATTTCTGTAAACTGACATTTTTATAGATCTCCTTCTTCTGATAGCAACCAGTTCGTCAACTCTTTGCGATCAAAACTTAAATTGAGTAATACCATGCACAGTCAATTAACTACTTGCATTAAAGCATAGTATCGACATGGCCACCTATCCATCCGAACCAGCAACTTGGTGACAAAAGTGAGGTTATTCGGCGGAACATCTCTCAAAAGGAATCATTAGATACCCCCATCCCGGTTTTTGCGGGGAACAAGAAATGGCTTCCCATTCTTGACAGAAAGCCATTCAAACATAGATGGAGAGCATCTTAACCGTGTAAATCTTGGGTCATCAGGAAAAGCTTGCTGGGGTTGAATTTCAGTTTATGCCGCGGCAAAGTTTTCATCTACTGTCGGGATCTTAAAACAAAAAATGGATCCAGTCCCCAACTCAGATTCAAAAGATATCTCCCCGCCCAAACCCTCTACGATCTTTTTCACCAGAACCAGCCCCAATCCCGTTCCAGCAATGGCGGTGTTCTTTGCATTTTCTCCCCTGAAAAATTCCCGGAATATTTTCCCTTGATCATCCGGTGAGATTCCTATCCCATTGTCCCTGACCCAACCCATAAGGGTTTGATCTTGATACTTGAGCCCGATAGATACCTCACCGCCATCAGGAGTGTATTTCAAGGCATTGCTGACCAGATTGCACCAGATGCTTCTCATCAATTCCGGAACAGCCAGTATCGGTGGTATGTCATCCGCAACGGATTGAGTCAATTGGATATTCTTTTCAGAGACATCCTCCCAACATTCACGCAACACTTTCTGGAGAACCTTATCAAGCCTGACAGGGACAGCTGGGAGATCTTCGATATCGTCTAACCGTCCCAGGTCAAGCAAATCGTCAATCAACTGCCTTTCTTCGCAGGTCCTGACAATACATTTTTCGAGGATCTTATCTTGATCAGCTAAGTCAATATATCCCTGCAGGATCAGCTTGAGATAATTTTCAACAGCGGCGACTGGTGACTTTAATTCATGGGTGACGAGGCGGATGAATTGGCTTCTGGCTTGCAGCAGTTTCTCCAGACGATCATTCTCCTTTCTCAGTTCGCGAATACTTAATTCTAAATCCTCGATGCTTCTCCCGTTACCAGTAAGCAGTTCATCATCAGGCACCAGAACAACTCCCTGTCCTTCAATCATTTTTGACCTCCCAGGTGAACACGAAGCGATAATTCACCAGGCCGTACTTCATCCAAATACCAGCAACAAATCAATTCAGGATCCGACGAACCTTTTTGACCAACATTGTTGGATCAACCGGTTTATTTAAGTATGCATCAATATAGATATATTCATCTGTTGGGAACAGGCTGGCATAATCTGTTTGAGCAATTGACGAAACCATTACGATAGGAATATCACTCGTTTCAGGATTTTGATGCATTTTTCGTGAAACCGACAAACCCTCCAAGACGGATTCCATCATTACATCAAGAATAACCAGATCAGGATTACTTTCCAAGACATTTTCAAAACCCTGTTTACCCCCAGTAGAACAATCCACCAGGTGGCCTTCATGTTCCATCAACAATTTAGTTGCATTTAAAAAATCGGGGTCATCATCGACTATAAGTATCTTTGACATTGTCAACTCCTCGTGGAATAAACGAAATATTTTATTTTCTTGTGAAGATTTTAACAAGAGGATGTTACAAAACTGATGAAATTCTCGTGACATATCTGTGACAAGAATAAACTATGGGGAAATTACTCATGGGCAGACAGTTCTACTGGTTCTTCAAACCCATATCTGGAGATTTTTTCAGGGACAAAAAATCTTCCCGATCATAAGGGCAGACTGACAAAGAAATAATTAGTCAAAAAACGGGCGGAAAGCGGATCTCCTGCGCAGCAGTGTATCAGGTCAATATAGTCTGGACTTTTTTAATAAGATTATCCGGGCTTATTGGTTTGCTGAGAAAAGAATCAATATGGATATATTCATCTGTTGGAAATAATTCTGCATAATCCGTATTCGCGATTGAAGTCACCATCACGATTGGAATCTCGCTGGTCGCGGGATCAGTATGCAAATTCCAACAGGCTGAGATCCCATCCAGAACAGAATCCATCATTACATCTAAAATAACCAGATCGGGTTGATTATCCAGCGCTAGTTGAAATCCTTCATTGCCTCCACGGGCACTATTCACATGATGCCCTTCCTGTTCCAATACAATTTGAGTAGCATTAACAAAGTCCAGATCATCATCAACAATTAAGATATTAGACATAGTTCCTCCTTTACTGTACTCAAATCAGACACCAAACAAGCTTTTTCTGTTAGGTGAAATTCAAATTCGTTGCGAAAGTGTTTTATTGCTGAGCGTACCGGGTTGACCAAGGCAGAACCCATGGGGCAAAAGGTCTGTCCATCAATGCCTTTTACCAGATCCAGCAGCAGCTCGATATCTCCAACCTTTCCCTGTCCATTTTTGATTCGAGTAAGCAGGTCGAGTATACGTTGAGATCCTATGCGGCAGGGGGGACAATGTCCGCAAGATTCATGGCAGAAGAACTTACTCAGTCTTCGAGCTACTTCAACCATGCAGACTGTTTCATTCATCACGATTATTGCTCCAGTTCCAAGCCCGGAACCAGCTTTTTCAAGAGTTTCAAATGCCATAGGTATATTGATATTGGAAGCAGGAATGATAGGTGTTGATGCACCCCCGGGGATCACCGCCTTTAATCTATATCCACCAGGAATCCCTCCCGCAACCTGGTAGATGATATCTTTGAGAGAAGTACCCAGGGGAAGTTCATAATTCCCTGGTCGGTTAACATGTCCGCTGACAGAAAAGATCTTTGGGCCCTTACTTTCCTTTGTCCCGATAGCAGCGAACCATTCTGGACCGCGCTTTATGATATGTGGAATACAGGCCAGGGTCTCAATATTTTGAACCAGGGTTGGCAAGCCAAATAAACCTGAACTTGTGGGGTAGGGAGGTTTCAATCGAGGTTCCCCTCGATTTCCTTCCAGGGATTCCAGCATTGCTGTTTCCTCTCCACAAATATATGCTCCTGCTCCCCGGTGGACAGACATCTCCAGGCTAAAACCCGAATCCAGGATATTTTCCCCTAATAATCCATGTTCATATGCTTCTGCAATAGCCTTTATCCAGCACTTAACTGCCTGGAAGAATTCTCCTCGAATATATACATAAGCCTTGTTGGCACCTACAGTATAAGCAGCTATCAGCACACCCTCAATTACCTGGTGTGGATCCCGTTCAACAATCTCGCGGTCTTTAAATGTTCCCGGTTCACCTTCGTCTGTGTTTACAACGACAATTTTCTGTATGTCGTCTCCTTGGGGCATGAACTCCCACTTGTTTCCAGTAGGAAAACCAGCTCCTCCGCGCCCCCGTAAACCTGATCGCTTTAGATAATCAATGATCTTCCCTGGTTCCATTGTCAAAGCTTTACGCGCCGCTTGGTAACCTCCATGCTCAAGATAGGTCGTTATTCGTTCAGAATCTGGGCGGTGAATATTTTGAGTAAGAATCGGCTGAAAATCGCGGAAATCGGATCGGGGATCATCTACTGCAGTCATCTGTTCCCCTCTTGTAATTCTTCAATTAAATTGGTGATACTTTCCCTGGTCATATTTTCGTAAAGCTCATCATTGATCCTTAAGGCGGGAGCTGATCCACAAGCAGCAATACATTGAACCACATCCAGTGTGAACTTCCCGTCCAATGTTGTTTCTCCAGGTTTGATGCCCAGCAAATTCGTCAGGAAATTGACAAGGGTGTCAGCACCACCTGCCAGATAACAAGACAAGCCCTCACACACCTGGATATGATAATCTCCCCGGGGGGTTAAATTAAACATGCTGTAAAAACTGGCCGTTGATCGCACTTTCCCGGGGGAAAGCGATAAACGCTCAGAAACCCGCTCTATTGCCTCTGAACTTAACCAGCCGTATTGTTCCTGAGCCAAGAAAAGGGCCGCTAACAAACGAGCTTTTTGCTTCTGATGAGCAACCATAATTGAGAACCTGTTCCTTTCATTCCTATACATGACTACAACATTCGCCAGCAGATGAATCAAGCAAATATGATAGAGCATATATGAAATACGCAGTGGAAAATTATTCGCCAGGTAAGAGTTTATCTAAGCAGTGTGATAAATCTTATGAGATAGTCATGACAAATTTGTGACAAAACAGTCATGTATTTTCTTGAATTCCCCCAGGCAGTGGATTATTAAGGACAGGATTTCTATCAACGCCAGCAGGTCAATCCAGAAGCTGCTTGATAAGCTCAACGGTGACACCCTGGTCCGGGCTCAGGTATTCTTTCCATAATTTCAAATGGCCCTGCAAGCGTTCTTGAAGGAGTTCCAATGCCAGACTTTTGTTCTCCAGCTGGCTGCGCGTTTGATCGTTTTCTACCCTAATATTCGTGGGTTTATGGACGATCATGACTTTGGTCTCCCGTTTATTGACATTCTGTCCGCCGGGGCCACCAGATCTGGCGAAGGTGATCTCATATTCATTTGGGTCCAGGAGCAATTCGTCTTTAATGTTCTGATTGACCCAATCAAGGTAATTAGTCACCCGCGCGTCATCGCTCCCCATAATTATTTTCAGGGTTTTCTTGAGTTTATTTTCGAGAGATTTCTTTCGATCAGCAGCGGAGGCCTGTACTGCCTGGGATTTGATCGCCTTCAGGGTCTTTTTCCCTTTACCAGATCCCGGGCTCTTGCCACCCCCTCCACCCTTTTCGATGTAGCGGTCCTCGTAATCGAGGTAATCTTCAGGATCGATCTGCTGATAATCCTCTGATTTTTGATTTTCATTATTCATAGTGAACACTCGGAAGGAAATTCCCCAAAATAATTCTTGCCCTTCATTATATGCTACAGCAATGGGCTAAATCAGTACCAAATCCACTAATCATATTCCTCAAAACATCAAGTTGCCATCAATAATAAAGTATAATTAATAGAAAATAAATGGAATAGTAATTCCAGTATTGAGCCGGAGTGACGGGGTCTCAAATCAATAGAAAAAGAGATAATTTGTATGGCAGACAATAACAATGAAACCATCAAAGTGGTTGATCGGGCATTGACCATAGTAGACAAGCTGAGATCTGAGAAGAAAGCCCTTGGCGTGAACGAAATCGCCAAGCAGTGCGGCTTTCCCCCATCCTCAACCTTCCGCATCTTAAAGACCCTGGAAATGCAGGGTTGGGTATTCCAGCTCAGCGACGATACTTATATCACCGGCGAAAAATTGAGCTTCGTATTGGAGAAAGATAATCTTTACCTGGCGCTTAAAGACGTGGCTGCTTTTGTGATGGAGCGTTATTCAAAAAAGCATAACAAAGCGATGAACTTACTGGTCCGGCAAGGAGCTAAATGTTATATTCTGCAGCAATCCCGCACTGACAGGCTTTTTGACTATATTCCACCCCTTTACTCAGAACTTCCTTTTTACGCCAGCTCGGGAGGCAAAGTCCTGCATTCCGAACTTCCGGACTGTCTGCTTGATGAGATCATCGAATCAAATCCAATGCTACAGTTAACAGAACACACCATCACTGACCCTGAAGAATTTCGGCAGGAATTAGGTACAATAGTCGAACAAGGTTACGCGATCGATTATAAGGAATCCGCTGAAAATGGCAGTTGTATTGCTGTGCCTGTACGGGATAATAATGGCAATATAATCGCCGCTCTTTCTTTTAGTGGGTTTATTGGTGTAACAGATATAGATACACTTTTACAGTTTGTTCCTATTTTGAAGGAAGCCTCCCAGGAAATCTCGCAGAATCTATATCGTTGCTGGGGGAGATGAGAAAAGCAAAAGTTGTGTTCACTTTGAGGTAAACACAACTTTGCCCTAGAAAGATATTAGAAGAAGAATGCTATTTGCTGATCTATCCGATCAGTTATCCTTTGACAGCTCCCGCTGTCATTCCTTCCACAAAGTACTGTTGAATAGCTGAGAACAGAATAATGATGGGGATCGTTGTTGCTGTGCCCAAAGCCATGATCACTCCCCAGTTGATCTCTGTCGTACTGACATAGTTAGCAAGGCCGACAGTGAGTGTTTTCATCGTATCGCTGGATACCAGCACACTCGATAGGAGATACTCATTCCAGGAAAGAATAAAGGCCATAATGCCCGTGCTCAACACACCTGGCACACATAGGGGAAGAACAATTCGATAAAACACAGTAAAAGGAGATGCGCCATCTACCACAGCGGCTTCCTCGATCTCCTTGGGGATCTGCCTGAAAAACGAGATAAGGAGCCAGAGACAGAAGGGATAGGTAAAGGTGACATGGCCCAGAATCACACCCAGGTAGCTGGAATTCAAACCCATGGCCGCAATAACCCGGTATAACGGGATCATCAGCATGATCGGGGGGATGCAGTAAGCGGAGAGCACGCCGATGATGATCAGCTTGCGACCTTTGTACTTGAAACGGGCAAGACTGTACGCCCCCAGTGTGCCAAAGACGATATTGATCATCATCGTGGATACCGCGATTATGAAACTGTTGAAAAAATAACGCACAACAGTTGCGTTGCTGAAAGCCTCTCGGTACCACTCAAAACTGACTTGTTTTGGGAAAATAGAGGGAGGTGATTTGAAGAGTTCTGTCGGGGGTTTTAGCGAACTTAAAGCCATCCATAAGAGCGGGAAACTAACCACAGCAATCACTAATACTACTAATACCCACACCCCAAATCTTTTCAGGATCCTGCTCGTAATATTGCTCATCGAATTGTTCATTTAATATGCATCCTTTCCTTGTTCAATCTTCCGCAGCAAGAGACTTCCTGACATAAAAAGCAATACTGAGCAATAACAAACTACCTAAGAAAACCGAGATACTGGAAGCATACCCTGTCTGGAAGGTACCGAAAGAGGCCTGGTAGATCATGATGGGCAAGTGGGTCGTCGATCCAGCCGGCCCTCCACCCGTTACCATCCAGATCAAGTCAAAATAGGTTGCTGTCCAGACGATCCGCAGCACCGCAAGCACAATAGTTGTATTCAACAGCTGAGGAAGGGTTATATGCAATAAAGACTGAAAATATCCAGCGCCATCTACACTGGCAGCCTCATAGAGCTCTTTGTCTATACTCTTCAGCGCCGCCCAATAGATTAACATCGGGAAAGGATAAGATCTCCAGATATTGATGATGATCAATGCAGTCATTGCCTTACCCGGTAAAGCCAGAGGAGACTGCCGGTGGGCGATCATCCCAAGATTTTGCATCCATGTGCTGATAATGCCATAATCTCCGTTCAACAGCCATCTGGATACCAAAGCCAAGGCTACCGCAGGAACAACATAGGGGATCAATAAAAAGCTGCGGAAAGCAGTTCCAAACCTCATATCCTTGCGGTTGATGAGCAGCGCGAGGAATAAACCAACTAGCAGTTGCCCAATCACAGAAAAGACCGTCCAAACAACTGTATTCCAAAAATACTTACTGAACATCCTTCCGGAAAATAACTTGATATAGTTCTGTAACCCAACAAACTCTACAGAAGTGCTTAAAAGCTTTGCATCAGTAAAACTCAGCCAGATATTATTGAGCACCGGGTAGAGAATAAAAACGGCCAAAAACAGCACAGTGGGGGTAATAAACAAGATTCCCATCAACTGCTTCTGGAATTTTGATTTATTGAATGAGCGTTTCAGGACGTTTGTTTGAGTGCGCAGCATTTATCTTCCTTCCGATACTATTTCCAGCTATCCGATCAAGAGAAACGATATAAATAATTTATATAATGATAATTCCAGATCTGTGTTCTAGCAAATCAGGTAAAAGTTGCTTTGCCTGAAAGACCTGCTTCCTGCACCTGTGAGAATAAAACCCACTTGAAGGCACACCAAAAAGGACTGCCAGCGCGTGGGTTATATTCAAAATTCATTTCTCTGGCCCCGGGGTTCACACCATCGGGGCCAGAGACTTTGACTCATAAACTTAGTTTACTCTGAAACGATTGCGACCTGCTCCTGGAGCATTTCGTCGATATACAACACAGCGTCTTCAACCGACATCAGGTCAAGAGCTACACTCTGCAGTGTTTCACCAAAGAATGTGGTGGATTCGATCTGCGAGGACAACGGGCTCAGGCCGTTCTCCATGCCGTACCAGTACCAATTGGTGTTTTCAAAGGATTCGGTGATAGTGCCGATCTCATCCTGGAAGAGTGCCACAGTCTCAGCCTCTTTGTAAGCATCAAGCGCGGAGTACAGTGACGGGAAAGCAAACATCGGGCGTGACAGAGCGCGCTCTGCAGCTCGTTCTGGTGTATACAGCCTGGCGAGGAATTCCTCTCTCATGTCGATATCCGCTTCTGATCCCTTGTTGCTGGCCACAAAGGCGTAGCCGCTGCCGAAGGAAGCATGTTTGTATCCATCCGGGCCCGGGAGATCGAACCGGCCAAGGTTAGCGGTCATATCCGGGTTGTTGGTCTGGGACATCAGAACCACTGCGCCCATATCAAGGGTCATGGCAACATTGCCTTCGACCAGGGCATTGCGGTATTCGCTCCAGGCCCATTCGGTTGCTGATGGTGGAGATACCTCTTTATAAAGATTGATCATGTAGTCGAGAACTTCGGTTGCCGTATCGATCTGATCACCAAAGGAATATTCTCCTGTCTCCGGATCAACCGTGTAAACGCCAGCGGAGTAAAGGAACTCGTAGTAGGTCTGCGCGGCAACGTGGGTGGCGCTCAGAGGAACAGGGAATCCATAAACATCGATGTTGCCATCTCCATCTGTATCAATGTTCAGCGCTTTGGCTACAGCTTCAAACTCTTCCCAGTTAGTTGGAATTTCAAGACCATATTCATCAAAGAGGTCTTTCCGGTACCAAACAGAGGTGTGCAGTGCCCAATCAGGCAGGCCCCAGGTATGGCCATCTTTGGTCAGAACACCCAGGTAAGTAGCAATGAAGTCATCTCGACCGAGAGTTTCGATCACGTCGTCCATGGGCGCAAGCATACCCTGGCCATAAAGATAGGCAGATCCTGCAAAGTTGGTGTGCATGATATCAGGAACTTCATCGGATTCCACTGCTGTGGCCAGTTTGGTGTACATATCACCAAAAGATACTGTTACCATCTCGATATCAACGCCCATTTCTTCTGCGACTTCATTGAACTGCTTGTCAAGAATCACAGCCTGGGCTTCAGCGGTGAGGTTGGTCCAGATGACCAATTTCTCAGCCACTTCTTCCTCTGCTGCAGCTTCTTCCTCTGCTGCAGCTTCTTCCTCTGCTGGCGCAGCTTCTTCTGGCGCGTCAACGGGGGTGCTTTCTGGAGCACTCGCGCATCCCACCACCATAGTCAGCATCATAATTGTCAGCAGCAAAGCTAAGAATTTCTTCATGACATCATCCTCCTTTTTTCTATAGATCCGTCATGGTGCACAATTCAGATGAAAGGTGCATTTGTTAAAGTATTGCGTTTTGCTTTATTAGTGTTTCCTGGAGCAGCTTAATGTCAACATTCCGAGGAGTGGTGCCGTCCACTGCGATTGCCGCCGCAACACCTGCTGCCTCTCCCATCGCCATACACTGCGCCATACATCTGATACAATTCGCAACCGGCGCCTCATAGGAAACACAGCGCCCAGCTACGATCAATCCTTCCACACCTCTAGGCAGCATGCACCTGTAGGGAATGGTCATAGATTTGCCAGGTTCCAAATCATAAACATTCATTGTGACGCCATCAGCTGTGTGCGCCCCAGCAGGCATTGCACCCCTGCCAATGCTGTCTTCAAATTCTCGAGCAGCCAGAAAATCATCCAGGGTTACTTTATAGTCACCAATAATTCGGCGGCTTTCCCTGATTCCCAGCAAACTTGCAATCGAAGCCAAGTAGGCATTTTCAAAACCGGGCACATACATCTTCAGAACTTCCGCTACATCATAAAGTGTTTTCTGAGAGAACACCTCCTGCGATGATCTGTCTCCAAATCCTTCGATACTATGAGATTCAAGGGCACCGGAACAATTGACCATAAACTCGCCCTCGTTCGGTGTTGAAGTAAAAATTGCCAGCCAGTTTCGTAGATATTCAAGGCGGGGTGGAAGTTCAACATTCTCCAGTTCATCGCTCAGTCCGTAGTGCATAAAGCCCGGGAATGTTTTGAAATCCAGCCAGGCGGGGGGTACTGCTGCATCTTTGACCGGTGGGTTTTCGCGGTAATATTCCTTAACCCTTTCCAGGTCGACGCCGCCCATCTTACCCATCAGTGTCATGGGCTGGATATCTTTCTTGGGTCGGATCTCATAGGGAGCCCCTGCTTTTGCCGCTACAACCGCGTCACCTGTGCAGTCGATCACCACTTCAGCTCGAATTTCCATCTGTTCCATTTCTGACAGAGCAACAATACCTGTAACGGTATCCCCTTCGGTGATGACATCGGTGATCAAAGTGTTGAGATAGATTTCCAGATTAGGCTCTTTTTTGGCCATCTCATCCAGGACAACCTTGGCCACTTCTGTGTCGTACAGGTAGCAGACATCTGTTTCTTCATCTTCCACTACAAGGGCTTTTCGTTCATCGAGGACATCTTTAATCTCAAAAGCGATTCCCTTGACGATGACTTTCTCTTTATCACTGAAGCCAACCCAGGCACCGAGCATACCGGCTGTGTATTGGCCGCCCAGGCATCTCTGTTTGTCAACGATCAAAGTCTTCGCTCCGTGCCGGGCAGCTGCGATGCCAGCGATCACTCCCGCTGTTCCTCCACCTGCGACTATCACATCAACTTTTTTTGTTCTCATATTTTTTCCTCTCCTGACTACTGAAAAGGGATTCAAGTGTGTGATTTAAGCTAAATGGCCTAATTCTTTGAGTACCGCCTTCAGGTTAACCATCACATCATCAGGAATCTCGGAAATGACGGGTTTACGGCAGTAACCAGCGTCCACGCCGCGCAGCCTCATTCCTTCCTTGATGAGCTGCAGCCAAGGTGAGGGCATGCCTTCTGCGGTGGGTTTGGTGAAGAGCGGCAGATAAGGGCGTACCAATTCAAAATGTGCCTTCATGGCTTCTTCCATCTTGCGCGCTTTGGCCAGGTTAAAGACCTCGGTGTTTTCCTTCGGGAAGAGGTTGCCGGTACCGCAGACCCAACCGTCGCACCAACAGCTCAGGCTCTCAACCGGGGTAATGTCGTATCCGTAGAAAATGCCAAAGCCATCATCCGTCAGATAACGGAGATCCTGCTGCCGGAAAACATCAGCCTGGCGTTCCTTCACGGCATCGATGAAACCTTCGTTATAAAGTTTCGCCATGAACTCATCAGTCATCAGGCAGGTTGAGTAGTAGGGGTTGTGATACATCATGATCGGAATATCGATCGCTTTGCGGATCGTCTCATAATGCAGTAAGAGCTCATTTTCATTGGGCGCCATATACCAGGGAGTTACGATCATTACGCCATCTGCGCCGTCATTTTCCGCCGCAATAGACATCTCCACCACGTCCTGGGTGCGGTATGCACCCGTTGAGGGGACAACCTTGATCCGGCCTCCGGCCGCCTCAACAGCTGCCTTGTTTACAGCTATTTGTTCCTTTTTCGTTAATGCGATCATCTCGCCAGTGCTGCCGGAAGGGATGATGCCGGTAACGCCATTTTCTACCAGGAAATCCGTGCATTCCTTAATGCCGCCGAAATTGATGGATTCGTCCTTGTTAAATGGAGTAACCATTGGGATATAGATTCCGGTCAGTTTTTCTCTTGCCATCTGTTTTTCTCCGTAAGTATTAGTTATTAGAAAATCTGGAATAGTTATTCCATTTTTAGTATAGCAGTGAAAACTTTGCGTGTCAACAGGAAATTCCCCCCTAAAATGAAGACAGGAGCATTGTCATATAAATGGGATTGAGGCACAAAAAAGAAACGCCATCTTTCGATAGCGTTTCTCTTTATCTTGAATGTTACCCCTTCTCAGTCGACGGCCTCCACCTTCACCGCGCAGACCTTGTACTCCGGGATCTTGGCTACCGGATCGAGGGCCGCGATGGTTAACTCATTGGCAGACGCTTCCGGGAAGTGGAAGTTGGCAAATACCATTCCCGGAGGAACCCGATCCGTAACCGCAGCTTCCGCTTCTATGGTTCCACGCCGAGAAGAAACTTTCACTCTTTTATTCCCATTTAATCCGATTTTCTCTGCATCAAGATCGTTTACTTCGATCAGCGCTTCCGGATAGATCTCTAATAAACCTTTTGAACGGCGCGTCATTTGGCCGCCATGCCAGTGGTATAAAACCCTTCCAGTGCTCAAGATCATTGGATACTCCTTGTCAGGCATTTCCGCCGGGGGCACATGTTCAATTGGATTGAATAGTCCTTTTCCGCGAGAGAATTGTCCAACATGCAGGATCGGCGTACCTGGATGGTTCTGGTCTTTCACAGGCCACTGCAAACTTTCACCTTCAAGGAGTCTTTTGTGAGTTACACCAGCATAGATAGGTGTCAGGGCTGCAATCTCATCCATAATCTGAGCTGTATCCTGATAATCCCACCCGCTGTATACCGCCTTGCTTACTGGACGATTTCCACCTTCAAGAATTTTCTTTGCCAGCTCAGCTATGATCCACCAATCAGGACGTGCAATTCCAGGTGATTTAACTGCTTTATGAACAAGCTGAATTCGTCGTTCGGTATTCGTGAAAGTACCATTCTTTTCAGCAAAACTTGCTCCCGGAAGCAGAACATCTGCATATGGGGTAGTTTCCGAGGGGAATATTTCCTGGAGGACAACAAGCTCTAATCTCTCCATCGCTTTACGTATATGATTTGTATCCGGCTCACTCATGAGCGGATCCTCGCCCAGAATATAAGTGGCCTTCTGTTTTCCTTCAAAGGCTAAGGGCATCATTTCTGTTGCGGTTAATCCCAATTCCAGGGAAAGCTGCTCTTCTGATAGACCCCATGCCTTGGCATATTCACTGCGAATCTCGGGATTTATGACCTTCTGATAACCGGGGTAAACATTGGGAAGTCCACCCAGATCGCAAGCGCCCTGGACGTTATTCTGTCCGCGGAGGGGATTTGTGCCGCCGCCAGGAACTCCCATATTTCCCAGGAGCATCTGTAAATTAGCCAGGCTCATCACATTTCCAACACCAGTAGTGTGCTGGGTAATCCCCATCGCCCATAAGACCGCTGTGGGTTTGTTTTGCGCCATTATCTCGGCAGCTTGCTGGAGATCTTCAACCGGCACTCCAGTTATTTCTGAAACTTTCTCAGGGGGATATTCGTCAACAACAGCCTTGAAGTCATCGAAACCTTCCGTTCTGGTCTTAATAAACTCTTTATTTTCCCAACTATTCGAGAGAATGATATTCATCAACCCATTTACCAGGGCGATATCCGTACCGGGTTTGTGTCGCAGGTGAAGTACCGCGAACTTAGTTAAATCGATTTTTCGCGGATCAGCGACAATCAACTTTGCTCCCCGTTGACGGACTGCCTGGCGGATGCGCATGCCGATCACAGGGTGATTCTGGGTAGTATTCGTGCCAATCACAAAGAATGCCTGAGCATCATCAGCGATATCATCTATTGAATTTGTCATTGCTCCCGAACCAAATGCGGTGGCCAGACCGGCCACAGTAGAAGAGTGTCAAAGCCTGGCGCAGTGATCGATGCTGTTGGTTCCGATCACCTGCCTTGCCAGCTTATTCATCAAATAATTTTCTTCGTTGAGACACTTGGCAGAAGTCAAGAAACCCATACTCCTAGGACCATGATTATCTCTAATTTCGCGCATTTTATCAGCAGTAATTCCTAATGCTGTTTCCCAATCTACCTCCACCCACTGCCAGGGATTACCTTCCTTATCCGCTTTGCGATTCTTTGCAGAGGGTTTCTTGTTGCCATCCAACAAGTATTTTCTGACCCGTGGTTTATCCAAACGATCTGAATGATGGACAAAATCATAGCCAAAGCGCCCCTTCACACAGGTCCAGCCATGATTGGATGGTCCCTCCCAGGCTGAGTCTACTTTGACAATCTGGTTATCTTTAACCTGAAGGTTAATCTGGCATCCAACACCGCAGTATGGACAGGTTGTTTGAATAGTATCTGTTTGCCACAACCGTCCTTTGCCAAGAGAATCCTTTGGCCATAATGCTCCAGTAGGGCACACCTCTACACAGCTGCCGCAAAACTCGCAGGGGCTGTTATCCATGGAGCTGTCCGCACCAAACCCTATGTAAGCACTAAAGCCTCGATAAAAGACACTGATCGCCTCTACACCATTGATCTCACGGCAAGCGCGCACACATCGCCGGCAAAGAATGCATTTATTGCGATCTACCTGAATAAAAGGATTCGGGTCATTTACAGAGAAATGATGCTTGGTCCCTTTAAAGCGATCCTCAGACACATCATACTCATAGGCAAGGTCCTGCAGCAAACAATTTCCAGCCGCTTCGCAGGTCATGCAATCAAGGGGGTGGTCTGAGATCAGCAGCTCCAGGTTGAATTTTCTGGCCGCGCGCACACGCTCACTGTTCGTATCAACAACCAATCCTTCTATTACGGGATAGGTGCAGGCTGGATGCAGGGCACGCTGGCCCTCAATTTCCACCAGGCAGATCCGGCAGGCGCCTTCAGGGGGCAGAGCCGGATGATCACATAAAACAGGAATATAAATTCCTTCTTCCCGGGCAGCCTGCAGAATGGTTTGCCCAGGCTTTGCCTGGATTGTTTTTCCATCAATGGTGAAATTAAGAGTTCCCATGATTTGGACTTCTCCTTCTATTTACGCAGTTTCAACCTCAATGATCTCATGTTTTCTCTTGATAAGTATCGCGCCCAGATTGCAGGCATCATAACAAGCACCGCATTGGATACACTCGGATTGGTCAATCACATGGACAACTTTCTTCTCTCCAATGATCGCCTCTGTAGTGCAAGCTTTCATACACAATCCGCAGCCCGTACAACGGTCCGCATCAATTTCATACGTGAACATATTCGCACAAACACCAGCTTCGCAATAATGCTCCTTGATATGCGCTTCGTACTCGTCCCGGAAAAAGCGGAGGGATGCCATTACCGGGCCCGGGGTAAGCTGCCCTAGAGCGCATAGAGATCCTTCCCTCATATATTTTGAAATCTCTTCAATTTCGTCCAGGTCGTCAAGGGTTCCTTCCCCGTTGGTTATCCGGGTCAACACTTCCAACAATCGCTGGCCGCCAATACGACAAGGGACACATTTTCCACAGGATTCAGCAGATGCGAAAGTCAGGAAATAGCGGGCAAATTCCACCATACAGGTGTCCTTGTCCACAACGATCATCCCTCCAGACCCCATGGTGGCCCCAGCTTCTGTCAAAGAGTCAAAATCAACCGGGGTATCCAGGGCCTCTACCGGCAAGCAGCCACCCAGTGGGCCTCCTGTTTGGACAGCTTTGAATTCCTTCTTGTCCGGAATACCTCCCCCGATGTCATAGATGATCTCCCGCAAGGTAATACCCATGGGCACTTCGATCAATCCGGTATTCTCAATTTTCCCCGTTAAGGCGAAAACCGCGGTTCCAGTGGATTTTTTGGTGCCGATCTTGCTAAACCAATCCGCACCATTGACCAGGATTTGACCAGCCATGGCGTAAGATTTTACATTATTGACGTTGGTTGGTTTTCCCCACAATCCGGATACCGCAGGATAGGGAGGCCTGGGACGGGGTTCTCCACGTTTCCCTTCTATGGATGCAATCAAGGCGGTTTCTTCTCCACACACGAAGGCGCCCGCCCCTTCCTTGATCTTCAAGTGGAACGAGAAATCCGATCCAAGGATAGTATCTCCCAACAGGCCGTATTCATGGGCCTGGTGGATAGCGATCTTCAAACGATCGATTGCCAGGGGATATTCCGCTCTGCAGTATATATATCCTTCAGGTGCACCAATTGCATATCCGGCGATGATCATCCCTTCCAACAAGGCGTGGGGATCTCCTTCCAGGACTGAGCGATCCATAAACGCGCCTGGATCACCTTCGTCCGCATTGCAGATGACATATTTAGGATAGCCTTTAGCTTTCTGGCAGAACTGCCATTTCAGCCCGGTAAGGAAACCTGCCCCTCCCCGACCGCGCAATCCCGAATCTTTCACTTCCTCAATAACTTCGTCCGGAGTCATCTGGAAAAGCGCTTTTTCAAGCCCCCCATAACCTCCAGAAGCAAGATATTCTTCCAGGCTTTCCGGGTTGATTATGCCGCAGTTTTTAAGCGCGATCCGAACCTGTTTGCCATAAAAGGGAAGCTCTTCATAGGTGGGAATTCCTTCAAGTGTGGTTCCATCACGAGCTGGAATCTGACCATAAACTGAACGCTTTGTGTATTCTCCCAAGAGATGCTTTTCAATGATCTTCTTAACCATGGCCGGTTTCACATTCTTATAAGTGATCCGGGGCTGGCCAGGCTGTTGAATATCCAACAGCGGCTCATTATGGCACATTCCGATGCATCCTACGCTAACGATTTCTGCTTCCAGATCATGTGCCTCAAGTTCAGATCGAACCGCATCGGCAACATCGTTAGCACCTGCTGCTATTCCGCAAGTACCCATGCCAAGGAAAATCGTGAGTTTACTATCTTCCCTGTCTGCTAATTGTAATTTTGACTGCTCCCGAAATTTGTTCAATTCGGAAATATTTTTTAACACCGGCATAAGAGATCTCCTATACGAGCAATTACTCCACTTCCTTGATATTTTCCACGAGGGTATCTGCTGTGGTATTTCCATAAACCTGTCCATCTACAAGAGCGATCGGAGCCAGGCCGCAGGATCCCAAACAATAAACAATCTCCAGAGTATATTCATAATCCGGATCACTTCCACCTGCTTTTAGATTGAACTCATCTTCAATTGCCTCAACCAATTTTGGGGCACCTTTCACATGGCATGCCGTACCATCACAGATCTGGATGATATGTCGTCCGCGGGGTTCGAGATTGAACTGAGCATAAAATGTAGCCACACCATAAAGTTGGCTGATCGAAACACCGCTTCTTTTTGAAATCTCCTGCATGGCGTCTTCAGGTAAATAACCATAGAGGTCCTGTGTGCGCTGCAAGATCGGAATCACCGCCCCTTTTTGTTCCCGGAATTCCTCGAGGATCGGCTCAATTAATCCGACATCAATGTTATTTTCAATCATGAGATGCTCCCTCTTCTGCAAGTGAGGCTGATAATAATGTGTGCTAATTAATTCTAATCTGGCCGAAAGCCCAGGCGCTCTGGAAAAGAGTATACTCGCAATTTTCCATGTCTGGCATATCCAACCAGTGTGATCTGCCAGGTTTGAGCAAGTTCAACCGCCGCCGTGGTAGGTGATGTTCGGGATGCGATGATCGGACATCCCATATAGGCACCCTTACGGAGCATTTCCGAAGAGATCCTGCCGGTTGTGATCAGCCCCCTGCTCTGCGTCGGAATTCCGCCCAACAAACATGCCCCGTGCAATTTATCTATAGCATTATGCCGGCCAATGTCTTCGGCGACCTGGCACAAATTGCCTGTTTCAAGATCAAGTAAACCTGCAGCATGAACACCGCGGGATCTTGCATACAGGCTCTCTTTTGTTTGCAGGTGTGTAAATGCTTTGAGGATCAAATCAGGTTCAGTAGAAATTGCCAGCGGGATCGGTTCTATCCCTGGCCTGGGATCTTCCTGAGTAAGTCCGCCTCCACAACCAGAAGTGAGGACCATTTTTTGCGGAAGATCAACATCTTTACTCAACCACACATCAATACAACATCCATCTGCGGTGACCTTCAGGTCTTTGATCTCTTTCAGGTCTTCAATGATTCCCTCGTTCATTAAGAAACCAACCGCTAACCAATCCTGATTCAACGGGGTTCCCATCATTGAAACAAAATCCAAACCATTCACATATATGGTGAGCGTAATCTCCTCAATGACGTCACCACTTCCCGGCTGCCAGCCATGATGAAAATCCCACCATTTTTTTGATTTTGTTCCGCGGTCGGTCATTTTTCCTCAGTTACCGCTCAACCAATAACGTCTGTAAACAAATCTGGGGCGGCATAAGATCCGATCACCGCCCCAGTGTTTCCTTATCCTTTAATTTCTTCCAACTTCAAGCTTCCTACGAAAGACCCAGAATCTCTCCTGTCTTCGTATCGATATCGATCTCGTAGTAAGCCGGCCTGGTCGGAAGCCCAGGCATGGTGCTCATCGAGCCTACCAGCGGATATAGAAATCCCGCGCCCACTGAAGCCCGGATATCCCGGATGGGAACGGTGAAGCCTGTTGGCCGTCCTTTCAACGCGCCGTCATGGCTCAGGCTGAGGTGGGTTTTGGCCATGCACATTGGCAGTTCGTCAAAGCCGAGCTTGGTATACGTCTCGACCTTCTTCTCTGCCAGAGGCTCAAAGGTCACACCGTCCGCGCCATAGATCTCTTTGCAGATGATCTCGATCTTTTCTTTGATCGTTGTTCCTTCCAGAGGGTAGAGGAATTTGAAGTCACTCGGTTCTTCACAGGCTTCGACAACGGCTTTTGCCAGATCGACAGCACCCTTACCCCCCTCCATCCAGTGGCGGGAAACCACGGCGTCATGCGCACCAGCTTTGATGGCGGCCTTTCGCACAAGCTCAACCTCTGCTGGTGTGTCATCCTTGAAGCTGTTTACAGCGACCACTGTCGGGATGCCAAACTTCAATGCATTCTCGATGTGTGCTTCCAGGTTGCACAGGCCAGCCTCTAGCAGTTCGAGATTCTCGGTAACGTAAGCTGGATCCAGCGGTGCGCCTGCGGTCACTTTGGGGCCGCCACCGTGCATCTTCAGAGCGCGGACCGTAGCAACTAAAACCACAACATTCGGGACCAATCCAGAATAGCGGCATTTGATATTGAAGAATTTTTCCATACCGATATCCGCGCCAAAGCCAGATTCGGTTAGAACGTAGTCCGCCAGCTTGAGAGCGATCTTGTCAGCAATGATCGAGCTGTTGCCGTGGGCAATATTCGCAAATGGCCCGGCATGTACCAGGGCTGGTGTGCCTTCCACTGTCTGCATCAGGGTGGGTTTAATGGCATCCTTCATCAGGACAGTGACAGCCCCCGCAACACCCAGATCATTCATGGTCACTGGATCACCGGCTTTGCTAGTGGCAATCACAGCGCGTCCGAAACGTTCCCGCATATCTGTCAGATCTGTGGTCAAAGCCAGGATGGCCATGATCTCACTGGCAACGGAGATATCAAATCCTGTCTTGCGGGTGAATCCACCCTCTTTGGGGCCAAGACCTACCTCAATTTCGCGCAGCATACGGTCATTGGTATCGACAATTCGTCGGTAGGTAATGGTTTCGGGATCGATATCCAGGCGGACGAACTTACTGTATTCTTCTTCGGTCAGGTCATCCGGATTTGTCTTATCAATGCCAAGCTTCTTCAAGCGGCTGAACATGATTGGCGCAAACTCCCGTTTGCCGTTTTTATCAGGTGGGCAAAGGCGTCGGAAAAGCGCCTCGTCGGACTGCCTGCTCTCATGATACATACGGGTATCAATCGCTGCCGCAACCAGGTTGTTAGCAGCAGTAATGGCATGGATATCACCCGTCAGGTGCAGGTTAAAGTCTTCCATGGGGACACATTGGCTGTAGCCGCCTCCTGCTGCGCCGCCTTTGATACCAAAGGTTGGTCCCTGGCTGGGTTGGCGAATGCAGGTGAACAAACTCTTGCCAAGGTGAGCGCCCAGAGCCTGGCTGAGGCCAACTGTGGTAGTAGTTTTTCCCTCACCCAGCGGTGTGGGAGTGATTGCGGTAACATCAATATACTTGCCATCTGGAACATCCTTCAGTCTTTCCAGGATATCCAGCGTCACTTTGGCTTTATATTTCCCGTACAGCTCAAGCTCATCATCCAGAATGCCGACCTCTTCAGCCAGATCCTTGATGGGCTTCATCACTGCTGCCTTTGCGATATCGATATCCGATGGCACCGGATCCAGCAGGGTAAGCGGAGACGGTTTTACGGGTTTCTTCTTAAAAGTCATCTGTTCACTCCTTTGATAAATAACGGACAAGACCAATTAATCCGATCAATTTCATTTTTCGTTTGCAAGTTTGGCTGCGCGGACTGTATTTCGGAGCAGCATGGCGATTGTCATCGGTCCTACGCCGCCGGGCACAGGTGTGACGTATCCTGCAACCTCGAGGGCTTCTTTGTAATCCACGTCGCCAGTCAATCTGTATCCTCTTTCAACGCTGTCATCATCGACGCGGTTGGTACCAACATCGATCACTGCGGCGCCGGGCTTGATCCAATCACCCTTTACCATTTCTGCTCGACCAACCGCGGCGATCAGCACGTCAGCTTCAGCGCATTTCTCTTTCAGATTCTTTGTTCGGGAATGGCAGATCGTTACAGTGGCATTCTCTTTCACCAACAGCAAGGCTGCAGGCATACCAACAATGAAGGACCGTCCCAGAACAACAGCGTTAGCGCCTTCAAGTTCAACCCCTGCATTTTTCAACAGATAGAGAACCCCGTCCGGTGTGGCAGGTACAAAGAGCGGATCACGCCCCTTCTGCGCCAGCCGTCCGATATTCAAAGGATGAAAACCATCCACATCTTTTTCGATGCTGATCGTGCGCAGTACACTTTCGTCATCCAATCCATCCGGCAGTGGAAGCTGAACCAGAATCCCATGGACTTCAGGATCATCATTCAGTTTCTTGACAAGGGTTTCGACCTCTTCCTGGGTCGCGGTCGCCGGAAGCTCATGGCCGATGGAAATGATCCCAGCCTTTTCACAGGCTTTGTGCTTCATACTGACATAAACCGCAGATGCCGGATCCACGCCTACCAATACCGTAGCTAACCCTGGGGGATTTTTCCCCTCTGCCACCATGGCTGCTACATCTGCGGCCACAGCATCGCGGACTTCCTTTGCGACAGCTCGCCCATCAATGATTTTTGCGGTCATAAACCACTTCCTTTATAAATAAATTTGATTTTAAATGGTTGTGAAAATCACCTTTGATTTTCTCAGGCCTACCACACCATAATAAAAGTTATTATGACGAAAAACTGCACCCTTAGCAAGTTATTTTCATCACAAAAGAGTTATGGGGTTATGAGGTTCATTACCCGGAATAACGATTCCCCCTGCCTGTTTTTATTGCCCCCTTACTGGATATAGCGTAAAATAAAGATTGTTCACAGATCGTTTTGTTTGACCAGGATGTAACTATGCTACTGGACCAGACAAATTCTTACTGCCGAACGACCCACTTCAGGATCATTTTCGCTGTCCTGGAAGAGCAAATCCTTGACCAAAATAATATCATTTCGATTTCACCCGTTCACCCAGCGGGTGTTTTCATTTTGGCCCGGGTCCTATAACCTGGTTCGATCTACCCTGGAGGAAATCTATGACTGACCGCAAAAAAGTCACCATCCGCACATTATTCGACAAAGCCGCCAAAGGAGAACCGATCTCATGGCTGACATGCTACGATTACCCAACCGCCTATTTCCAGGAACAGGCTGAAATGGATATGCTTCTCGTGGGAGACAGCCTGGGCATGACCATGCTCGGGTATGACGGAACTCTTCCAGTGACCATGGATGATATGATCCGGCATACACAGGCTGTCCGCCGCGGTGCGCCAACCGCCTTCCTGGTTGGTGATATGCCGTATATGTCCTACCAGGCGAGCGTAGAGTCCGCAGTCTTGAATGCCGGACGTTTTATGGCAGAAGCCACCTGTGACGCAATCAAGCTGGAAGGCGGTCATGTTATGGCAGACCGCATGAACGCAATCGTAAACGCTGGAATTCCAGCAGTCGGACATCTGGGACTGACACCTCAAAGCGTTGCCTCTCTGGGTGGTTTCCGGGTTCAGGGGCGAGGAGCTGCCCAGGCCAAAGAGATCATTGATGATGCCAAAGCCCTTGAAGAAGCTGGCGCTTTCTGCATCCTGCTGGAAATGGTGCCAGACCGTGTGACCAAGATCATCACCGAGCGCGCAGAGGACTGCCTGATCATGAGCCTGGGATCTGGCCCGGATGCACACGGCCAGCTATTGATCTTCCATGATATGTTTGGGCTCTACCCCAAATTCACACCCAAGATGGCCAAGGTCTACGGCAACGCCGGAGAAATCCTTCAAAACGGGCTCATCCAATACAATAATGAAGTCAAGGACAAGACCTTTCCCAAGAAGGAAAATTGGTTCACGATGAGTGATGAGGAGTTTGAGGATTTACAGGGGTTGTTATAAAAAAGACTAATTTATCAGGAGGTTATTGAGTTTATCAAGGAATTTATGTAAAGTGTAGAGAGTAAGGAGTAAGGTGATTAAACTCTAGTGAAATGATGGGGGATATTATGAGTAGTAATTTGCCTTATGTTCAAAGTTATCGGTCTCTGACCTCATATAAATATGCGATCGATCTCGCAGATCAGATTTTCCATGTATCATTGAAATTCCCAAAGGAGGAAACGTACTCCCTAACCGACCAGATCAGAAGATCATCAAGATCAATCGGGGCACAAATTGCAGAATCTTGGGGTAAGCGGAGATATCTTAAACATTTCATTAGCAAATTAACCGATGCGTATTCTGAAGCATATGAAACCGAACATTGGATATATATTGCCTTTCAATGTAACTACATAAATCAGGAAACGTACAAGGACCTTGTAAGGAAATGCAACGATATTTACCACCTAATTGGAGGAATGATCACAAAAGCAAAAAAATTTTGCGATTGATGGATTCTTAGATTAGACAATTCTTTTTCTATGTACTCTTTACACTTTACTCTTTACAGAGTATTAGGAGAATAACATGACCGACCTACGTTCTCGTTTAGCAATAAATACCGATCGATTAGAAGCAGTGAACAACATCCTCCTCAATCCAGACATGGAAGTCATCAATAACTTCCTGGCTGTCGTGGAAAAATACGGCTCACCTGAGGAGATCAATGCCAAAGCTGAACAAGCTCGAAAATTAGATAATCTACTTACCATCGTTGAAAAAACAAAACCAGAATATCTGGATGATTTACGTTGGCTGCAGGACAAAAAGGACAGCGAGGCTTTCATTTCTGTCCAGGATTATCGCAAAAAAGTTTTGGGCGATAAAGCCGACAAAACCAAATTCAAGGATGAATTTGCGGTCACCCTGGAGATCAGTGCCTGCCAGTACTTCCCCTATGTGCGCATGATCACAGAAAAGGCTATCGCGGAAGAGATGCTGATGCCGGGACGTTTCATTCGTGTCCGAAAGATGAAAGAACAGGAAGAAGATGGGGACCTGGCCGCTTTTGCAGCCGCTATGAGAATCCTTGGCTCCAGCTATGTGGAAACACTCGATACCAAGGGGACAGATGGTTCCAATGTCCATTTGGGCGGCCCGGAAACAATAACCGGGTATTTTGGTGGAGTTGGTCAACCCAACCAGCATGCCTTGAACTGGCTGGATGAATTCCTGTACTATTACACAACATATGGTGTACGTCAGGTATTGAATATCAATCCCGGCACTGTACTCCTGGGTTATATGCTTCATCGCCTGGGAGTGAATAACGAATTCAAAATCTCTGTTTATATGGGGAATGACAATCCTTATGCCGCCTTGTGGACTTTGCTGGGCGCCAAACTCTTCATGCGTGATGACGGCACCACTCCCCTGATTGGATTCAACTGGAGCAATTCCGTAGATAACCAAACCATGGAAATTACTGCCCAGTTCCGGAAAGATCTGGGGTTTGAGGACATTATCCGCTTTGAGCACCACATCACCGAGACCTATAAAAGCATTGTCCGCCAACCGTATAACCGCAGGGATGAGTTAATCGAAATTGCGGATCATGTAGCCAACATCTCCGCCAAACACGAAGGTGGGGATCCTGAAATTGACGAGACTCGCGAACATCCATCAGATATCCTGGATTATTTCCGCGATAAAGTAGAGGTCAAGGAATCCGGTGATTGGGATCATCTGGCCGGAAATTTCATGGACAAGTTCATTGCACTCAATAAAACAGCCTGGGCATTAACAGAAAACGGCTTATCTTTCCTGGCCGCGCCAGAACTGCACCGCTAAGAATCACTCGCATTTATGCAGGTTATTCGACATGAACCATAACTGCCTGACTGGTATTCCTGGTATCTCTAGATGGAGGTTCACATGAAGGTACTCTCATCTGGCAAGGGAGCAATGCTTCAACTCCCCGATCTGAATGGCTTCCGGGAGCACAATCGAACCAAACCCCGCGGCCTGATCGATAAGCGGATGACCGAGAAGGAAGCTGTAGAAAAATTCATCCACGATGGCGACTATATCGGAACGGAACTGTACGGCACAGTCCGCTGCCCACAATCCCTGATCAATGAGGTCATTCGCCAGGGGAAAAAGGAGCTGCGGGTTGCCGGACAGGGAGTATATGAACTGGACCTGCTGCTTGGAGCCGGTTTGGTCAAAGCTCTCGACCACACCTATATTGGCATGGAGGTGTATGGAATATCCAACTGCCTGCGCAGGGAAGTTGAAAGCGGAAGGGTCGAACACTGTGTGGAATGGAGCAATGCCGCCATAGCCTGGCGCTTTAAAGCAGCTGCCATGGGAGTTCCTTTCATTCCAACTCGATCCATGCTTGGAACCGATACGCTGAACTACAGCGCAGCCAAAGTAGTTGAGGATCCCTTCAGCGGCGAGCCCATCGCTCTGCTTCCCGCATTGATCCTTGATGTTGGATTGATCCACGTCCATCGGGCAGATAAATATGGCAACTGCCAGATCGACGGGATCAGCGGCTTTGCTTTTGAAATGGCCAGGGCTTCCAAACGGCTGCTAATCAGCACAGAGGAGATCATCCCCACGGATGAGATTCGCAGCCAACCAGATCGAACCATAATTCCCTATTATCTTGTTGATGCAGTGATCGAAGCGCCCTTCGGCTCTCATCCCGGAGAGATGTGTTATGCCTATGAGCGCGACGAGCCCCAGATCAAAGCCTGGGTGGAGGCTTCCCGAGATCCACAAACAACCCATGAATATCTCCAAAAGTACATCTACGACCTACCAGATCATCAATCCTATCTGGACCTTATCGGCAGGCAGCGATTGACAGAATTACAGGATATGGTGCCGGAGGTATCCAATGACTGATACCGATTTCAATCCCAATGAGTTGATGATCTGTTCAGCCTCCAGATTAATGGAAGATAATTCCACTGCTTTCATTGGTACTGGAATTCCCATGCTGGCAGGTGCCCTGGCACAAAAAATGCATGCTCCCAACTTAATCAGTATCTTCGAGTTTGGTGGGACAGGAGCTGTCCTGGAAGAGCTGCCTCTTGCTGTTGGTGAGCGGCGGACCTTCCACAAAGCCCTGGCCGCTTCCGGGATCCTCGATATCGTTGAAACTGCTCAACGAGGTTTCGTTGATTATGGCTTTTTAGGCGGGGCTCAGATCGACCCTTATGGCAACCTGAACTCGACAGTGATCGGCGATCACGATCATCCAAAAGTACGCCTTCCTGGCAGCGGAGGCGGCAATGATGTCGGTTCTCACTGCTGGCGGACGATCGCGATCATGAAACATGATAAGTTGAGATTCATTGAGAAGGTGGATTTCATCACCACCCCAGGTTATTTATCTGGCCCGGGTGCCAGGGAAAAAGCCGGGCTCCCTCCCGGAACCGGGCCCTTCAGAGTTGTCACAACCCTGGGGATCCTTGGATATGACGATGAAACTAAAAGGATGAAATTACTATCCGTCCAACGAGGTGTGAGTGTTGACCAGGTTCTGGAGAATACCGGTTTCGATTTACTGCTGGCAGATGAGATCACAGAGAACCCACCTCCCAGCGCTGAAGAACTGCGAATTCTGAGAGAGGAAGTCGATAAGGATAGGTTTTACATCTAAATCCATTCTGGAAAAACACTTTGATAAACAGGAGTATAATCAACGTTGATTCGTATCCAATAACTGATTTAGAGATCATATTGCAGGAACGACAAATCACTAAAAGACATGAAAGAAAAACAGGCCATCAAAGAAACATTTACTGATCTTTCTTCTCACTATGAGGAAGCAATCAACTGGGAATTGAATAAATTCTGGGGCTGGAGTTACCAGAGATTTCTAGATGAACTTGTAAAAAGAACTCCGATCAGGGAAGGTCAAAAAATTCTTGATATCGCTACCGGAACTTCAGTAATCCCCAGAAAGATTGCTTCCGGGAATACCTCGGGGATTCACATCGCTGGGTTGGATATCACTGAATCAATGCTCAGGCACGGCCAGGCAGAAATTCAGGAGGAAGAAGCACAGACAATTATCAGTTTAGCTTGTGGTGATGCAATGGCTCTTCCTTTTTCTGGGCAATCATTTGATGTAGTGCTTTCCGGTTTGGCTTCACACCATATGAGCATTCCCCTCATGCTTTCTGAAAAAAGACGGGTCTTAAAACCCGCCGGGTTATTATCATTTATTGACGTAGGCATGTCTCCCTTCTGGGAATTGCCGATTATTCGCGGCATCACCCGGATCATCGTTTTTATGTATTTTCTATTTCAAAAAAACCCGGCCCGCGCCTGGGCAGAATCTGTAGCAATAAGCAATACGAGAACTCCTGAAGGTTGGTACGAAGAATTGAAAAAAGCTGGATTTGAGGATATCAAAATAACCAAACTTTCCTCAAAGTATCGTTGGGTTCCGGAACCTTTAACAATCCAAGCAACATATAGTGTGGAGGAATAATGACATCATTCAATACAATGCTTGAGCAAGGTCGCCACAAAGAAATCTGGATGAGATATCTCGGTTTCCTTTATCTAAGCATAGATGAATTCATGGAAATCCAGGAACGGCTCCTCATGGAACAGATCAATGAATTAGGAAACAGCATGATGGGGCGTATGCTATTGGGAGATACTGTCCCAAAGACTGTAGAAGAGTTCCGCAAAAATGTTCCCCTTACAACCTATCAAGATTACCACGAGCTTCTTGATGAAAAAAGAACCGATGTCCTGCCGCGCGAACCAGTTGCCTGGGCGCACACTTCTGGCAGGAGTGGGACCTTCAGGTGGAAATGGGCTCCTTACAGCCAAAAGATGTTTGACCGCCTTGGTGATTCTGTTACCGGTTCCATGATCCTGGCTTCCTGCTCAAAAAAGGGCGAGGTCCTATTAGAACCCAATGATACGGTCTTATTGGCAACAGCCCCAAGCCCATACATGTCTGGAGAAATTTCCAAAAGCGCGGATGAACAAATGCAGCTGCACTTCCTTCCCTCACTTGAGGAGGGAGATACACTGAGTTTTCGAGACCGCATTCAGTCTGGATTTAAGTTAGCCATGATCGAAGGATTGGACTTCTTCTACGGGCTTGCCAGTATCTTAGTTGGCATAGGTGAACGATACGAAAAAGGTGCAAGTTCTGGAAAGCTCTCTGGCGAGATGCTTAAACCAGCTGTGCTCTTCAGGTTGCTGAAAGGTTTCATCACTGCAAAACTCCAGGGCAGGAACGTCCTCCCTAAAGATGTCTGGAAATTGAAAGGCATTATGACGGGAGGAGTAGATGCTTCTATATACAAAAAGCAAATTGAGCATTATTGGGGCAAAAAGCCTTTAGAAGGGTACGCTTGCACAGAAGGTGGATCTCTGTGTATGCAAGCCTGGAATTACCAGGGAATGTCTTTTTTTCCTGAAAATGACTTCTTAGAATTTATTCCCCATGAGGAGCACATTAAGAACAAAAAAGACCCGGACTATCAGCCAAAAACAGTGCTTTATAACGAATTAGAACTCGGGGTATACGAACTTGTATTCACCAATTTCCATGGAGGCATCTTCACTCGCTACCGGATTGGCGATCTTTTTGAAGTAATCTCACTGCGAGATGATGAGTTAGACATTGACCTCCCACAGGTCGTGTTCTATTCCAGAGATAGCGATATTATCAATTTAGCAGGATTCGCCTTGATCACAGAGAAAGATATATGGGGCGCTCTTGAGAAAACCGACCTTGATTATTACGAATGGGTTGCGCGAAAAGAGATCAAAGAGAATAAAACATATTTGCGCCTTTTCATTGAGCTAAAATCTGTAACCGATCTGGATACAAAGGAAGTTGAAAAGCAAATCAGCGCTGCCTTAAGGGAAATAAATTCAGATTACAACGATCTGGAAGAGATGCTTGGTTACACGGCGCTTTCAATATCAATGCTTAATCCTGGAGCGTTTGGGATGTATATGGATTACCAGCAAAGCCAGGGTGCTGATCTGGCGCACACCAAACCGCCCCACATGAAACCGACACAGGATCAGATGAAGAGGCTGCTGGGAGATAAAAAAGTAAAGGGCTAATATGGTTCTGATTATCGT
>Ga0180435_10000884_pt1 | contig 31532 bp, 24 predicted proteins | sample SS_ome_3_FD_132467 | JGI IMG/M metagenome (GOLD analysis project Ga0180435, IMG submission 132467) | Hypersaline lake sediment archaeal communities from the Salton Sea, California, USA - SS_3_S_1 metaG | ecosystem: Environmental > Aquatic > Non-marine Saline and Alkaline > Hypersaline >... | reverse complement strand
TATTTATGAATTTGTCACTTAAAACGATGAGTGCATTGTACTGCACAGAAAGGGGTGTTTCGAGTATTTTTATAGTACCAAAAGCAAATTTTCATATCAAACTACGCTTGTTTAAGGACTAGTGCTCTGGCCAGCGTAAAAAGCTTGGTGCTGTTTGCGAGCAAAGATCGCCACTACTGCTACTTATAAAACACAAGCATCCCGCAGATTCAGCCGTACGCAGTACTAGCCTGCTCATACATTTTGATGAGTCGTTGATAATAGAGGGAAGGGGAATATTCGCGGAGGGCTTTTTCGCGGGCGGTGGCGCCCAGGCTAAGGCAGAGGTCGGGCCGGGACCAGAGGTATCGAATTTTTTCCGTCAGATCTGGAACATTGCCAGGAGAAAAAAGAAAACCAGTATGGTTATCCGCTACGATTTCCGGTAAAGAGCCGATACGGGAGGCAAGAACGGGTTTGCGATGGAGCATGGCTTCGACGGTGCACAGTCCGAAGGTTTCGTACCATAAGCTGGGAACAACGAGAAAACGACAGTGAGCATAGAATGAATGCAGTTTCTCCGGGGACAAGTGCCCGATTAATTCCACATTCGCAGGGCAGCGGGCAGATAAATCGGGAAGGCGATGGTAATCACCGGCAATTTTAAAAGGGATGTCGGGGCAGGCGCGAGCTGCTTCAAGGAGAGTTTCGATTCCTTTTTCGGGACTGACCCGTCCGACAAAAGCTATATAGTCACCCAAAGTGGTTTCCGGCAGGCTGGGAAGGTCAAAAACCATGTTGGGAATCACCGATATCCGCGAAGCGGGAAACCCGGCGGCAACAAGACGGTTTTTCTGGAATTCCGACAAGGCGGCGTATTGGCAAACGTGGTCGAGATAGAATCGTCGTGAGCGAGCAATATAAGAACGCAGAGCATAGCCGAGGCTTTTAAAGATATTCTGCTGACAATTTTTCAGCAGACACCGGTATTCACGGCCGCCGAGGCATTTTTCACAAAGTTGGCCGCGGACGAGATGTAAGCCACCGGGACAAACGAGGCGATAATTGTGGGTCGTCATAACGACCGGTATGCCAAAGGAGGTGCATTCGGGTATTATGGAAGGAGAGATCAGGGGAAAGAGGTTATGGATGTGGACGAGGTCGGGTTGCTGCGGCCGCAGGAGACGGCGGAATTCGCGGCGGGAACGAGGGCTATAGATACCAGTGAAAAAGGAACGTAATTTTCCGAGGGGCATGTCGGCGATTTCGGCACTGGAGCGGGTAAATGGGACAACCTGATGGCCATGCGTTTGCAAGAGATTTCGGATGTCACGGACAACGGTTTCCTCACCACTGGGTCGAGCGTATTCGTTATGGACGAGGCAGATTTTCACTTTTCGACCTCAAACTGGTAAAAGAAATTAGTGCAGTAAAATTCTTTTTTCGGAGAAATAGGTAACTGGAAGTTTAGTGAGGTAAGCCAGGCAGGCAGGGGCACCCAGTAACCCCGACAGAGGCCACGGCGGAATTTGAAACGGCGACTTTCCATATAAGCAATGAACTGGTCATAAGACCAACTGTTGACGTGTTCGGGGTGAGGTCCTTTGATTTTATATTTATGACAAAAATTATTGGGGATACTGCAAAGGAGAACGGCTCGGGGCTGAGCGACACGGTGAATTTCGTCAAGGGCGCGGTCGATATCGGGAATATGTTCGAATGTTTCAGTAGAAGCGATTAGATTAACCGAATGGGAGCGCAAGGGGATATCGGTAGCCGAGGCCAGGGCGACATTGATTTTGGAGCCATGGCGAAGGCAGCGCAGGAGGTGGAATTGAGAAAAAGAAAGGTCGAGGGCATTATAACAGATATGGGCGGGAAGGTATTTTCTTAAGCGCATATTGCCACAGCCAATATCCAGAAAAACGGTCTTGTCGGTAATAATCTGTTTCAACCAGCGTCCTATGGTTCGTTCGATAAAACCGGTTCCGCAGAGGCCGTCTCGAAAGGAGGCCAGGGGCCAAAAAATCGTTTTCAAGATGCGCCGGGAGTTGGAATCCCAACGAATACCAGCGGAATGATTGGCCTGGTCGTACAGATTTACGGCGCAAGGGATTTCGTACGGACCCACAGATAAAGTCTGTCTTGTCTGCCAGTTTAATCGATTCATACCGGTTTCGCCGGAGAGATTACCTGTTGATATATTTTTTGCAGGGCCAGGATTTTTCGGTTTCGATCCAGTTGGTCGGGAGATATCCGGCGTTGATGGTCGGCCGGACAGGCCAGAGCTCTCTCGATTCCGCGGAGCAGATTTTTGATGGTGTCGGAATAGTCAGGGGCTACTTCTACCATGACGTTATTCTGGTTTTCGATATGTTCGTAGGTACCGGGAAATTTCAGACAGACAACCGGAAGATTGACTGAATTGGCATCGAGCAGGACGATGGGATTCATACCGATATTGGGGTATAAAAAAAGATCATGGCGACTGAGTTGTTGGAAAAATTCCCGTCTGGGCAACAAAGGGACGAGGGTAACACAGTTCTGCAAGCCTAGTTGTTCGATGTGTTTGCAGAGCCAGGGATATAATCGGCCCCGGCCGATAATCGTAAGAGTACTGCCGGGACAAGTGCGGTTAAATTCGGCAAAGGTATCCAGCACCAGGTGAAAACCCTTCCATGATTCCAGGCGGCCGGCAGTTACGATACGGACGGGCTGATTTTCAGTTTTATCCGTCGCAAGCGGAAAGGGATAAGAATTGTTTTTTTCATAAAAGATGCTGGGCATGATCCGAATTCTAGGATGGACATACTGTGGAAACAAGTTTTTGCAGAATTCGTGGGGCAGAAGAATCGCGCGGGCTCGACGAAGAGTGAGGTGGTAGAAAGGATCGAATTTGCGGAAAGCCCATTTGAAAGCAACGGTAAAGCAATTGAGAATTCGGTATTTTATTGGCAAAGGACCCAACAAACAACCGGGCAAAGGAGGATGCTGGGCAATGGGGCCCCAGATAAAAGGGACAGGGAGAAGGGCCAGAAAGGAGGGCAGCCAACTGTTAACAAAAGTTACATGGTGCACCAGATCGATTGGCAAAGTCCGGCAGATCCGGCGTGCCTTGAAATAAGCGGCGATCTGCCAGAGATAATAATACAAGAGGGTACCGGCGGTAGTTTTTTTGTGTCGGAGAAAAACATTCCCCGCTTCGAGAAAGACAAAATGGAGATGGGGAAGATTTTTGCTTTCCAGTTCCCGGAGAATCTGGTCTTTATATTTAGTGCGGGTTAATACGAAGACGGTATGTTTTTGAGCCAGACCGAGAGCCCAGTTCCAACCAATACCCGGCTCGGAACTACTGTGGGGACGGCAGGAATAAGCGGAAAGAAGAATATTCATCGGATTGGTTTTCAGAATGATTCGTCAGGATAAGGATAATTTTCTGTGTTCTTCCATCATTTCCACAATATGGGGACAGGGTCGGTTGAAGTACTCCTGTATGAGCCATAAGGAAAGATTCAGCTGGGCGTCGACTTGCGAATATTGAGCTTGCCGGGCTAATTGGGAATTAGCCTGGCGGAATTTACCCAGAAGTTTTACGGCTCCGGGCCAGGAGCCAATCAAAGAAGCCTGGCGGTATAAAAAGTGGAAGATGTCGGTAAAGGCGGGCCCCTGTTCCTGGCTGTCCTCCCAATCCAGGACCAGGAAATCTTTATGCTTTTGTTTAATATTCCAGGGGGTGAAATCGCCGTGAGTCTGATGGCAGAGCACGGAGGAAGAATCAGAGAATTTGTTTTTGAGGTGATGGACGATATGTAATAGAGACGGAGGCAACTGATCTCTGCTGTGAGTGTTAAGATTTTTCTCAATCGTCTGCCAATATGAAGTCTCCGGCAAAGGAAGCGGGTTTCGCCGCAAGTGAGATAGCTTAGTCAGAAAATCGAAATGGGACTGGGTTAAGCGGGGAATTTGCCGGGAGTGAGAGGTAACAAAAGCGCTTTGGACCAAAATGGTGTAATGGCCCCAATTATCCTCCAAAAGCCATAAGGGAATATTATCAGAAACGGAAGAAGCCGCCAAGCGTGACAATGCTTTTGATTCCCGCTCAATGGCAGCGGCGGCCAGGGGAGTATCGCCGATTTTTATGACAATGTCTTTTTTGTCAAGGGTAGAAATAGCCAGGGCGGTTATTTTACGATGGGGAGACTGAGAGCCGGTATAAAGAACCAGATGTTCGACAGGGTAGCCGATTTTTCGAGTCAGCCATCGAATTAGAGTTTCTTTTTCGCTGGGAACAGTACCGGCAGAGGCAATAATCAGAGCCTGTCGGGCCAGATGCGATTTACAGCCCAGATTGCTGAGAGATTTGGCAATATCAAGTATCCACCGACTGCGATTGCGACCGGGAACGTGAAATTTCAATCCCTGGGCGCGGACCCGACGAGAACCAAGGGGGAAAAACACCTTGGGTTGACGGTAAGGTATCGCGGCATAATGTTCGATAATCGACAATCCGGCACGTTTTAAGTCTTTGGTTCGGACAGGACAACCAGCATAGCCGAGGCAGAAAAGAAAAGCATGGTCGGTCAGAAAACTAGTGATGTGGTTTAGGTTTAACGTATAGGAATGGGGCCAGGAACCCAGAACGACATAATCATATTTTTTCTGAATATGTCCGAAGCTGGGCAGTAACTGGATGTTACCGGAGAGTTGAGTAGATAAATTATTGGAAAGATGGGCGATTTCCTGGGAACAGACACAATCGATGCGGTTCCAGGAGCGAGCCAGGCCCGTTAATGCTCCCGCATCCAAGCCAATCGCCAGGATGCTATCCTGTGGTTGGGGTGGATATAAAACTTTCCAGGTAACGCTTCTCTCATCGAGCACTACAATTCTCCCGAATATTTGGCAGCCATGCTGGTAATTATGGCTTCAAGGGTATGATCAACTGTATCCTGAAGGTTACAATGGGTATCTATCCATATTGCGTTAGGTTTATGATAGCATAATTTCCTGAGCTTTGCAACCTGGCGACTAATTTCTTCGAGAGGGAGTTCCGGTTTGCGTTTATGGATGATTTCAGGATCGGTACCCAGGCAGAAGATAATGTCGGGTTGAGGAACCAGGAAAGAGTAAAGGCGGATCAGCCAGGAAGGTAAAGCGATAAGGCTGCGGCGGGGATCGAAGAAATAATCATAAAAATATCGGTCGAATATCCAGACACAGGGGCGTTTGACAAGGGCGGGAAAGACTTTCAAAAAATAACCGAAAATATAGTCCAGCTGGTAGTAAGTAATTCTCAAGAGCGAAATGAGAAAGCCGGATGGGGGATGAGCATGAGGATCGGTCGTGGGCCCGGTAGGAGTTGGGCGTGAAAATAGTCGGGCCAGACTGGGCAAGAGGTTGGGACGTAAATGCTGATAAACGACTTCGTCATGCAGAGCACGGGCCAGAACAGGGCGAATATTTTCTATAAGGGTGCTTTTACCGGCGCCGTCGGTGCCCAGAAATACTACGGATATGCCCGGGGGCTGGAAAATGCGAGTGAACCGCTGGGCGTAACATTTGAGGAAATTCTTTAGAGTGCATAAAGGATGTCGGCAAAATAAATTCCGATAGAGAGCTTTTCGGGCACAGCGAGCCAGAGCGGGGATATTTTGGGGATCGGCACCCTGCTGGAAGAATCGTGCCAATCGACGAGTCAATTGATTACCGAAATATTTCCTGAACATCCGATCGAAATGGCCCGGCGCTCTCCGGTAATGCTCGGCGGCAAGTTGGGCATAATTTTTTCGATCTTTACTGTTGGCCAGGATTTCTTTGAGAAACGCGGTTACATAAGCGTCAGCGGCACATGCTACAGGAATATTGTTCCAGGAGACAGAGCGGTCGAGAATAGAAGATGTATCATAGAAGGTCAGCCCGGAATATTCGAAGCAGGGAAAAATGTCGAGGGCTACCCCCCACCATTGAGAATGTTTTCCGCAGAAGCGAAGTATCCGGGCCGAGCGCTGGTACGAGGCAATGAGGCGACCGTTATGACGACAGGCTGCCTGCCGGATCAGGGCGACAGCCTGACCGAGACAAGCGGAGGGAACGAGCAGGTCGATATCGTGGCCCCGGGTGTCATCAGGAAGGTGGTGGTAGTCACGCAGGACACAATAAGGTATAGATGCGGTGTTGAGAGACCGGAACATATCCCGCAGAAAGGGAGTTTCGGGTGAAGGATGGGGGGCAGGCTCAGTCACGGCTTCGAAACAGGAACGTATTGAGTTAGTTGTTGGGGAGATGGGCATGGTTCCGTAGGAAATATATTGACGATGTTCCGGTTAATCAGCCGGGCGAAACGATAACGCCAGTTTTTTTTCAAATGAAAGCCATCAATAAAAGCAGCGTCTTTGAATATAAGAAAAGTGTTGGCGTCCATCAAGCTGAGATTATGGTCGCAAACGAAGTTGTCTAATCGGGTCATAAGGGGGGAACGGAGAAAGTAGGGATAGAAACTTTCCGGCAGCGGTTCGAGAACGAGGGTGAGGGAACAGTGGTGGACGCGGCAAAGTTCGGCCATTTTACGTAGATAGGTTGCCGCAATCGGGGAAAAATCGGAGTAGGAGCGGTGGATACGATTTTGAATAATCAGGGCGACACGATTGGTCAGAGCGGTTTCAAGATGGGTTGGTTGAGAATCAAGAAAAACAGGCACGGCAGGCAGATAGCAAGGCTGGAAAAGACGCTTGAAAGCGGCCAATCTTTTATAACCCCAGTCGTTATGAGTGAATAAATCATGACGGTGCAGGGATTCGATCATGCGTACTTCCTCAGGACGATTAAAAACCGTGGTGAAGTAGGAATAGGACATATTTGATCGCAAATTACTGGTAAGCAGATCGGGATCGAAAAAGAGAAAGACGTTTTCGGCGTGATTGTTATTTTGGAAAAACCTTTGCAAGAGGAAAAAATTACCGGCAAGAGAAACATTGGCATTGGAACTGAGATCAAGGACGTCCGGGTGGCGATGAAAGCGGTCGGCAACATTACGGAAAACAGAATCGCCCAGCAGCAGAGCGCGATAACGACGATTGTTAGTTTGTGAAAGAAGTTGGGCTTTGAAGTCCACATAGTGCCTTAAAGGGGCAGGGCAGAGGCGGTAATTGACTTCCAGGGCGCCGCCCAGCAAGAGAGAGAGAACCAGAACATACAGGAGCCATTTCCGGTAATGGTTCATTAAGATTTTTTTACGGTTAGAAATCAAAATAAAGGAATTCGGTTACATTTCCCAGGTTCAGGAAAGAATAAACGAGCATTAAGGTTACCCAGGCAGCGGTAAAAAGACCGGGCCTGAATTTTTCCCGGAGGGCAGCGGTGTTTTTGCTAATCAGGACGATCAGTAAGGCCAGGGCAAGCCAGAGAAAAGTCTTTTTTTCGTTATGAGCCACAGCCAACCAGTCGGCGCCGAAGCGGATGCCGAGCGACCGCAGGAAATCCAGGGGAGCCACCAGTCGGGAAGGTAAGACAATTTCATTAAAACCGAACATACCCTGGAGAACCTTGAGGGCGTCGGGCCATTGCCGGGCCCGGAAAATAACAAAAGAAATGTTGACGAAATTAAAGGTGAGCAGCCAGGCAAGCAAACGGGGTAATTTAAGTTTACGCTTGCGCCAGAAATGATTGAGACATAAGGCCAAACCGTGCAGGAGGCCCCAGATGACAAAGGTCCAGCCGGCTCCGTGCCAGAAGCCGGAAATAAACATAGCCAGGAGCAAAGCTGCCAGTGATTTGCTGAAAGTGATGTTGCCCAGACAGCGCACCAAGGGGGTATAAACATATGTGGTAATGAAATTGGTAAGGGTAATATGCCAGCGTTTCCAGAAATCGATGATGCTGGCGGATCGATAGGGGCTGTTGAAATTGTTAGGGATTTTTATGTTAAACATCAGGCCCAGACCGACAGCCATGTCGGTGTAGCCGCTGAAATCAAAATACAACTGGAATGTATAGCTGAGACTGGTAACCCAGGCTTCGATAAAATTGAGAGTGGGGGTGTGGTCGAAGCCGCTGGTGGCCCAAAAAGCGAAGGCGTCGGCGATGGCGACTTTTTTAAACAGGCCCACAGCGAAAGTAAAGAGGCCCAGGGCGAAATTTTTATCCTGGAAAGTTTTGTTCCGGAGACGGGCGAACTGGGGCATCATATTGTTATGATGAACGATGGGGCCGGCGATTAACTGAGGGAAAAATGAGACAAAGAGAGCGTAGTCGATAAGGCGCTGTTCGCGGGTGAGGCCTTCGTACACATCGACGAGAAAGGCAATCTGCTGCAGGGTAAAAAAGCTGATGGCCAGGGGCAGGACCAGGTGAAGCAGATTGAAATCGTATTGGAAAAACTGATTGACATTGCCGATGAAAAAATCCATATACTTAAAAAAGCCGAGGAGAGAAACATTAAAAAGGATGCCGATAATGAAAATTGACTTTCTGAAGCGATGGGGCCATTTACGGTCACAACCAATTATGAGAACACGGGCGATGAGATAGTTGAAAAGAATGGAGGAGAGCAGGAGAGGCAGATAAGAAATTTTCCACCAGCTATAGAAGAATAAGGAGGCGGCCAGGAGATATATTTTCCCGGCCAGGATGAGGCGGAAACGATTCAGGAGAAAATAGCCGAGCAAGGTTGCGGGCAGGAAAAGAAGAATAAAAATGTAGGAATTAAATAGCATATCGATAAGAGTAATTATTTTATTGCTATAAGAGAATCCGGAATCGGTTAAAACGTTAATCCGCCGGTGACGGGGAAGTTTACCCCGGTGATATAGTGAGCATTTTCGGAAAGGAGAAATTTTACCAAAGGAGCTATGTCCGCAGGGAGAGCGTTTCGTTTGAGGGGGTGCTGCTGAGCGGAAAGTTCGATGATTTTATCCGGGATTTCGGAGAGGAAGCTGGTTTCGACCATAGAAGGAGAAACGGCATTGATGTTAAGGTGCTTGTCGGCATATTCACGGGCGAGGGATTTCATCAGACCCAGGAGGGCGTATTTGGCGGTCAGGTAATGACTCAAGGCGGCGGGAGGGACACCCAGGGTATAACTACTGAGCAGAAAGATAACCCTGCCATGTTTTACCTGGGCCATGCGGGGGAGAAAGTTCATTAGAATCATGGCGGCGGCGCGAAGCTGAATATTGAGGTGAACAAGAAAATCGGACCAGGTGAGATTTTTAAAACGAACATTGGTTACTTTGGGAGCCGCGAGCAGTAAAATGTTTTCCGGACAGGGACAATGGGTTTGGGCGGTTTCAATCAGTTTTTGGGTTTCGGGTTCGTCGGCCAGGTTGGCGATAAGAGGGATAAGACGAGCGGAAAGTTTTTCGGCCAGAGATTCAATCTTGCCGGCACTTTGGTGATAATGAGCCAGGATAACAGCATCGGTGCTGTCAATAGCCCGAATAATTTCCCCGCCGATGTCGGATGAGGCACCGATGATTAGAGTAGTATGTTCAGGCATTGATTCCTACCTTTATTTTGGCTTGGGATACTTTTTGATCGTTCTGATTGGTTATAAGGGCTTTGATTTCGATTTGGCGGACGGATTCATGTACGCAAGTAACGCAGCCTTGAATAGTAAGAACGTCTCCGGAAAAAACAGGACGATGAAAGGTGGCATCGACACCCTGGAGCAGGGCATATTTACCGGGAAGGTGGACACCCACGAGAGTGGAATAAAACGAGGCGGTGAGCATACCATAAACAACCGAGGTGGGAAAGCCTTGGGCGCGAGCAAAATCCGGGTCAGTGTGCAGGGGATTGCAATCGCCGGTAAGCGCGGTAAACTGTCGAACCATGGAATCGGTAATCTCCACCGTAAAAGCATGGGCTAATCCCGGTTTAATATCGTCGAGAGTATATTGGTTCATCAGATTACTCCGTTTTGCGCCCAATCAAATCGACCATATCGCCGACGTTTTTGAGGAGTTGTAATTCTCCCAGGGCGATTTTTATATCGAATTGATTTTCAATGGCAACCACCAGATTGATATGAGAAAGCGAATCCCAGTCTTCGACATCTTCGGCAGTGGTTTCCCGTTTGATTTCGACGGATTCGTCATCAAGCACGTCACGAAATATTTCCTGTATGATTGATATAATTTCATCTGAAGTCATGCCAACACCTTGATTAATTGATTTTTCTTCTGGTAATTTTGAGAAATCACGCAAGCCCAGACGGCAGCCCCCTTTTCGTTGGAAGAGATTTGTTTGAAGCCCATTTCCCCATAGAGGGAACGGACCATGTCGTTTTTGGGAGTGGGATAATAGTAGCCGAATATGCTATCGATGCCCTTGTCTTGGGCGTATTGTAACAGACTGTCCATCAGGGCCAATTCCACGTTTCGTTTCAAAACCCGACAGCTCATGAGCCATAAATCGATATGGAGTTCACGCCCTTTGACGGCAGCGATGAGAACCGAAATGACGCCGTTATCACCGAACTTGTCACGCAGGCGGGCATAGAGGGTGATATAATAAGGATCACGGGCAATGGCTTCGATTTCGGCCAGGGTGTAGCGTCGGGTAGTGAGATTGAACTGGTTGGTTTTGTTGGTTAATTGAGTGATTCGTTCCAGATAAAGGGAAGCAAAAGGCTTGATCTCAATTTCCATCTCCAACGACCGGAGATAATCATCATAATTCCGGAAACGGGCCTGGGTTTCGAAACGACGGACGTTTTCAGCGTAATAACGGTGACGTTGCAGGTCGTCCTGAGACAGAGAAGTAGTATTGAAATAATTACCTTTATCGAGAACAGCTATATACCGAGAGACATCCTCTGTGATATCAGGTACGGCAATGCCCGGGATCTGTGAGGAAACAATGTTACGTTCAGCGGGATTGTCGTCGAGAAAGACCAGACTATCCAGGCCGATGTTGAGGGACTGGGCAATTGAAAGGATGTTTTGATCTTTTGATTCCCAGTTGGCCTGGAAGGCGGAAAAGTCATCGAGACTCAGAATACTGTCGGGATGCTCGAATCCTCGACGGGCAGTTTGAGGATCGTTTTTGGAACAAACCGCGAGAATAATTCCACGGTCCTTTAGTTTTTTTATATATTGCTGAAAGTCGGAAAAGGCTTCGGCTGAAGGAGTTTCTTTACCCAATTGGATACCGTCGAGGCCATCGTCGCCGATAACGCCACCCCAAAGAGTATTATCGAGGTCAAGGACAAGACATTTTTTGCTTTTGCCGTGTATGGATTTTACAATCGAAGTCAGGCTGTAGGCCAACAAAGGGATGGCTTGATAGTTGAGGGCGTATTTACTGGTGTACCAGAGGCTTTTATCGTACCATTTTTCCAATCCGAACCAGGAAGAAAGGTAGTTAATGTCATGCAGATGAAAATTCGTGCTCTGGCGGGCATGGTCGGCAAATGCCTGATTGAGTCGCTGGATGAAATTCGTTGAGCCATGCAGGTCGGTAACGTCTAAATTCCCCAGAGTGCGGGCATAGGGTAATTCGAAGTTATTTTGTATCACAACGGATTGATACATTTTTTCTATCTGTTGCCAAAGTTGACGGAACCGGTCAAGCTCTTCTTGAAAAAGCCGATCAATTTCCGCGGAAGTATCCTGAACACGGGGGAAACTGGTAATATTAACGCTGGTGGTGTGAATATAAATAATGTCGGGAGCAAAATCACGGAGTTGGGGATTGTCGAAAACAATATCTTCATAGTAACGGTTGTATGAGGACTCATAAAAGATGGGTTTGATGTTCTCGTTGAGCAGGAAAAGTTCAAAGATTTCTTTTATCTCGGCGGTGGTAGAGCCGCCCAGGATAGCGATTTTCTTTTCGGTGAAATCGGAGTTTTGTAACAGAGACCTTTTGATAGCCCGTTTTTTCCTCAAAATGAGATGGGCATCGAACGGATAGTTGAGAAGATTTTCCATCATTTATACGTTCCGATATTACGGGTAAATATTAAGGGAACCTCCAAAATTTGATTTATTCAGGATGCGGCAGTGTAGGCGACGGTTCGGACAAATTCACGGACACCGTCCTGAAAGGTAATGGGCATCAGGCTGTCACGCAGATGAATTTGATTGGGCCGAAGAAGCGGCATGCGCTCCAGGTAGTTGGTTAAATGTTCGGTTAATTCAGCGAGATTATCAGGGTCGAAAGTTGAGCCATTGTGACCGGTCCGAATCAGATCGGCGGCACCGGCGCGGGTGGAGCAAAGAACGGGGATGCCGGACAAAGCGGCTTCATTGACAACGGCGCCGTAAGGTTCAAAATGGCTGGCGAGAACGAACAGGCCTGCCAGGTAATACCAGGCGAGCAGTTCGGGGCCTTCGAGCCGTCCGACAAATTTTATTTTTTCGGTTATGTTCAGGCGGGCGACAAGGGCCTGCAGGAATTCTTTTTCGGGGCCATCGCCTACAATTATCAATAGCGCATCGGGAAAGAGCCGACAGGCGGGGGCGAAAGCCTGAATAACACGATCTACGCCTTTGACTTTGACGAGACGGCCCACGGAGAGGATCAGTTGTTTATGGCGGAGGTTATATCGGTCGATCCACTGCTGGGCAATCTGTCGGGTTTTTTCAAGGGAATCTCGAAAGCGGGTTTCGCTTTGGATATTGGAACATACACCGATGGCCTGGGATGGAATACCATAATCGGTGTACCAGTTTTTTACAGGCTGGGAATAAACGATCATACCGTCGGCAAGGCTGAGGGCGGCTTTGCGAGCCAGGCGGCGGAGAGGATTGATCTCGCGGCACATGTGAATATTGTCGGCGGTCCAGACGATCAGTTTCCAGGAGCAATGAGGTGAGCATAATTTAACCAGGGACGCTATCAGGGTGCTGGGAGCGTATTCCATAACAACGACAACATCGGGCTTGAACCGGGAAATGGCGCGGGCAATTCCCCAACGCAGTTGACGGCCGAGGATATCTATGCCGGAACAAAGATATTCGTAGTCACAATGCAATTGACTGAGCAGACGCCTCTGGTCAAATTTCTGAGTGACCAGATTTTCGCGAAAAAAAACTACCTTGGTTTCCATGCGCCGGGAAAGTTCGTTAAAGAGGTCAAGGCGGTACGGGGCCAGGGCGGGATGAAAGATTAAGGTTCTGATCCTGGTCATGGTGATGTGATTCCGTTGTGATATATTACGCGGAAAGCACCTGTCGATACACCTGCTGTGTTTCCCGGGCAATGTTCTGCCAGGAATATTTGCGCGAGGCGTAGCCGATAATATTTTTTCTGCTTTGCTCCAGACTGTGATACAAGGGGCTTTGGAAATAGCGAATAATTTTTTCGGCCAGGTCGGGAGCGTCCTGAGGGCGGGCGATGAATCCGGTTTCCGCTTCAATGATATCCTGTCGGAAGGATCCGACATCGGTAGCGATAATGGGCAGGCCGAATTGATAGGATAAAAACATGACGCCGCTCTGAAAAATATTGTAATAGGGCAAGACAAGGCAATCGGCGGCCATGAAATAGGTTTCGATTTCTTCATCGGGAATAAATTCCAGACGCCAGTGAACGAAGTGGTCCAGTTGAGAGTCACAAACGTTTTTTTGCAGTTGTTCGATCATACCGTTGAACTGGCTAGCCACCGGGCCGGCAATCATAACCTGGCAGGAATCATCGTGGCGAGTGAGTATGCCGAGGGCATCGATGAGCAGATCGGCGCCTTTGTATGGATCGAGATTGCCAAAGAGAAGCAGGAGTTTTTTGTCAGGATCGATATTGAGCCGAGTGCGGGCCTGGAAAGAGGTCAGGCCGGAGCGGGGGACCTGGTTGTTAATGCCATGAGAAATCACGGTTACTTTCTGCGAGGGAATGTTGAACCATTGGGTTAACTGGGTTTTCATCTGGGGAGTATGAACGATGATATGGTCCATAAGCGAGTACATGATTCGGTGGGACCATCGATTGAGAAAACCGCTGCGGCCGGTGCGGACAGCGGCATCGACGTTGTGGGCGGTAAAAATCAGTTTTTTACCGAGGCATTTATAGTAAAGGTTCAAAAGGGTGCGGTCAAGCAGGGCAAAACGGTTGAGCCATTGAATGTGAAAAAGGTCGGAATGAGTACGAGCGGCATAGGTTAACAAATGGCAATAATATTTCAAGGTACGAAATAATTTTCTGACGAGAGAGGCATTGCTATTATGGGAGCCCCGCAGATTTAAGAGCGTGACATTTTCGCGGCTTTGAAATAATTGTGCCTGGGCCATACGGTCGTTGCCGACAAACTCGATATGGAGGCCCGCGTCGAGAAGACTTTCCAGAAGGGCAATCTGGTAATGTTTTTCCCCCGCGGATGCAATTAAGGATATTCTCATTTAATGAACTTTACATTTACGGAACGGTAGAGGATTAACGCAAATACGGGAAATATCGACAATGGTAATTTAATTTTGAATGACGCAGGCCGATCTTTTGGGCCGGGGCGCCGGCGACGATGGTCATAGGAGGGACATCCCTGGTGACGACGGAACCGGCGGCTACAACCGCGCCGCGGCCTATAGTCAGGCCGGGCAGAATTAAGGAACGAGCGGCGATCCAGACATAATCTTCAACGGTGACGTCTCGGCCGCGTGACTGGTGGCTGTCGGAGTGCGGGTCATGGTCGAGGGTAAAGATGGCGGTCTCACGGGCGATATCGACGCAGCTGCCAATGCGAATTTTTCCGCCGCGGCCGTCCAGAACGCAGCGGGTATTGATGCAGGAGTTTGGGCCGATACTAATATTTTTTTTCCGCGAACAACTGAGAAATTCAACGTGACAAAGAATGTTGCTGCCCCTGCCGAGAGTCAGATAAAGGCGGAGCAAAGGCAGGCGGATAAAAGCGCAAGGAATACGGTTTATAATTTTATTGAAGAAAAACAACCGTAGAGCGAGGAAAAAATCAAATATTTTGCGCAGAAATTTCATGTTTACATCCGGGGCGGTTTTTTCGTGATTTTCCGACGAGAGCCAGGAGTTTCCATTTGAAAAAACCCCCGATATAACCGACATACATTTTGATCAGGTTGCCATAGGCGAAAACGGATTCGGCATGGCGGTGACAAAAGCGAATATTTTTTAAAACGTTATGGTTCGATTTTAAGCTGAAAAAAGATTGAAGCAATTTTCCGAAACTGTTGTTATGGGCCAGGCCGGTGCTGGTTTTGTCATTCCAGATTTTCAAATCGGGATGGATAACAAGGCGCACACCTTTTTGGCGGGCGCGGAGAGCAAAGTCGCTATCGCCGTGGTACTGGGGGAAGGCGCGGGCGTCCCAAAAACCCACCCGGGGGAAAACTTCTTTGGGGATAAGAGTACCCATTCCGGCAGCCCAGTCCGCGGAAATAATCCGATTATATTTAGGCTGGTCCGGCTGGTTGGTATCGATCAGGGTGCTGCGGCCGGTCTGGGGATCGAAAGTGCATCCCATAGAAAAGATGATATCCGGTCGATCGAGAAAAAATATTTTGGAACCAATCATGGTGTTTTTATCGTGATTGCGGAGAATATCAAACAGTCGGGAAAAATATAACGGATCCGGTTTGATATCATTATTCCATAAAAGGATATAATCGCTACGGAGAACATCGAGGGCATATTTCGCGCCCAGGTTCACCGCCCCACTCCACCAAAGTTGGCCCGAGCCGGGTAATACAATCACCTGGGGATAGTTTTGGCTAATCCATTCGGCGCTGTCGTCAAGAGAGCCGTCGTCAACCACGATTACCCGTATATTAAGGGATAGATCAGAAGCGCTTTGAATGCTGTCGAAGAGCCATCTCAGGGCGAGTTGTGTATAGGACAAGCGGTTGTGAACAGGAATAATAACGGTAACAATATTCATACTCTACTTTCGCAGTTTATGGGGCCCGATATTTCATTCCACAGGGCCTTATGAACAACAGGATCTTTTTTATCAACTTTCGGAAGATGTTCCGAAAGGTCCAAAAAAAGATGAAATTCATTAATAAGGCCCTGTCAATACGTTGCGTAAAAATATTACACCAGAAAAAGTGCGAAAACGCACTCATATATCAGATGGGAAACGCTTTTGGGCCCGGCAAATTGATACCTTTTATTTTATTTCCAGAACGAGACAACCATGAGTTCTCATAAAATATTGCGGCCAAACGAGTATCGGATTGAGAAATATAAAATGGATGAGTCAGTTCGGTAACAGCCAGACCAGTGAAAAGAACCATGGAAAATATATGTTTGCCGATCAGGGTTCCGCCGGCTCCGCTGGTATTAATGAAAAAAGTCAGGGCAAAAATCGACAGATAAGGAAGTAAGGACCGGCTGATAATTTTATTACCACGGCAGGCGGTGAATAAACGGACCAGCAAAACAAAATGGAGACGAACAACCAGCATGATACCCAGAACACCACCGACCAGCCCCACCATCAACAGGGGATGAATATCCGATCCGGGCACTTCTCGGAGTGAATATTTTTCAGTATATCGCGGAATACCGTATCCCAGAATGGGATAATCCCGGATTACGGACATGGCAGCGATATTGTCCATGCCGCGGTTGGTGTCCTCGGAAAAAATCCGGGCGTCTTGGGTGATGTTCTCGATTCGCTCGGTCCACATATTCATAAAACGTGGATTTACTGCGGCGACTAAAGCAGCGCTGAGAACGACAATCGCCACACTAAAGGCCGTACGCGTCAAAGTGCGGACAGGAGAAAGACGGAGTATTAAAGAAAAAAATACGGTAATGAGACAGCCGGCGACAATATAGGCCATAAGAGAACGAGTGTAGGTAATGGCAATGGCAATCATTTGCAGAAGCGACAAAGCGAGATAATAAAAACGAGAAGATGACTTTGAGGATTCGGTAAAATAACGGGAGAAACAATATATCAGACAGAAGAGCATCAGATAAATACCCTGAGGCAGACTTCTGACAATATCCGACTGTTCAAAATAATCCTCGAAATATTGTGATTGCCGGGTTTGTACGAGAGACATATCCCAATAAGCGCCGTACATCAGAGGTCGTATGTCGAGAGTAAGGATAATAGTATGCAAAAGGGCCGTGACCGAGGCGACTATGATAGTAATTCGAATTATGTCTCTGGCTCGGTCGCGGAGCAGATAAACGGAAAGGGCCAGGGACCAGGGCATGATCCCCGAAAGCAGATAACGAATGGTCAAATTCCAGAATTCGGTATCCTGCCAGATAAATATTCCCCGCAGGATACAAAGCGCCTGCCAAATCACATATGGTAAAACGGCAGAAACCAGGATGAATTTACCATAACGGAGACGGTGAAAAGCGGGTGTTTGGTTTGGGGATATTTTATTGTAAGGGTTTAAAAAGCGCAATTGATATTGGCGAGTGCGAAAACGCCACTGCCACAAAGCTCCCAGAAGAATACAAAAAACCAGAACATCCCCGGGACCGGCATAGCCAATACCCAGAGAAACGGTGGCAAAGCGGCCCAAACTGAAGATACTGCATTGCAGAATGAGCAGAAGGGCAATTCCCCAGAGGGGGCGGGCAACGGCCAAAAGGCAAGCGAGGATTAACAATACAAGATTAGGCATAGTTTTTATTTTTTGACGAGCAGGTAATTACCCATAATCAGGGCATCCAGACCATTATCGAAGAAGCATCGTATTGCTTCGCGGGGATGATTGATAATCGGTTCACCTTTGATATTAAAAGAAGTATTAAGAATGATATATTCGCCGGTCAGACTGCCGAACTCACTGATTAACTCCCAGTAGAGCGGATTGGCATCTTGTTGTACCATTTGTGGCCGGAGGGTCCCGTCCACATGCACCACACTGGGAATACGGGCCGCTTTTTCCGGTTTAACGTCAAAAGAGGTAATCATAAAATATTCGTCTCGATAATCCCGGAGATATTCATCTCTTTTTTCCCAGAGTAAAGAAGGACAAAACGGCCGGAAAGCTTCCCGAAACTTAACCTTGGCATTGATGATATCCTTATTTTCGTTTCCTAAGGGGCTCATCAATATCGAACGATTGCCTAAAGCGCGGGGACCACTTTCCATACGTCCCTGCAACCAGCCCAGAATTTTATTTTGGGCTAACATTTCGGCGGCGGTACGGGCGGGATTTTCCAGATATTGATAATTCAGCCTGCGATCGTCGAGAAGCTGCTTGATTTGGTCGTTGTCATAAGAGGGGCCTAAATACAGATTTTGCAGAGGCGCTCCTGCAAATGGATTATGCTGATAATAGACATACAGAGCCGCTCCCAGCGCCAAGCCCGAATCGCCGCAGTTGGGAAAAATATGCTGCTCGAGAATACGATCCTTTTTATTATTCCAGATTCTCTGGTTGAGTTTGACGTTAAGAAATACACCACCGGCGTAAGCGGTGTTTTTGCACTGGGCTTTTTCCGCCCAGCCAAAGACGTATTCCTGCACACATTTTTCCAGTTGATACTGGGCTTCGGCGGCTACGTTTTCGGCACCGTATTTTTCCACCATTTTTTCTATTTCATATGCTTCGTCAAAATGCCACTGGAAGGAACTGTTGGCCACCCAGTAATATGCGGCTCCCAGATTGGTGGGCCGAACCAGACGGGCGCCGTCAAAAACAGGAAAGTATTTATCGAGAATACCGGGGCATTGGGCGCGATCGCCGTAAGGAGCCAGGCCCATGGTTTTGCCTTCACCATCGCCGTGCCACCAGTGCAGGCCTTCGGTAACGACACCAAATGCCCAACCGATAGAAGCCTGACGAAAAAGCTTTTCCAGGGGCTCAATGGTGCCGCCCTGCCCCTGCCAGAGAGCGGTGGAAACATTGTCACCAGCGCCGTCGATGGTAAAAATCAGACACCGGTCGTTGGTGGGCCGGGTATAGTAGGCACTGGCGGCGTGGGCCAGATGATGTTCGACATTGATAAATTTGTTTTTATCTTTTAAGGTAAACGTGGGAATATAAGCGGGTAAAGATATTCGCTGTGCACCCCACGAACTGCCCAGAAATGTACGGGCAATCTGTTTTTTTACCGAGGTTTTTTCCGGCAAATCCAACAGGACCTCAACTTCCCGGGGAGTATTTAATCCGGCAAAAGCAATATAATCAACCTGATTGATATCATCCAGGCCGGCGTGCTGCAGACAATATGAAATCGATTTAATGGGAATGTCCCGACAATGTTTCAAACGGGAAAAACGTTCTTCAGCGACATCGGCCAAAATAATGCCGTCTTTTATAATGGCGGCGCCGGATTCATGACCACAATATATTCCCATCACTATCATTGTATCTCCTCTTTATAATATTCGATCAAAATCATTATTTAACCGCTTCCAAATTCAGGCTAACGGGATATTGTTTATCTTTACCATCGATCCGGAGCGTGGAACAGTCCGTAAAATCGTGATGGTCCGCCCGGTACGGATTCCATTCTGAGACTGTTCGGAAACCGGCATCATGAAGAACCTCGCGGAGGAAAGAACGATTATAGGTACCATAGTGCACGTTTTGGGGATAATTCTGGGACCCCATCAGGGGTGAGAGAATTCTATGCAAATCTCTGCCGGAATCATGATAAACATCGACAATTCTGTCGAAATCAGGGACAGAAAGACGCAGGATGCCGCCGGTTTTGAGAATTCGTTTCCAGTCCCAGAGGGTTTTTTCGATTTGGGGGCGCGGGATATGTTCGAGGATATGGCAGGCATAGATAAGATCGGCGTAATTGTCCGGAAAAATCGAAAGGTCGGTCACATCACCGATATAATGGACATGAGGGGCCGGCCGGGAATCCACATTGATAAATTCAGGGCTGTTAATATCTCCACAGCCGAGATGCAGGTACACTTTTCCGTCGGGATTTTGTGGCAGCCTGGGCTTCATAGTCAGACGTTTGAGAACGAGAATTTTATTTTTCCATCGGCGAAATATCCGAAAGATAATCCATTTGGTTTCAGAAATTGGTCGATTAAAGAACTGCATGTTAACCGTATGGGAATTAATTGGATGACAACAATACTATCGATAACAGAGGATTAATTATACTGCTTCCGATTGAATTTTCCCGTTTTCGCATTATGTATATACTTAACCAGAAAACAATTACATCGGGACCTGACAGGATTTTTCATACCCGATGGGTATAGCCTGTCAAACAGCGCATTCATTGAGGACCTGATTTTTTCTATAAAGCACAAAGACAGTAGTAACCAGATATCCCGTGGAAACCGCATAGGAGACGTTCAGGGTCGATAAATCCAGCGGAGATAATTGAATCGTTATTACCACCAGTGCACTCAAAGCCGCCAAAATCAGATGCGACATAAAACAATCACGGACGCGGTTGATCCCCATGAGCGTATAATAAGCAGGAATTCCGAGCAAACTTACAAAAGTGCCCAGGAGCAGCACTTTGAATACAGGAGGGAGAGCCGGGGAAAAATTCACGCCCAACCAGAACTTCAACAGGGGAGCTGAACAAAGGAATAGTAAGGTAAAAAGAGGCAAACCCACCAGCAAAATAACTTTCATGACAAGATGATTTATTTGGCGAATCCTGTGAGCGTATTCTTTGAGGCCGCTTTTTAGACGACTGATTTCAGGCATGAGGGCTCTTAATCCCATATCCGCAAGAGAGCGGATTTGGCGGGCACCCCGATAAGCGATGTCATAGATAGGGATGGCATCCACACCTGCGTATCGAGATAACATTAAACGATTGAAGGGATCGAGCAATAGAGTAACCAGCGAACCGCCGAATATCCCCAGCCCAAACCGGAAAAGCGACCGGAAATGGCGAACATCCAAACAAGACAGGACGGTAAAACGGATAGGAACAAGACGACGAATCATAATCAGACAAAACAAATGTTGAACAACATAAGAAACAGCGGTACTGACCAGTAAGCTGGATATGTTAAAGTTTTGGTAAAAAAGAATGATCGCCAGAGATAAAGTCACAGCTCTACCTATAGTTTCACAGCCGTTGGCGAGGTCCATTCGGCCCAAACCGGAAAGAGTGGCTTTGAAAGTCTGCAGGATTAAAACATAAACGGATAGAAGTCCGATGTAAGGCAACAACCAGGAAGCCAGACGGGCATCTTCGGAATCGAAACGAAATAAAACAATAATCTGGGTTTTAAAAATCAGGATCAGGCCCAACCCGACCAGACCCATACCAGCCAGAAACCAAACCGCGATCGTTACATATTTCCGGATACTTTCATAATTACCTTTTCCTAACTCCTCGGCGACCAATTTCATTACGGCTGTACGAATGCCAAGGTCTCCCATCTGGGCCAAAGCCGGCACCACCCCCAAAGCCAGCCAAAGACCATAGATTTTATAACCCAGAAAATGCAGATAAACCGGATAGGAAATTGCCAGAATCAAAACATTTATCATCTGGGCCATCACGCCGGTGATCATATTAATGCGTAGTCGGGATGAAAATAGTTTTTTAAACATTGATTGCCGGGAAACAGACCAGAAAGTCGAGCCTAATCAAGAACCTTGGCGCGGACTCCGTCCCCGTCGGAGTACCGACAAGGTTTATTGTTTTGCCGACCAGCAGAATGCCAGGTGAAATTACCCGGCGATTAGACTGCCGATCTATATATTCAGCTAACGCGGAAGCTTTTCGCTCCGGGAAAATTTTCGGCCTGAGTGGTTAGCAAAATCTGAATCGAGCTTGATGAGTATGGATATTCCGGGCAGAAACGATGGGCGGGAATTCTTATGTCGTTATTCCGGCGCATAGGCAAACCGCTCCAACACAGAACCTGGGCCAATAACCAGGAAATATCAACCTGTGTAGCGGTTGTACAATGATCGCTGTATCGCATAGCTCATCCCTAAGCCTGTTGTTCCGAGTGTTCCACCTCGATAATCATTATAATGTATTTATGGTAACCTTATACTCATCACGATTGAATTTTCCTGTTTTTGTATTATGTATTTACTTATCAGAAAAACAATTACATCTGGCCCTGCCAGGAATTCTCATACCCGATGGGTATAACTTTCGCAGTTTTTACTGTTGGAATCTTCATTGATCAGGGCCTTTTGGTAAATATGCTGGCGAACCCAACAAATTCAGCGTTCTTTTGACACCGATTGTTTCTATTTATCCTTTCAATGAATAAATTCGGCATCATTCTATTTTGAACCTCCTGTAGCGGTGAATCCGAATCTGGAACAGGGTCCACCAGCAAAAATTTATTCAGCAAAAATCAGGCCAAATGCCAACAACCAAGGTAGAAAATCAAATTCCGACAGAACAGGATTGGTAAAGCCATTATTTGAAATTATTTATCAAACATTATCATTTTCCCTGCCGGAAATTATAGTTTAACTATTCGCGCGGGTGATAATGTATTGCGGCAATAATTGCGCCTTCAAGGGGATTTTTTTGCCGGAAAAAGCCGAAAAAAACAAAGCCGGACCACTGCAAATACCTACCATATATAAACTTAAAAAAAATGCGGCCCGTTTGAGGAAATGCTCGCATATATTTGCATTACGAGAAATTGTATTTTATGATGAAAAGGTAGAGATAAGAATCATCAATGATTAAGTAAACCTCATGGATAGAGATATGCCCATCCCGAACTGGCAATCGGATGGGATTTATAAAATAGAACGGCGCCTTAAGAGGCACTGTTGTCCTCGTGTAACACGATGACAGCGGTGCCTTTTTTTTTATTCCAGGTATTCGAGTTGGTTGGCTTCCAGGGTCATAAGGCAAAAAGGAGGTAGATAAAAATGATAAGCTTTATGGACAACTCAAGAATGATTCGGGCTGTATCAAATCTGTCCAAGTTAAGCGCACAACTTGCTTTATCAGACTATCGCTTAACCACAGGCAAAAGAGTTAACACTGCTTCGGATGATCCGACCGGTATCATTGCGGCAACACGATTTTCAGCAGAGATTGCTAAAATCGACGCCAAAACTACCAATGGCGAAAGAATCAACAGCATGATCGACGCGGCTGACGGGGCCCTGGCGGAGATATCGACACTGATGGATACGATTGAGGCCGATATCCTGGCAGCTTCGAGTGACACCGCTACGGCAGCAGAGAAAGCAGCCTATCAGGCGGAAATAGACGATGCAATCGATGCGATTAATCGGCTGTCCGATACCACTTCATTTAATGGGACCAAACTACTCAACGGCGATATTGGTTATACCACCACCGGTATAGATACGAACAAACTGGCCAGTGTCCGGGTCAATTCAATTTATAACGCGGGTACATCCGCCACCATCAACATCAGCGCCAGCCTGGCCCAAGAAGCGATGATTTCGTTTCGTGGTGCCAATCCCGCCAGTTCAGTGACTTTTAACCTGACCGGCTCCGACGGAACAGCCCAGATCACCTGGGCAGACGGCATGAACAAATCGACGCTGGCAAACCTGATTAACACCTTCACTGATCAGACTGGAGTATCGGCCAATTACACCGCTGAACTAGTTATGGAACTTACTTCCGTAGGTACAGGTGCGGACGAGTTTGTTACGATTGATTTTGTAGCCGGTACAATCACTATGGATGACGGGGATACGAGCGACTATGGGGAAGACGCGGCCGTGGGAGTCAATGGAACAGTAGCCACCGTCGACGATCAGGAAGTATATTACAGTTCCGGCAATACGAATATTCACTTTACCCTTACGGACAGTTTCAACACAACCGGAGGTACTACATCTTTTACCGTTACCGGAAACGGCGCGGGTTGGAGTCTGGACGCCACCTCGAACGGGAGGATCGATTTCGGTACGCGGGCCCTGAAAAGTACGACTCTGGGCAATAGTAATATCGGCTATCTCAACACCCTCAAAAGCGGGGGGACCAATGATATCGACAGTGAAAACTTTACCGAGGCCGCGGCCATCGCTTCCTTGGCGTCAGACCAGGTATCTTTTGAAAGAGCCCGATTCGGTGCCCTGCAATCGATTACCATCGACAGCACATTAAACGCTATCGCGGATGTCAAAACATCTCTGACCGCAGCGGAAAGTGATATTATGGATCTGGATTACGTGGAGGAATCAGCCAATAACGCCCGCTTGGAAATATTGGTGGAGGTAGCGGCACAAGTAGTGGGGGCGATGAACACAAATGCAAGTAGCGTATTGTCGTTGCTTGGCTTAGGTTATTCCGGTTAATATTCATTGCGAGCGCAGCGATGCAATCTCAACCCTCACACTATGTTATCGCCAACGTAGCGTAGCGATCTGTTAAAGATTAGAAAGATAGTATTTTACAGCATTTGTGACACTCTTTTTTCCTGCGGTCCACTTCATTTAGCTTGTCATTCTCGGCAAAACAGTTTGGGCTGGCGGGAAAATTGGGACAGTCGGGGGGGCAATTTCCCGCCAGGGGGCCCCGAACTGTTTTGCCGAGTTAATATACTTGTTCCCCATAAAAATGCCCTGTGAGTCATTTCATAACTATATTTTCGGCAGACGCTCATAATCGGCCTGCCCCAAAAGTCCGGGCGGGGCGGTTTTGGAGGTTCGGAACCTTTGAACGCTCAAAGGTTCTGAGATTAAAATAGTTAAATTCCTTTTTTTTTCAATTCGACTTGAATCATAATGGAGCAAGACTCCATGAAACCCTATTTGGTTCCCGGCCCTGCCGGGTTTGCCCACTGGGTCCTCGGACTGTTTTGCCGAGTTTAAAATAGCTGCATAATCTACCCGCAAATTATTTCGAAGAACCAATAAAAACAGTTTCGCCGAAGGCGGCTTCTTTATTCCTCACTGCGGCATTCGGTCGCTGCGGTATAATTTACACAGTTTATTTCACACCCCCATAAAAAACAGAACCGACGTAAATTCTATAAAATCCCCTCGCTAAAATCGGAACTGCCCGATTCCGGTTTAGGTGGATTTTCCACAGGTGGAATATCGGTCCTGGGCTCGGATTTGCTATCTAAATGGCGCCCGGCATAGGAGTCGTCCTCGTAGTCCAGACTCGGTGGTCGATAGCCCGGTTTCTTAGAATGCTCCAGTTCATTGTGATAGGCGTCAATTACATGCTTTTGAATCATGTCGCGGCAATGGGCATTGATCGGGTGCGCAATGTCAGCGTGCAGTTTCAACCGGCCGCCAGCTTTTTTATTAATTCGATTTTCATCCATTTTCATCCCGCACTCACTGCAATAACGACTGGTAAGATAGTTCTTGTTACCGCAGGACGGGCAATGGTCGGTCAGTTTTCGTGACGGCATCGCCACGAACAAACCGCTGGAGCCTTCGATGATCTTCAGATCACGAATCACAAAAGAGTCGTCGAAGGTAATGGAACAAAAAGCTTTCAGACGGTCACTACGTTTTTCAACCAATTTGATTCTAGTCTCTGATATCTGCATGGTGTACCTCCAAGAAAGGTTCTGCATGATCATGAAAACTAACAATTTTAACTTTTGCTAATGATTTTTTTTGTATCGCCTGGGCCCACAGAGAAACTTGACCGGCTGATTCCGATGTTACAAACATGCAGGAACCGCTACCGGACATAATGACCGGCCCGATCCCCAGTGCTTCGATTTTATCGCGCAGTTTTCTCAAGGCAGGAAACAAATTCATTGTCGTCCCTGTCAGACTGTTAATACCCTGGGTAATCAGTCCGTCCAGATCGCCCAGACGCATGAAATAATTAACCCGGCGGAGGTCTTCCTCACTGCGGGAACTGTGATATTGGAAGTTTTCATACACCCTGGCGGTGGATACGGAGATGTCCGGTATGATCAAAAGTACGGAACGGCGGCAGTGGTGAGGCAGTTTTTTTACAATTTCCCCCCGCCCGGTGCACAAGGCGGTTGGTGTGTGAAGGAAAAAAGAAACGTCCGAGCCCAGTTGGGCTGCTAAAGGCGAGAGTTCTTCTGTCGAAAGATTTAAATCCCACAAATGATTGAGCCCTAACAAGCACATCGCCGCGTCACTGCTGGCACCCCCCAAACCCGCTCCGGAAGGGATTCTTTTATGGAGATGCACTTCCAAAGCCAGGGATTTCTTTGCGTATTGACTTAGCAGATGGGCCGCCTGAAAGACCAGATTGTCCGAACCTTCAGGAACATCATAACCGGTACAGCGCAACTGCAGACCTTGCGTCGCACCGGGACGAATCGTTAAATCATCGTGCATATCCACTGTCGCCATAACCGTATGGAGGTCATGATATCCATCAGGACGCCGACCAAAAACAACCAGACTGATATTGATCTTGGCCGGAGGGCGCAAAGTAATGACCCCACCATTACCGATCCTGCCTTTGGTGTCACGCGCAGCTGTGGTCAAACGATTGCTCCTCACAGGGAGGCATATTATATAAGTCCCCGAAGACAAAGAATATACCGCAAAAAATAACCCATGTGTAAACGCATAAAAAAAGGATCCTCAAATGCCCTGACAAACGTTCATTGGATTACTGCCTAACTTATGATTATACTATGATAGTTTCTGAAGTCAAGTAACTATTTTTTTCTGCCTGGGCAAATATCAGCTATTTTCTTTCCAGTTCCTGTTGATAATGGCGCATCAGAGCGGCCCGAGTGATCATCCCGGTAAAATCCCGATTATCGTGTGGATTGTGGACCGGTAAAGAATCCACATCCAGACGAGAAAATATATCCAGTATTTTATCCAGGGTATCGTCCGGACTGACACTGGGAATTTTCCGGCGCGCCAGCTCCCCTGCCACCAGAAAAGGAACCGATTCCGGCTGCATCAGGGCAGTACGCAAATCCTCGGTAGCCAGTAGTCCCTGGTAGTTACCCCCATGATCGGTAACGATAAAGTCCGCTGTTTTGAAATCTACCGCTTGATCGATTACATCCTGTAATGGTAAATCGTCATAAATAACCGCACAAGGTGAATCCATAACCATCTTAACCGTAAGCCGCCGTAAAATTGCGGTGTCAGCCCGGGATTCGAAATGTACGCCTCGACGGCGTAGTTTTAGAGAATAAACCGAATCTCTAAAAAGAAGCTGGGCCATGGCCATGGCCAGAGTGGCCGAAAACATCGCCGGCAATATCACCTGATAGTTACGTGTCATTTCAAACAAAATAATAATCGCTGCCATCGGTGCGTGAGTCGTAGCCGCTACGACCGAAGCCATACCCACTAAAGCGTAAGTTTCCGGATGTATATTCGGAAAAAGAGCCCAGTTTTCCAGCCCCAGTCCGAAAGCGTAACCGGTGACCGCTCCCAGAAACAGAGACGGAGCAAATACCCCTCCGGAACCACCGCTGCCCAAAGTGCAACAGGTAGCCACCGTTTTGAGTAAAGCCAGTACCCCCAATAAAACAATCGTAAGATTCAGAGCCGATGTCCCCTCCGCCACACGTGCTCCGATACAACGACCGATCATGCGATAACCATTACCGAAAATAGTAGGCTCCTCGGTAATCGAATCTCCTAACAAATGAACGGAAACCAAACCCAAAATCCCTAATCCCAATGCGCCGATAACCGGCTTGACAACTGGATGAACCCTGAGCCAATCGAAAAAGTCTTCGGTGGCATAGAGCAAGCGAATAAAAATCACCGCCATGACGGAACACAACAAACCCAAGACCACATAATTTCCCAGCTCAAACCACAGAAAACGGTAAACTGTATCCGGATGCACCAGAGGAAATAAAGCATCGTTTTTTCCCAGAATCGCACTAACCGTCACGGAACTCATCACAGAGGCAATGAGAACCGGTGAGAAGGTCTTAAAATTCAATTCCCGCAGAAAGATTTCCAAAGCGAACAGAACTCCGGCAATCGGAGCATGAAAAATCGCGGAGATACCTGCCGCCGCTCCGCAACCGACGAGAACGGGCATATTATGCCGGACAATTTGCAAATATTGCCCCAGGCTAGAGCCAATCGCGGCCCCGATCTGAATAATGGGTCCTTCCGTACCGGCAGAGCCACCCGAACCAATCGTCAGGGCCGAGGCCACTGCTTTAGCTACCGCCACCCGCGGACGTATTACCGCGTCCTTGCGGGCAATAGCGTCCATCACTTCCGGCACACCATGTCCCTTGGCTTCCCGGGCGAAAAAATAGGTTATCAGACCCACCAGCAACGCCCCGACTCCCGGCAGTAAAATCAAAAAATAATTACGCCCCCCATACAAACCGTTGTCACTATAACACAGTTGTCGCGCCATTTCGATGAGCTTGGTAAAACCTGCCGAACCCAAACCGGTTAATATCCCTATTACCCCCGCCAGAATAATCAGAAAAGATTCTTCTCGAAATCCCCATCGGCGCAGAAACCACGTCAGCTTTTGCTTGAGACGCCCCCCTTGTTTTGTGAGTGTTTCTATTTCAGCCATTGAGTGCAATCAGTTTCTTTATCCAAGTCAATAAACACAATATCATAACTTATCGGAACATCAAAAGCAAGAATGTTTCCAACGCGATACTATAAAAAAGGCCGCGAAAGTCGGCTATCTTAGGAACCGATAATATTTTAGTGATTGCCAATAATGCGCAAACGGAAAAACTCAATCGCGATGAGCATAGTGATATAAAAAATCAGGATCAATAACAGAACATTATCGGGCGTGAACTTGCCATGCAAATTCAAGAAACCATTTCGGACCGTGCCTCGGCGATAAGATATCGACAATTGACTTCGGGGGAAATCGACCATCTAGAAAAGCAGGATTGTACCGCTGAAAACTGGTCTGCCATTGAGGTGATGGAGGAATTTGATGTCGGCCGAGTCCACAAGACACAATTTTCCGGTAAGATTAAAATTGGAAAGCAAAGCAAAACAATACGTTTGTTCGGCGGTGTGGAACAACAGTGCGGCATCTACCGTGCGAAACTCCATAACTGCGTTATCGGCAATAACGTCTATATCAACAAGGTGGAAAACTACCTGGCAAATTATATTATTGACGATGATGTGGTGATATATAATATTGACCTGTTAGCGGTCGAAGGAGCAAGTGGTTTCGGCAATGGTACCGAAGCGGCGGTTATCAATGAAGCCGGCGGCAGGGAAGTTCCGATTTATGACCAACTCAGTGCCCAGACAGCATATATTCTGGCGTTGTATCGTCATCGGGTTAAAGCGATCGAAAAACTGCAAAAAATGATCGCCCGATATGTGCGCAGTGTTACGAATGTGATGGGGCGAATCGAGAAAGGGGCTCGATTAATCAATTGCGGCACAATGAAGAACATCAAAGTGGGGCCCTGGGCTATTATCGAAGGTGCCAAACGATTGGAAAACGGCAGTGTGAACAGTTCCAGGGAAGACCCGGCCCAAATTGGCAGTGGGGTGGTGGCAGAAAATTTCATTATTTGCAGCGGGGGAAAAGTCAGCGACAATACAATTATAATAAATTGCTTCGTGGGACAGGGTGCGGAACTGGCAAGGCAGTACTCGGCGGAAAATTCCCTTTTTTTCGCCAATTGTGGAGGATATCACGGAGAAGCATGTTCGATATTCGCAGGACCTTATACCGTTACCCATCATAAATCGACTTTGCTGATTGCGGGACTGTATTCGTTTCTAAACGCCGGGAGCGGCTCTAACCAGAGCAACCATATGTATAAAATGGGGCCTGTGCATCAGGGGATTGTGGAAAGAGGTTCCAAGACAACGTCTAATTCTTATGTGTTATGGCCGGCAAAAATCGGTGTTTTTACCCTGGTTATGGGTCGTCATTACGGCAATTGCGACACCTCCGATCTGCCCTATTCTTATCTGATCGAACACGAAGACGAAAGCGTCCTGGTGCCGGGGGTAAACCTGCGCAGTGTTGGCACCGTTCGCGATGCCCGAAAATGGCCCCGGCGGGATAAACGCAAAGGTCCGCAAAATCTTGATCTGCTGATTTATAATCTGCTGAATCCTTACACGGTCCAGCGGATGATTAACGGCATTGCTCTGTTGGAGCAATTAAAACAGAATGTGGGAGTCACTTCGCAGTTCGTGTACTATAACAGTGTGAAAATTAAAAGGTCTTCCCTTGACAACGGGATTCGATACTATCGGATCGGCGTCGATCGCTACCTGGGCAATTGCCTGGTTACCCAACTGCGAAAGTCAAACGCCGAAAGCATGGAAGAGATTCGCGAGGAATTACAACCCAAAACTACGATGGGAAGAGGAGCATGGATCGATATCGCGGGTTTAATCGCCCCCAAAGAAGCGGTCGAATCTCTTCTGCATGAAATCGAAAACGGCATTACCGATCATCCGGAATGTCTGACGAAAAAATGGCAGGAAATTTACCATTATTATTATGATTATGAATGGACCTGGGCGTCCGAAGCTATCCGGGAACAGTGGAACGAGTCGCTGACCGATATTACCGCGGATAAAATCATCGCTATGATACGAAGATGGATAGCGGCAGTGGAAACTCTGGACAAGATGCGCTGTCGAGATACGGAAAAAGAGTTTGCCGCGGCCGGCCGTATCAGTTTTGGGGTAGATGATGGAGAAGAAGTCAGAGATCGGGATTTCGAGCAGGTAAGGGGCAGCTATGAAGACAACGATTTTATCCGGGAATTACGCGAAAGGCTGGAGTGTAAAAAACAAACCGCCAGTGAATTAATTCGTTTCCTTGAATATTTGAAATAAAAATACGTTGTTTCAAGGGGGTTTTATACCCATCGGGTATGAGAATTCCGGACAGGTCCCGATGTGAATGTTGTTCAAAATATCAAGACAGGTAACTTGCGATCTTGTGCACTATATGCTACAATAAACGAGTTATAAGCAATAAGCAGAAAAAAGGAATATATCAACCAACAAAGGGAAAAAAGGTGTCTGCCCCCTTTAATTCTCTCTACCCGAGCACCGTACTGCTTGTGTTCTTTAAGAAACTTTCGCATAGATCCAATGTCCGGCCTTAACGTTTGGTAAATATCCTTTTTCCCATTCTCAACTACACATACCACATTTTCTTGCAATCAATGTCAAATCCGATATACTTGTCCATACGAGCATCCTTTAAAAAAAGGCGAGCTTTGCTCGCAGATAGTACCCGGCTTTTTACGCAGCACAGAACACTGGAAGTGACGCTTTGAAAAAGAAAAATGGGATTATACTGGCAGACTAAACGAGAATCCATCCAGGCCTCAGTTTTCACTGGCCATGCTTTTCATTTTGGATCCTCAGTAACTTAACTTTCGCAGTTTATGGAGCCCAATATTTCATTCCACAGGGCCTTTTGAGTAACAGGAGCTTTTTTATTGATTTCCGGAAGATGTTCCGAAAAGGCCAAAAATAGATGAAATTCATTAATAAGGCCCTGTCTATACGTTGCGTAAAAATATTACTCAAGAAAAAGTGCGAAAACGCACAGTAACGAAAGGAATCATTTTGAGAACTAAAGTATTGATTCTAATGATTGCTATTAATTGCCTTGGTGTTTTAGCTAATGCGAAACCGAATTTACGCATTTTGGGTGAGCAACTGGATTGCCAAAGTAAAATAGACTGGCCGGCGTTTATGGGCAAGCAGGATCTTGTTTGGGAAATGCTTCCCAGTCGATGGGAAGAAGCGCCTTATCTTGGCAATGGAAATATCGGAACCATGGTGTATCTTGATAAG
>Ga0180435_10000882_pt1 | contig 31590 bp, 26 predicted proteins | sample SS_ome_3_FD_132467 | JGI IMG/M metagenome (GOLD analysis project Ga0180435, IMG submission 132467) | Hypersaline lake sediment archaeal communities from the Salton Sea, California, USA - SS_3_S_1 metaG | ecosystem: Environmental > Aquatic > Non-marine Saline and Alkaline > Hypersaline >... | reverse complement strand
TTCCGGATGCCTGCCTGTATTTCTTCTTCGATAGGTTTGTTGGTATTAAGCTCATCATATTCCTTATCGAAGTAGAGTTTACAGAAGTCATTTCTCAACGTATTCACCGCTGCTACCAGTTCGTTCTGCACCTGCAGATACTTACCGTAGGTGGTGGAGCGGTCGTTCTGAAGGGAGATAACCCCTTTGGAGACCATTCCAGTCCAGACACCGTCAGGTGGAAGAAGAGAGGAACTTCCCGGAGGAAATTGCACCTCTTGCTCTTCCTTTTCTGGCAAGGTTGGATCGTCATTGGGATTGGTGAAGAACTGCATGGTCTCTTCTTTCAGAGCCAGACGGTCCATCACTTCACCACCCACCATTAGCAGATCGCTTCGGTTGAGAAGAACCACCAGCACATTTCTTTGGTTCACCTTCACCTCTGTTTCCTGATTGTCTTCAGGCTCAGGCGGTAATAGCCTGGTAATTCCGGTGTCGGTGTCCATGGTGGTGGTAACCAGGAAGAATATTAACAGGAGGAAGGCAATATCTGCCAGTGATCCTCCATTAACTTCCGGTGTTTCTCTTGATGCCATCGGTTTCTATTTTTCTAATGATTCTTACTTGAATGCCCTTGAAATTATGGCATAGAGTATGGATGCCAGGGCTATTCCAAACAGCATATAGGTCACAAACAAGACAGTGTCTATCATCTTAAGTGTGGCCGGATCACTGTTGTCTGTTTTTGTGTACCCAATGATATCAATTGGTGTATCTTTCGATACCAGCCATGCAATGACCACCAGCACGGCAGCTCCTGCCAATACAGACAGTAGTCTTATAAGTGCTTTTGGATTTGAAATCACAGCAATAAGCGGGAACACAATGGATGCGATCAACGTGATCAGAACAAGCAGATAAGCCCAAATCAGAGCAATATCGGTACGGAAATACAAGAGATATTCCCAGCCTGAAGTCACTTCACCAACGCTTTTGGTTTCAACAACTACAGGAGCAGCATTCCTTTCTTCCTGTGCCCTCTCAACGGCCGCAAGGTTTTCAGCAATGGCTGCAGAGTCTGTCAGCGTGGTGTCAATGACAGGCATGGGAGCCATAGGAGTCAGATCTACCGGATTCAGTGCTTCATCCACTCGGTCAACCAGGGCGTCATAATCATCGACGGTTTTGGGACCAATGTAGAAGAACAGAACCACCAGTAGGGAGAGACCTGCCACCACGTACAATATGATTCGTGTTATTTTTGAAAAAGCCATAGCTTCTTATTTTTTAAGATTATGTTTTACCAGCATGTCTACGAGTGAGATAGAAGCATCTTCCATCTTATTGACAATTCCGTCAATCTGTGACACAAGGTAATTGTAGAAAATCTGAAGGATGATAGCCACCATCAGACCGGTAACTGTGGTAATAAGGGCAATTTTAATACCACCGGCCACAACGGTTGGAGACATATCTCCCTGCTGCTGGATCTGGTCAAATGCGTCGATCATACCAATTACTGTACCCATGAAACCAAGCATGGGAGCAATGGCGATAAACAATGAAATCCAGCTCATATTTTTCTCCATAAGACCCATTTGAACACTACCATAGGATACTACGGATTTTTCAACCACATCAATGCCTTCTTCCACTCGGTCAAGTCCCTGGAAGAAAATACTGGCCACTGGTCCGCGGGTTTCACGGCAAACTTCCTTGGCGGCTTCAACACCACCATTCTGCAGAGCGTCCTCCACTGCAGTAAGGAGTTTGTCAGTATTGGTGGAGGCCAGATTCAGGTATATTACCCTTTCAAAGGCCAAAGCCAAACCGAAGATCAAAGTTAAAAGTACAGCACCCATAAATCCGGCGCCCCCTTCAATAAATTTTGTCTTAAGAGTGGTATGCAATACGGCAATTCCACCTTCTTCTTCGGCATCAGTATCAGCAGGTACAGTTACATCTTGTACTGGTACTTCTTCCGCAACTTCTGTGGCATCTTCAGCAGCAGGAGCTTCTGTTGTTTCGTCCTGTGCAAAGATCGATGCTCCCATAAAAAGCATCCCGAATACGGCTATCAATGCAAATAATTTTTTCATGGTGTTGTTTGTTTGTTTTACTTTGTGATTTAACGTAAATATTTCTTTTTAAGCAATATAATAAATTTTACTGTTCGAGTGGAAAGATATTTAATCTACCACTACAAACATAAGGCTTATTCCTTAAAAAATAAACCATGGTGGAAACCATTGCGGAGAGAGAGGGATTCGAACCCTCGGTACCCTTGCGGGGTACACACGCTTTCCAGGCGTGCCAGTTCAACCACTCCTGCACCTCTCCAGTAAATTTTGCTAGCATGGCTTATCACTCAAACCCACTAGTCTTCAGAATTTTGTAAGAACTGCTCCTGCTTGTTTATACACATTCCACTCAGGAGAAATTTGCGGCGAAAAATACAAAAAAATATTAATACTAACACTCATGGTAGAGTGATTTCTCCCCTTAGTGATTTATTTAAAAGCATTTTAACCTCTTCGTTGTTCAGATTTTGTCCGAGCAGGACCATGAGTTTGGTACTTGCTGCTTCGGTGGTGATATCGTAACCGCTTATCACTCCCGCATTTAGAAGTTTCCGACTGGTTTCGTATAATCCCATTTCCACACTTCCACGATTGCACTGGCTTACGTTGAGAATGATGATATTTCCCTGGGCAGCTTTTTGAATTCTGTCCAGAAACCAGGGATCTGTGGGTGCGTTTCCTGCCCCATAGCTTTCCATGATGAGCCCTTTCAGGTTCTTATATCCCAGTACTGCATCTACGTATTCAGGGCTCATGCCCGGGAAAAGCTTAAGAATGGCGATGTGTCTGTTAAATTTCTTATGCACCACCAATTCTCTGACTTCACCCGGGTAGCTTATGTACTCGCGACTATAATTCAAATGCACACCGGCTTTGGCCAGGTAGGGGTAATTGGCCGACTGGAAGGCATTAAAATGCTCGGCACTGAACTTGGTGGTTCTGTTTCCACGGGAGAGCTTGCTCTCGAAATAAATACAGACTTCCGGGACAATGGGGAGGTCGTTCTCTTTAGCTGCCGCAATCACCAGGGAAGTGATCAGATTTTCTTTGCCGTCGGTCCTGAGCTCACCCAGGGGCAACTGTGCACCTGTGAATATGATCGGTTTGCTCAGGTGTTCCAGCATAAAGCTGAGAGCGGAGGCAGAATAGGCCATGGTATCTGTACCATGAAGTACCACAAAGCCATCAAATTTGTGGTAGTTTTCTTCTATGATCTCTGCAATCCGGATCCAAATGGATGGTTCAATTTCTGAAGAACCTATTGGAGGATCGAAGCTGTAGGATTCAATGTTGTAGCCCAGCCCCTTGATTTCCGGGATCAGTTTCCAGATCTTGGTGAAATCGAAAGGCTTTAAGGATCCCTTTTCCGGATCTTTGAACATGCCGATGGTGCCGCCGGTATATATTAATAATATGGAAGGACTATGAGCTGGCATATCTGGACGTCAGTCGGAATAATTTTTCTGCATTAGCGGTGGTAATACGGGCCAATTCTTCCAGGTTCAAATCATAAATATCTGCCACTTTTGCTGCAATTTGGATCAGATAACTGCTTTCGTTTCGTCTCCCCCGGTAGGGATGTGGTGCCAGAAAGGGAGCATCTGTTTCCAGTAGGATTCTTTCCAGGGGTATGGATTCAACAACTTCAGCCAGGCCTGAATTCTTAAAGGTGACTATTCCGTTGATCCCAATCATAAAATCATAGGAGAGGGCACGCTTTAAGTCCTCAAGGGTTCCGGTAAAACTATGAAACACTCCCCTTAGTCCGGGGCCTCCGGCCCTGTCGAGAGCCTTAAATATCTCCGGGAAGGAATCTCTCGCGTGTATAACCAGGGGCAGATCCAGATCTTGGGCCCAGCCAATCTGGGTATGAAAAACCTCTTCTTGCTGAGGCAGGAAGCTCTTATCCCAGTATAGATCGATCCCTGTTTCGCCGATGGCGATAATTTTCTCAGGATCAAGTTGTTTTTCTATGAGCTTTAGTTCTTCCAGGTAGTTTTCCTTTACGGAGGTAGGATGCAATCCCATCATGGGGAAACAGTGAGATGGAAAATTCCTCGCCAGAGAAAAGACAGCAGCTATAGTCTGGCTGTCGATGTTGGGTAAAAGTAAACGGTTCACGCCGGCCTCAAGGGCTCGTTGGATCATTTGGTCCCGATCTTCGTCAAAGGCATCGAGGTAAAGGTGAGTATGTGAGTCGATAAACATTTTTGCGGCTACAAACATACAACATCGTCGGGAATCACCGAATAAAAAAACAGGGTATTTAAACCGGGATAATCCCGAAATCTAAATACCCTGCAAACTACTCCTCCGCGTCCTTAACGAAAATGCAGACCGGCTTAAACCACTCCCTGTGCCAGCATGGCATCAGCAACTTTCACAAAACCTCCCACATTGGCTCCGTTCACGTAATTCACGTAACCATCCGACTCCTTGCCGTGGTCCACACAGGTCTGATGTATGTTCTTCATGATCTCCTGAAGGCGGCTGTCCACTTCCTCTCTGGACCATGGAAGTCTCATGCTGTTCTGAGTCATTTCCAATCCGGATACTGCCACACCTCCAGCATTGGCAGCTTTCCCTGGACCATAAAGTATCCGGGCTTCCATATAAACCTCAATGGCTTCCGGAGTAGAAGGCATGTTGGCTCCCTCACTTATCACCCTACAACCATTTTTGATCAGTGTCTCCGCATCATTTTTATCAATTTCATTTTCCGTTGCAGATGGAAGTGCCACATCACATTTCACACCCCAGGGACGTTTCCCTTCGAAATACTCGCATCCAAATTTTTCAGCATACTCTTTGATCCGGCCTCTGCGAATGTTCTTCAGTTCCATTACCCAGGCAAGTTTTTCTGCATCGATACCTGCTGGATCGTAAATGCTGCCCCCCGAGTCTGAAAGGGTCACAGCTTTACCTCCCAATTCTGTAAGCTTTTGAACGGCAAATTGGGCCACGTTTCCGGAACCCGAGACTATGGCAATTTTCCCTTCCAGAGAATCCCCTTGTTCTTTTAGCATTTCCTGGGCAAAATATACCGCACCATAGCCTGTGGCTTCGGGTCTGATTAAACTTCCTCCCCACTCCAATCCTTTACCGGTAAGTACACCCGTAAACTCGTTTTTAATGCGCTTGTATTGTCCGAAAAGGAAACCGATTTCACGTCCGCCGACTCCAATGTCGCCAGCAGGTACGTCGGTGTTGGGACCGATGTGCCTGTTTAATTCAGTCATAAAACTTTGACAGAATCTCATTACCTCATTATCGGACTTGCCCTTGGGATCAAAATCAGATCCTCCTTTTCCACCTCCCATGGGCAGGGTGGTAAGGCTATTTTTTAATACTTGTTCAAAGGCCAGGAATTTCAGGATTCCCAGATTTACGGTAGGGTGGAACCTCAGTCCTCCCTTATAGGGGCCAATGGCCGAGTTCATTTCTATCCTGTATCCCCTGTTGATCTCCACCTCACCCTTATCATTGAGCCAGGGAACCCTGAAGATGATTACTCTTTCGGGTTCTGCGATTCTTTCAAGAATCTTGGCATGTTTGTACTTGGGATTCTCCTCGATAAAAGGGATCAGTGACTCAGCCACTTCGTGGACTGCCTGGTGAAATTCTGGTTCTGACGGGTTTTTGGCCTTGATGCGGGCCATGAATTGTTCAACTTTTGGATCCATGTCGGAAGTTTAATGGTTACTAATGTCCGTAAATCTAAAATTATTTCGTTCAGTTGTGTATGCCCTTTATCATACTGTGTGTATGTCATTAAACATTGTCAAACAACATGGAATCGGATGGGGTATGAGTTAGGATTGAGGATTGCGCGGGCGATAGAGATTGCCAGCTTCCTGAGAAATCCATTGCTTTAGTTCCATTTCGGTTAAAAGGGCCATGACCACATGGATGGGAAGTCCCGATTGGACGCTTAGATCGCCGGGCCCTACCGGCTTATGGAGCTGAATCAACTCCAAAAGTTTTGTTTCCTCCAAGGTGGTCTGAATTTCAGGGGAAAAAGAGAATTCCTGCTGTACTGCTTTTGCATCCCAGTTCAGGTGGTATAAGACATCCTCTGCCGATTCCACCAGGGCGGCTACCTGGTTTCGAATGAGCCTGTTGCATCCCCTGGATCTGGGATCCATGGTTCGTCCGGGCACGGCCAGAACATCCCTGTGGTAGGATTGAGCCAAGTTGGCTGTGATCAGAGAGCCTCCCGATGCTGCGGATTCAACCACAAGGGTGGCATCAGACATACCTGCAATGATCCGGTTCCGTCTCAGGAAATTATTTCTTTCAGGACCCATTCCTGAATGAAAATCAGTGACCAGAGCCCCTTGAAGGCTAATCCTCCTGGCTGCGTCCCTGTGAGCCGCAGGGTAGAGTGTGGAAAGTCCATGTCCGAGTACCGCCACTGTGGGGATCCCTGCCTCCAGCGCAGCACGGTGGGCAATCACGTCAATGCCGAAAGCCAGTCCACTTACGATATGTAAATCTTCTATCTGTTTACTCAGATCCAGCACAATGCTATGGCATAGATCTCTTCCATAGGAGCTGGCACGACGGGTTCCTACCACGCTGATCGATCTGGAAGGATTCAGGTTCTCCTTACCCCGTCTGTAGAGAAGGATGGGAGCATCAGGACATTGTTTCAGGCGATCGGGATACTCGGGATCCTCGAAGTATAAAGCTTCAATACGATGTTTGCTCAGGAATTCCAGTTCCCTTTCAGCTTGCATGAGCAGCGCAGTAGTATGAAGAGCTTTGGAGGTTTGCGGCCCCACACCCCTGATGTGATGTAATATTTCCTTCTTTTCACGGAAAATACCCCTGCCCGAACCGATTTCCCGTAGCAGTTTTTTAGCCCTGACCGGTCCGATGGAAGGAACCATGGTCAGCGCAATCAGGTAAAGCAGATCGTTCAAGTCCTGCCGAGACATAGCCTTTTATGGCTTGATGTGACAGCAGCCCTGAATATCGATCCCCGATACGGATCAATAAGAAGTAAAATTCCCTTTTTCGAAGGAGCTGATTCCCAAATCTGTGCCGATCCAGACCACCCCGTTCAGGTCGGTGGCTATGGAAAGTATCTGCAAGCTGAGCAGTCCGTCGTCTGTGGTATAGCTGGTCCATGATGATCCCGAAAACACAGAGATTCCGGCCTGGGTGCCAAACCAGATATTTCCCTCCAGGTCACCGCCAATTGCCTGAACGAAGTTGTCCACAAGGCCATTTTCGGTGGTAAAAGCCGTCCAGTTATCCAGTGTATTGTTACCCCAGTGCCGGGCAGCGCCCTCTTCCGTTCCAAACCATTTTGTGCCATCGGGCGCAATATAGATGCACAACACATAGTCTGAAGGCAGCTCAATGGGTCCCCATTGTGCATATACAGAGGCGCCGGAAATACCATCCAGATTATCGCGGTAAACCCGCGCTATTCCTATACCTTCAGTGGCAATATAAAGAGTGTCACCTTTAAGGTTGGTGGCCATGGATGTGATCGGGTATTCGGTGAACATCCGTTCGGTATAATACATGGCGTAATCTGGTGTCAGCCATTTTTCATTGCTCAGGGCAGCCACACCCTTATCAGTTCCGATCCAGCGTGTACTGTCCAGGCCTGCTGCAATACCCAGCACATTCTGACTGCTAAGGGATGCGTTTTCGGTATTGTAGGTAAGGGCTTCACTTTGCTCATTCATGGGCAGCCTGGTTACGGTAGCACCATCGGAAGAAGAAATCCAGAGTTCCGCACTCTCAGAATGAGCCACATAAGTGAGACTGTTCAGGTTCTGCGTGGGTATATTCTTAATGTCCTTATGGGCTTTCCAGGTCTTACCGTCGAAACTTACGATACCCACATCGGTACTGAACCATTTGATATTGTCACGATCCACCACAATGGAATTCACATTCTTCACGCTAATGTGGTCCCCACTTAAATTATTGTCAGCTGAGTTTATGGTATCCTGACCGAAAGTCAGGTTTCCAGCCGTTGAAAATAAGACCATATTAATAATTAGGACGGCTGTCCGGGTAGTTCCGGATTTACGAAGGTAAGTCATGCTAGGGTCAATGCTTGGTTATAAGGAAAATTTTGGATTACTCACAATATACGAAAGCTTTGCCTTAGTATAAACTCAATCCAAGTATAAGATTTGTATATTTACCATACTATCCTGGAAAATAATGAAACGACGCGACTTCATAAAGGTATCCTCCGCTGCAGGCATTGCCGGACTGGTGGGACCCGGTTATACAAGCCTGGCACAAAGTGGATCAGCAAAAAGAGACGGTTTTGACCTTCACCCCTTTATTAAGGAGCATCCAGAAGCGGTTTTTATAAATCTCACATCGGCAGAAAAGAAAACGGATGCAAAGCCCATTTATGATGCTGCATATAAGCTTGCCAGCGAGATGTTTGTCAAAACCTCCCGGGGGAAAGGATATCTAAATTCTACAAGGGTTAATTGTAAGCCCAACTGGACATGTATGGGCAGACCCGGATCTGATCCTGAATCCAAGATGGGCATCACCACGGATCTTAACTATGTGGAAGGATTTTTAAAGGGGGTAAAGGATACCGGGCCCCAGGAATTCTCCCTGAGAGAATGTGCCTGCCCACAGTTCTGGGATGATACCGGTTACACCGCTATGGCGGAAAGGAACAATTTCGATCTGAAGGATTTATCTTCCAAGAATTATTGGGAATTGGAATCCGATGACATCGTATTCAAGGAAGTGGACGGCGTTGTTTTTAAGAAGGTGGGATTTATGGCCCCCATGAATGCTCCCGACACCTTCCTCATAAACATAGCCAAATTCAAGACGCACCGGATGGGTCTCACCGGAGCCATTAAAAACCTGCAGGGGATCGCAGGTCGTAAATTCCATCAGTTCTGCGGTGGTCATCTGAATGTGTTTAAATCCTACGATAAACGCTATCATCAGTTTTTCCAGCCCGATTATATGGACAGGATCCAGGAGCTTCATCTGCAACATGTGGAAGCCGGCATTCCGCGATGGGACAGCCTGATGGACATTCCACCTTACACCGGTGGTATATTTATGGAGCAGTGGGTTCAGCGCATGCTTGATTCTTACAGCGTAACCCCCACCGGAATAAATATTATTGAAGGTACCTATAGCCTGGACGGCGATGGTTTTGGAAGGGGACCTCATAATCGAAAAGGTAAAACCTATATGAGCAATCAGGTGATTTTCGGGCTTGATGCTTTCAGGGTAGACATCATAGAACACTGGCTTGCAGGACATGAACCAGGGAATTTCGGGCTTTTCCATATTGGCCTTGAACGTGGTCTTTCAGATGTGCTTGATCCCTTCGATATTCCTGTATATCTCTGGGAAGATGGCAAGGCGACAAAGGTGAAGCTTGACTCGTTTAAGAGAACCCCACTTCTGACTGCTTATCTCAGAAGAAACACCTACGGTTTCGACGAAGATAAATATCACATGTGTGATGAACCCTTCGATTATGCTTCGTGGAAAAGCACGGGAATTATTGCAAAGCCCGATCCTCCCTCCATACGTGCGCTTGGCACAAATGCCAGGGACGAGGTGGTGATGGAGCTTTCAGTTCCGGAACAGGGCGATGTGTATGTGGATATCCTGAACCGTGACGGTGAAATAGTCTGGCGCATGGAGGCTGAAGATCTGGAACCCGGCAAACATGAGCTGGTTTGGGATGGTTTCTCTCAGCCCGGACTTTACAATACCTATGTAAAGGGAATGGGTTGGGATGCCGAAAGGGAGATGGTCATATATACCTGATCAGCTGAAATAAGGGACGGCTTACCCAAAAACAATTCACCCGGCCTCTTGGTTATATATATTCCATGAGGCTTCTTTCACTGACATACGTTTTAGCTTTCGTAACTTTCATTTTATGGGTGAAGGCCTGTGAAACAGAGTCGGTAGAAAAGGAGGTTCCGGAAGGCCCTGATCCCACGGCCGTTTTCCCCGACTTTATCTCTCCCAACACCAAGTATATTGATACCCGTATTGGGCTAATCCCATCCATCGATCGGATAGCATACCGTCTCAGCATTTCGGGAGCAGTGAAGAATCCGGGAGAATTTACCCTTTCAGAACTGCAGGCTCTGGACCTGGAGAAGATCACCCTCACCACCGAGTGTATCGGGAACTCAATCAACGGGCCACTTCTGGCTACCGCAGAATGGAGGGGCTTCAGCTTAATTGACTTCCTGGAAAACCTGGGAGTCGCAGATTCGGCACAAACCGTAAAATATATCAGTGCCGACGGCTACTTCACCTATAATACGCTGGAAGAACTCAGGGAAGGGGATGTATTGGGAGCCCTCTTTATGAACGACGAAGACCTGCCGGAACGCTATGGATATCCCCTGCGAATCATTAACCCGGGATTATACGGAGTCCGCCATCCTGGCTGGGTTACGGCCATAGAGGTGCTGGCTGGGGGACCTGAAGATTTCTGGAGCGGATCGGGCTGGAAGTCTGACTCAGCCATGAGCATTGACAGCAAGATCTTTTTCCCGCCCAACCGTGCACAATACACACTGGGCGATACCGTGAAGATCGGGGGAGCGGCCTTTGGAGCCAGGAGAATCGCTTCTGTGGAAGTGACACCAGATGATGAAGCCAGCTGGATTCAAACAAGCATCCGCCAGAGCCTCGACCAGGACCATGTATGGGTTTTCTGGGAGTGTACTTTTGTGCCCGAGACCAAAGGGAGCTACGTACTGCGATCCAGGTCCACCGATTCAGATGGGAATATTCAACCAAAGGTGGATAAGACCCCTGCGGACGGGATCAATTCCTGGCCTTCCATACATATTGTGGTAAACTAGCTATGCCTTGGACACATATTTGCCCAGGGATTGCAGCATGTTTTCCCTGTCCTCCTTGTCCAAGGCCGAAAGGCTGATGCGTGGGTAGGCTGCAACCTTTCCTCGAAAATTCTGTTTCAGGAACAGGTAGTGCTGACTTTTGAAGAAGAAAGGCTTTAAGTCGAATCCCGCAAACTGCTGTTTGGGGATCTCGATGGAGTTTTTCCGGCTGGTGAACATGCTAACGGGGTAATACCTCACCACAATCATTTCCCCCTGATCGCTGTATGAAACATAATAGGGGCGCTTCATATAATTCAGCCAGTTGATGGCCAGGTATACGATGGATATGAAAATGACCAGGTGGTACTTGGTAATGCTTGATTCCGGGTTATCGAACCATGAGACAAATACCAATAGCAGAATAAGCAGGGCAAAAACGATGGTCGTTGCCAGCCGGCTGAGCCAGATACGGTAGGTGTTTCTCTGGTTATCTATTTTCATTTTTTCTCCGTTGCCGTTCTTTCTTGAGCAATGAAAGCTCGCGGCCGGTTTGCCCTTTAACTGAGGTGTTTTCTTCCACTCTACGCATCAGGTAGGGTAGTACAAACCTAACCGGACCGTAAGGTACATATTTTGCCACATTAAAACCAGCGGCGGACAAATTGAAGGAGATGTGCTCACTCATGCCATAGAGTTGGGAGAACCAGATGCGCTTGTCGGCCGGATCCATTTTTCTCTCCACCATCAGCTCTGCCAGGTACTTGCTGCTGTATTCGTTATGGGTTCCGTTGAAAATGGAAACCATATCCACGTTATCCAGTGCAATTTTCAGTCCCAGGTTATAATCGCGGTCGGAGGCTTCTTTGTCAGGCTGTATGGGATCTTCATAGCCCATTCTGGCTGCACGGGCTCTTTCCCTTTCCATGTATGCACCACGAACGAATTTGGCCCCTAAAAAGAACTTCTCCTTTCGCGCATCCTGAATATCCTTTTCCAGGATGGGGATCCGGTCGTGTCGGTACATCTGGTAGGTATTAAAAACAATGCATTTCTCTTTATTGTACAGTCGCATCATATCCATAACCACCTTATCGATGAAATTCTGAATATAGGTGTCTTCCGCATCGATCATGATGGGGATATCATTCTCATATGCAGTCTTGCACAGGGTGTTGATGCGTTCACGGAACTTCTCTCCCTCCTCCTTGATCTCGGGGGAAGGCTTTTCACATCCGCTGAGAATTTCAAGCGCCTTATGACTCCCAAAAGCAGTGGGTTTGAATACGGCAAATGGAATATCCGGATTTTTTCCTGCATTCCTCACAGCCCTCAGAGTTTCTTCCAGCGCTGCATTGATGGCCTTTTCTGTTTCTTTCCCCTCCACCGAATAGTCCAGGATGGAGTATACATTGGCTGTTTTCAGTTTATCTACTGCAGGCTTACATTCTTCCAGGGTCGATCCTCCCACGAAATGCTTAAAAGCAGTGGGTTTCACTATCCAGCCGATGGGGATCCTAAGGGCCGAAAGGACCTTAATCACGGGATTACCAATTTTCACCAAAATGGGGAAGGAAATCAGGGTGAACAATGCATAGGCACGGCGAAGGTCACGATCAGATTTAATACTGAAAGCGGTTCGGGTGTCTTCAAAATCTATCTTCATCAGGCTCGTTTTTCAGTTCCTTTTTATTGCGGGGACCAATATAGGCTATTTATTATCTTTGAAGTATGAAATATGTCATCTCTGCACCTTCCGGTGTGGTACAGGAAAGCATTCATCTCCCTTCGTCGAAAAGCATCTCCAACAGGATGCTGATAATACGGGCTTTATCCGGGCAAAGCTCAGTGCTGAAGAACCTGAGTGAGAGCGATGACACCAGGGTGCTGGAGAAAGCCCTGGAAGAGAAATCCTTACAAATCGATGTGGGCCATGCCGGCACAGCCATGCGTTTTCTTACTGCCTATCTATGTACGCGGGAGGGAAGCTTTGAACTAACGGGTTCGGACAGAATGAAACAGCGCCCCGTAGGCCCTCTTGTGGATGCTCTAAAACAGCTGGGAGCCCGAATTGATTACCTGGGTAATGAGTTTTGTCCGCCCCTTCGCATCGAAGGAGGTGGACTGAAAGGAGGTAAGATTGAAATTGATGCCGGAATCAGCAGCCAGTTCATCAGTGCATTGATGATGATCGGGCCGGTTCTGGAAGGAGGACTTCAAATAGAGCTTAAGGGGGATGTGGTTTCGGCCACCTATATTCGTATGACCCTGGCCCTGATGAAGGCAAACGGTGCCCGGCTTAGTTTTGACGGGAATCAGATACATATTCTTCCCGGAGCTTATTCGCTGGAAAAATTTACGGTGGAATCGGACTGGAGCGGAGCCTCTTACTGGTTCCAGATTGCAGCGCTCTTGCCCGGATCTGAGATACATTTACCCATGTTATCCAGGGAGAGTCTGCAGGGCGATTCAGTGCTGGTCCGCATTTTTGCTTACCTGGGCGTACAAAGCAATTTCAGGGAGGAGGAATTGCACCTGAGTTCCTGCTTGATGGATTTGCCCGAGCATTTTGCTTACGATTTTACGGGCTGCCCCGACCTGGCGCAAACCTGTGCGGTCACCCTCTGTGCCCTTGGAATCCCGTTCAGGTTTACCGGTACTCAAACCCTGAGGATCAAGGAGACTGACAGGATAGCCGCCCTGCTTACGGAACTGAAAAAGCTGGGCTTCCTTTTACAGGACGATCCGGCGGGAGAATGGTTAGCCTGGGATGGCTCCCGCTGTGAGCCTCAAAATAACCCGCTTATCGCCACCTACCACGATCACCGCATGGCCATGGCTTTTGCTCCCATGGCCCTTGCACACGGACAGCTAAGCATCGAAGACCCGGGAGTGGTGAGCAAATCCTATCCTTCCTTCTGGAAAGACCTGGAAAAGGCGGGATTTGGAGTGGGATCTTAGCCCAGCTCAGGACCGCTTATTAGGAATTGCTTCTCAATAATACCGGGGTGTGGATTGTTTCTGAGGTACATCCTTTCAAAGGGGCGCTGTGATTTAAAACCACAGGCTTCAAGCCATTCTTTCAAGGCTGTTTTATCCGAACAGATATCTACCACCACCGGCAGGCCGTTTAAGAGAGAGCTGGCCGATTGAATAAGCGCTTTGGCTGCCTGTGATGAGGATGCAGATACCGGACCGATCTGTGTATAGTTCTGACCCCTTCTGCCCAGGCAAAATCCAGCTAGCCTGCTATTAAGTTTTACTTGCCAGGCCAATTCAGGATAGCTTGCATAGAGATGCGTGATCAGGTCTTTTCTGTCTGCACCAAATACCTTTTGATCAAAGGCACAGACTTCCGGGATATCCACTGGACTAATCGCTTCAGTTTTGTAGGGAACATCATTCAGAGTTAGGAGCGGAACCGAGGGATTGCTCATCCTGTACAGTGTATGTTCATCCCGAAAACCTAACTTGAGATATACGGGCCTTCCGGCAGGTGTTGCATCCAGCTTTATGGATCGGCACCCCTTCAGTTTATCGATGGCATCAAGAAGTAATAATTTGCTAATTCCCCGGCCACGGTACTCTTTGTCGACCAGCATCATACCTATCCAGGCCACCGTATTGTCATAGTTGATAGCGGTAATGCTTCCTACGATGCGATCATCCAGAAGGGCAACCAGGTTGACACTCTTTTTGTAGGCGATGAGCAAAGCCCAGTCCTCATTAAGCTGGTTCCACCCTTCGGCATCTTTTAGCTTCATGAGACTATCCATATCGGATAGTAGCATCTTTCTCAATGTAAGCGGACTTTTGCTCCGGGTACCGATACCAGCCATTGAAAAGTATATTAGTGAACGAGCTCAATTTGACCAAGCTGATACCACCCATCCTCCTGTCGACCTTCAATGGCCAGCTTCACCCTGGGTTCAAATTTTAAGCGATCGACAACTGCCACCTGCAGTTCGTAAAGACCTTCATCCAAATCCCCGGGCAGGAAGAGTGTCTGGTCGAATATATTATCTCCCGGGAGCCATTCCCTGACAGCGGCATCTGTGGCAAGCACAAAGGACTGATGGTCTGAAACCAGGCGCAATGCCAGGGTGAAATCCTTGTAACACGGAGCCACTCCTTTGTTTTCCCACCAGCTTTTAAAGGGGAGGGGGCCGTTAAGTTCTGCTTTTTGGGGGTAAGAGAAGCTTCTCAATACAAACCTGTATCCCATTTTCTTCAACCAGTCATCCACCAGGTCTTTCCACTCTTCCGGTACGGGCGACGATTTGGCATTGAAAGAAGACATATGCCACTTGAGTGTTTGGTCGAAGATGTACTTCACATCTTCCCGGTCATAAGCTTCCCTGTCTCTCCAGCGGAGGAAGGTTCCGCAGATCTCAAAACTCAGGGGTGATTGTATCCAATCGTCCTGCACACCGCACTTGATGATTTCCTGAGGATAAAAATCGTACATGTGGGTCCATCCGTTTTGATCCTCGGCCCAGAATCCCAGATCGCCTATGCAGTCGACTCTCCATCCCACGGGTATTTGCGAGTTGGCGTACTTGTTTGTCTTTTCATCCATTAGCAAAGCGATCAGCGGAGTTTTCCTGAAGGAATCCGTATAGGAAGATACCAGGGCTTCCCGGGTAGCCTGACTCAGTAGTTCCGAGCCGGCCCCTTCTCCCCATGCGCCAACAATGGACAGGTCCACCGCTTCCAGGTCGGGATGGCCATCATAACGCTGTCCCAGAGCACGGATAAATCCGCCGAAGTACCTGGCATAACGCGGGTCTTCAGGATCCACCATCCATTTATTCACCGGATTGCTATAGGCCCAATCTTGTTCCTCCCCAACCAGAGTGCGGTACCATTGGGGTACGTCCCGCTCCTCTCCTGTACCATAGGGAGCGATTCTGAGAATCAGGCTTTGTTCTCTGGAACGGGCCATTTCAAGTGCCTTATCCAGCATATCCCATCGATAGGCTCCCTGCTCCGGCTCCATAAACTTCCAGTATACCCGCCAGTAAGCTATGGTGGTAGCGGGATAGTCCTGATTGGACAGGTCTCCATCGAAAACCTGATAATCGATGGGCATTCCTTCGGTCCACCCACTGCCTTCATTCAGAGCATCACCATTAAAACGCTGAAAGGTCATAAATCCCATGCCGGGATTGTTCAATACTTCGTCAGTTTCAAGGGGCCTTACTACTACCTGGTCCTTGTCAATTTGCGAAAACGAATTTTGAAAGGGAAGCAGGAGGAGAAGAATCCCTGCGAAACAAATCTTAAGGTATTCAGGCTTTATCATCCTAGGTTTTTTTAAGAATAAAGGAGTAAATTACAACAAACTTCGCAATAAACTACTTCGATGAAAAGCACCTTTTTACCTCTTCTGTTCTGCTGCCTTTTAGCCGCATGCACCCATTCGGATTACCTGGTGGAAGAAATGGACAATCCAACATTCAAGCCCAATGTGGAATTTTTGGGATACGAAGACCTGACTTTTCCCGGATTCCAAAATCTCAGGGAGAAGTACCAGCTCGACACCATCTTCCATGGAAAGACGGATGAATTGCAACGGATCCTGATGCTTCGTCATTGGATACGGTCGGTCATATCCATAGAAAATTTTGGGGATCCCTACCCGGGTGATGGCTATGTGGAGCGTATTCTGGATGCTGCCCTGGAAGGACAGGGTTTTCATTGCGGACATTTTATGAAGGTTCAGAACGGCATCATGAATGCTTATGGATATGTTTGCAGAAACCTGGGAGCAGGTCCCGGGGTGAAGGGAGGTCAGGACGGACATCACGGGATCAACGAGATCTGGCTTAACGACTATCAGAAATGGTTCCTGTGCGATGCCAAATACGATCACCACTTTGAAAAAGATGGCATCCCACTCTCTGCCCTTGAAATCCGCGATGAATATTTAAAAAACAGGGCTGCGGATATCATATTGGTAAAAGGGCCGGAGCGTACACCCACACCCAATGATCCGGAAAGCGGAACTGCCTGGGAACGCAGTGCGCAGACCTATACCTGGGTCGAATATCATACGCACAATGACCTGTTCACGGTATGGCCAGAACATGAAACCCTGCTGAGCTTTTATGCAGATGATTATTTTCTGAATCACACCTGGATCTGGGACGACAAAGCCCACTGGGCTTATGACAAACCTGAGTTTATGCGCCTGGTCGCTGAACGCGATGCCATAGAATGGACTCCAAACACCATTAAATCGGAAGTACGCTTAGAGGCTAAGCGGGCAAACATCACTCTGCTCTCAGATACTCCCAACCTGAAAGAATACCGGATGAAAGAAGGCCCCGAAGGCAATTGGGACCAAGTAAAGGACTCCATCAGCCTGGAGTTGAAAGGGGAGAAGCTTGAATTGTATTTCCGCACTGTAAATCTGGCAGGGGTAAGCGGCCCCATCCATAAAGTTCTGATTAAGAAGGATGAAGCTTCAGAACCTGAGTCCGGCACGGAATTATATAAGGCAGGTATTAACCTCATTCCCTATCCACAGGAGCTAAGACTGGAAGGCGGCAACTTTGTGCTCCCCAAACGGCTTTCCATTGTTTTGGACAAGGACGCATCAGAAGAGGACAGATTTACAGCATCTGAGCTGGCCGCTCAACTCGAACAGGAATGGGGTCTTAGCTGTGCGATCAGCGAGGAATTATCGCCAGGGGCCATCAGGCTCACCCGGGAAAATGTATCGGATAAGCTTAGTTCCCTTCCGGAAGAAAAGGCCCTTCAGGCCTATGAAATACAGTCGGGTGCTGATGAGCTTACAATCAGGAGCCCTGGCGGGGCCGGACTGTTTTATGGTACTCAGTCCCTGCTTCAAATCCTGAAACAGGGCAAGGAAGGTATCTACCTTCCCGGGCTGACTATTACCGACTGGCCCGATATCGCTCAAAGGGCCTGTCACTACGACACCAAACATCACCAGGACAAAGGGGAATATGTGAAAAGCTTTATCAGGGACCTGGCCAGGTATAAGATCAATATGCTGGTCTGGGAATGGGAAGATAAATTCCTCTACCCCAGTCATCCCGAGATAGGAGCGCCCGGTGCTTTCACCATGGAGGAGATGCAGGCTTTTACCTCTTATGCAAAGCTTTACCACATTCAGCTGGTTCCCCTGGTGCAGGGATTGGGTCATGTGAGTTACATCCTGAAATGGCCCCAACACAGTCATTTACGCGAGATCCCGGCTTCCAACTGGGAGTTTTGTCCATTGAAGGAAGGGAGTTATGAATTACTGTCTGATCTCTGGAAGGATGCCATCGAGGCCACTCCCGGTTCGGACTATATTCACATCGGTTCCGATGAAACTTATGAAATTGGCATGTGTGAACGCTGCAGTGAGCGGGCCCGGGAAGTGGGGAAAAGCGGCCTGTATCACCAGTTTATCAAGAAGGCAGGAGAACCTCTTCAGGCCATGGGCAGAAGAGTTATGGTCTGGGAAAGGCCCATGGGCTGGACACAAAGTGCTTCGCCAGCTAAAGGAGTTGAACCTCTGAACGGCATGGTGCTGATGGAAGATTACAGATATGAGAAGGGAGATTACAAATTTGCCCGGGAAGCAAAAGCCGCCGGTCATGAGGTTTTCGCCTACGATCCCAATCCGGGTATCGAACCATTGTTCCTTCCCTACTTTTATAAACTGAGGGGAGAGGGAGATAATGAACATGAGGCGACTTCTGCTTTGCAAAATTCCTATGAAGCCATTTCTACGGCAGCCCGGTCCGGACACTTCGATGGCATGATCAACACATCCTGGGACGACTCCGGTTTGCACAACCAGGCCTGGATGCTAAGTTTTATCTCTTCGGCCGAATGGGCCTGGAGCGGCAGTAATCCCTCCCTGGAGGAGTTTGCAGATAAGTTCTTCACGAACTATTACGGGGATCGTTCGATCCACATGAAGGAGTTGTACCAGCTGCTGAACCATGCATCCTATTATTACTATAAGTCCCTGGAGCGCCGTGTTTGGCATTATGGGGATGTGGGCAAGACCCACCTGCCCGATCTGCCTCGGGGGGATAACCTGGAATACAGCGAATTCTGGAATCGTGAATATGCCGATAAAATAGAAGAGTCGAAGGAGCAGCTTGCCCACATGGAGCGTGCTGAGGAGATCATCCAGGTCAACCGGAAGAGGGATATCAGGAATACCTACGACCTGGAAGTTTTCTACTCCATCACTCAGCTGGTCAGGCACACCTGCCATACCTACCTGAGGCTTTCAGAACTGGAGCTGCTTATAAAAGAGGCTCATATGCAACGCTTTTTGGATCACCCTGCGGCGCTTAAGGCGCTGGAAAGTGCAGTGGTGCTTATCGAAGAGCACCTGAGAGACCGGGAGCGGGTATACCAGGAACTAGTAAGCACCTGGGAAAAAAGTCGTCTTCCCAAAGGACTGTCCACAGAAGATAAGGAGTTTTTCCACCGGCAGGACCGTGCCCGGCACTTTGCCTTCAGGCGGGCCGATATGTCCTACCTTTTATACGATGAAGAGAAGCTGGGTATGGAAGAATACCTGGAGGAATTAAAGACCTATGTGGATTATTACCAAAGCCTGTATCTCGGCGGAGAAGCTCAATTGGAGACAGGGCCTTAATTTTTCAGATCGCGGCGATTCAGGAAGAACTGTTTGAGCAGGGTTGAGGCCGGTTCACTCAGAATCCCGGGGATCACTTCTGTTTTTTTATGCAGGATATGTTCCCTGATTCGCGAAAATCCTTCTTTGGGATCGCCTGCAGCAAAGACCAGACGATCCAGCTGTGCCCATTTCAGAGCAGCCGCGCACATTACGCAGGGTTCCAGTGTCACATAAAGTGTGCAGTCAATCAGGTATTTGGCTCCCAGGTAATTGGCTGCCGAAGTGATGGCTATCATCTCTGCGTGGGCGGTCGCGTCATGGAGTTGCTGGGTCTGGTTAAACGCTCTGGCGATGATCCGGTTCTGATTCACCACCACGGCACCAACGGGGATCTCCTCCTGATCCATGGCCTTGTGAGCTTCCTTAAGTGCCTCATTCATAAAATATTCATCGGAGAGTATGGGGTATGCCATGATAGATAAGCTTTCTTTCTATTTCCTCTTTAAAAGTTGCTAAATTTGCACCTCATGAAGTTACAAAAATAGGATCATTATGTATAGGACACACAATTGCGGGCAGCTGAATATGAGAAATGAGGGAGAGGAAGTGGTCCTTTCAGGCTGGGTTCAGAAATCCAGGGACCTGGGAGGGATGACTTTTGTGGATCTTCGCGACCGTTATGGTCTGACTCAGCTGGTGTTTAACATGGAGACCGACTCTGCCCTGTGTCAGGAAGCGCGAAAGCTTGGAAGGGAGTATGTGGTCAGGGTTAGTGGAAAAGTGGCCGAACGAAGCAATAAGAATCCGCAAATGCCCACCGGTGATATTGAAATCCTGGTGGAAAATCTGGACATCCTGAACAGTTCTGAAACACCTCCCTTTACCATCGAAGAAAACACGGATGGAGGCGATGACCTTCGCATGAAATACCGCTATCTGGATTTACGCAGATCTGCGGTCAGGGAGAATCTTCAGCTTCGGCACCGAATGGCCATAGAGATCCGAAAGTATATGAGCGAAGAGGATTTCCTGGAAGTGGAAACACCGGTGCTGATCAAATCTACTCCGGAAGGAGCCAGGGATTTTGTGGTTCCCTCTCGGATGAATGAGGGTGAGTTTTACGCCCTGCCCCAATCGCCACAGACTTTTAAACAATTGCTGATGGTGGCGGGTTTTGACAAGTATTTTCAGATTGTGAAGTGCTTCCGGGACGAAGATCTGAGAGCCGACCGGCAACCCGAATTTACCCAGATCGACTGCGAAATGTCCTTTGTGGAACGGGACGATGTTTTGAATGCCTTTGAAGGTCTGGCCAGGCACCTTTTCCGCACCATCAAAGAGGTGGAAATTGAAGGAGAGTTTCCTAAAATGCCTTATTCAGAGGCCATGCGGCGCTTTGGGAACGATAAGCCCGATATTCGCTTTGGCATGGAGATCAGCGAGATGTCCGAGCTGGTGAAAGGGAAGGGATTCCAGGTGTTCGACTCGGTCGAATACGTGGGTGGGATCTGCGCTGAAGGCTGCGCCTCCTATAGCCGCAAGCAGCTCGATGCTCTCACCGATTGGGTAAAACGACCCCAGATCGGTATGAGGGGACTGGTGTATGTGAAGTACAACGAAGACGGCAGCCTTAAATCCTCGGTAGATAAATTTTACGACCAGGCAGCATTGAAAGAGTGGTCGGAACTGTTCGGCGCCAAACCCGGCGACCTGATCCTGGTACTGGCCGGTGACCACGACCTGACTCTAAAGGCATTGAGCGAATTGAGGCTGGAGATGGGTAACAGGCTGGAGCTTCGCGATCCCAATGTATTTAAACCTCTATGGGTAGTGGACTTCCCCCTGCTGGAGTGGGACGAGGACAGCCAACGATTCCATGCCATGCACCATCCCTTTACCAGCCCTTACGAAGAGGACCTGGAGCTGTTCCGTACCGATCCCGCTAAGGTAAGGGCCAAGGCCTACGACCTGGTGATCAACGGGGTGGAGATTGGAGGAGGTTCTATAAGGATCCATGACGAAGGGCTTCAAAAGCAGATGTTCGATAACCTGGGCTTTACCAAAGAGGAGGCGCAGAAGCAATTTGGCTTTTTAATGAGTGCGTTCCGTTATGGTGCCCCGCCACACGGTGGAATTGCTTTTGGTTTCGACCGTTGGGTGGCATTGTTCGCAGGCATAGAATCGATTCGTGACGTTATAGCCTTCCCCAAAAACAATTCGGGAAGAGATGTAATGATCGATACTCCCTCTACCATTTCTGAAGATCAGCTTACGGAACTTCATCTGAAGGTGGATCTGAAGAAGGATGACTGACGATAAGAAAAAAACTCTTCAAATTCCCAGCTATGTGGAAGGCCTGCCTGACCACCTTTTGCCTGTGTGCCATCCTGGCAACAGGAAATGTACTAACGTCCCAGGTTCCCATCGATCCGGGCGATCCGCCAAATCCTCAGAATATTCCTGAATTCTACCTTAGTACCCTGGCAGATATTGAAAAGGAATTGAAAGGGGTAAACAGGGGGGAGGTCAGGCTTGTGGCCGAATCGCCGGGTGGTTTACCTGTATATGCAGTCAGCTATGGGATCAAAGAAGATTTCCATTCCCAGGCCAATTACAATTCTGCGGTTGCTGCCCGAAATCCGGTCTACTATGCAAGGAAGGACAGCAGCAGCAAGCCGGTGGTTTTTTTTCTCGGACCTGTGCACGGTCAGGAGGTGGAGGGGATAGTTGGATTGCTGAATCTGATCCATGTGGCAGAGACTGGAAAAGATCATCGCGGAAAAGATTGGGATAAACTGCGCAGCAGGCTGGAGCAATGCCGGGTAATCATCATGCCCTGTGGCAATCCCGATGGGCGCCTGCGCTGTCCCTACGACAGTTTTGTAGGCCTTCCCGTGGAAATCATGACCAAATACGGACAGGGAACCAGGACGGACGGATCCTCGTGGGGATGGCCCGGGGCCAAATCACTCCACCCCATGCAGGGCAATGTGGGCATACTGGGCGCCTACTTCAACGACGACGGGATCAATATGATGCACGACGACTGGTTTGCACCCATGGCATCCGAAACCGAAGCCATTTTAGATATTGCCCGATTGGAAGCACCCGATTTAACAGTTTCCTTGCATTCTCACCATCAAAAACCCAGGATACTACCTGCCGCCTATGTGCCCTGGTATATGAAGCAGGAGATTGACAGCCTGACCCGTAGAGTTAATGATCGTTATGAGGCATTGGGACTTCCGTCATATGAAGACGACTGGTTACCGCAGCCAAAGGTGGAAGATACTTCCTATCCGCCCCGCAGCAGTTTTAATTTAATTCCTGTCCTCCACCATGTATCGGGAACCATGGCCTTTACCTTTGAATGCAGTCATGGCACCTTGCGCAGCGAGGATACGGAACCCATGGTCAGCTACAGTGATATCGTGGACATTCAGCTGCACCTCTACGATGAAATGCTGAAATATATCCTGGAGAAGCGCTTGTATTAAATGAGCCTAAGCCTTATTTTTACCTGCTATGACCGACCCTTCTTCTTCCAAAAGCCCGGAACGCTTATTGTCGCTTGACTTTTTCCGGGGGGCAACCATGTTTTTACTGATTGTCGAATTTACCCACCTTTTTTCCTATTTGTACGATCCTTCACTGGATGGCACCCTGCTTCATACCATCGCCGAGCAATTCCACCACCACCCCTGGAACGGCTTGCGCTTCTGGGATCTGATACAGCCATACTTCATGTTTATTGTGGGTGTGGCCATGCCCTATTCCATAGCCAATCGAAAAAAACGTGGACAAAGCCAGTCCCAGATCACCCGGCATGCTCTGCAAAGGGCCTTTATGCTTCTGTTTCTTGGCTGGGCCCTTTACTGCATTGGGGCAGGGAAGATCGTTTTTCAGTTCCAGAATGTACTGGCCCAGCTGGCAGTGACCTACCTGCTGGCCTTCCTGGTCATGAAGAGACCTGCCTGGGTACAAATCCTCTTCTCCCTGATTCTGATAGGAATTACGGAAGCTCTCTACAGGGGATTCTGGGTGGAAGGATTTAACCATGCTTTTACGCCCAATGAGAACTTTGGCACCTGGCTCGATCTGCAATATGGTGGGGAGAATCTTAGCGGTCACTGGGTAAGCTTCAATGCCATTCCCACCACGGCTCATACCATATGGGGCGTACTGGCCGGTCAAGTACTGATGAGTTCACGAACGGCCATGCAAAAGCTGAAGATCCTTTTACTGGCAGGTGTGATTGGTGTGCTTGTGGGTTATGGGCTCAACCCCATAACTCCCATTATTAAAAGGATTAGCACCTCCTCCTTTGTTATAGTAAGTGGGGGCTGGACCTTCCTTACTCTGGCCTTCTCCTACTGGCTAATCGATATGCGCAAGAAGCAGAAGTGGTCCATTTTCTTCAGGGTGGTTGGTATGAACCCTCTGTTTATATACCTCTTCGCCCATGTGGGTGGAGCTGTATTTATTGAAGCCATACTGCACCCCTTCACCTTTTTCCTCTTTGGCTGGATGGGTACTTTAACGGCCTCCATACTTACCAGTGCCATTGTGTTGTTTTTACTCTGGTACATTTGTCAGTGGCTGCATAAACATAAAATCTATATCAGAATTTAGAATCATTCCCTTTTCCTAAAGACCATGAAACAAATTAGTATTCCTTTACTGGCCCTCCTTCTCTGCTTATCCTCCTGTACCCTGGATAAGGAAAAGCTTTATCAGCGCATACCCAAGGTTGATGCCCATGTGCATTTACGCACCAACGATAAGACGGTCATGGATTTTGCTCTTTCCGAAGGATTCCAGCTTATCACCATCAACACCCGGTCCGACAGTCAGGATCACATCGATAGCCAAAGGCGTTTTGCTGTGAATTTGAAGGACAAATACTCAGAAGAGCTTGAATGGCTGGCTACCTTCTCCATGGAAGGCTTTGAGGAGCCAGGTTGGGCAGAAAGGGTGGTAAAGAAACTCCGGGAGGATCTTGAGCGGGGAGCAGTGGGATTTAAAATATGGAAGGATATAGGTATGACCTTCCGGGATAGTGCTGGCCACTATATATTCCTGGATGATCCGCTTTTTGCACCCATACTGGAATTCATGGAAGATAGCGGGCGACCGCTTCTGACCCACATCGGGGAACCCCGTAATTGCTGGCTTCCCATCGAATCCATGACCGTAAATGGCGACAAGAGCTATTTCAGCAACAATCCCCAGTACCACGCCTACCTCAATACCCATATTCCAAGCCATGAGAGGCTCATGGAATCCAGGGACCATGTGCTGGCCACCTATCCCAACCTGAGAATGGTAGGGGCCCACCTGGGGAGTCTGGAATGGGATGTGGATGTGCTGGCTGAGCGCCTTGACCGTTATCCCAACTTTGCCGTGGATATGGCCGCCAGGGTATGCCATTTCCAGGTACAGGAATGGGAAAAGGTGCGATCCTTTATCATCAAGTACCAGGACCGCCTCATCTATGCGACGGATCTGGGTGTATCGGACGAATTTGACCAGGAGAAAAAAACCTGGCTGGAAAACGAATGGCATGCCGACTGGGCCTATTTTGCCACGGACCAGGTTTTGAAGAGCCGCCATCTCGATCAGGCTTTCCTGGGCCTGGATCTGAGTCCAAAAGTTCTGAGAAAGATCTATTACAGCAATGCCATGCACTGGTATCCTGATGCCTTTAATTAGTATTCAGCCCCCTCGATCCGGCACCTTTATTCACCGTTTTTTGTGGATAACTTCAAGCTTGGAATCAAGCTTGAGTATAGCAATACGCTTTACTTTGTAGGCTGATTTTGTGACCCATAGATATGTTGAAAATCGCGAGAGAAGGAAGCGAATACACGGTGGAACTGTTCCAGGCGAACAGGTTCAACACCCTGTTTTCGGAATTGGTTAAAGATCAGCTCATGGAGCTGGTGGAAGAGACTGGAATAACTGTCATTTTTGATCTGAAAGGCATTAAATTCATAGATACCTCAGGTTTTGAGGTACTGAAGACCCTTACGGAACAAGCCCGGATTTTTGGAAGTGAATTCAAACTCTGCAATGTCACCGACGATGTGAAGGAGTTGATGGTGCTGCTGGAGCTGGAAGAAAAACTTGCGGTCTGCAACTGTGTTCCTGTTCGAGAGAAAATCCTTCAATTTTAATTCACCACATTCCCTATCAGGGTGGCTGAAGTACAGTCTGTGATGCTCACGCGGGTATAATCACCTGCTTTCAGCTTCCCTTTGGGAAAAACAACTACCTTATTTTGCGAAGTCCTGCCGTAGAGGTGCTCACTGGATTTTTTGGAGCTGCCTTCCACCAGTACTTCATAGGTTTTCCCCAGGTCATTTTTCTTGCTCTGTAGCGATAGCTTCCCCTGCAGTTCGATGATTTCGCTCAATCGTCGCGATTTAACATCCTCCGGCACATCGTCTTCGAGCTTCTCGGCTGCAAAAGTATCGGGACGTTCGCTGTACTTGAACATGTAGGCAAAATCGTAGCCGACCTCTTCCATCAGGCTCAGGGTCTGCAGGTGCTCCTCCTCCGATTCGCCGCAATAGCCAGCTATAATGTCGGTGGATATGGAGGCATCGGGCAGATAGCTGCGGATAGCCTCTATCCGTTCCATATAATGCTCCCTGCTATACTTTCGTTTCATTCGGTCAAGCACTGTGGTGCTACCCGATTGAACCGGAAGATGAATGGCTTTACATAGGTTGGGGTGCCTGGCAATAACCTTCAACAATTCGTCAGACATGTCTTTGGGATGTGAGGTGGCAAAGCGAACGCGCAGCTGTGGATCGATGAGGGCCACCCTTTCCAGGAGTTCCTCGAACTTAAGGTCCTGTCCTTCTTCTTTCCATCGGTAGGAGTTAACATTCTGTCCCAGAAGTGTCACCTCCCTGTATCCTTTCTCGAACAATTCGGTGCTCTCCCTTACTATGGTTTCAGGATCCCTGCTCCGTTCTCTTCCCCTGGTACCCGGAACCACACAATAGGCACAGAAATTGTTGCAGCCCCTCATTATGGCGACAAAGGAGCTTACATGATTGCTGTCCATCCGGACAGGTCGAATATCTCCATAGGTTTCTTCCAGCGAAAGCAGGGTGTTAATTCCCTTTTGTCCGCTTTCCACTTCTTGCAGCAAGGCAGGCAGATCGCGATAGGCATCAGGGCCTACCACCAGATCCACTGTAGTTTCTTCCTCCAGCAGCTTTTCTTTCATGCGTTCGGCCATGCAGCCAATCACCCCAACGGCAAAAGAATGGCTGCTTTCCTTGAGGCGGCCAAATTCCCGGATCCTGGTTCTGACTCTTTGTTCGGCATTGTCCCTGATGGAACAGGTGTTGACCAGTACCAGGTCGGCCTCATCCAGTTCTTCTGTCACCTGGTAATTGTGCTGCAGAAGAATGGCGGCTACCACTTCGCTATCCACCACATTCATCTGGCAGCCATAGGTTTCTATGTAAAGCTTGCGTGTCGACATGGTGGGCAAAGGTAGAAAAAAAGACCACTTACCGACAAATAGGGACCGTTTACCGAATTGCCCTTTCACCGGGCGGAAGTTCGTTTTATACTTGTACTGAAGATTTTAATATTTATATATTTAAACACATGAAAATGGGAGCAGGATTATTCTGGGGTGCGTTTTTACTCTTACTGGGAGTCGCACTAATCATCAAAGTGGTATTCAATGTGGATTTTCCGGTATTCAAGGTGCTTGTAGGCATTTTCCTAGTTTTGCTTGGTATCAAGGTTCTGTTTGGAAAAACCTTTATCTCAGAGCGGCATTTTTCCCCTGAGGAGACCATCTTCAACGAAAGAGTTTATGAGAATCCAGAATCAGGAAAGGAGTATTCCGTAGTGTTTGCCAAAGGAGTCTACGACTTTACCAATGTGAACCTGGATGAAGGTAGTTTTCATGCAAAAGTGAGTACTGTTTTTGGGGGCAGCCAGATTATTATCCCCAGGGATAAACCGGTTCGAATCACGGCAGATGCTGTTTTTGCAGGGGCTGAATTGCCTGATGGGAACAGTGCTGTATTTGGAACTACCATTTATGAAAGTGAATCCTGGCGAGCCGATACGGCCTCCATCGACATCAAAGTAGATGTGGTTTTTGGTGGGGTTCAGGTAATCCGTCGATGATTGCCTTTTTAGCTTAGCGGCATTTTTCTAATTTTGCAGTAAACATTGTAAGAGAATTATGTCAGGACACAGCAAATGGTCTACCATCAAGCGCAAGAAGGGTGCCAATGATGCCAAAAGGGGAAAACTCTTCACCAAATTAATCAAGGAGATTACGGTAGCTGCCAGTGTGGGTGGCATGGATGTGGATTCCAATCCCCGACTTCGGTCGGCCGTTCAGAATGCCCGGGGCATGAACATGCCCAAAGACACCATCCAACGGGCCATCAATAAAGCAGACAAGGATAGTTCAGCCTTCATGGAACTCACCTTTGAAGGCATGTTGCCCCACGGGATTGGAGTATTTGTGGATTGTCTTACCGACAACCGCAACCGGACCGTAAGCAACGTACGGGCCATATTTACCAAGCGTGGAGGGAATCTGGGGACCAACGGCTCGCTCAGTTTTATGTTCGAACGAAAGGGCATTATCAGTCTGGCCGAAGGAGAACTCGATCCGGAAGAGTTTGAGCTGGAACTGATCGATGCAGGTATTGAGGACATTGAGCTGGAGGAGGGTATGTTTATGATCACTACCCCCATGGAGGAATTTCACAATGTTCAGGTCAAGCTCCAGGAAATGGGCCTCGAGCCCGAGAGTGCCGAATTGCAGAGAATACCTAATGAAGCCATGGATCTTTCCCAGGAACAGGCCGTCCAGATTATGAAAATCGTGGAAGAATTTGAGGATGATGACGATGTTCAGGCCGTTTCACACAACCTGAATGTCACCGATGAGGTGGCCGCCGCTCTGGGTTAAGCCACCCCTTTATTCATAGCCAGGCGGGCTTGGCTATTCCAGTCCCTTGTTGATTAGTCTGACCGAGAAAATGGTCATCCCGATCACGATTCCCGTCATAGCAATGGTTCTGATGAGGTGATCCGGTTCGGTCCAGTTGAAATAAATCATGGTGGGTCCCGACAGCAGGAGAAGGATGGAGGAAATCAGTGGATATCGTGAGATCCAGAATTTTGAAAGTCCCAATACAAAAACAAATACCCCCAGAAAACTGCTTCCCACGCGCCTGTAAAATTGTTCGTCATGGAACCTGGTAAGCAAATCCAGACGGGTTTGCTCATCCGCCAGTTCAATCCCCTTTGCCACAATTTCGGTAAGCTCATTGTATAAGCCAATGCCGGTAATGCCCATCATCAGGAAACCGCCAAAGGCCCCCAGTAATATTAAGGCATTAAAATAAGGCAGGACCTTAATCCGTTGATGGAATAGAAGCAGGTAGAAGGGCACTGCCGCCAGGGTCATTAAAGAGGTTAGAAGCCAGGACCAGACACTAATCTGCAGGTTTCGAAGGTGATTGGAAAGGTAGGCCAGGTCTTCCTGGATGGTAGCGTAGGGACTTACAAAATTGAAATCCAAAAGAAGGGATGCCACATAAGAGAATGCAGCCAGCAGGGTAACGAGTCCCATCCAAAGCTCTCTTCTGCGCTGTTTCTTATGCGATTGCGGCTGCATCAGTTCAATGTAAGCAAATTATTAATTGTATGACAAACAGAAAACAAATTTGATTAATTTTGTCCTTCAAATAATGCAGATGACACGTTTCATAACATTAGTTCTTGTCGGTCTTTCTTCATTGAGCATGCTAAGCGCGCAAACAAATCAAGCCGGATCAGGAGGTGATTTGCTTGCCGGCCTGCTGGTATCGGGAAGCCAGGATGAGCTGAGCCTTGAGTTGGATACCATGCTGGAATCCAATTATTACAAACTGCTGACCAGCAATAAAAAGAATTCCGGAGTACCGGGTTTCAGGATCAGGATATTTTCCAAAAGCGGAGTGGGTGCGAAAGAGGAACAGCAACGCATAAGGGCCAGGTTCCTGACGCTGTATCCAGACGTCGATGCCTATTACCGGTACGACGAACCCTATTTTAAAGTATATGTGGGTGACTGCCGCACCAAGAGTGAGGCCTTGCTTTTGTATGATAGGATAATGAGAAATTTCCCCAGCCCGATCGTGGTAGACGATTATATAAATCTAAAGGACGATGATTAGCAGGAAGGAAGTATGATTGACGAAGTGAAACACAAGTGCGGTATTGCCTTAATCCGCTTACTTAAGCCATTGGAATACTATCAATTGACCTATGGATCGTGGAGATACGGTCTGGATAAGTTGTACCTTCTGATGGAGAAGCAGCGAAACCGGGGACAGGATGGGGCTGGCCTGGTAAGTCTGAAATTTGACACACCACCGGGTGAAAAATATTTTCACCGTGAAAGAGAAACGGGCTCATCGGCAGTGAACTCCATATTCAGGGCTATTTACACCCGCTGGGAAGAGGCAGAGAAGAAAAGTCCGGATATTCTGAACGATCCGCACTGGGCCAAATCAAACCTCCCCTTTGCCGCGGAAACCTACCTGGGGCATCTGCGTTACGGAACCTTCGGAAGCAACAGTACAGCCAACCTTCATCCCGTGATGCGCCAGAATAACTGGCGAACCCGGAACCTGGTGATGGCGGGTAATTTTAACCTGACCAACGTGGACGAGCTGTTTAACATCCTGGTGGGATTAGGTCAGTATCCCAAGGAATATTCCGATACCGTCACCATGCTGGAGAAAGTGGGCCATTTTCTCGATAACGAGAATCAAACTCTGTTCGACCAGTTTAAGAAGGAGGGCTTAGGCAATCAGGAAATCACGCAAAAGATAGAGGAGAACCTTGATGTGGCTGGCATTCTTGAAGGTGCCAGCAAGCGTTGGGACGGAGGATATACCGTAGCCGGAATGATGGGTCATGGAGATGTTTTTGCCCTTCGCGATCCCTGGGGAATCAGGCCTGCCTTTTATTATCACGACGATGAAGTAGTGATTGTTACTTCCGAACGGCCAGCGATCCAGACGGCCATGAATGTGGATTTCGAAAGTGTAAAGGAATTACCCCCTGGTCATGCACTGGTGGTAAAGAAAAACGGAGAACTGAATATCAGCCGGGTCAGGCCGGAAACAGAAAAAAAGTCCTGTTCCTTTGAGCGGATCTACTTTTCCAGGGGAAGCGACAGGGAGATCTACAAAGAACGAAAGAAGCTGGGCGAGCTCCTGGTCCCCACTATCCTGGAAGCCATTGATCACGAGGTGGAGGATACCGTATTTTCCTTCATTCCGAATACGGCTGAATCTGCCTTCTATGGCATGGTCAAAGGGGTTGAGGATCATATGATTGAGCGTAAATGGAAGAAGCTCAAAAAGCTGAAAGGGAATTGCAGCCAGGAAGAGGTGCTGGAGATCATGACCGAGCGTGCCCGCATTGAAAAAGTGGCCATCAAGGACCTGAAATTGCGCACCTTTATCTCACAGGACAAGGGCCGTAAGGACATGGTTAGTCACGTATATGACATTACCTACGGGACCATCAGACCCGGAGTGGATAACCTGGTGATCATAGACGACAGCATAGTCAGGGGAACCACACTCAAGCAGAGCATCATCAAGATCCTTGACCGTCTGGGACCCAAAAGGATTGTGGTAGTAAGCTCTTCTCCCCAGATCAGATATCCCGATTGTTACGGCATTGACATGGCCAAACTGGGCGATTTCACTGCCTTTCAGGCGGCCATTGAGTTGCTCAAAGAGAATGACATGGAGCACGTGATCAATGAGGTATATCAGAGATGCTCGGAACAGAAGGACTTGCCAAAAGAACAATTTGTGAACCATGTGAAGGATATCTATAAGCCCTTCACAGCGACCCAGGTCAGTGATAAGATTTCAGAGATGCTCACCGATTCGGATGTGAATGCCGAGGTGAAAATTGTCTATCAGAGCATAGAGAACCTGCACAAAGCTGTACCTGATGACCTGGGCGACTGGTATTTTACCGGCAACTATCCCACACCCGGAGGCAATAAGGTTGTTAGTACCTC
>Ga0180435_10000880_pt1 | contig 31616 bp, 26 predicted proteins | sample SS_ome_3_FD_132467 | JGI IMG/M metagenome (GOLD analysis project Ga0180435, IMG submission 132467) | Hypersaline lake sediment archaeal communities from the Salton Sea, California, USA - SS_3_S_1 metaG | ecosystem: Environmental > Aquatic > Non-marine Saline and Alkaline > Hypersaline >... | reverse complement strand
GCCCCGCCCGGCACCTCCTGCCCCGTCATTGCCGCGCTCAGGGGCTCGGATTTCGTTGTTCTGGTCACTGAACCCACGCCGTTCGGGTTGAACGACCTTAAGCTGACGGTGGAGGCGGTAAGGCTGCTGAATCTTCCCTTTGGAATTATCATCAACCGCTGTGATGCAGGAAACCAGGAAACAGACGCATACGCGAAACAGGAGCACATTCCCGTATTAATGAAAATTCCGGACAAACGCGAAATAGCGGTAAACTACTCAAAAGGAGAGTTGATGGTTCATGCCTTCCCGGAAATGAAAAAAGAGTTCAAGGCTCTCTATTCGGATATAAACAAAAGAATTCATTGAAGACGTATACTATGAAAGAGCTAACCATAATAAGCGGTAAAGGCGGAACCGGAAAAACAAGCATTATCGCATCCCTCGCATCGCTTGCCGGAAACAAGGTGATTGTGGATGCGGATGTCGATGCCGCGGATCTTCACCTGGTTATACCCCCGAGAATAAGACACCGGGCAGACTTCGAGGGGGGAAGCATTGCCGCCATCGATAACGGACTGTGCACCGAATGCGGGGAATGCCGGGAGCGGTGCAGGTACGGCGCTGTAAGCGAGGATTATAGTATCGACCCTATCGCGTGTGAAGGATGCGGCGTATGCGTGCATTTCTGTCCGGCCGACGCCATCGCATTTAACCGGCGTACCTGCGGCGAGTGGTATATCTCGGATACCGATCACGGTCCTATGGTTCATGCCAAGCTGGGCATAGCGGAAGAAAACTCAGGCCTTCTCGTAAGCCTCCTTAGAAAAGAGGCCAAAGAACTGGCGGAAAAGGAGAGTCTGGGAACCATCCTCCTCGATGGTCCCCCCGGAATCGGCTGCCCGGTTATTGCTTCCGTCACAGGCGCAACAGCCGTCCTTGTGATATCCGAGCCCACCATGTCAGGACTGCATGATCTTAAGCGCGTCAACGAACTGGCTTCTTTTCTGAATGTGCCTGCCATGGCGTGTGTCAACAAATTCGATATCAACCCCGAATTGTCCGAGGAAATAAAATCGTATGCAAAGGAAAGCCATATGACATATGTCGGCTCGGTTCCCTATGACACGGATGTCACGGCTGCCATGGTGGCACAAAAAAGCCTGGTTGATTTTTCAAACGGCAAAGGTGCCGCCGCAGTAAAAAAAGTATGGGAAAACGTCCAACAATTTATGGATTAACATATAGCGCCGGATGCCTTTAGGACCCGGCAAATATCTTTTATCAAGGAGGAGGAATAATAAAATGAAATTCGCGATACCAATGGCGGAAGGAAAGCTCACGGCACATTTCGGTCACTGCAAAGAATTTGCAATCATTGACGTGGAACATGGCGAGATTAAAGAAAAGTCGGTTCTGGTGCCTCCGCCCCACGAGCCCGGAGTTCTCCCAAAGTGGCTACATGACTTGGGTGCCAATGTGATCATTGCCGGCGGCATGGGACAGCGCGCCATTCAGCTCTTTGATCAAGCCGGGATAAAAGTGATCGTCGGTGCACCGGTTGAAGCGCCGGAAGTTCTGGTCAACAATTACCTGTCCGACACGCTGGCCACCGGTGGCAACGTTTGCGGCGAAGGCCATGGCGATCACCAGTGTGGAGGACACTAGGAAAGGAGATTTGATTGAATGGAAAAAGTATTAATTGTGGGATGTAAACGAGCCATGGATGATGTCTGCATCGGGTGCTCCCGGTGCATGGTGGGGTTTAACAGGAGAGAGGGCGACTTTTCACGGTACGCGGATCAAGAAGCCGAACTGGTCGGGCTCCTGAACTGCGGCGACTGCCCCGGAGCCACCATTGTCACCCGCCTTGCCCAGGTAAATCTCTGGAATAAGCCCATGGATGAAAAAGTAACCAAGGTCCACATCGGGCCCTGCATTATCGACCACTGCCCCCATAAAGAGACCCTTGTTAACAAGATAAAGGCAAAGGCGGGAGTGGAGGTCATCGAAGGAACACATCCGTATAAGCCGGATAATATTTTTGCATAAGTCAATTTGCATGGAGGGGCATTTAATCCATGGCTGAACACGGCCGGCAGGGATACGAATGCCCCTTTTAATTTCCGCGAGCCACGGGGCTTGAGCTTACTCCTTCTTCAACCGGCTTTTAAATTCTTCGGTCATTCTTCTGATTTCGGGAAACAATACGTTCATTCGTTTTTGCGATATCTGCATGGCCTTATTCATAATTAACGGCTGTTTTTCAATCACACGCCGGCCCACCGGGGATTCATAGAAGGATATCATGCCGTTAAGTTCCTCAACCGTATAGACGTCGGTAAAGAGCCCGACAATTTCATGATGCATGTTGTCGAAACTCATGATCTCAAATGTTTTTTCAGTCAGCTTTTTCTGAAACGCCATCGCTTCATCTTTCTTCTCCTCCGGGATGTCAAACTGCTCCATGATCTGTGTCTGCATCTGAAGGACCTGCTGTTTTGACTGCTCCAGCATCTTGTCCATATGTGTCAAGGCAATCACCTTTTCAGCAAGATCGGACTTTGTACCAGCCATGGCGTAAAATGGACTTGACACTAAGAAAAGCAATATTCCGGCAACCAGTTGTTTGTTCATTCCCCATTCCTTTCTTTATATGAAAAGCGGATTAATAGTGATAAATAGCATAGGATTTGCAAAAATGAAAAAGAATTCTGCACTGAGAATACTCTGGTTGTTTATTGTCTTGACTGTGACAACCCGTCGGCATAAATAAAAGCACAGGACCGTTCCCATCGAAAACCGTTGACCCTGCATGCCGACAAGAAGGAGTATGAACCATGCTCGAAAAATCCACTTCATTAATAAAAACAGATTCCGATTTCATCAGCCGGGGAGAGCGCTGTTCCGGATGGCTGTTTCTTCCCGAAGGCACCGAAAACCCGCCCATCGTCATTATGGGACATGGATTTGCCGCTGAAAAGACATTCCGTCTTCCGGCCTTCGCCCAGCGTTTTGTGGAAAACGGGATGGCCGTCTTCATGTTTGACTACCGGACCTTCGGCCCAAGCGGAGGAGAACCGAGAAACTATGTGAACCCGTTTCATCACGGACAGGACTGGGATGCCGCCATCAGCCATGTCAGGCAACTGGATGGAATCGACACCACCCGCATTGCACTGTGGGGGTCCTCATTTGCCGGAGGTCATGTCATTTATGCCGCGGCACGGCACAACGATATCACGGCCATTGTTTCCCAGGTTCCTTTCGTCGACGGCATCGCCTCCATGATCATGGCCAAGCCCCTGGACCTGTTGAAAGCGACGTTGGCAGGGATCTGGGACATTGTAAAAACCACGGTTTTTAAATCACCCCACTATGTAAAGGCTGTGGGAAAACCCGGTGAGTTTGCCGTCATGAATACCGAGGAGTCATGGAAAGGATACACCGGCCTCATCCCCGAAGATTCAACGTGGGAAAATAAAGTATGCGCAAAAGTATTGCTGATGGTCCCCTTATACAGCCCTTTACTCAAGGCAACCAAGGTCCGGTGCCCCGCACTGGTTGTTGCTGCGGAAAAAGACTCGTTGATTCCCGTTAAAGCCGTCAGGTGGACAGCCGGACGATTAAAAAAAGGAGAGCTTCTTGTACTGCAGTGCAATCACTTTGAACCTTATTACGGCGAGTGGTTTGAAAAAATTGTGGCGGCAGAAACAGCATTTCTCTTAAAATGTTTCAAGCTTTAGTCATGACACATGGGACGTGAAGCGCTTATATGCGTGGAAACCTGATGATAAATAACGCGCCGTTTTTTCGCCCCTTTGTGACGGTGATGGTGCCGCCGTAATCTTTCACAATTCCATAGCCGATTGACAGGCCCAGCCCCGTCCCCTTGCCGGCTTCCTTGGTGGTAAAAAACGGATCAAATATCTTGTCGGCAATGGCCGTGGGAATTCCGGTGCCCGTATCTTCAATTTCAACAACCACCCATTTACCCGAAATTCTTGTCCGTAAAAATATCTGCTTGGGTGAATGATGTTTTTCCCGGCGCTGATCAAGCCGATCCTCAATGGCATCCCTGGCGTTGATCAGGAGATTGATAAACACTTGTTCCAGGCGGTTCTCATCCGCCAGGATCAATGGGAGGTTTTCATCCAAATCCTGGACCACCTCGATCTGCCGAAGTTTGAGCTGCTCCCTGAAGATGTCAAACGCCTTGACGAGGGCCCGGTTCACCTGAGCCTTCTCTTTTGTTGCATCGGATTTTCGGCCGAATTCGCGCATATGGTTGATGATCTTGGATGCCCTGTTCACCTGGCCGTCAATTTCCTCGGTCATGTCGATCATGATATCATTCGGTATGCTTTCCTTATCCTTTGTCTTTCTCAAGATATAATTGCCGGCACTTTTAATCACGGACAGGGGCTGGTTCAGCTCATGGGCTATGCCGGTGGCCATCTCACCCAGGGTGGCCATTTTGCTGGCTTGAATTAACTGCTGCTCTGCGATGAGTTTTTCCGTGATATCCGTGGCGTTTACCAGGAACACCGTATCATCCAGATACTCCGACACGGCCACATGGATATCCACGAAAATGATTTTTTTGTTGTTGCCTGTCTGGCGAACCTTTGAAATGGGTTGGCACCGCTTTATTTTTTCAATGTGCATGTCCTTGTAATCCGGATCAAAGAACGCTTCAAACGGTTGGTTTACCATTTCGCCGCGTGTATACCCGTAAATGAACTCCGCACTGGAATTGCAGTCGATAATCATCAGGTCATCTTTTTCAAGGACGAACAATGGGTTGGGTATATGGTTGAAAATCGCGCGGTATTTTTCCTCGGATTTTCGAACCTCCTTTTCCAGAGACCGAATCCGTGTAATATCCACGGATATTTCCATAACCGCCCTTACCTGTCCATCGCGGTCGGTAATCGGAGCGGTCCTCAATGTCCAATACGATGCTTCCCCGGTTTTTGTCATACCGCTTTGCTCACTGTGATGGGGCTTCCCGTCTTTGAAGGTCTCCATGACCGGGCAGGCGTCGCAGGGCTCGGATCGGTTTTTATAGACATGATAGCACAGATCCCCTTTTTCGGGATGGAACCGCTCCTCAAACTCTCTGTTATACTGCAGCAGTTCGAACTCCTTATTCTGGACCGTAATCAGGCAGGGTACCGCCTCAAACAACCGCTGGTATTCCCTGCGCTGGTCGTTCAGCACCCGCTGCTTGATCTCGATTTGTTCCGCCATCTGGTTAATCGCCTTGGATAACTGCCCCATTTCTCCGTCGACGACCCCTTCAATCCTGCCGTAGGTTCCGTTGCTGATCAGCCGGGTTCCATCGATCACCTTCTTTATGGGTTGATTGACGAAGCGCAATACGAAAATCACGATAATGGACGAACAGATAAGGAATATGCAAAGGGCAAAAACAATAAGGCCCTTTTCATAAAACGCAATCTGATGGTCGGTCTTTTTTAAAGACACCACCACGTCCAGCGCACCCAGCACTTTCTTGTCCGCAGGGTGAAAATGGCAGGTCCGGGAGCACCCCGGCTCGTTGTAAATCGGGCTGATGATCCCCATCAGCCGGTATCCCTGTTCGGAGTGTATAATCCGTTTTCTCTGGTTCAGGGCAAGATGTTCCAGCGGCGGATCAACTTTATGGCAAACGAAACAGGCTTCATCTTTTATCTTCGTGACGACACCCACCTCTTGCGTGACATTTGAAAAACGTATTTCCCCGGCTTTATTGAAAATGCGTATATTTTCGATGTCTTCCTGCTTGGCGATGTTTTTCGTAATATGATTGATGTCATCCCTTGAATTGAGCATCATGGCATAGTGGGTTCCCAAAAGGATGGTGTTGCTCAACCGGTTGGCTTCGTCGGAAATATCGTCCATGGCTTTTTTCTTTTCATACTTGATGATGAAGTAAGCAAAGAGCAGCACGGTTATTAAAATGGTCAGGCCCACGGCAAGTATCAATCGATACGCCAGGCTCTTTTGAAATCGTTTAAACCAGTTCATGTCTTGACCTTTAAAAAACGGTTCTAATTGTCAGCAAGCTTCTTGAACTGAAGGACAAAATGAGTCCCGCCGGCCGACGTCTCCTGAACCCGAACCGATCCACCGTGACTTTCCATGATTCCGTATACGGTTGACAGTCCCAATCCCACCCCGTACCCTTCGTCTTTCGTGGTGAAAAACGGTTCGAAAATATTCGGCAGATCGTCTTTTAAAATTCCCTTGCCGTTATCTTTGACGTGGATTTCCACCTGTTTTTCTTTGGGGTCGAATGAAGCCGAAAGCCACACATCACCGTCACTGCTGATTGCATCCGAGGCGTTGAATATCAGATTGATCACGCATTGCTGAATCTGATTGGCATCGGCGATGATGGCCGGAATATCCGGATCAGCACCCACATGAAGCTTGATGTTCTGAAGTTCAAGTTTATGTTCGCTTAACCGTGCACATCGTTCAACCACGCCTTTTACTTCTATGGCTTCATAGGAAATGTCGGACTTTCTGGAAAAGGCCAGCAGGTTGGATACAATCTCCGAACACCGGCTTATTTCGCCGATGGAGACATCCAGGTAGTTTGAAAATTTATCCGCTTTTTCTTCAGATAAGCCTTTTTCGACCATCCTTGCCATCAACCTTAAATAATTTAAAATTCCCGACAAGGGATTGTTGATTTCGTGAACTACGCTGGCGGCCAGTTTTCCCAAAGACATCATTTTGTCCTGGTGGAGCGTCTTTTCCTGGTCCGCCATGTCACGCTCTATCCGCCGTATCTCCCTCAAGTCCCTGATGCAGAACAGAACCCCGTTTCTATCCCCGGCATCCGACAACACACTGGCGGATACCTGGACCGGAATTTCCACCGCACTGCTGGACAGCATCACGACTTCCATCAGGCTGATCCGGTTCTTCCCGCCGTACTGATCACCTTCAAGGGCGCTGAAAATGCGGTCGCCTTCGCCGGGCGGCAGCAGGTCTTTCCATCTTTTCTTTTCCACCACCTGGTCTTTATTATAACCGAGCATCTTCTGTGCGCTGGGATTGAAAATCCTGATGGTTTCATCAATGCCGGCGGCGATGATGCCGTTTATGGAACTGTTAATAATCTGTTCCTGAAAATTATAATTTTTTAAAAGCGTTTTCGTAGCGCCGGACCAGCCGGTTTCAAGCAATTTCGTATACTCCCTGACCTGTTTTCTTGATGTATAACGGCTTTTCGCCCGGTCAAGGGCAAGGAGCAGGGCTTCATCGTTCACGGGTTTCGTGACAAAATCCGATGCATCCAGCTGCATGGCCCGGATCGCGGTATCAATATCGCCAAACGCGGTCATCACGATCACTTCCATATCCGGATACTCTTTTTTAATGGTCTCGAGAACGTGCAGGCCATCCATTCCCGGCATTTTTATGTCGGTGATAACAATATGGGGCAGAAATGAATTGCAAATACGTATACCGGCCGGTCCGTTTTCGGCAGTGTCCACCAGGTACCCCCAGTCTCTCAGGGCAATACCTGTAACCTTTCGGATGCCCGGCTCATCATCAATGAGCACCACTTTCCATTCGATCTCCCGTTCCATTCACACCTGCCTTATGCTGTGCACCTGGGAATAAAGTCGCGGTTGATGCTTAAAACCGGACAGGCTGCGCCTCCGGCAACCTTGATGACCGTTGATCCGAGAACCGCCTTTTCCGGGTCCTTTTCCTTTGAATGATGGGCCATAATAATAAGATCCGCCCGTCTGAATCGTGCAAATTTTAATATTTCCACATGGGGTGTCCCTTCCCAGGATTCCATTGAATAATCCACCACATCGTTAAGCTCTCTCCCAAAGCGGCTCTTCATTCGATCAATCGCTTCTTGGATATTCGTTTCGACGATCATGGGCGACGGGTAGACATCATTTTCCAGTAACGGCAGCGCATGGAATATGTGAAGTGTTGCATCATAAAACTGGGCGATATCATGCGCAAAATTAAACGCGCAAAACGAGGGCTCCGAAAAGTCCATGGCCAGAACAATGTTTGAGAATGCCATTTTCAACCTGCCGCGGGTCACCTCGTAGTCCTGGTGGATTTTGGATACGGTGGGAATCATCTGATCCGGGTCAAAAGGTTTGACAAGATAATCCAGCGCACCGATTTTCATGGCGCTCAAGGCAGTGTCAATCGTGGCATAAGCGGTCATCATGACGACTTCCAATTCCGGGTATTGTTGTTTGGCATGTCTGAGAAGGGTCACTCCGTCCATCTCCGGCATTTTTATATCCGTCAGCATGAGATGGTAGTCTTTTTTTTCAAGCATTTCCAACGCCTCCCGGCCGGATTCGGCCATATCCGCGGAAAACCCTTCCTCGTTAAGCCACTCAGTAAGCGAGTCCCTTAATGACAATTCATCATCGACGATCAGTATGGAAAAGCCTTTTCGATCATCCTTTGATAACTCCACATCATCAGCCGGGAAAATTCTCGGCATATCCGACGGTACAATCATTACCGGGCATCTGGCCTTTAAACTGACCTTCTGCAGGGTACTGCCGGTTAGTCCCCATATCCTGGGCTGGCTGTCCTCAAGCCTGTGGGGTCCCATGACAATCAGGTCTATATTCTTCTTCCTTGCAAATCTCAAAATTTCATCATGGGGGATTCCCGGAACAACGTGGACTTCATAGTTTTCGATCCTTGACAATTGCGGATTAAAATGAGCTTCAAGCTCTTTTCTCACCTCTTCGACCTTTCCACTGGGCAATAGATACCGTATCGCGCCCCAACCTTCTTCCGGCAGACCGTAAGCATGGAAAATAAACAGTTTGGACCTGGTTGGCCGCGCCAAAGCAAAGGATAAGTCGGATGCCCCTTTACTTTCATCAACCGGGGTGGTTGCCAATAAAATTTTTCTAAACATAACCATTCTCCTTTTGCAAAGATCCTCCCGATTCCGGCATCAGGATTCCAGGAGCATCAATTAACCGGCGATATTTGTCTTTGAATTCACTGGTAATACTAAGATTCAACGATAGCCGCGTTTTTGTTTCGGGCACCCCCATGGCCATACCCAAAAACTGGGGGAGGTACACTACGCTGATGTTAAAATTCTCGTCACAGGCCCGGCCGACTTTTTTCTGATATGCCTCTAAATTCATCTGGCACATGGGGCATACGGTCAGTATTACGTCGGCATCTTTGGCCTGCCTCAGGATGTTTCCGACAAGATGCATCCCGACCTCGGGCTTGGTACTCATATGGGATGCCCCGCAGCAGGCGGGACCCATGTTCCATTCAAACACCGTTGCACCGGTTGCCCGGATAAGCCCCTCCATGGAACGGGGTTTTTCCGGATCATCAAACTCAATAAAAGGACGAAGGCACTGGCAGCCGTAATACGGGGCGGCCAGTACACCCGTCAGCGGGTGTCCCACCTTGTCTGAAATTATGTCGGCGGTAAAATCCCTGACCAGGACATCCAGTTCATGCCGCACATTCAAGAAATTGTTGAATTCAAGGCCCTCTTCTTTTAAAACCGTGTTGATTTTTTCCCTGAGGCCGATATCGGTTTTGACTTTTTCCCCCACGGTTTTCAAGTTTAAGTAGCAGGCGGAGCACGGCACCAGAATATCCGGCCCGCCGTCTCCCCCCTCCCTGCTCATCTGTTCGGCCAGGGCTAGATTTCTGGCCGCCAGCACATGGGACAGTAATTCGGAAACCGCGGGAGCGGCGCTTGCACCGCAGCATGTCCAGTCCCTTATTTCTAATAGTTCCGCGTCCAGTGCCGTCATGAGCGCAACAGAGGATGCATGATACTCCTTTGCCGTTCCTTCCAGCGAGCATCCCGGATAGTACAAATACTTCATGGTCGAGTTTCCATTTCCCTTGTAGTATCAAATAGTTTTTTCAGTTTTTTCGACCTTTTTTTCAAGGATAAAAAGGGCCTTGTGATTCTGCCCTTTGACACCAGTTTCATCCCCAGTGCCGCGTACTTAAGCGGCAGAACCGGGCTTTTCATTTCCCAGAAATACAGCGCCATGAATTGTGTTTCATTGACCCGCCCATGGGTTTCAACCGAGCTTAAAAATGCGTCGTAAAACGCGTGGCTTTCTTTAAACAAGCCCGGGTTTTCCTTTCCGGCAATCTGCGTCAAATGAGACATGGCCGTTGTAAGCGGAAGACCCCTCGGACACCTCAAGGTGCAATAATAGCAGGATGAACACAGAATATAGGTTTTGGAATTGAGCACCGCTGTTTTCCGGCCGTCCAGCAAGAGCCGCCACAGCTTGCGGGGCACATGCTCCATGGCAAAGACATTGGGGCAGGATGAACTGCAGGTTCCGCATTGGATGCAGGCGCTCATCATTTCCCTTACCCTGTTCAGGGCATCCTCACAGCCGGGTTGGTTTGTCTTTAATCTGTTCTCAGACATCATCAGTTGCCCATCCTGCTCATGGCGGCATCAATCCGGCCCATCATGTGCCGGCTGGAATATCCATCCATCACGGCTGCACCATTGGGGCAGGCGGCGGCACAGGCGCCGCACCCCTGGCACATGAGCGGATTAACCTGCAGTTGCTCGGTGTCCATGTCCAGATGCCTTGCTCCATAGGGGCAGACAGGAATGCACCGCCGGCAGCGGCTGCATAAACTTTGGCGTATGGCGGCGGTGAGATGCGCCGGGTCGTGCATCGGTCTGGATATCAGGCTCAAGGCCCTTGAAGCAGCGGCCTCCGCCGTGGCAATGGTTTCATCCACAAACCGCGGCGACAGCACCAACCCACAGGCATACACACCCTCCTTAAGTGAATCCAGGGGTCGCCACTTGCTGTCCGCTTCCATAAAAAAACCGTTGCCGTCCGGTTGAATATTCAGGCCTGCGGCAAGTTCATCCGGCCATTGAGGCCGTATCCCCGTGGCCAATACCACCAGGTCCGCCTCAATCTCAATGGGCAGATCCAATACCGGCTCCCTTGTTTTAACCACCACCATCCCCGACCCTTCTCCGTCATGACGGGGGTTCACCTCGGGCAACGCGTCCTGCTCATATGAGATAAAAAGGATCCCGTCCTGTCTCGCCTGTGTGAAATATGTCTCTGAAAACCCGCAGGTCATCATATCTCTGTAAAGGATATAAATGTTCATACCGGGATTTTTATCCTTCAAGGTCTGAGCCTGTCTAAGCGCCGTGGGGCAGCAGATCCTGGAACAGTAGTTTTTGGTCCCATCCCTGGAATCCACGCAGAGAATGACAACCGCCGTATTCAGGGACGCGGCCTCAAATGATTCGTCCCTAAATTTCAATTCCAATTCTTTTTGAGTGACAACATTGATATGGTTGACCGATGCATAGGAATGAACCGGGGCTTCAATCCCCCCGGTAGCCAATATCACCGCTCCGTGCTCGCGGGAGTGCGCTTTATTTTCACCGTCTTCAATTATGGTCGTGAAGCACCCTGCCCTTCCGGTCACGTTCAGCACATTGCTTTGAGTAAAGACATTCACATTGGGATGCGTTGACAACCGGGTGCGGATGTCATTCATTAAGGGGTCAAACGGCGTTTTTTCCAAGTTGTGTGCAAGCCAGGTCAGGTTGCCCCCGAGCTGGTCCTGTTTTTCAACAAGGTCCGCTTCAAATCCATGGTCGGCAATGGCCAGGGCCGCCGTCATACCGGCAATGCCGCCACCGATAATCAGCGCCCGCTGAGTCACGGGCGTTTGAGAAGGGCGGATGGGTTGCACATGCTTCAAAACAGAGCCGCCCTGCTGCAGTTCCGACAGAATGGCGTCCCTGCCCGTTCCTTCCCCATGGTGACCCGCATCCCAAAAGATGGCCGCAATGTCGACCCCATGGAATAAAAATGAAGGCAGTTTCATTTCGCGGGAAAGGCATCGAATTTTTTTGAGAAACACATACGGGTGGCAGGCTCCAATCAACACCCGGTTGGCATCTTTGGTTTTCAGAATCTCCGCCGTCTTTTCAAACCCCTGGGCCGAACACAGTCCGTCCGTCATGATCACGTCTCCGATTAGGGGGTCGTCAAGAATGTCCTTTTTCAACGCCTCTATATCCGCCATCTGATTTAGGCGATGTCCGCATGAACACACCACGGTACAGATACGAACAGGATCACGGGATACATCCTCCCATTCACGGGCGTCATCGTCGCCGGCCAAAGATGATCCGGACGCAATAGCGGTTTTGGATGCATTCAGGCCGGCGCTGGACGCATGGATGATGGATTCCGATATATCCTTCAGACCGGCAGCCGACCCTCCGGCAAAGATGCCCGGTTTCGTGGTCAGTGAAGGGAAAAAGGGGTGGGTTTGAATAAATCCCCATTGATTCAAATCAATGCCGCTCAGTTCGGCCAGTTTGGCCGCACGGTGCCCGGGGCGTTGACCGGTGGACAGCACGACCATGTCAACGTATTCCCGGCGGATCTCCCCATCCGTTCCCAGGTATGTCAGCTCAAGATTATTTGAGTCGTTATCCATGCCCAGCGAATGGATTTTACAGCGGATAAAACGGACGTTGTTGTCATTTTTCGCCGTATTGTAATAGTGGTGAAATGATTTTCCGAAGGCCCGCATATCCATGTAAAATACGGTTGAATCAACTCCCCGATCAGACGCCAGCATGGCCTCCTTGACCGCGATCATACAGCAGACGGTTGAACAGTAATTTGCCTGCGCCCGGACATCCCTTGAGCCGACACATTGAAGCCATGCAATTGTCTTGACGGGCCGGCCGTTGTCCAGGCGCAACAGCGTTCCCCCCGACGGCCCGCTGCCGCTGATGAGGCGCTCAAATTCGATATGGGTCACGACATTGGGATACGTTCCGTAGCCGAATAAATCGCGTTCATCCGCCGGGTGATAAAACGACGTGCCGCAACTGAGCACCAGGCTGTCCATTTTCAGTTCCATGTCTTTTGACGCTTCAATCTCCTGAAAAATCCTTACCACCGTTGGAATCAGCGATTCCGGGTCAAACGGTTTGACAAGGTAGTCCAGGGCGCCGATTTTCATGGCTTTTACCGCGGTTTCCACTGTGGCATATGCCGTCATCATGACCACGGTAAGGTCCGGATACCCGGCTTTGGCCCGTTCCAGAAGCTCGGTGCCGTCCATCTCGGGCATCTTTATGTCCGCCAGCATGAGGGCATATGTTTTATCTTTCAGTATGTCCAGTGCCTCTTTACCCGACGCCGCCATGTCCACCGAAAAGTCTTCTTCCTCCAGCCATTCTTTTAACGAGTCACGGATACTGAGCTCATCATCCACCACCAGAATGTGAAAATCCTTCCGGCTTGACCGCGACAGTTGAATGGCGTCGGCAGGACAGACGGCTTCACATTCGCCGCAGCGGCTGCAGGCAGCGGCATCAATCACATAGGCATTGGGGACGGCATGGGGAACGGGCAGAAAGATGGCCTTTCTATTGGACAGCCCCTGGTTAAAACAGTCCGGAATTTCAACGGGACAGACCGGTTCGCAAAGTCCGCACCCTACGCAGCGGTTCGGATCCACCCATGTGGGCTTTTGTCTCAGGCGGGCAATAAAGTTACCGGCCTCCCCGGAAAGACCGGTCAGTTCGCAGGAGAGTTTCAGCACGATATTTTCGTGAAACACGCCTTTTCTGAGGCAATACTGGGATCCCTTATCCCTGTCGACCAGGGGCAACAATTTACACATTCCGCAATGGTTGGACGGAAACTGGACGTCAAGCTGTGAGAGAATTCCTCCAATGGCCGGCTGTCGGTCGATCAACGTGACTTTTTGCCCTTTCTGGGCAAGGTCCAAGGCGGTTCGTATCCCGCTGATCCCCGCGCCGACAACCAGGGTGTTCGTATGGTCCGCTTTATCCATCCGCACCTTTTTGATTAAACGCCCACCACATCGGGAAACTCCTTTTCCTTAAATTCGGACAGGGGCAGAGCCTGGCCCGGATCGTTTCCGGCACGGTAATCGAAGGCGGCCTGGACATCTCCGGCCACCAGGGAAAACAATTCCATGACGGGAATACCGCTGGGGCAGGCATTGGAGCATTGGCCGCATCCGACACAGGACACACTCATATGGGCCAGCCGTGTCAGATGGAAGAACAAGGTGTCAGCCGGAAGTTTTAGCGCCCCCTTTCTCCTGGCCCAGATCATATACTGGTAGGGGTCATGGTCAAATACATCCGTATTGAATACGCATTCCCTGCAATAGCAGACCGGGCACGCCACCCTGCAGTTATAACAGTTGACGCAATGCTCAAAATAGCGGTCCAGCTTTCCAAGACTGTCCGTTTTTTCAGACGTATTTTTAAACATCGCGTCTCTTTTTTCATTCCGCTTTGTGACAAAGTCACTTATCCTTTTTTTCCGGTCTTCCGGTTCGGTGCATGAGTCCAGGGACAGCAATTCCATAAGATCGGACCCTTTTTGCGTTGACGATTCGATCAAGAGTCGCCGACTGACATCCATTCCGAACAGGCCCAGCCGGATATCGGCATGATCGCTCACCGGGTTTACGCAAACCCTGCATGCCGGTGCGACGTCGGCATCCTGATGCGCCAGCTGCTGTTTAATGAAACGGGCGGGATCTCCATACGGCATATCTTTCCCGCCGGTTTCGCTTAATCCCATCCAATCCTTATTGGTATAGGCGCCGAGACAATCGACACTGATAATGAGCACCGGGTCCAGATCGGCCTGTTTCAGCTTGACCAGTTCGATCAGTGCCCGTATCTCACAGGGCCTCAGTACGGCCGCGATTTTCTTTCCGGAAGGACGATGGGTCAGCCTGGACACCTGTTTTGCCGAGCTCAGTGCAAATGCAGGGCTCAAAGGGTCCGCCGATTCAAGTTGACTGGGATCACTTACGAGAAACGGCATAATGGAACGCCCGTCATCCCGTCTTCCGGGGACCAGGACGGCGTCTATCTCGCCTGTTTTTAATGCGGCTGTTAAAAACCACCGGATGGATTGGAGGATGTCTTCATGGTTAATGTTCAGGTATGCCGTTCGTTTCATGACTCGTCTCCATGCTGCTTCCGGGTAGCCGAACCTGACGGGGAAGCCACCGGTCCCATGGCCTTAGCCTTTAGCACCAGTTCCTTCATGGTCCGGGCGAACTCCATCCCGTCACTGGCTCCGATCCAGGTCAGTTTTAACCGGTCTTTTTCAATACCTATGCGCGGTAAAATAGAATGCAGAAGCTTTATTCTGCGCCGGGCCTTGTAGTTCCCGTTTATGTAGTGGCAGTCGCCGGGATGACATCCGCTTACCAGCACCATATCCGCCCCTTCCAAAAATGCCTTGATCACATATTGAGGATCCACCATTCCCGTGCACATGACGCGGATCAATCGTATATTATCCGGATATCCCAGCCTGGAGGTGCCGGCCAGGTCGGCGGCGGTATACGTGCACCAATTGCAGACAAATGCAATAATGATCGGTTGATGGTCCTTCATAAGACGCCTCGCTTATCCATTTATATCCCTAAACGGTGAAGGCCCTCCATAATGCCGTTAAACTCAGCGAAAATCTGCTTTTTTTGAAAATGCCTGACCTGGGCCGCTCCGCTGGGACAGACACCCGAACAGCTGCCGCAGCCTTTGCAGACCGCTTCGTTTATGACGGACACCTGTCGTCTCTGGTCATACTCGATGGCGGAGTAAGGACACAGTCCCACGCAGGTCTGGCAGCCGGAACAAATATCCGGGTCAATCCATGAAATCGCGGAGGGTACCCGAACCCGACCGCCGGCCGCCAGGGATAGTGATTTAGCCGCCGCACCGGAAGCCTGGGCCACGGTGTCCGGTATATCCTTTGGCGACTGGCAGGCCCCTGCCACAAACACGCCGTCAGTGGCCGTATTCAGAGGACCGAGCTTCGGGTGTTCTTCCAGGAAAAAACCGTCGGCCCCCTGGTTGACACCAAAAATTCGGCCAACGTCTTTCGCGTCTTCTCTGGGTTCCATGGCCACGCACAGAACCACCATGTCCACCGGCACGCGCACAGGGGCGGCAAGCAGCGTGTCCTCTCCTATCACCATCAGTTTGTTCTCTTCTTCGGGTGATACGGGCACGTTGCTGACCTCGGATGCCTTACCCCGTATAAAATTTGTTCCCTCTTCCTGGCACCGGCGATAAAATTCTTCGTATCCCTTACCGAAACACCTCATATCAATGTAAAACTCATATACCTCGGTATCGTGCCCTGTTTTTTCCTTGATCAAGTGGGAATATTTTAACGCATACATGCAGCACACCCGCGAACAGTATTCATGGTAGTTTACATCCCGGGACCCGATGCAATGAAGCAGGGCCACGCTTTTTGGCGGATCGGTAAACTCGCGGGACTGATTTCTCATAAGGATGCGGCCTCCGGTGGGACCGGTGGCGTTGCTGATTCGTTCAAATTCAAGACTGGTATAGACATTAGGGTATACCCCGTACCCGAACCGGCCAATGGACGAGGGGTCCATGATATCATAACCCGTGGCAAGTATGATGCTGCCCACCTCTACTTCGTCGAATGTGGCTGTCATCGTGTGGTCAATGGCCTTGGCCTCGCATGCCCTCACACACTCCATGCATTCGCAGCATTCCTGGCAGTTCAGGCACCGCTGCGCCTCCTGTAATGCCTGTTCCGGATGAAACCCCAGGGTTTCTTCTTCAAAACCGGCTTTCCTTCTAGCCGCATCGATATGTGCCGGGGTCTGCCTTGGAAGGCGCAGACAGTCGTCGGGTATATCCTTATAGCTCGGCTCAGATAGGGAAGAGCCGTCTTGCCCACCGGTTTTTAAGTTGTCCGCGGTCATGCCGGACAGGTAGTGGTCAATGCCCCGGGCCGCTCTGTGGCCGCCGGCAATGGCGTCCACCACCGTAGCCGGACCCGTGGTCACATCCCCTGCTGAAAAAATCCAGTCATTGCCCGTCTGCATTGTGGTTCCGTCAATGACCGGATTAGACCGCGAAGAATATTCAACAGCGGCCTCGGTCAGACCGCGGGGAAGGTCAATCTGCTGCCCGATGGCTGTGATCACGCAGTCACAGGGCAGGATAAACTCCGAACCGTCAATCGGTACCGGCCGCATCCGGCCGCTGTCATCCGGCTTGCCCAGTTTATTTTCAAGGCATTTCACCCCCGCCACGCTGCCGTTGTCTTCAATGATCCCTACCGGGGAAACAAGGTGCCTGAAAATAATACCCTCGTCTTTGGCACCGTTAACTTCGTCGGGATAGGCCGGCATTTCCGCTTCCGTCCGCCGATAGGCCAGGGTCACGGTTTCCGCGCCCAGCCTCAGGGCCACCCGGGCCGCATCGACGGCCACATTACCCCCGCCAACCACAACCACCCCCCGTCCCGGACAATCACGGTCCCCGGCATTGACCCGGTTTAGAAAAGAAATGGCATCCATCACTCCATCCAGCGACTCTCCCGCTATTCCCAGATTAGCGGCTTTCTGGGCCCCAATACCCAAAAAAACGGCATCAAATCCCTCGTGTTTGAGGTCTTCCAGTGTGATATCTTCGCCCAGACGCATTCCGGTCAGGATATCGACCCCCAATCTTTGGATATAATTGATCTCGCCGTCCAGCACGTCCTGGGGAAGCCGATAGTCGGGAATCCCCGATCTCATCATGCCTCCCGTCCTGGAGGATGATTCGAAAACCCGGACCTGATATCCCTTGAGTCTCAAGTCATAGGCCACGGTTAAGCCGGCCGGACCCGATCCGATGACAGCCACCCTCTGCTCTCTATCCTTAATGTCCGGAACTTCGAGAGTTGCCATGTCGACTTGGTCCGCGGCAAACCGCTTCAGATCCCGGATGGCTATCGGGCTGTCAAGCTCTCCTCTACGGCAGGCTGTCTCGCAGGGATGGGGGCAGACCCGACCCAGCACTCCGGGAAATGGGATTTTTTCCATGATCAGCCGAACAGCTTTCTCATACTCCCCTTTTTTGATCAGCTGAATATACCCCTGTGCATTGGCGTGAGCCGGACACGCCTCAGCGCATGGGGCTTGGTCCTTTTTCTCAATACAGTAGCTGATGGGAACGGCCTGCGGAAACGCTCTGTAAACAGCATGCCGCGCGACCAGATTTTCATCCCACTCGCTGGGCGACGTCACCGGACACACACGGGCGCATTCCCCGCAACCGGTGCACAGATCTTCCCTTATATATCTGGGTTTATGCTTTATTTTCACCTTGTAGTTGCCGATGTACCCTTTAACGTCTTCCACCTCTGAATAGGAAAACAACTCAATATTAGGGTTCTGGGCGACGTCCACCATTTTTGGAGTTCCGATGCAGGCAGCACAGTCAAGTGTGGGAAAGGTTTTATCAAACTGAAGCATATGACCGCCGACGGTGGTTGATTTTTCAACCAGATATGCTTTGTGCCCGGATGAAGCGATATCCAGGGCTGCCTGCATTCCGGCAATACCGCCTCCCACCACAAGTATATCGGGGTTGACATCAACATGCCGTATGTCAAGTTTGTGGTGAAATTTAACCCGGTTTATCGCCCCGGCGACCAATGTCTTCGCTTTTTTTGTGGCATCAATCTCATCCGGTGTCACCCAGGATACCAGTTCACGAATGGATGCCATCTGAAATAAAAATGGATTCAATCCTGCCCTGTTGCATGCGGATTGAAAGGTTTTTTCATGAAGCCTGGGAGAACATGACGCCACAACGATACGATTCAATCCGAAATCCCTGATGTCCCTTTCGATCATTTCCTGGCCGGGATCGGAACACATGAATTTATAGTCCCTGGCCACATGGACATGGTCAATGGATCGTGCAAAATCAGCCACTTGTTTTACATCCACCTTATGGGCAATATTGATCCCGCAATGGCAGATATAGCAACCAATCTTCAATGACATCGGCGTTTTCTCCCTGCCGGCTGGGGGGGGAGCTGCTTGGACATATACCGAACCGCTTTACCAATCGACGATTTCAATCCGTTTGGCCCCGATGACCACTCTCCCGTTATTAGCAGGGAAGGCCAAGGATTTATGTTATGGATATGCTGAAGGTGGGGGGGTGATTCTTCGGCCGTTGCCGGGAGCCCGCTCGTCTGAACAGCCCCGGGCGCTTTGTGTTGTTTAAGCTTGCGATACATCTTAATCCCCCGCTGAATCGATGGACAAGATCTCGCTTTATCAGTGATATCTTTTCTTCTGTCACCAGTATATGTTCCGAAGTATTACGTGTCAAGATCATTGTCAATACAGATCATTGTCAATACAGTACGTTGAACTGCCTGACGTCATTGGCGGCCCGCCGGCCGGCACAAGTCATTATCCTGTCATTATATCAGCATCTTACTCCCGGAATTAACACCGGATTGTTTTTTTCATAATCTTTTTGAAACTCTATTGACAATTATCCACTTTCCATATATTTATATCATTTGCTTAATTTTACCGACCATTGCTATTTTTGGTAATTATTTCAAGCTGTTTCATGGCTTCCTCGCAAAATTGAATCATCGACGGTTTGGGATAAGATTTTAAAATAGAGTGAAACACAATGATTTTTCTATGAACCGGGAGAAAATACTATGCCTAATGATGTTGTAGGATCAGTATTGGTTGTTGGCGGTGGAATCGCTGGAATGCAGTCCGCTCTGGATCTTGCCGATTCCGGATATTATGTTTACCTGCTTGAAAAAGGCCCGTCAATCGGAGGGGTTATGTCGCAACTTGACAAAACCTTCCCGACCAATGACTGTGCCATGTGAATTATCTCACCTAAACTGGTCGAGGTCGGCCGGCATTTAAATATCGAACTGAAAACCCTTTGTGAAATCAATTCGATTGATGGTGAAGAGGGAAATTTTGAAGTAGGCATTACTCAGAAACCAAGGTATATTGATGAGTCGAAATGCATCGGATGCGGAGCGTGTACCGAAAAATGCCCAAGCAGGGTCATCGACACTTACAATGCCGGATTGTCAAACCGGAAAGCCGTTTACGTTGAATATGCTCAGGCGGTACCTTTAAAATACAGTATCAATCCAGAAAAATGTATTTACCTGACCAAGGGTAAATGCGGAAAATGTAAAGAAGTCTGCCCCGCGGATGCGGTTGATTACGACCAGAAAGAATTGGAAATCAAACTGAATGTCGGCTCCGTTATTCTCGCATCCGGTTTCAGCGCATTCGACCCCTCCGGGTTTGACAACTATCAGTACGCGAGCCTTCCTAATGTCGTTACTTCAATGGAATTTGAACGTATCCTTTCCGCTTCGGGACCGACACTGGGTCATGTTACCACTCTTCCCAAGGCCAAGAAAAAAGAAAAAGACCGGCAGAAAGATCCGAAAAAGATCGCATGGTTCCAATGTGTCGGCTCAAGAGATATGAACAAGTGCGACAACCCGTATTGCTCGTCCGTATGCTGCATGTATGCGATTAAAGAGGCCATGATAGCGAAAGAACACGCCGGCGGTGATCTGGAATGCGCCATATTTTTCATGGACATGAGAACCCATGGTAAAGATTTTGACCGCTATTACGAATCCGCCAAACAGCAGGGTATACGATTTGAGAGAAGCCGTATCCACACCGTGAATCCGGTGCCGGGCTCCGATGACCTTGAAATAAGATATGTCGATGAAACCGGCGAAATCAAAACCGAAATCTTTGATATGATTGTTCTCTCCGTGGGTCTTGAGTCATCAAAACAGAACATAGAGTTTGCAAACAAGTTCGGTATTGAACTGACACCGGGAAATTTCTGCGACACCGCCACCTTTGAACCTGTAGCCACATCCAAAAAGGGGATTTATGTCAGCGGCGCGTTTCAGGGACCCAAAGACATTCCCCAGGCGGTGGTTGATGCCAGTGCAGCGGCTGCGGCTGCGGGAAAAGCGCTCTCATCCGCCCGGAACACCCTGATAAAGAAACCCGAGGTGGTGGAAGAAATCAATGTGGCCGGCGAACGCCCGAGAATCGGCGTATTTGTCTGCAAATGCGGCACCAATATCGCCGGTGTCGTCGATGTCGGCAGTGTAGCGGAATACGCGTCCAGGCTGCCCTATGTTGTCTACTCTGACGACAACCTTTACTCCTGTTCTCAGGACTCACAGGACAACATGGTTAAGCTGATCAAAGAGAAAAACCTGAACCGTATTGTTGTTGCCGCCTGTACACCAAAAACCCATGAGCCGCTCTTTCAGGAAACTTTAGTGAATGCCGGGTTGAACAAATACCTGTTTGAAATGACCAACATCAGGAATCATGACTCCTGGGTTCATAAAAACAACCCCGAGCTTGCCACTGAAAAAGCAAAAGACCTGGTGAGAATGTCGGTTTCCAAAGTTGCATTGATGGAACCCCTGGAAGAAGCCGAACTTCAGGTAAACCAGACCGCCATGGTTATCGGCGGGGGCATATCAGGATTAACAAGTGCGGCCAATCTCGCCGATCAGGGCTATGAAGTTCATGTTATTGAAAAAAGCTCCACCCTGGGCGGACAGGCGACAAACCTATATAAAACCTTTAAGGGTGAGGATATTCAACAAGGGGTGGCAGACCTTGTAAAAAAAGTGGAAAGCCATGACAGGGTTCATGTTCATCTCAATACCACCCTTGATAATGTGGACGGCTTTGTCGGAAACTTTTCAACCACGATCTCATCCAACGGCAACAAAGATACCATCGAACATGGAGTAGCCGTCATCGCAACCGGGGCCTCCGCCTATAATCCGGACGAGTACGAATACGGAAAGGATCCAAGAATACTGACAAGCCTGGAGCTGGATAAAAAGCTCATAAACGGTGACCCCGCCTTAAAGGGTATGGGCTCAGCCGTCTTTATTCAATGCGTCGGTTCAAGGAATGACGACAGGCCATATTGTTCAAGGGTCTGCTGCACCCACTCCATTGACAACGCCATTGAACTGAAGAAGGTCAACCCGGACATGAACGTGTACATCCTGTATCGTGATATCAGGACATACGGTGAGAGGGAATATCTCTATCAAAAAGCCAGGGATGCGGGCGTTATATTTATCCGCTACTCATTGGAAAACAAACCTGAAGTCGAACTGAATGACAAATCGGTGAACGTCAAGGTGACCGATCATGTTCTTGGGAGACCGGTGGAAATTGAAGCGGACATCGTCACCCTGGCATCAGCGATTGTTCCCAACCGCGATGAAAAACTGTCGACCTTTTTCAAGGTACCGCTGAACGACGATGGGTTTTTTGTAGAAAAACACGCAAAGCTGGGTCCTTCGGAATTTGCAACGGACGGCGTGTTCCTTTGCGGACTTGCCCATTACCCGAAACCCATCGACGAAGCCGTCGCCCAGGCCCAGGCGGCATCGTCCCGCGCAATAACCCTGCTGGCCAGGGAGACCGTCAACACAAGCGGGACTGTTGCGAAAACAGATCCGGGCATGTGCTCTTCCTGCGGTGTCTGTGTATCCATCTGCCCGTATTCAGCGCCGTCATTCACCGAGCAGGGCCCCTTTGCCGGCAAGGCGGAAATCAACCCGGTTCTCTGCAAAGGCTGCGGGCTCTGTGTTGCATCATGCAGGTCCGGCGCAATCCATTTGAAGGGTTTTGATAACGACCAGATCTTTGCTCAAATATTTTCAATTAAGGAAGCTATATAGATTACGATATTCAAGGAGAATCACAATGTCTGATTGGGAACCTAAAATTGTAAGTTTTTTATGCAACTGGTGCAGCTACGGCGCAGCCGATCTCGCCGGTGTCAGCAGGATGCAATACCCGGCAAACATCCGGGTTATCCGAATCCCCTGCACCGGGCGAATGAGCCCTAAGTTCGCCCTTGCCGCCCTGCGGGAAGGCGCTGACGCGGTCTGGGTGTCCGGCTGACATCCGGGAGAATGCCATTACCTGGAAGGTAATTATCATGCCCGACGTAAATTTGCATTGTTCATCAATCTAATGGAACATATGGGGATTGAACCAGGCCGAATTCACTTTTCATGGATTTCTTCTGCAGAGTCCACAAAATTTGTAAAAGTGGTCACGGACATCACTGAATCCGTCAAGGCCCTGGGACCAAACAAACACTTTGTAAAACAAGACGCCAAGGTAGCATAATATGTTAGGATACATAGATAAAATTCAAGAAATTTCGGAACGTCTGCTGAAAGACGGTTCGGTGGACATGATCATCGGCTTCAGAAAAGGCACCGTGCCGCTGATGAATGAACCCTGCTTTATCAAAGATCCGGCCGATGTCAAGACGCTGGTGTGGGACAGCAATTGCGGAATCAACCTGGCAAACTACCTGACGGGAAGGAAGGAAAAAGTCGGTATTATCGCCAAAGGCTGCGACACCCGAAATATTGTGACCCACATCATTGAAAAGAATATTGATCGGGATCAGCTGACGGTCATCGGTGTGCCATGCAAGGGAATGGTTGACCGCCATAAAGTGGCTTCGCTTGTGGACGGAGAAATCACTGACGTTGTGGAATCGGAGGATGCCATTCTGGTGAAAAGCGGTAATTCTCAAATAGAGCTCAAGAAGTCGGATGTTCTTCAGCAGAACTGTTCGGTCTGCGTCCACCGAAACCCCGTTATCTGCGACGAAATGGCTGCAGATGCCGTTGACGAGCAGACCGGTATTGACAGGTTTGCGGAAGTCAGCAAGGTGGAGTCCATGGATACAGATGAAAAATGGCAATATTTCGAAGATCTTCTTGCACCGTGTATCCGATGCTATGCCTGCCGAAATGCCTGTCCCCTGTGCTACTGTCCGACGTGCTTCGTTGATGAAAATCGCCCCCAGTGGGTGGGAAAAACCCTGGATCCCACAGACACCAGAACCTTTCATTTCTTGAGAGCATATCATTGTGCGGGAAGGTGTACAGACTGCGGCGCATGTGTTCGGGCATGCCCGATGAACATTGATGTAAGAGCGTTTACGAAAAAACTTGAAAAAGATGTTTTTGAACTCTACGGGTGGGAAGCCGGCCTGTCACTCGACGAACGGCCGCCGCTGGACACATTCAAACCTGATGATCCCGAGGAGTTTGTTAAATAACTAACTGTCTGAACGTGAACATCGACACTATCGATATAAAGGGCAAATTGACATGAAGGTCTTACAGATTAACAAGAAAGATTGGGCAGAAGGTCTTGAGAAAGCCAAAACCGCTTACCGCCTGTTCGGTCCGGTTACGGATAAGAAAACAAATTTCAGCGAGTTTAAGGAATTGATTGACGGCACCGCACCGGATATGGAAGCTTCGGACACCCGCCTTTCACCGAAGGCGATTGCATTTCCACCGTCAGAAGTCATTCTCGAATACACCACGGATGAAGCAAAAGATGATGCCAACCTGATGAATATTCCGGAAAAAGATTATTCTCCCCGGGCCGTCGTTGGTATACGGCCTTACGATGCTGCAGCCTTTCTCATTTTAAAGAAGAATTTCGACACACCTGAATACCGTGACCCTTACTGGTGTGATGCATACGAAGCATGTACATTCATCGGACTGGCCGTTACAAAACCGGATGCACTGGATTTCAGCACGAGTACCAAATCCGGTCCGTTTGATGAAAGCGGTCTCGATGTCCTTCTTGTGGACGACGGGGACAACTATCTTGCCAAGGTTATATCCGATAAAGGCGCCGCTTTTCTTGATGCAGCCGGCGTTAATGGTGCGGCAGACGACAGCGCCTTTTCAAGAGTCGAAGAATTAAAAAAAGCAGCAGAGGAAGACATCAAGTCCACCGTATCTTTTGACAACATCGGCAAACAGTCGATTCTTGATTTGTATGAGTCGGATATGTGGGAAGATATTGCGTTTGCCTGTATTAACTGCGGGACATGCACCTATGTGTGCCCGACATGCTGGTGCTTCGATATTCAGGATGAAACAAGCGGGCAGGCCGGACAGCGTTTGAAGTGCTGGGATTCCTGCATGTATCCGCTGTTTACGGTTCATACGACAGGGCACAATCCGAGGGATACGAAAGTCCACCGGGTAAGACAACGCTTTATGCATAAACTCAAATACTTTCTGGATAAATATGAAGATGGAATTATGTGTGTCGGCTGCGGCCGGTGCATCAGACACTGTCCCGTCAACATAGATATCCGCAAAGTTTGTGATAAGATGAATAACAATTAGCCCTTATGCCTTAAATGGTGCACTTGAGTAAAAACAAGGGGGAAACGTGCAAAATCCATATTTACCGTATCCGGTTCGCATTGACGAAATTGAGGTTGCGACCGAAGACAAAAGTCTGAAAACATTTAAATTCGTCTTCCTGAATGAAGGAGATGAAGACAAGTTCGCCTATAAGGCAGGTCAATTTGCCGAGCTTTCCATTCCCGGCAAAGGTGAAATCCCCATCGGCATTGCGTCATCGCCTGTAGAAAAAGGTTTCACAAAATTTACCGTGAATCGTGCGGGGCTGGTCACCACCCATCTACACAATATGAAGGTCGGTGATGTCATGGGGCTCAGGGGTCCGCTCGGCAACTGGTATCCCTGGGAGCTACTGGAAGGAAAGAATGTTCTCATTGTGGGCGGCGGTTTCGCTTTTACTACCCTCCGCTCCTCGATCGTGTATATGCTGGACCCGGAGAATCGCTCAAAATTTGGAAATATTGATGTCGTCTATGGTGCCAGATCACCCGGCATGCTGCTCTACAAGGATGAACTGGTGGCGTGGGAAAAAAGGGATGATATAAATATGCACATCACCGTTGATGGAACCGATGACCCGGACTGGAAATATAACGTCGGTTTTGTGCCTCCGGTAACGGAAGAGAAAGCTCCCCAGGGTGACAATGACACCTATGCCATTGTCTGCGGTCCCCCCGTGATGATTAAGTTTACCCTTCCGGTTCTGGAAAAGCTCGGCTACTCCCATGATCACATCATTATGTCCCTTGAAAACAGGATGAAATGTGGATTCGGGATGTGCGGCCGGTGCAATATCGGGAAAGAGTTTGTCTGTAAAGACGGCCCTGTTTTCACCCTCGAAGAACTGAACCGGACGCCGAAAGAATATTAACAACTATATTGACATGAGATGCGATTTATTATATAAGTTCCGTTTTGAATATAAATTTATTTTTAAGAATATGGGCTGTATGCCCTACTTATAACAATTCATAAAGGAGGTCAGGTAAATGGCAGAGATAGAATTCAATGGGCAAAAATTCGACATAGACGAAGACGGTTTCATCCAGGACTTCAAACAGTGGAATAAAGAATGGGTTCAGTACGTGAAGCAGCAGGAAGGTATTGATGAGCTGAATGAGGAACACTGGAAGGTAGTCGACGTTCTGCAAGACTATTATACAAAAAACGGTATCGCACCGATGGTTCGCGTTCTTTCCAAATTAACCAAGTTCAAACTGAAACACATATATGAACTGTTCCCTTCAGGACCCGGAAAAGGCGCCTGTAAAATGGCCGGTCTTCCGAAACCGACAGGTTGTGTATAACTGTTTGCAGTGAACGCTCACAGTTTTTCTTATGTTACGAAAAGGCTCTGGTATATACCAGGGCCTTTTTTTATAGGCAACCACTACCCAAAGATATCATAATCGTAATCGTAATCATCCACTGAGCATCGGATTAGGATTATGATTACGATTAAGAAAGTTAACTTGGAGTATTTATGTCAGAATATATCGACGATACGGACCGGAAAATATTAAACCGGATCCAGTCCGACTTTCCCATAACGCCGCGCCCGTTTCTCACCATCGCCGACGACCTTGAGCTTACGGAAAATGATGTTCTAAATCGGGTGGAACGGCTGAGAAAGAATGGTATCATCCGCCGTATCGGGGGTAATTTTGTTCCGGAAAAACTGGGATATGTCAGCACACTGTGTGCCGCCAAAGTGCCTGATGAAAAAATTGATTCATTCTCAGAGATTGTTAACCGCTACCCCGAAGTGACGCATAATTACCTGAGGGACAATCACTATAATATATGGTTTACGTTCATCGCGCCGTCCATGGATGAAATTGAAACCAAGCTCAATGAAATAAGAAAAGAGAGCGGTGTAAATGATATACTGAACCTTCCGGCGAGCAGTGTATTTAAAATAAAGGCTCAATTCAATTTATGAAAGATGTTCGAATTGCATGTGCAGTGGTCCGCTCCCCTCTGGGTCAAATCGAATATAACCTCGAGCGTACAGCCTGTTTTGTCGACCGGGCAAAAGAAAAAGGCGCATCCATTGCCTGTTTTCCGGAAATGAACATCACCGGATACACCACAAGTAAAAAAATTACCACTATCGCAGAAACGATTCCGGGCAGGATTTCACGTAAACTTATTAATATGGCGTCTCAGTCAGGGCTTGTGATTCTGGCGGGCATGGCGGAAAAAAGTTCATCCGGTCATATATTCGCAGCCCACCTTGTCGCCAAACCAAACGGTGACCTGGATGTTTACCGAAAGCTGCATCTTGCAGCGCCTGAACAAAACATGTATACGCGGGCTGATCAAATTCCCCTGTTTGAAGCCTCCGGCATTACATTCGGCATTCAACTGTGTTACGATGCGCACTTTCCGGAACTGTCCACCTGCATGGCGGAAAAAGGCGCTGACCTTATTTTTATTCCCCATGCGTCACCAAGGGGAACATGTAAAGAGAAACATGATTCATGGATACGTCACTTGCCCGCAAGGGCGTTCGACAATGGATTGTTTATCGTCGCCTGCAATCAGACCGGCCGCAATGACCACGGGCTGGATTTCCCGGGGATCGCGTTAACCATCAAACCTTCCGGTGAGATCCAGAGTTTAAAAATCGATAACGACGAGGGCCTCCTGATATCCGATCTTAAAAAAGAAGACCTCTCCCTTATCCGGGATCATAAAATGAGGTACTTTCTGCCCAACCGAAGACGGGATCTGTTTGGTATAACGAGTGGCTGTTAAGCTTCATTTGGGACTCACTCAAATGACCGCGGGAACAAGCTGAAGGACTCCTTGATATAGAGCCCATGAGATTCCGACCTCTTTTTCACGCCTTCCATAAATCCTGATAAGGCATTTTTACATATATAGTTTTCAACAAACTCAGGGAGCGGCATGGAGAATTCTATTATTGTGGAATATGCGTAAATTGATGTGCGACCGTTACCAGTAGGTTCAACATATGCGAAGCCCTCAATTTCTTCTATCCCGTCGGTTGATTCACGTATGTCCACGCCCACCAGGCGGATGATTTCAATTTCTTCATGGGTCATCAGCCGCCATTCTTGAACCATACGACCCCTATCGGATACAACACCCAAGTTGTATACAAAATTAAAGAGCGGAATGTTAAGTTTCCCTTCTATAAAAAGCTGACGCGTACCATCCTGCCGGTTTGGCTCCTGTTCTGATATAATCCGATAATACTCGAGGTCCGGAACAAATTCATTCATGGATTCCCAATCGTTCAATACCTCCCAAACGTCATCCGGGGAGGCATCAATCTGGATAATACCCGCAATACGTCTTTTCTTCTTATCCCCTTCACCTTCGAGCCTGAGTTCAAAAATCTGAAGCTCGCCTTTGCGCAGTTGATTTTCATCGATTGGGAAATCAAACTTCTGGGGCCCTGCCATGCAGATCGCAACACGGCAAAGAATGAAAACCAGTGTCAAAGCAAGGGGAACTGCCGTTCTAGCATTCACCATTGTGTTCCTTGAGAAACCGTTTGAAAAAATCATCCATGAAACTATGGCGCTCCTCGGCCAGCCGCCGCCCTTCGTCTGTCATTATCTTGTCTTTTATTTTGCGGAGCTTGACCATGTATTCTCTATACCCTGTATCGTCTTTGGAATAGGGGTGTGTGTTCTCTATATTATTATCCGGATTGTGCAGCATTGCACCCAATTCACCCGCAAATAAATATGCCCGTGCCACCCCTATGGCACCCATGGCATCAAGCTTGTCAGCATCGAATAACACCTTTGCCTCTGTGGTTTCCGGAATTACCTGTCCTCTGAATCGGTGGGATTTTATACAATGGAGAATATTGTTTTTCTTTTCCTGTGTGATATCCAAATTTTCAATTATGGTTTCCGCCATTTCCGATCCAGCCGCGGCATGGCAAATTTTCCCGTTTGAACTGTCTTGCCGGCATCTGCCGATATCATGAAGGTATGCGGCAATGGTCAATACATCCATTTCCGCACCTTCGGTTTTCCCTATTTTGTTGCACATCCTGACCACTCTCTGGGTATGCTCCCAGTCATGGCTGCCGTTTGAATCCTTAAATAAATGTTCGGCCACTCTTACGATGATCTCCACCGGTGCGTTCCTGGAAAAATTCTGACAGAGAACCCGGCCGCCGTAATCCAAATCAACGCTTTTTTTTTCTCTTTCCGAGTAAACATCAGATCCCCTAAACAGAACAGGGGGGGAAGCGGCGTCCCTTAGTTGCCCGTTTAAAGACAGCACAACCGAAACCCGTTGGGGTTTAAAAAAAGATACCATACCGCTGACAACATCAGTATAGTCATCGATAAAAACATTGGTTTCAAAACTTACGTATGACCATTCTCTCCCCGGTGTGACATGCATGGTCAGGTATTGCTCTTTGTGAATGCCGTTTAATGAAAAACCGGACGGCTCAAACATGTGGCTGTCAACGGCCATGTGTGGGATAACTTTATTAAATACAGGCAGCAGTTCCGATGGAAATGCTGAAGACGTATCGATGTTGCCGAACCCCTTCATGACGGCATTGTCAAAATCATGCATGTATATCTGAAATGTAATACCTGCGGAGCCCCGGTCAGCCTCGCCCCTTCCGGAATTAAAAAAATGCATATGGTTATCGTCGTGCGACGCCAAGTGATAGTGCTTTCCCGGAAAAAGCCGTTCGAGCGTTTCCGTTTCCTTCGCGAAACCGGCATCTTTGCCGTTGGTGTGATTATTAATTTTTTTGACATACATAATGCGTGATATACGATCTTTTCCGGTGAGGGATATAATCTCAGGAACCGCCATAACAGGCGATGTGTCCCCGCATGTAATCATCAGCAATTTATCTTTCCAAATAAACAGGCTTGATTCCGAAAGTAGATATGCATCAAGGGCGTCGGTTGAAATAACGCTGATTATTTTAGCACGCCCGGCACCGGCCACCTTTTTCCAGGCCTCAACGGGAAAGGTTCTGAGTCCTTTATCCCCCCGGTCAGTATGATGGATCTTCAGCTGAATTTCCAGTTTTTTTTCAGGGCCATCGTAGGTCCCGCTGAACCGTTTTTTCTCTTGCTTCGTTTTCATGAGAAAGCAATATATACGTCGAGACACCTGAATTCAACCCAGAACATAAACCGGAGAATAAAAATGAATCTTGAATATCATGTTTGACTCACTAATTGTTTTTTGATTAAGATTACGATTAGGAGTATGATTATGATTAAAAAGGAGGAAGTGGTATGGGTCGATGGGACAAGGAAATCAAAGAAGCGGCATCCATTCTAGCTGAATCAACCTTTGCCATAGCCAGCAGCGGTGCCGGAGTCTCGGCTGAAAGCGGCATTCCCACTTTTCGGGATCCCGGTGGGGTATGGGACAAACTCGACCCGGCAGAAGTCGGAACGACCTCCGGCCTTATGAACACACTGCAAACGAAGTCCCATATCCTTTTGCCGTTTTTTTTAGATTTCCTGGATATTTTCGAGCGTGCCGAGCCAAACCCCGGGCATTATGCCCTTGCCTCCCTTGAAAAAAAAGGAATTCTGAAATGTGTCATCACGCAAAATGTAGATAATCTTCATCAGGAATCCGGCACAATGAATCTTATAGAAGTTCATGGCAACTTCTTTCGCATGTCGTGCCTGTCGTGCAGAAATAAACACACGGTGAATCGCAAATCATTTATACGAGAGGTGAGAAACGGCATCAACGCCCTTGACAAATTCGACGTCGACAGTTTTTTATCCATTGCGGAAAGTTGTGAACAATGCAGCAGGATTACACGACCGGATGTGGTCATGTTTGGGGAATCCGTACAGGAACTTCCAGCTGCGTTTCAGGCCGCGGAAAAAAGTGATGTCATGCTGGTACTGGGGACTTCCGGTGTCGTTTACCCTGCAGCGTATTTTCCCGTAAAAGCAAAAGAGACCGGTGCCAAAATTATACTTATCAATCCCAATGAAAACCCGTTTCCCGGCATGACGGATGTTTACATACCCATGAAAACCGGTGAAGCCATGCCCGCTATTCTCGAGCACATTCCGTAATACACGATCTTAATCATAACCGACCGGTTTTGTATCATGCATGATAGTTTTTTCGATTGTGATGAAGATGACGATTCATTTATACCGGTTCGTCTTCCAACCATTGTGGAAACAGGTAGTCATTTCTATCACCTTTATTGCACAACCCGGATACGGAACCACTGAGTCTTTTATATCTTATTGAAATAACTTGTACTATTTTTTCTGAGTTGTTGGTATGCTCTTTGCTTTGAAGAGAGATACGTTTTTGAAAAAATGAACGCTCATTCGCAAATGAAACTTCATTTTTTTCATCATTACCTCCTTTTTTTGTCGGGCGCAGGGAGAATCGCGCTACTTCCTGCGCCTGTTTTTTTCATGCGGATCTGCTTACAGTGTATCACAATCGCTACAT
>Ga0180435_10000878_pt1 | contig 31686 bp, 28 predicted proteins | sample SS_ome_3_FD_132467 | JGI IMG/M metagenome (GOLD analysis project Ga0180435, IMG submission 132467) | Hypersaline lake sediment archaeal communities from the Salton Sea, California, USA - SS_3_S_1 metaG | ecosystem: Environmental > Aquatic > Non-marine Saline and Alkaline > Hypersaline >... | reverse complement strand
TGGCGCGCCCGGCAGGATTCGAACCTGCGACCTACGGATTCGTAGTCCGGCACTCTATCCAACTGAGCTACGGGCGCACTCTATAAGAAATTCAGTTTTAGTTGTTGTCAGAATAATATTCCGCTTTAAATAATACTTTTATTTCGGGGAACATTTTTCTGACAAGCAGTATACTTCAATTCAGCAACTTGAGCCGTTGACTGGGTGCATATAGGTTGTATTCACGTGCTTTGTCAAGGTCTATTTAAATTACCACTACGTTTCCCGATCCTGATATCCAAGATTAAAATGTCAATCGTGATCTGACAGATTGAAAAATTTACGCTATTTGGCTACGCCAATATTATTTGCTTAAATTTCTTATTGGTTCAATAGCTTAATTTTTAATACATGCGCCGTTCTCCATTCTAAAAAGTTAATATCTAGAATACAGACGATAAATTATAGCTGTTTATTCAACTTTGGTATTCTTGGATAACCTATTGATATGTTGCAATATACATGAATTTTAGGGAAACGGGTTGTTATGCTCATAACTTATCGATAGCATAACAAATATTAAAAGTCTAGTTTTTTATTACAGTTTTTCGAACTTTTTGAGTACTTACGTGGCTTGTAGCTAACCACTTATTATAGCTGAGCAATTGCCAGATTGGTCAGTCCGGTAATTGATCGTAGAAGTAGAGCATCGTATCCGAGCGTGTCACAATGCCGATTACCTGCCCCCCATCCACCACGGGTAAGCGGCCCACATCGTGTTTGACCATCCTGCGAGCCGCCTGCAGGGGACTTTTGCCGGGCGTGATACTGATAATCTTGCGGCTCATGAATGCCTTGACCGGCGCTTTCATTTGTTTTTCTTTTTTGATCTTATGAAAATCGCGTCGGGAAATAATTCCCACAAGCGCATCCTTTTCCAGCACCGGCATACCCGTGCATCCCTTCGCACGTAACAGTTTGGCAACGTCTTCCATTCGATCGTCGGCCTGTACCGTTTGCACCGGGAATGACATGATATCACTGATTTGCGCTGATTTGGGTTGATGTCTCTGGATCAGAGCCAGTATGGTTTGGTGCACATCCTCCACCTGCTCGGTTTTGACAACGGCAGAGCCAGCTCCTGGATGACCACCACCGCCAAGGCTGCGCATAATTTGTCCAATGTCGATTGCTTCGATCTGGCTGCGGCCGATAATCATACAACGCTTGCGTTGGTCATCAGCAAAAATCCCTACAGCTGCATCCACATTAACAATTTCGCGATACATGCGCATGACAACCGCTAGGCTTTCAACATGGCCGCCAACAATCACACGACTGATACTGATCGTATGTCCATTCAGGCTAAGCCGCTGGGCATTTTCCAGCATTTCAAATAGAATTTCTTTTTGCTTTTCACCATAAGCGGGTCGCAGGAACGTCGAAGCCACCGACAAATCTGCATGGCGTTCGAGTAAATAAGCCGCCGCATAAACATCCTCGGCCGTTGTAGAAGGAAATGTCAGGTTGCCGGTGTCTTCATAGATGCCGAGAAGGAAAAGGGTTGCTTGGATCGGTGACAGAACCTTGCGTTCCTGTTTGAGCCTGCGAATCAACAGGGTAACATTGGCGCCGGTCACGTCGCAGACCCGCCAGGGCGTATGGATATTACCCGTGATGGGGTGATGATCCCAAAGCTGAATATCGATTTGTAGTTGATCACGCAACGATTGCAGGCCCTCCAGGCGTTCCCACCTATTGGTATCCACCACCACCAGTTCTTTCACCTGATCTAGCTGTACCTCGTTGACTGATTGGGTTTCAAACACATCTTTATGGATGGATAGGAACGCTTTGACATTGGGATTGATTTGCCTGGGCAGCAGTGGGATTGCCGCTGGAAATAAGAGTTTCGCTGCCATGACCGATGCGAGCGCATCAAAATCAGCATTCCGATGAGTGCTAATGATCTTCAAGGTAGATACTCGCGTCCAAAGGGTACGGCACTGGATTTGCCATACAAGGATTTGTTCTTTTTACGGTTATTAATTCCTAAATCTAACATATCGAAATTCGATACAAATTCAAAATTTGAACACGCAAATACCCCAAACCTGCTCTTTTAGCGTGATACCTGCTTGTCTGTTTTGATCATTTGGATTTAAATCATTGGATATTGTTTGGGATTTCGGCATTTGTGCTTCGAGATTTTGTCTAAAATTTCCGGCAGGGCTTAGGTGCCTCTGACCTGCCCAGAGGACCAGGTTTGCGTGCTGGCGTAAAATTGTTAGCAGGTCAGCAAGGCTTCATCTTTAAGTTTCGACCCGAATCGTTTGACCGCCTCTTCCACTGTGAATGCCCGTTTATCCTCGCCCGAAATATCAAGCTGTATCCTGCCCTCATGCAGCATGATCAGACGATTGCCATATTTGATGGCCTGATCCATATTGTGGGTTACCATGATGGCGGTTAAGCGGTGTTGATCAATGATTTCAGTGGTGAGTTGCATGACGCGCATGGCTGTTTTGGGATCCAGGGCTGCGGTATGTTCGTCCATGAGTAAGAGCTTGGGCAAGGAAAGCGTCGCCATCAAAAGGGTGAGCGATTGCCTCTGGCCGCCAGAAAGCAGTTTGACCGATTGTTTCAGGCGGTTTTCCAGACCCAGGTTCATCTGTTGCAAGATCTGGATATAGTGTTTGCGCCGGCTGGATGTTACCCCCCAGCGCAAGGTACGGGATTTTCCCCGCAGGTCGGCCATACCCAGATTTTCTTCGATGGTCATGGATGCGGCGGTTCCCATCAAGGGATTCTGAAACACGCGTCCCAGGTGGGCAGCACGTTTATGTTCCGGAAAATGGGTTACCTCCATGCCATCGATATAAATACGGCCGGCATCGGGCAAATAGGTACCGGCAATTAAATTTAAAAGGGTTGATTTGCCGGCACCATTGCTACCGATAACCGTGACGAAATCACCTTTTTTCAAGGTGATATCAACATGGTTAATTGCTATTTTTTCATCCGGGGTTCCGGCATTGAAAACCTTTTGAATATCTTCTAAGCGTAACATTAGATACCCCTTAGATGAATTTTACCTTCTTTTTCTTTTTTCAAAGCCGGTATTCCGAGCGCCAAAATTACCATGACACCCGTAGCCATCTTCAGGTCGGTGGGCGCCAGTCCCAATCGCAGACCAATAGAAATAATGAGCTTATAAATAATCGATCCCACCACAGCCGCCAGGGTCATGCGTGCAACCGAGTGAGACTTGACGAGTGTCTCGCCGATAATAATGGCGGCTAAGCCCGAGACGATCATACCGATACCCATGCCCACATCGGCAAATCCCTGGTCCTGCGACACCAGGGCGCCGGATAGGGCCACCATGGCGTTGGAGATTCCCAGGCCCAAAACGGTCATGTTATCGGTGTTGACCCCCAGGGTTCGAATCATCTGCTCGTTGTCGCCGGTGGCCCGCATGGCAAACCCAATCTGGGTATGCAAAAACAGATCCAGCAAGACCTTTACAACGATGGTGACCACCAGAAAAAAAAGAATAATGGGAATAAACCGATCCATATTTAAATTTTCTAGCGGTGTTAAAATGGTATCAACGGTCAGTAGCTGGATATTGGAGCGTCCCATGATGCGTAGATTTACAGAATACAGCATGGTCATCATCAGGATGCCGGCCAAAAGGCTATTTATTTTGAGGCGCGTATTGAGCAAGCCGGTGCAACATCCGGCAATAAATCCGCAGATCGTTGCCATGGCAATGCAGACGGTCGGCGAGACACCTTCGACCATTAGACGAGCGGCAACCGCACCGCCGAGGGCGAACGAACCATCCACCGTCAAATCCGGAAAAGCCAAAATACGAAAACTAATGACGATGCCCAGGGCAACCAGGGCATAGGCCAATCCCAATTCCAGCGATACCGGTATCGTCCGCAACAATCCTTCAAAAAACATGTACGCTCCAATAAAGATAAATTTAAAAGTACGAATACCGAAAGATAATACCTTGAATTCAAATGCTTAAAACAAATCACTCATGGGCTTACTCTTTTATAACCTGCCCACTTTCATCCCACAATTTATCTGCGGCTTTTCGAATCAATGTCAAGGGAAGCTTGAGCCCTTGGTCCTTGGCATGCTTGAGGCTAACCCAGAGGCTATAATCCGATGCCAGACCGGCCGGTATGGTACCGGGGTCCGTACCCTTGAGGATTTGGGCAGCTTTTTTGCCGGCGGTGTAGCCGATCAAAAAATAATCCGGCCCGTAGGCGGCAACAGCGCCACGGGGCGTGCTGTCACGGTCACCGGCAAACAACGGAATATCATTTTGATTGCAAACCTTGACAATGGATTCAAAAGCCGAGACCGCGGTGTTGTCGGATGTGATGTGGATGGCGTCCACGCGGCCCACCAGGCTCTGAGCAGCCTGCAGCACTTCGGAGCTATTGGAGATGTGGGCCTCCACCAGCTTGCCGCCCATTTTTTCGACCGCAGCTTTCATTTCCTTGATGTGAAAGGTCACATTGACATCACCGGGATTGTAAATAGTACCCCAGCGTTTGGCGTATGGTACCAGGTCCTGGTACATTTGACACTGCAGTTCAATGGGCCAGCGGTCGCTGACACCGGTGACATGGGTACCTGTTTTCCCCATGTTGGGTACCAGGCCTGTGGCTACCGGATCGGTTACGGAAGAAAATACAATGGGGATGCTTTTGGAAACCTTGACCGAAGCCTGGGCATTGGGTGTACTGATGGCATGAATCAAATCAACCCGGTCATCCTCGAACTTTCGGGCGATGATGGCGCAGTTGGGCTGTTCGCCCTGGGCATTTTGCCGGTCGAATATAACATTTTTTCCCTCGATAAAGCCTTCCTCTTCCAATGCTACTTTAAATCCCTTGGAATCATTGTCCAAAGCCGGATGCGATACGATTTGATGTTCACCGATGCGAATCATTTCGGCTGAAACCGTCAGCGGGATGATCAGGCACGCGACAACCACAACAGCAAATAAACTCGAAAATTTTTTCATGGGTCTACCTCCTTCTTTAATTAATTGCGATTTGTGAACACCGTAACATGTTATCGAAAAAAACAGCCATTAGGTTACCCGTGATCGAATCATTGCGGCCAGCTCCCGGATAAATTCGGCATTGGTTCCGCAGCATCCACCGACCATTCTGGCGCCGGCATCGATGACCTGTTGCATGTCGCGGGCAAATTCCGACGGCGACTGCTCATATGTGGTTACGTCGTCGTTTTGAACCGGTTTGCCGGCATTGGGTTGAATTAAGACCGGTTTGTTGGTTGTTTGGCAAATCTGACGGGCGAGCGCGATATAATCACCACTGCCAAGGGTGCAGTTGCTGGCGATGACATCGGCGCCGTTTTCGGAAAGGACCGCGATACACTGCGCAATGGTTTCGCCCATCATGGTATAATAGCCGGCCGGGGTTTGATTAAAGGTGATTCCGGCAATGACAGGGATGTCGGCAATCTTTTTGGCACAGTTCAAGGCGGTTTTAGATTCATCTAGGGAAAACATGGTTTCGATACTGATTATGTCCGCACCGGCATCAACCAGTGCTCGGGCTTGGTCTGTAAAAGCCTGTTCCCACATCTCAATGCTGGCATCACCCATGGGCGGAAGCATGGTGCCGGTCGGTCCGATATCACCGGCCACAAACGCACCCGCCGGACAAACACTTTTGGCGATCTCAACCGCGCGGGAATTAATGGCTTTCATTTTTTGGGCATGACCTTTAACGTCGAGTTTGGGTGCCGACCCCCCAAACGTATTGGTGTGAACGACATCTGCTCCGGCTTCAAAATATTTTTGATGAATTGACTTGACCACCTCCGGTTTTTCCAGATTCCAGATTTCAGGCACCCCGCCCGGCGGCAGGCCGGCTTCCAGGAGCATCGTACCCATGGCACCGTCAAAACAGATGATTCGCTTTTCGGCCAGTTCTAAAAAAGCGTGCTTTTTCATGGTACTATTTTTACTTTCTTTGAACTATCATTTTAGATGGCAGCCAGCATTATTTTACTGTGACAACCGGACATAATGCTTTCAAAATAACATACTGGGCTGTGGATCCGAATACGATTTTTTCCACCTTTGAACGCCGTCGAATACCGATAATGATCTCATCCATTTTTTTTTCTTCGGCGAAATTAATGAGGTCTTCCCCAGCAGATAGGCCCCTGATCAACAAATGGGTTTCACAGGCAATGCCCTCATCCGTCACCATCTTTTTCTCATGCTCGAGATCAAGTTCCGCTTTTTCAATGTCCTGTCTTTCCGATTCGGTCCCTTTTACCATGGAAGACACAATCGAGATGGACGCTTGAAACGCCTTTGCATGCTCAATAGCCAAACGCATACCTTCTTTCGATGACGCTGAACCGTCAAAACAGACCATAATTTTCATTTTCTTCCCCCTTCAACCAATGGTTACGCCGGCATTCAAATCCTATGTTTCATATGCCAGTTGAAAACAAAGATTCTGCCGAAAATTTAAATTCTAAACTGAAGTACAAATATCGAAATCCCACAGGGTACAAACTGTATCGGGACTATTGGTCATGGGCATCTGCAATAGCTGTTGACTTGCTTAGCATATAATTATCAAAATTACCATATGTTGTCTTAAATCCGTGATTACAAATGCACGTGTTGGCAGGAGCTTATGCCGGGAGCGGCCCCAATACTTCCTACCATCTTTGATTTATTGCTATTGCAAAAATATATATCGGTGATAATCTGAATGCTATCTTTGTGGGGAAAATAAAATCATGGAGGAGAACCAACCGTGAAGCGGAATATCACATTTTTACTTTCGTTGCTTTTCGTATTCATTTGTACAGGATGTTTTGCCTTCGGCACCAATAAAGAATACCAGCCATTCGATGCCGAACAGCTCGCCTCAATTCAGCCTGGTGAAACAACAGCCAAAGAGATAACCGAAATATTTGGAGCCCCAACCAGAATCGTGGAGATGTCCAATGGAAATGCCTTCATCTACCAACGGTCGATTTCAAAAGGGACGTTTATTTGGCTCATCCTGCTCAGCTTTGGCAATTATGATAATCAGACTGATCAGGTGGTTTTCTTTTTTGATAACCAGGATTTGTTAACCCATTATGGTGTCAGCTTAAATGCTGATAAAGCGTCCTATGGCTTGCCGTTTTAAATTGTGCCCCAGCCTGCTTTTAATCGCGGGCTTGATTATTGGATTATCCGGTTGTATATCCTACCAGTACGACCGCTATATTTATGGCCTTCCCATCCAAGACCCGGGCGACCAGTTTCCGTTAATTCAAACCACGATTGGTGATGTTTTAGCAAAAATGGGTGCGCCTGATCATATCGTTTCGCTGGATAACAAGGATCTCCTTGTTTACCGGCGTTCGCTATTACAGGAAAATAGCATCTCCGTGGCTATCCCGATTGTTGATATCGCCACAGCCGGGAGTGTCGACATGTCGGCATCCGGGGCGCTTACCCGTAGCGATGTGTTGACATTTTTTTTCAACTCGGACGGTATGCTGGTTGATGTGGTTTTTGAAAAAGGCACAGAGGCGCCTTATTTGGAAACGCTCCTTCCATAGTTCAAGAAAGTTAGCTAATTCAGTCGCCTTTTTATTTACTCCATGAGAAAAATGTCGCACCCAACGACAAAAAAACCAGTATCATTGTGATGAGGATGCCGATCTCGGGCAGAATGGTGAGTAGGCCGGCGCCGTCATTCATTACCTGCCTGGCCGCTGTTAACATATGTGTTAACGGAAAAACGTTTGCAAATAGCTTCAGCCACTCGGGCGCGCCTTCAATGGAAAACCAGACTTCAGATAGAAACATCATGGGCCAGGTGATGAAGTTTAATAACCCGCTTGTAAATTCTTCACTGGTGCCGCGTGAAGCAATCAGGAGGCCTAAGGCGGTAACACTGAGTCCGCCCAGAAAAAAAATAAAAAAGAGCGTTGCGTAGGAACCCTCGACATTAAAGGCGAAAATCAGGTGGCATCCTACCCAAACCACAATCAGCGTAAACATCAATAAAAATATTCGGGATAGCGTTTGCGCAAACAAATACTCAAACGGCGTTAGCGGCGTGGCTTTTAGCCGTTTGAGCACACCGTTTTTACGGTAGCGAACCACAATATAACCCACACCCCACAACGCACTGAACATCATGTTCATGGCCAAAATACCGGGGAAAAGCCAATCCACATACCGAATTTCACGACCTTCAATTTCCTGTTTCAGCGCATGCGGATTGCTTTTGGCGGGTATGAAACTGGCGCTGAAAACCTTTTCAACGATGTATCCTCTGGGTGATGAGCTGCTGATCCAATAACGATGGGGGGCGTCACCTAACTCAAGCAAAAAATCAATTTTGTGGTGTTTTAATTTTTCGATACCGACTTCATACGTTGCAAAGGGGATAAATTCCAAATACTTTACGTCTTTAAAACCTTGGGGCAATTGGACACGATCCAGATGAAACTCAGTTGTGACAACTGGAAATAAGCCCACTTTATATTCGGGCTTGCCCGCACCACCAAAAATCAAAGAAAACCCGGCCACCAGTAAAAAGGGGAACACAAAGTTCCATCCGAATGCAGAGCGGTCCCGGAAGAATTCATGGTTCCTGGCTATAAAAATGGTCCACATTCGTTTGAGGTTCATGGCTATTCTCTGAGTTGCCGTCCGGTCAATCGTAGAAAGACGTCTTCCAAATTAGGAGATCGTACGGTCATGTCGCGTAGGTCCACGCCCGCATTCATCAGTGTTTTTAAACACAGGTCAATATCATCGGCTTCTATTTCATAATGATCCGAAGCCGCTACCACCGTTACATGGTCCAATTTGTCAGGCAGATTAGCCTGGGGCTTTTTCAGGATAACGGTGATCCCTTGGCAATATTGAGCAATGAGATTTTGGGGGCTGTCCTGTGCAATGATTTTGCCATGATCCATGATGGCAACCGTATCACATAACAATTGCGCTTCTTCCATATAATGCGTCGTCAGGATTATGGTTTTACCATCTTTTTTTATTTTTTGGATCAAATCCCATAGATTTCTGCGTGCCTGCGGATCCAGACCGGTGGACGGCTCGTCCAGAAACACCAACAACGGATTGTTGATCAATGCCAGTGCCAGAAGCAGGCGCTGCCGTTGGCCGCCAGATATCTTGTCGTTGGATTGATCGGCAATATCTTCCAGGTTACACTGATGGATAACATCCTCAAGATGGGATGTTTTTTTATACATGGTTTGAAAGGTCTTTAAGGTTTCCCGGACGGATAGGTAAGCTAAGAGCGACGTACTCTGAAATTGAATACCTATTTCCTCTTTGAAATTCGCGTCTCGGGTGGCGCCCTTGTAACGTATTTGGCCTGAATCTGGATTGCGGATCCCCTCAATTATTTCGATGGTCGTGGTCTTTCCGGCACCATTGGGTCCCAGGAGGCCATAACAGGTCCCCTGCTGGATGTTGAAACTTACGTTATCCACCGCAGGGATTTGACCATAGGTCTTGGTAATCTGAGCAACTTCCAAAATCATGGTGTGCATCCATGGGTCCGTTTTAGGGTCAATCTTAACAATCGCTCAATTTAGGTAAAGGATAGGGGGATATCTGTCAAGAACGGATTCAAGCAAATGCTTTACTTACAACTCTGTATCGTGTACCATTGAATGCCAAGGATGAGCCCAATGAAGTCAATCAAGAAAATCGCGAATCTTTGGAAAAAACATATACAGCCAACAGATGTGGACGAACCATTCGTGACCCTTATCCAGGTCGCCCAAGAATCACCGGAGATCCGCAACACGCTCCTGTCTATACTCGAAAAGCCCGAATTTCACCGGGAGTCCCTGATTAACACCCTGATTGAAGAAATGCGTTTCAAGGGCGCTCCAGCAGCTTTGATTACAGGTATTGCCGAGCTCCTCAATCCCGAGGTGGCCGAGAAGGCACGTGAATTATTGAGCCCATAATTGCAAGTTATCGGTTGCGATTTAAATGACGGCGTGAAGTCAAACGAACCTGCTTATATGGAGAGTTATCGATCTGGGCTGCTTTCCGCAAAAATTCAAACTGCCCGGGAGCGGATGCGTGCCTGCACCCTATGCCCGCGTCGATGCCGGATTGACCGGTTGAAGCAACAACAAACGGGTACATGTAAAACCCGGGCCAAAGCCTGGGTATCCAGTTTTCAGGCTCATTTCGGCGAAGAAGCCCCCCTGGTGGGCAGTCATGGTTCTGGAACCATATTTTTTACCCATTGCAACCTGATGTGCAATTTTTGCCAGAATTTTGATATCAGCCATAGGGGCGTGGGGCAGGAAGTTACGGATCAACAATTGGCTGAGATGATGGTGAACCTCCAACAGGAGGGCTGTCATAATATCAATTTTGTTTCGCCCTCCCATGTCGTACCCCAGATCTTGTCTGCCTTGGCGGTGGCTTGCGATCAGGGACTCCGTATTCCACTCGTTTATAATTCCGGGGGGTATGACCGTGTGGAAACGCTTCAGTTGCTGGATCAGATTGTTGATATTTATATGCCGGATTTCAAGTTTTGGGAGCCTGGCATAGCCGAATTAACCTGCCAGGCATCAGACTATCTCCAGGTCGCTCAAAATGCGCTCCGGGAGATGTACCGTCAGGTGGGTGATCTGATCATGGATGATCGCGGAATCGCCCAGCGGGGTTTGCTGGTGCGTCACCTGGTCATGCCAGCGGGGTTGGCCGGTACGAGGCAGGTGATGAAATTTATTGCCGCAGAAATTTCGACCAACACCTATGTGAATATTATGCCCCAATATCGTCCTTGCGGCGATTTGAATCCAACACCCCAGCTCCGGCGCGCCATCACACGGGCCGAATTCAAACAGGCCCTGCAAGATGCCAAAGAAGTTGGTATTTCGCGTTTAGATAAACCGCGATGGGCTTTACTATAGGCTGTCAGCTAAACGCAATAAGCCATAAGCAGCTAATTGCTGATACCTGATTGCTGGATCAACCTGACTTCTGTATTCTGCCCTCCTATTGCAACTGGTAGACTCGCTGTCGATGCTTGGCAGCTGATTTGAGCACGCCCACCTTTTCATCCACATAATCAAAAACTCTCGGTTGGCTTTTATGGGCCGAAGGTCGCAGAATGCGTCCCAAGTATTGTTGTAGTCGCCCGCTAAAACGGATGGGCGTCGCCAGAAATAGAGATGTCAAATGCGGGCAGTCAAATCCCTCCCCGACCAGTTGACCGGTGGCAATGAGTACTGAAACAGCACCCTTTTGGGTACGGGCCAGGACAGCTTTGCGCTGATCAATGGATAATTCCCCGGTCAGCAGCTCAGCCTTGAGATGATGCTTAAAACGCAGGAGTGCCTGGAGCGTCTCACAATGTCGTTTGCGGTCGGACAGGACCAAACACACGCCGGCATTTCTTTGCGCTTCCTTGAACACATCCTCGGCAATTAGGTAATTCCGATTATCATCCGTGGTTAATTCGGACAACATCTTGCTATAGTCGCTTATGGGATCATGATACGGTTCAAATTCGGTGCGGCGCAAAATAATTTCCGCCTTGAGAATATGCCCCTCTTTGATCAGATTTTTAGGGTCGATGGAATGATGAATATCTCCCAGGTGCCAGAATATGATCTTGGACAAATTGTCCCGGCGGTAGGGGGTTGCCGAAAGGCCCAACATAAAGCGCGCATCGAATTCAGTAACTGCCTCGGTAAACGTGCGACTGGGCGTGCGATGGCATTCATCTACAATTAGGTGACCTATTCCGGTTGAGACCACGTCGGCGCAGCGGTATAACGATTGAACCAGCGCCACCGTGACCGGCCGACCGATCTGCTTTTTACCGGCACCAATCAGGCCGATCTGGGTGACATCAATGCTTAAAAACCGTTGAATCTGTTCGATCCATTGAAAGGCCAGCTCTTTGGTATGGATCACGATTAAAGCCGGTTGCTGTCGCTGGGCTATCATGAAAAGCGCCATGACGGTTTTGCCACTACCGGTGGGTGCATTTAACGTTCCAAAATCTTTATCCAACATTTTTTCAGTCGCTTGCTTCTGAAATGGCTTGAGGTGACCCTGAAAGTTCAGTTTGACGGAAGGCAGTATCCGGCGCCGATCTTCGAGCTGGTAGTCGATGTGATGGCGCCGACACATGATAATCAATTGACGCAGGTATCCCCTAGGAATCCAGATGGTGTCTTTGTAGCGCTGAAAAAAACGCAGGGTTTTGGGCGTGTTGCGATTCCAGCGATTCATCCGCGCATTTTCAATCCACTTGGGGTTTGCCAAGGTCAATTTGTCAATGAGTTCTTTTTTGACACGTTGCGGTGTGTTGCTCAGTTTGAGATCTTTGGTCAGTTCGATCTTCAATGGGATTTCAGCCACAACAGTATGGGTAATAATAGAATGGCCAACAGAATGATCACACCTGGCCAGGAAAGATAGGCACGATAGAGTGGTTGCCTGTCACGCACCGCCCTTTTTAGCTCCATTTGAAACCACCGGCCCAACAATATGGCGGCGATTAAAACAGGAATAACTTTGATAAGCAAAAGGAACGTATTCATAAATCAATTTAAAAAAGATGCCCTGTAACGGTTGGGTAAGCAACCGGCAACATAGCGTTTATCCTGATCGTGGGCAAGGATTTATTCGCTGTCAATGGGGTTGTTTTTAAAATGAATCTAGTTCGCTATCGGCATCCCGGTCTTAAGCAAATTGGTTGTGTGCGGATAGGCGCTAATAGATATCGCGTCCTTCGTAATTAAAAGAATAAGCATGACCAGCGGTGATGAATATGACTTCCGTGGGACCACTCTTGTCTGGATAGAAAAATATGGTGTTAAAACCGATCGCATTGGTATCATCCGGCAGGCTGTTTTTAAGTCGCAATTTCGGTCTGGATTGATAGCTGCCTTGGGCCAGATCCTCAGCACTGACAGTTTGATCACCATTTAGTATACGCACCAGGACTTCGTCTGCCTCGGATAGATCCTTGAGCTGAACGGAGCCGGATTGAATCGATTCGCCGGCAGGTGTGGTTTGAATAACAACGATATCCTTTTTTTGAATGATTTGTTGCACCTTGTGTTTAATGTAGTCAAAATTGATCTTGTCACCCGATTTTGCGGCTCGCTTCAAGCGTCTGCGTGCCGTCTCGTCGTGTTGGCGGCAATATTTGCAATTATACACATATTTATAGTAGCTGAGCGCATTTTTCCCTTTAATCGCCAGACGCCACATCATGGCATCAATCCGGTCACGGCAGTCTTTCGAAAACATGCTTTGGGGATAATTTTCCAGGTACTGCTCGTATGCTTCCATTGTGTCGCTGGCTTTGGCTTTTTCAAACGCATCGGTATAGATTTTTACGATGCGCTGGTTGGCATAATTTTTAAAAAGATCGCTGTTCGAGGCGTCGATAAATTGCTGATAGCCAGCGACGGTGTTTTCAGATTCGGCTTTTTCAAAATTTTTTTCTTCGATGCGGGTCCTGACAGGTTTTGAATAATCGCTTTGGGGATGTTTGCTTAAAAAAGCCTGGTATGCGGTGATCGTATCCGCCTGGCGGGCCAACTTATAGTCCTTTTGGGCCGAGGAACAAGCAAATGTAAAAAGAAGCACAAAAATAATAAAAAGCGAAACCACTATATTTTTATAAAACATGATTTACCTCGAGATTTGTAAGGTCCCTAAATTTAATTCGAAACATATGGTTTAAACCAGTTTATATGATTATAATGTATAATTGGTTTGACTTCAACCTTTGCTATGCAATTTAAATAGTGCCAATTATCGGACTTTTTACGAGCCCATCAGTTATAGAACATCAAAAGGCCAACCAAATCGGTTGACCCTTTGACAATAAAACCATACTGGTGCCCGGGACGAGAATTGAACTCGTACAGGGACTAAGCCCCGAGGGATTTTAAGTCCCTTGCGTCTACCAGTTCCGCCACCCGGGCACGGGTAAAATTTGCTGAGATGTATCGATTAACACATCACTTGTCAAGCCAAGAAAGGCGCGAAGTGTGTTCAGAATACATAAAATAGTGGCAATTGATGCGAACTGGAAATCGGTAACGTTGAAGCGGGATGACATCTTGCCAATACCCCATCCTTCTGGTAATAATTCCCTTTCATGAACCAAGGTCAGATGAAGCGAGCACCCCAAATCGAATAGGGAATCATTGAATAATACCGGTTTAATCCTGGCGTCCCAATCACCCCGCAGAAAATATCTGTTGGAACAGGTGGGGTTGGCATTTAAAATCATTCCCAGTCAGCTGGACGAGTGGCAGGTCAGCGGCTCGGCACCCGATATGCTGGTCAAAAGTCTGGCCGAGGCTAAGGCCAAAGAAGTTGCCGCAAGCTTTCCCGGGTACTGGATCATCGGAGCCGACACCATCGTCTGCATCGATGGAGAGATCCTGGGGAAGCCGGATTGTGTGGATACGGCCCGCAAGATGCTTAAGCAACTGAACGGCAAGATGCATCAGGTTTTCACCGGGTATACGATTTGCAATGAGGCCCTGAACACAGTCATAACAGACGCGGCACGCACGGATGTCTACTTTAAAGGACTTAGCCGGGCTGAAATCGAATGGTATTTGCAAACCGATGAACCGTTTGACAAAGCCGGCGCCTATGCCATTCAGGGCCTGGGTATGTTTCTGGTGAGACAGATAAAGGGATCCTACACCAATGTTGTGGGCCTGCCGGTTTGTGAAGTAATGGATCACCTGTACCGGAACGGTGCGATTGAACCGGCATTGGGTGGGAACTGGCGGACATGCATCTAATTTTGATGTGCTCGTAACTAGTCAAAATTCTTAAATTTTTACTTGTTAACCTGTTGAAATTATTACGAGTTAAATTTGAATAGAGCCAATTATCGGACTTTTTACGAGCCTATCAATTTTGTCATCGTAACATACACTGAAGGGAAAGGATGATGCAGGCGAGACTTACGACGATACAGGAACGGATCGCGAAAGCAGCCCGGCAGGCCGGACGAGAGGCTGCCGACATCCGGCTGGTTGCGGTCAGCAAAACCATGCCCGTGGAGATGCTGCGGGCAGCCATCGATTACGGTGTGAACCTATTTGGCGAAAATTACATCCAGGAAGCGCGGGAGAAGTTCAATGCCCTTTATACCCAACCCGTTTCCTGGCATTTTATCGGCCACCTGCAAAGTAACAAAGCCAAATACGCGGTCAAGATGTTTGATTTGATCCATTCGGTTGATTCCCTGAAGTTAGCCCGTGAGATTCATAAGCAGGCAGCCAAAATCCAAAAGACGCAGCACGTGCTGGTGCAAGTCAACATTGCCGAAGAAGCCACCAAATCAGGTGTTTCCGCTGACGCGGCCATCGCGCTCATCACAGCGATGCGTGAGCTTGAAAATATTTCTGTCCAGGGTCTCATGACCATGCCCCCCTATTTTAACGCACCCGAAAAAGTACGCCCCTATTTTGCGGCATTACGCCAGCTGCGTGATCAGATTCAGAATTTGGCGCTGCCCGGCATCAGTATGGCTGAACTTTCCATGGGAATGACCGGCGATTTCGAAGCGGCCATCCAGGAAGGTGCCACACTCGTTCGTATCGGTACCGCCATATTTGGTGAGCGCCGATGAAAATATTGTTGCACATCTGCTGTGCCCCCTGTGCAATTTTTCCCGTGCAAAGATTGCAACAGGATGAATTTGACGTCATGGGCTTTTTTTACGGGCACAATATCCATCCCTATACCGAGTGCCTCAGGCGCCGGGAAACTTTGGAAGAATACGCTCGTCAAATTAACCTGCATGTTATTTATGCGGACGGCTATGATATGGAGAATTTTATGCGCAATGTCGTGTTTCGGGAAGCTGATCGTTGCACCTATTGTTATCATGATCGCTTACGGTCAACCGCATTGGTAGCCAGAAGGGGAAAATTTGATTATTTTTCAAGTACCCTTTTATACAGTAAATTTCAGAAGCATGATATCATTTGTTCCATGGGAGAGTCGATTGGCAAGTCCGTTGGTGTGCCATTTTATTACCAAGATTTTCGAGACGGATGGAAAAAGGGTGTCGCGGCCTCCAAGGAGATGAAAATGTATCGACAGTCTTACTGTGGATGCATATATAGCGAAAAAGAACGTTATTATAAATAGCTTCTTGAACCTATCGTCAACCTTGAAAACCATTTAACCGAGAAAGACCTGTTCCGGATTTCGTTGTTCGGATTTAAGCTGATATGTTCGCTAATTTTTTTTACTTCATTATCGCTCTGCTGATTTATTCCACTTACCAACCCAGCGATACACCCAATTTTTCATTTGCGCAAAGCTTGCAGCTATTGTTGATACTCTCGAGCGCATACACCGCCATTACATGGGTTTCCTTCCGGCGCTTATTGCAGCGCATCAAGCGCGGCGGTATTATCAAGGCTGAAAGCCGGTTTTCTTCCCTGCTGACCCGGCACGCTATACTGGCCATTTTTATTTTTGCCATCAATGTCTATGGGTTGAGCTTGCCATCCTTCATCGCAGCGTGGATGCCCTTCACGGTTCTACCGACCCTGCAAGCCGTCCTGTTCGTGGCCCTTTTTGTGAGTTATCTGGCGATCCTATGGGCCTTTGCGCACAAATCGTATCAGATCGTATATCACAGCCGTGTTTCCCGGCAGGCTTATGTCTTTTCGAATATCTCTTTTGCCATGCCGGTGCTGCTGCCCTGGTTCGTCCTGTCCACTGCATCGGATTTAATTTGGATACTTCCGTTTGATACCCTACAAAAATTTTTTACGACCCCTATCGGAGAAGTACTGTTTTTCCTGTTGTTTCTTTTAGCGGTTGCTTTGTTTGGACCGCTTTTAATTCAAAAGTTCTGGCAATGCCGCCCCTTGGAGGCTGGTTCGCACCGCGCCAGGATTGAACACCTATGCCACTCGGTCAACTTGGGTTTTCGCAATATTCTGCACTGGCCGATATTCGAAGGCCGAATCATTACCGCCGGGGTCATGGGGCTGGTCAAACAATTCCGGTTCATCCTGGTTACCCGTGCCCTGCTGGACTTACTGGAGCCCGACGAAATTGACGCTGTGATTGCCCATGAAATCGGGCATGTAAAACATCGACATTTGTTGTATTACTTATTTTTTTTCATCGGTTATATGGTGATATCATTTTCACTGCTGGATTTGGTCGTGTACGCCTTGATTTATTTTGATCCAGTTCTGCGGTTTTTTAACCGGATCGGATTCAGTGCTGTCGGTGCCACTTCACTGGTTTTTGGGCTGGTCATCATTGCCGTTTTCCTGTTTTATTTTCGATTTGTTTTCGGGTTCTTCATGCGCAATTTCGAAAGACAGGCAGACGCCTATGTATTCACGATGTTCGGCCGGTCTGAATCCCTTATCAGGACATTTGAAAAAATTGCCATGGGCGGCCGTCAATCACCGGACAAACCCAACTGGCATCACTTCAGCATTAGCCAACGAATCGATTTTCTGAAAAAATGCGAACAGGATCAGACGCGCATCGCAAAGCATACACTTAAAATTCGCAAATATTTTTTGGGGTATTTAATCGGCCTTCTGTTGGTGGGCATGTTGGGCTATCAGTTAAACTACGGCGCGGCCGGGCAGATACTCACTACCCGTGTATTTGAAAAAGCCATTCGGATGGAACTTGAGAAAACGCCTGACAATCCAGATCTTTACACCACCATGGGCGATCTCTATTTTGAACGCAAGCGGTATGCTGAAGCGACAACCCAGTATCAAAACGCGATTTCTCTTCACCCGGACCATGCCCGGGCGCTGAACAACCTGGCCTGGCTTTATGCCACCTGTGAAGATGCCAGCATGCGTGACCCCCGGCAGGCATTGCAATTGGCCCAACGGGCTGCCGGCATTGATCGACAGGCGCATATTTTAGACACCTTGGCCGAGAGTTATTTTGCGAACGGGGATGTCCGCGCCGCGCTGACAACTGCAAAGGCAGCCGTGGAGATTGCCGCCAGAGACAAATCGTATTATCGTGAGCAGATCAAGCGATTTGAACAGGCCCTTAAAGTACAGTCGCGAGAGAAATAGGGGCACTCTTTCCCTCACAATCGGAATGCTATTCTGACAAACAGTATCGATATTCGGATTTGGTATTATGGTTTGATGTGAATATAAGGGGTGATGCGCAAGAAGTGGATCGCTCAATATCGTCTGCTTGGTGCTAGTTAATGCATACTTTTCTCACCTGCATCAGGTCAACATTGCCGCCGAACACTTTTTCAATGCCATCCTGCTTGAGGGTGGTCATACCGTCCTGAAGTGCCTGTTTACGGATATCTTCCATTTTGGCTTTCATCTGAATCAGTTTTTTCATTTCATCCGTTCCCATGAGGAGCTCATGGATGGCCATCCGGCCACGGTAGCCGGTATTATGACAGGCATCACAACCTTCGGGTTTATACAGCTGTAGATCATCTGAGTACGGGATGTTAACGTTCTTTTCGAACAGTTTCTCATCATATTCGCGCACCAGCTCATCGTATTCATCTTTGGAAGGGCTATAGGCCTTTTTGCAATCTTTACAAAGGGTTCGTACAAGCCGTTGGGCCATGATGCCTAAAATGGCATCCGCAAAATTAAACGGATCCATGCCCATATCCAGCAGACGGGTGATACTTTCCGGGGCACTGTTGGTATGCAGGGTAGAAAAGACAAGGTGGCCGGTTAAGGAAGCCTCAATGCCGATGGATGTGGTTTCTTTGTCACGCATTTCACCCACCATAATGACATCTGGGTCGGCCCGTAGAAAAGACCGCATGGCAGCCGCAAAATCAAAACCGATTTTGGGTTTGACCTGTACTTGACGCAGGCCCCGCTGCGTTATTTCAACCGGGTCTTCGGCCGTCCAAATTTTTGTTTCGGTTTTATTGATATGGCTCAAGGCCGAATGAAGCGTCGTGGTTTTACCTGAACCCGTCGGACCGCACACAAAGATAATACCGTAGGGTTGGGTAACAATGCTGATAAAGTTTTCGTAATTTTGTTCTGCGAACCCCATTTTATTTAGGGGAATCGGTTCGCCGGCAGCCAGAATACGCATGACAATATCCTCAAGACCGCCTTGGGTCGGTATCGTTGCCACACGCAGCTCGATATCGAGGCCGCCGTATTTCTTGAACTTTATTTTTCCATCCTGGGGTTTGCGGCGTTCGGCAATGTCGAGATCGGACATGATTTTTATACGCGATACCACGGCATTTTTATAACTGAATGGAATGGTCTGATATAGGGTGCAGGCACCGTCGATGCGGATCCGAACCTCGGTGTTCTGTTTGCCGGGATACGGTTCGATGTGGATATCCGACGCACCACGATTAAACGCGTCCAGAATGATTTTATTCACCACCTGGACCACGGCGCTGTCCTCTTCTCCCACGGCGGATTCGGCTTCTTCGATTTCTTCGGCCTCATCCTGCAACTGGCTGAGAATGTCATCAATTTCAGCCATTTTTTTATCATCTTGAGTGAAAAGTTTGATGAGCGCCTCGATATCTTGTTCCAATGCGACACAAAACTTGACCGGTTTGCCTGGGAAGAGCACCTTGATTTGATCTATTTTCTGGAGATCATTGGGATTGTCGATGGCAATTAGCACCTTACCCTCCTCCATGCGGACCGGGACGAAGATGTTATTGCGCATGAAGGGTATCTTGAGACCGGCGAGAAGGTCCCCGGGGATCGGGATCTGGGCATTGTACTCGATAAAGGGCGTTTTGTAGTAGCGGCTCAGGGATTTACCAACTTCAGATTTGGGGATTTTCAGGTCTTTCATGAGCACATCGGGAACAGAGCGTTTGCCTTTGCGGGCGCCCGCGATTGCATTGTTGAGCTCTTTTTGTGTAACCAAATGATTTTCCAATAAATAATCGAACTTCGTGTTCTTGCCTTTGGCGATTCGTTTTTGGTTGTATAAAGCGATTCCAAATACCTTGGACAACTCGTTCAGATATTTTTCATCAATGGCTGAGAACGGTCGATCATTTTTATGGTTGACCAGTTGGAGTGCCCCCAACAAGTATTTTTGGAAAATGATGGGATGGGCGATAATCTGTTTGGTGACAAAGCCGGTTTTTTGATCCCAACTGCTGTCAAACTGCAGGTCCGGGTCAATGGCTGTAATTTCATCTGAATCATAGGCGTTTTTTATGTTAATCGCCTGTTGCTTAAATGCAGCATAACCGGCCACACTGCTCTTGGAAACCGGGATCCGAATCTCGGCAATTTCGTTGCCTGATTTAAAGCGTGATACCAGTTCTCTTTTGACACCATCGACGACGTAAACCGTCATTCGTTTGGCTTCGAACAAGGAGGTAACGTCCTCCTGAAGATCAATAAAGATCTCGTCCAGATTCGTGGCGGAGTTCAACTTGTTGCCAATTTCTTGCAGTTTGGAGCGATATTCAACTTCGGTTTTGAGATTCTGAACATCCTGTGTCGATGTGTCTGTGGTCGTGACCATGGAGTTACCCGCAATCCTTGTGTGATGATTTATAACGTATTCGGTTTATTCGTCTTGGTTGAATACCCTGCAGCTTGCTGCAGGAAAGAAAATTTCAGCAAATTCCGCTTGGATACCCAAAGCGACGCGACTGAGCCCGCCGCAGTCTTGCTGCGCTAAGCTTTATTCTTCAGGGTCTTGTTTCTCAGGGTTGCGGTAATATTGATAGATTTTTTTGATGCCACCGCCCACCAGCAGAATACCCATGAAATAGAAGCAAAACCAGATAAAGGTTGTGTAGGAAGCAAAGTGCTCAATCTGTTTGATTTCTTCCATCTTCTGGGGCGTCATGAAACAGACCCCCAAACCAGCCAGGAGCAACAGAATGCCCCACGTCAATTGGAACGATGCATTTTTATTCGGCATAATAAAATCGTTACACGATTTTATGGAACGGTCACTTTGGGTAGCAATATCGCTATTATAGCGCAGATTCGCGCCACGTGTCAAATCTTTATCGTGTCAAACTTCCTTTGAAATCAGCCTTGCGTTTTTCTAAAAATGCACGGGTGCCTTCTTTGGAATCTTCACTGGCCATGCAGACGGCAAACGCATCGATCTCCAGTTTGCAAGCGGTTCCAAGGTCTACATCCATGCCGCTATTGATGGTTTGCTTGGCGGCCCGCAGAGATGCACGGCCTTTCATGGCGATTTGCTTGGCGGTCTTTTGGACCGCACTCATCAACGCATCAGACTCATGGACCTGATTAACCATACCCATCTGCATGGCTTCTTGGGCACTGATCATGCGGCCGGTAAAAATGAGTTCCTTGGCCCGGTTTTTCCCGATTAAGCGCGGTAGTCGCTGGGTCCCGCCAAATCCGGGAATAATACCCAATGTGATTTCGGGAAGTCCGAATTTGGCGTTGTCGGAGGCGTAGATAAAATCGCACGCCAGAGCGATTTCGCTGCCGCCGCCCAAAGCAAATCCGTTGACAGCGGCGATGACTGGGATGGGCAAGGCTTGAAGCTTGTTGATGGCTTGGTGGCCTTGCTGACTGAATTGTTTTGCCTGCAGCGGATTAAATCTGGCCAGCTCGGTGATATCCGCCCCGGCTACGAAGGATTTTTCTCCGGCACCGGTGAGAATCAGGACACGGATATCTTCGTTGGCGTGTACGGCATCCAGGGCATGAGAAAATTCTGCCATGAGTTCGGCGTTCAAAGCATTCAAGGCTTTGGGTCTGTTAAAGGTAATGGTGACGAGGGGCATATCAATTTCAAAGATTAGGTGTTTGTACTCCATAAAATCCTCCGTCGGCTCGTTCGATCATTTATAAATTTTACGATTCTTGCTATTTCTTAACCCCGGTACCGGTTTTTGTCAAATTTTATCCCATCAGGCAGATACCTCCAGCCTGGCCGCCAGATAAATGCCGACCAGAATCATAAAGCCACCGCAAAATTTTAACAGCGTCAAGCCCTCATTAAAAAGAATGAAAGCCAATAGGGTGCTCACAACCGGTTCACCCAGTAGACTCAGTGCGACCAAAGACGTGCTGCAATAACGTAAAGCCCAATTATAACAACTATGTCCGATAACCTGGGATACAATCGCCATCCCCCAAAAAGCTGCTTGAGTCTGGTATGTAAAGCCGTATATTTGCAAGCCCATGGCAAGGACCAGGAGCCATAACACAAAGGCGGCACTACCGTAGCACATGGCGACGTAAGTGAGCAGCGAAAGCCGCGAGCGCACCTGTTTGCCGGCCATTAAATATCCAGCCAGGCAGAGGCCACCGATAACTGCCAAAAAATCACCCCATATCGTCTGGCTGCCGGCCACCAAATCGCTTGATCCAATAATGAGACAGCCGGTGACGCTTAATAAAATACCTACCATGGTTGCCCGGCGGACCTTTTCCTTTAAGACCAGGGGCGCCAGCAGGCCTACCCACAAGGGACTCATGTTTACCAGCACAACGCTATTGGCAATGGAAGTATATTTGAGTGACGAGATCCAGGTCGCAAAATGCAATGCCAAAAAAAAACCGGATAGGGTGACGCCACCCAGGTCTTTTAAGGTCAGATGGCGTAGCTCATCCCAGCCCTTGATACAGGCCAGCGGCACCAGAATGAGCGAGGCCAGGCCAACGCGATAGGCAGCGGTAACCAATGCGGGCGCATCGGCCAGCCGTGCGAAAATCGCACCGGTGGATATGGCCAGAATACCGCAGGCTAATATCACGTAAGTAGGCGCGTGGGGAGCGCTTTTATGCGTCGAAATGATCATGAAGATACATTGAACTGAATATTATATCAGTTGTTAAAATTTTCATACTCTGAAAAAACCAAAGAACCCACATGCAGCTTATCCATTTTTGGAGGCGGTCGATGGTGGTTTGAATAAAGCGGTTGGATTGGTTTCCTTGATGTAGGCGCGGATGCCCTTGACAATGCCCTCACACAGTTTTTGCTGGTACTGAGGGTTCGTCAAACGCTTACATTCGCGTGGATTGCTAATAAACGAGGATTCAATTAGTATGGCCGGCATTTGGGCACCCAAAAGCACATAAAACGGTGCTTGTTTAACGCCCTTGTTTTTAATTTTTTGATAGGAATGGCGCATGTGCTTGTATAAATTGTTCTGGACATAGGTGGCCAACCGGCTGGATTCATTGATTTTAGCGTTTTGCATCAGGTCTGTCAGAATGGTTTGAAGATCGCTGATGTTTTTTTCTGAGGTGGCATTTTCATAAGCGGCTACACGGATGGCTTCATCGTCGGTGGCCAAATTTAGAAAATAGGTTTCGAAACCGTAGGCCCGGCGATCTTTGGCGGAATTGGTGTGGATCGATATAAACAGATCAGCATTGCGGGTATTCGCAATGGCCGTGCGTTCTTCCAGGGTTAAGTACTTGTCTGTTTCCCGGGTTAAAAACACCTCACATCCAAGTTCCGAACGTATTTTCCGGGCTAATTTTTTCGCAAGGGCCAGCACAATCTTCTTCTCATGCACACCTTTATAGTATCCGGGCGCCCCATAATCACGGCCGCCGTGCCCCGGATCGATAACAATTCTTTGGACCCCGAGTGCCAACTGTTTTGCCAAAGCCCCGGGGGGTAAATCCTCAATATCCGGACTGGTGCCATCGACCTTGGGCGGCCTGTTTGCCGCGGAGCCATTAAGCCCCCATACATCGATAACGATTCGAAAGGGATTGCGTAGAGAGAAAATTTTATAGGTTTTAAAGGACTTGATATCCACAACAACGCGGACAGATTCGGGCGTATATTGCCCCGCGCGCACATTGCTCAACAAATTGTCATTGATGGGTACCACTTTTTCAATTTTATCACCCAAACGGCTGTGGTCCAGATCGACATAAAGACGTTTGGGTTTTCGAATTGCCGGGTCCTGGTTGAGCAAACGATGCCGATACGAAGTTGCCCGATCGGCGTCTATCACTATCCGGGTGTAATTGGGGTTAGACCAGTGGCGCAGGCCCTGCACCGAAGCAGGTGATCCTGGCTTTGTGGTGGTTGCCGGTTTGGCGGGGGACATGGCATTTTGGGAATCAGCGATCATCTGCTGAATGGCATCCGGAGTCCCCGCCTTCTCCGGTTCCACGGGTTGCCCGGTGATTGTCCCAATTTTTTTGGCGGCTTCGCGGGCATACGTGGTTCCGGGGTAAGACTCATGTGCTTGTTTCAACAAGGCCAGGGCCCGGGTCCTGTCCTTGTTCGCGAAGGAACGCCGATATAATTGGTAGGTCAAACTACCGGAACGATAGAGAGCTTCGGCGGCGCGGATGCCGTTGGGATCGGCGTCTTGGGCGTCCTTGTAGGCGTTGATGCACCTAAGCCACTGGTCCCGGTATTTCAATTTGCGCGGGTTGCTGAGAAGGCGTTGATAGCACTTTTCAGCCCGACGCATGAGCGTATCTTGTTTGGTGGTTTTTTTCTCCGGTTTCGGTGGCGGTGACTTGGACCGGATGGATTCAAGCATGACCTGGGCTTTTTGGCGATACTGGCTTTTCGGATAACGCTTGACAACGCGCTGCAGGGTGTCCAGTGCTTCGGTTTTATCAGATTTTTTGAAAGAGCGTTTATAAAGTTCATAGTAAAGCTCGCCGGTTTTATACATGCCGGCTGCCGCCCAGGGGCCATTGGGATCATGGCGGTAGACCGCTTTAAATAGATCGATACAGGCAAACCATTGGTCTCGATATTTCTGAAGTTTGGGATTCTTTTTCAGCCGCAGATATTTCTTGTCCGCTTTTAAATAGATATCCTTGGGCGTTGTGGCCCAAGCCGAATCAACAACCCCAATTCCCAAGGCAATAAAAACAAAAATCGATATCGCTAAAAGTGTCCAGTGCTTCCGATTATGGGCATGAATGCAAGTCATAATAGGCCTTGACCCATTTTTATTTTTTCTTGTAGCGCATGCAGAAAATTGAGAGCTTCCATGGGCGTCATTTGACTGGTGTCGATCTTGGCCAGCTTGTGGGCAATGACCTGATCATAGCCCGTAAACAGCTCCAGTTGAACGGGCATCCCTTTTTGATGCGCTTTGAATTTTCGGGTATCCGCTTCACTGGGAAGCGCGTGGTTGCCGTTCTCAATATCGGCAAGAATCCGCCTGGCCCTCGTAATGACCGTGTCAGGGATGCCTGCCAGTCGTGCCACTTGAATGCCGTAGCTGCGGTTGGTACCACCGGGGACCAGTTTGCGCAGAAAAATAATTTCATCATTCCATTCTTTAACGGTAATATTGAAATTCTGAACGCGCTGCTTTTCTTTAGAAAGTTCGGTTAATTCGTGATAATGCGTGGCGAATAAGGTTTTGACGCCAACGTCATTGCTGTCATGCAAAAATTCCGCCACTGCCCAGGCAATACTCAAGCCATCATAGGTACTGGTGCCGCGCCCGATCTCATCCATGATCACCAGGCTGTCTGCAGTGGCGTTGTTGAGGATATTGGCTGTTTCCTGCATTTCCACCAGAAAAGTGCTCTGACCCTGGGACAAATTGTCCAGCGCGCCCACGCGTGTGAAAATGCGATCCGTGATCCCGATGGCGGCTTTGGCCGCAGGAACAAAGGAGCCCATCTGGGCCATCAGTACGGTGAGGGCTACCTGGCGCAGGACCGTTGATTTACCGGCCATATTGGGACCGGTAATGATGATGACCTGGTTGTTCTGATTGTCCATATCGATGGTATTGGGCACAAATCGCTCGCCGGGTATCATTTTTTCGATGACAGGATGCCGGCCGTCTTCGATTTGAAGACGCCCTTCTGAGTTGATGGCAGGCCGGGTATAATTGTTGTTTTGGGAAATAATGGTCAGTGCCAACAGGCAGTCCAATCGGGCCAAAAAATCACCAAGCCGTTGTAGGTCGGCATTGCTTTGCACAACCTGAGTCTTCAAATCATTAAAAATGGAGAACTCCAACTCCGCGCGTTTGCCTTCGGCATTGGTAACCTTTTCTTCAAATTCTTTGAGTTCCGGGGTGATAAATCGTTCGGCATTTACGAGGGTTTGTTTGCGAATGTATTCCGAAGGCACCGCATCCAGGCGAGACTTGGGGATTTCGAGATAATATCCAAAGACTTTATTATACCGAACCTTGAGGGACGTGATGCCGGTTCGTTCCCGCTCTTGCGCTTCTAATCGAATCAGCCAGGATTTGCCGTCCCGAGTCATTTGGATCAGCTCGTCCAGATCCGGATCAAACCCCTCTCGAATGATGCCACCCTCATGCAGGGTCGGCGCGGCATCATCCCGGATGGCCGCATCAATCTGTTTGGCCAGACGAATCAATGCCGCACCGTCATAATTTGCTTCATACAGCGGTGACCGGTAGGTTTCCAGCTGAGTTTCCAGCGATGGCAATTGCTGCAGAGATTGTTTCAGGGACAACAAATCACGTGCATTGGCATGCCCCATGGATATCTTGCTGCGCAGGCGCTCAATATCATGGATCTCCTGTAAACAATCACGAATGGCTTGGGTGGCTTGATACAATTTGCGGGCTTCATCAATGGCGTTAAAACGGGATTCAATCCGGCTCGCATCGGTTAAGGGATAGCGGATCCATTGTTTCAGCATGCGGCTGCCCATCGCCGTGACAGTCTGATCCAAAACAGAGATCAGGGCTCCTTTGCGTGTACCGGTGCGTAAATTTTTTTCGATTTCGAGGTTTTGATATGATTGGTCATCCAAAAACAGATAGTTATCCAAACGATAGGGTTCAATACTGCGGATATGAGCAATGGCTTGTTTTTGGGTCTCCTGAACGTAAAAAATCAATGCGCCGGCAGCACGTAAACCCGGACGGAGCCGGTCGCAACCAAAACCCTCCAGGGAAATAGTCCCCAAGGTCCTGAGGAGTCGTTCCTTGGCCTGGGGATAATCAAAAGCCTTGGGCGATAACCGGGATGGATTCAGATTTTGAACGGCATCGATATACGCCTCGAAAGCGGTATCACCGCTTACGCTTGGCAAAAGCACTTCTTTGGGGGTGATGCGGTACGTTTCTTGAATGATTTCATCCAGATTGTTGCTTTCTGTTACCCGAAACGTTCCTGTGGATACATCTAAATACGAAACCCCGATAAGATTTTTTTCAATGATGGCGGCTAAGACGTAGTTATTTGATTTCTCATCTAATAGTTCGTTTTCCAAAACCATGCCCGGTGTGATGACGCGAACAACTTCACGTTTTACCAGCCCCTGAGCCACGGACGGATCCTCCACTTGATCACAAATAGCAACTTTGTAACCCAGGTTGATTAAACGCGCGATGTAAGTCTGAACGGCGCGATAAGGAACTCCACACATGGGTATGGGAGATTCGGCCTTTTTATTTCGAGAAGTTAGCGTGATGTCAAGCAGGCGGGATGCCAGTTCGGCATCTTCGAAAAACATTTCATAAAAATCCCCCATGCGATAGAAAAGGATTTCATCTGGATAGGTCTGTTTGACTTCCAGATACTGCCGCATCATCGGGGTGGTACCACGGGGGCTCATGAAACATTAGAATCCTTGGTTTCATGGTCCGGGCTATCTTCATGGGCAGTCTCCAATGTTGCCGGAGGTTCGCCCTTGAGTGTTTGAATCTCCTTTTTCAGTTCATCCAGGAGTTTTTCACTCATTTCTAACGAGGCGGTCATTGATTTGATGGTTCGTTGGGATTTGAAACGTTCGAATAAGGTGAAAAAGTATGCAATTAACAATCCCGCGAAGAAAAAAATGAGAAGCAGGACGGCATTCTGCAAGGGTGGCGTTTGGTATTCGGCCACGAACAAGTTGATTCGCAATCCATGCTGCGACATGAAGTAGTCCCAGTTTTGATATGCCAGTAAGGCCAAAAATACGATCAGTATCAGCCAGAAAACGAACTTAATTTTTTTCATCACAGTCTCCCCTATTTTAAAGCAAATGACCCGGGCTTTGTCAGCGCCCTTTAGCGATATCAGCCGGTAACTGGGCAAAAAACGGTTTCAACTTCTGACAGGTCTCCAGTAAATGCTCGGGTATGACACGCACGTCGGCAAAGACTGCCAGCGCGTTCACATCGCCAAACCATCGCGGCACAATGTGAAAATGGAGATGCGCTTCTACACCGGCACCGGCGACACGACCCAAATTAAGCCCCACATTAAATCCATCCGGAGCCATCTGGCTTTTGAGGATGTCGATGGACCGATCTACGGTCATGAGCAAATCCGACATTTCCGCTGGACTCAGTTGGTCCAGCGCGGCAATGTGCCGCTTGGGTGAAGCCAGTAAGTGTCCGTTAATATATGGAAATTTGTTCATTACCACCAACGTGGTGTTGCCTTTATATAGTGTTAAGTCGTCTTTTTCTCCCAGCGCATCACAGAAAATACACGTTGGTTCTTTGTCCGCAAGAATGTATTCCATCCGCCAGGGTGCCCACATGGTTTTCATTTTTCTATTCCAGCACCAATTTAATTTAGCCAGTTAACGCAATTCCACACGCTATGACCCGATCAGGTTTCATCGACTTTCACTTACCGCATAAGGATGAATAAGATTACTGATTACCTTTTTAAGCCCCAAAACTCAACCTATTTTTTAGATTCACGCCGGGCGCTCCGCGTTTATAGACGAACGATTTTCATGTCACCCCAGATGCCAGCCTTGTCATCCTTGATGATAATCATTCCTTGTACCCCTTTGATATGTTTGCCAAACTCAAGTGCCGCATCGATATCAGACTTTGATCCCACCAGGTTGCCGATAGCCGTTGCGGCTGCATCGGCCAGTGGGCAGGATGGCGAAAGGACGGTAACCGCATCTGCCCTGCCCCGGCTAAGCGAATGGCCGAAAGTGCCGGAAGACGTGCAAACCGACAAGGGACTGTTTTGGCATACCATCTCAATCCCCAATCGCAAATTGAGAACAGATTGATTTGCAAAGATTCCAATCGTTACCGTTCGGTTCGTCTGCAGAAAAACATCACCGCCATTTTCAACAATTATTTCAGGTGAAAGGCTTAATAAATCCATACCAACATGGGCCGCAACGGCACCGGCCACTGCGGCCATGGGGCCGACGCCGGCCTGCAAGCCGGCCTGCAGCATGTCGTCTATGATGGGCGGTACCGGTGTTTTGAACTGCAGGGGGACCAGTGACGATACAAATTCAGGATATTGACCAGCAAAAGATTCAATGGTGGCGCGATGTCTTAGGATGGATTCCCGGGATTCAGCAATCAGAGACGTACCCGCCTGTATATGTAAATCGGTCTCTTTTACCACGGTCCGGAAGGCAGTCAGATGATGCTGGCGAATACGGTTGCGATATAATCTTTCCGCATGCATGATCAATGATTCACCAAACTGGTTTGCGGTTGTGGTCGCATATGGGGTGGAACCTGTCGTAAAAAAAAGCGATCGGTCATACCCGCAATAAAATCCCTAACAAATTCCTCGGGCTTGTGGGCATTCAGATACACCCCGGACTTGCTATTCAAAAAAGCCGAGAAAATCACGGATTCTTCGTTGCCTTGCTGAATATCCTGAAAATAGCGTTCAAATAACAAGTTAAAAAGGGCCCGAATATCCGCATAATTTTTTTTGATGCGCGGATTTAAATAGATCCGATCCAGGTTAAATTGTTTAAGACGAATCACGGCATCTGAAACCGGGCGGCTGAAGGTAATGAAAGGCCGATCAAAGCTGTGTTCGATGATATCGGTTACCAGGCTGTAAACGATGGTCCCGTTGGTATTCCCCAGACAATTTCTACAATTGGCGGGAATATCGGAGCGATCAATAATACCCAAACGAATGGCATCTTCGATATCTCTCCCGATGTAGCTGATGGTATCGGCCATACGAACCACACATCCTTCCAGGGTCATGGGTGTCAGTGACATCCCAGGATTTTTTTTCTTTTTTTCTATTTCTATATCTATTATATCAAATGACTTAGATCCTGAAGGTTCAAGTTTTTGATTATGTATTTCACCGTCATGACAGAGGATGCCATCTAAGGTTTGCAAACAAAGGTTCCAGCCTTTGCCGGACCTTTCCACCCGGTCAAGGAATTGAACACTTTGGATATTATGCAAAAAATGTCCGATGTGGTTGGCATAACAGATTTCCGATAATATCCGTTCGCCATCGTGACCAAAAGGCGTATGCCCGATATCATGCCCCAAGGCAATAGCCTCGATTAAATCTTCGTTCAGGCCCAAAAACCGGCCGATGGTACGGGCAATTTTAGAAACCAATTGTACGTGCAACACGCGATGGGTTATGTGATCGTTCTGGATGAGGTAAAACACCTGGGTTTTATCTATGTAACGCGCATAGGCCCGCGAATGTAAAATGCGATCCACATCCAGTGAAAAGGATGAGCGGTAATCGGATTTCAGCTGAGGTTCGGCTTTACGCCGCAGTCCTTTGGCACTCGGTGTTGATCGCGTTGAAAAGCGGCTGGCTTCGATCTCATCGAGCGTCTTCCTTATGGTATCGATATTATTTATCTTTCTTGTCATGTTACTATATATTTTCTCCCTTTCCCATTCCTGAAATACGATTGTTCCATGAATAACCACGGATGAGATCCGCTGGATTGCAACCCGAAACCGACACCTCGCAATTCACAACCCGAAACACGCAACCCGCACCTGGGCCTCAAATTGCGCCACACGTGATCAAATCGGCCATCAGATATTCGTAATTTAGGCCGGCTGCCCGAAATCCCTCCTTGCCATATTTCATATTGGCTTCCAATACATAAAACTGGTCATCATGCATGCAGATATCAATACCGACGTCATTCCACTGACATGACTTGGCAGTCTGTAGGGCCAGATCCATGGCACCCGCCGGTACGGAATCCAGGCGGATGCGGGCACCCAAAGCAACATTGGTACGAAATTCGCCCTCAGCCGCAATCCGCCAGTAGGCATGTACCACCTGCTGACCGATTACCACGATGCGGATATCGCGGTCTATGGGCAAATACGCCTGAATATATGCTGGTCCGGGGTTTTTCAGGTAATCGGTGAGGTTGCGCTGGTTCTCAATTAAAAAAACGCCGCGCCCCATAGCCGAACCCCTTGGTATTTTAGCAATGAATGGGAAATCAAAGTGATCACAAATGGATGCTTTTTGATGTTTCCCGTAGAATACACGCGTTCGTGGATGGGGTATTGAAAGCAACTTGAATAGCGCGGTTTGTTTTATTTTTTCTTGTGCAAACAGGTAGTTATGAAGGCTGGGAAATGTACTTTTTCCCATGGCGGCGAATAGTTCGGCATGGAAGGCAGATGGATAATAAACCCTCTTGGCATTTCGAATCAGTTCCAAGGCTTCCGGGGCGTAATCCGCCAAGTTTGGCTTGACCCCCAGGGTGAGCACCTGGTTACATTTCGAAAGGCGCGATTCAAGGGCGATGTGCATAGTTGCCTCTAAATATCCATATTGAGGTTTGAAATGGAATCCGCCACCTTTTAAGTCTACGATAGTGAGACTAATAGGGGTCTAGGATTCGAGGGTTTGTTGATTTCATTGAGTTTGTTGGCTTTATTGAGTTCGGTCTCGCTATAGGTATCGAAATCGGCATCGGTTCCTAATTTTTCGATCCCGATT
>Ga0180435_10000876_pt1 | contig 31701 bp, 31 predicted proteins | sample SS_ome_3_FD_132467 | JGI IMG/M metagenome (GOLD analysis project Ga0180435, IMG submission 132467) | Hypersaline lake sediment archaeal communities from the Salton Sea, California, USA - SS_3_S_1 metaG | ecosystem: Environmental > Aquatic > Non-marine Saline and Alkaline > Hypersaline >... | reverse complement strand
TACACCATTGTTATCATTAAGGCTGAGGGAATTGAGAAACGACATGCCCAGCAGCACATCTGTCGGATACATGCCCTCAATCACCGTGGCTCTTACCTTACGCCGCGTGATACCACCCAGGGTGACCCGCTCTAACAACAGAAAGTAGGCATTGGCGTTACCCTGCGCGGTTTGCACCGTACCGCGTTGACCGGACTTATAGTCCAGCCCCATCTGTTGTGCCTGCCGCTCACTTAGTGCCACCACAGAAGCCCCGGTATCAACCAGGAAATCGACCATATGGTCATTCAGCGCGCCGCGCATGCGGTACTGGCCAACAGAATCACGGCTGATACGCACCGTTTCAGAGGTCGGCTTGGCAAAACTCCCGGCAACCCGAGCGGAAAGGTCGAGCTGATAGACCTTACCGCCATAACTTACGCGAGCACCTGCGGTATCTGCCTGCAACAGCTTCACCCCTGCGGGTGACGTCTCACCAACTTTCAACATCTGCTGTTCATCGGCGGTTCGCACAACCGCACGATCTTTAAACAGCGCCACTACTTCAACCGGGGCAGCAGCCAGTACTTGAGCGGAACTGCATAACAATCCCAGACTGAGCAGCAGGCCTGCAAGAGCGTTCAATTTCCGGCGGGATAAAAACATTTTTGAAGTAATACCGTTAGCTGCTGTCCATCCTTTGCCACCCTAGTGTAACGAGCTAGGCGAGGCCTGGGAAAAGACCCGCAGTCTGTAAGCTTAAAACTGCGACATACAACACAATTCCAACCACTGCGCCAGCCAGCAGATCGTCCAGCATTACACCCAGGCCGCCTTTCACCTCACGGTCGAGCCAGCCAATGGGACCAGGTTTAAGGATGTCCAGCAGGCGAAACAGCGCAAAGGCAAGCAATACAAGCCACCATAAGGTCGGTAAAAACGCCAGAGCGAGCCACATGCCCGCCACCTCGTCGGCAACTATTTCGGAGGCGTCATCAACCCCGAATGTGCGTGCGATAAGCGTACTGCAAACCCAGCCGCTGACAAAATAAGCAGCGCAGATAAACAGCTGAATCAACGGATCAAATTCCGCCAGGAACAGCCACCAGACCACAACGGCACCAGCAGAGCCCCAGGTTCCAGGCGCTGGTCGCAAAAAGCCGAGACCCAGACCGCTGGCCCACAACACCTCCGGGCGCCGTAAGTTGTTTCGCAGGCTAAGCGTCAAAGTGGTTGTACCCGTCAGGTTGCTGCTTTACACCGTCGAGGCTGACGCCGCTGCCAGCGACAACCTGCCCTATGTTTACCATGCCGGGCAGCGGTGTGCCTGCAGTTGCAAGCAATTGATAATCGTCTCCGCCACTTAAGGCATCTTGCAGTTCCACACCTTCGACAAGTTGCAGATCTGCCGCGTGGATATTCAGAGCAACACCAGATGCCTGCGCCAGATGGTGCGCATCGGCCAGCAGACCGTCGGAAATATCAATGGCAGCATGGGCGTTTGCGCGCAGGACAGGTAACAGATCAAAGCGTGCCCGAGGCATGAAATAGGCGCGTTGCAGGGCACTCAGCTGATCCTGCAACAGATAACTCTGCTGCCGCACGCACGCTGCAGCGAGGCCCAGCGCACCGCTCACGAAAAGCTCATCACCAACGCGCGCTCCTGCGCGGGTGACCGCTTTGCCTGCCGGCACCTCACCATGCACACTCACGGTTATGCTCAGCGGCCCACGCGCGAAATTACCGCCGCAGATATAAGTGTCACAGTCTCGAGCGGCTGCAGCCATACCTTGTGCCAGTTCACCCACCCAGGTCACGTCCGCCGCCGGCAGGGTCAGCGCCACCAGTACATATCGCGGCTGTGCTGCCATGGCCGCAAGATCAGACAAACTGACCATCAGCGCCCTGTAGCCGATATAAAAAGCCGGCGCGCTGGCCGGAAAGTGAACATCTGCAACCAGCGTATCAATAGACGCTACCGCATCGTGATCAGGCGATTGCCGCATTACCGCGGCATCATCACCCGGGCCCAGGGTAACCCAGGGCCCTTGTGCACGATCCGCAAGATGGCGTACCACCTCGCGTATCATTGCAAATTCATCCACGCCCTGCGGCCTGAACTTCTATGCTGCGTAAGCTGGCAGCCAGTTTATCCAGCACACCGTTGATGTACTTGTGTGAATCTGTAGCGCCAAACGTTTTAGCCAGCTCCACATATTCATTGATCACCACCAGGTAGGGCACATCCATGCGATGTTTAAACTCCGCTGCAGCCAGGCGCAGAATCGCCCGTTCAACATGATCAAGCTTGTCTACGGTACGGTCCAGAAGATCTGCATAGGTCGCATCCAGGTCAGCCGGGTGGTAGACCACATGGGTTAACAGCTCGTTAAAAAACTCAACGTCGGCTTTTTTCAACGCTTCAGAATCATAAAACTCCGCTTTGATATCCGACAGATTTGCAGCGGACAGTTGCCACTGGTAAGTCGCCTGAACCAGTGCGCGCCGGGCTTTACGTCGAGCCCAGATGTTGGTTTTGTTATTCGCCACGATCAGCCTTCAGACGTAGACGAACGTCATCACCTAACTGTTTTATATCCATCACTTTTCCCGTTGGCGCCTGGTCGAGTTGCGCAACTGTAAAATCAGCCAAAGGTCGACTCGCTGCCCCTAACCATTTGGGCGCTACATAACATATCCATTCATCCCACAACTGTGCGGCAACAAAACTACCACAGACTTTTGCACCGGCTTCGACCAGCACCTCATTACAGCCCTGGCTGGCCAGATGCTGTAATACACTGTTCAGATCTGTCGGACCTGCGGCGAGCGCCAGCAAACTGACTGCAGGAACATTATGCAGGTGTTCCGGCACATCTACACCGGCGTTGTGCACGAGCAGGGTTGCACCACCATCGTTAATTACCGCCGCCTCTGCAGGCGTCGACAGTTGACTGTCCAGCACTACGCGCAGGGGTGCCCGTGCATGCTGGTACTGTTGCGCGCGGACATTGAGCTGCGGGTTATCATCGATCACAGTTTGTACACCGGTGATAATCGCATCACTGCGGGCGCGCCAATACTGCACATCCGCTCGGGCAGCTGCACCGGTAATCCACTGACTTTCGCCGCCGGCAAGCGCTGTCGCCCCATCTAAACTGCTGGCGGTTTTGAGCCTGACAAACGGTTTTCCTGACAACTCTCTGGACACATAACCCTGGATCAGCTCAAGGGCTGCAGGCTGGGTCAGCAGGTTAACTTCGATGCCCGCAGCGCGCAGCATTCTGATGCCCGCCCCGGCAACCTGTGGATGCGGATCGGTGGCGGCAATCACGACACGTGCAACCTGAGCATCAATCAATGTTTGTGCGCAGGCTGGTGTGCGGCCGACAAAGGCACAGGGTTCCAGGCTGACATAGACGGTGGCACCCTGGATATCGCCACCAGCGTCCGCTATGGCATTCACCTCAGCATGGCCTTCACCAGTGCGGACATGATAACCGCGACCCAGAATCTGCTGGCCGCGAACGATGATACAACCAACCGGTGGGTTTGGTGCGCAGGTCAGGCGTCCCTGCTCAGCCAGTTCTACGGTGGCCGCAAGGAACACGCCATCGGAAGGTGTCACGTCTCTTTCACCAGCTTGCGAATCTCTTCGGTGAATTCGCTGACATCCTGAAAATCCCGGTAGACTGAAGCAAATCGGACATAAGCCACCGGGTCCAGCGCGCGCAACTCCCGCATCACTTCTTCGCCCACCTGCAACGAGGGAATTTCCCTTTCACCAGTGGCGCGCAAACGCGTTTTTATATGGGTGAGCGCGGTTTCAATCTGGTCCACGCTGACCGGTCTTTTCTCCAACGCTTTGGTTAAGCTTGTTTTCAGCTTGGTATCATCAAATGGTACCCGACTGCCATCCCGTTTGATCAACCTCGGCATCACCAGCTCGGCAGTTTCGAAGGTCGTGTAACGCTCGCCACACGCCTGGCATTCACGACGCCGGCGCACAGCGTCGCCATCAGCGACCAGCCGGGAATCAATGACCTTGGTGTCGTCAGCTCGGCAGAAGGGACAATGCACAGGCTTTACCCCGGCCTAAACTTTCGGGTACACCGGGAAGCGCCGGCACAACTCAACCACCTGCTGCTTCACGCTGCCCACCATGTTGTCATTTTCAATGTCTTCCAGAATGTCGCACATCCAACCGGTAAGGGTTGCACATTCTGCTTCTTTGAAGCCGCGGCGGGTCACCGCCGGCGAACCGATACGCAGGCCGCTGGTGACAAAGGGTGAGCGTGGATCATTGGGCACAGCGTTTTTGTTTACTGTGATGTTCGCCCGGCCCAGAGCAGCATCAGCGTCTTTGCCGGTGATGTCTTTATCGACCAGGTCAAGCAGGAACAGATGATTATCGGTTCCTCCTGAAACCACACGATAACCCCGCTCAATAAACTGGTTAGCCATGGTGCTGGCATTGGCCAGGGTCTGCTGCTGATAAGCCACAAAGTCTTCGCCCATGGCTTCTTTGAAACACACGGCTTTACCCGCAATCACGTGCATCAGCGGGCCGCCCTGACTGCCGGGAAACAGCGCTGAGTTAAGTTTCTTTTCAATCTCAGGATTAGACTTCGCCAGAATAATGCCGCCCCTGGGGCCACCCAGCGTTTTGTGGGTAGTAGAGGTGGTGACGTCCGCAATCTGCACCGGATTCGGATACAGGCCTGCAGCGACGAGACCGGCAACGTGGGCCATGTCGACAACCAGATAGGCGCCCACTTCATCTGCTATGTCACGGAACTTCTGCCAGTCGACCACTCTCGAATAGGCTGAAAAACCGGCCATGAGCATTTTTGGTTTATGTTCTCTGGCCAGACGCGCAATCGCGTCATAGTCCATTTCACCCGAGCTGGCATCAATACCATACTGCACCGCATTGTAGAGGCGCCCTGAAAAATTCACCGAAGCGCCGTGGGTCAGATGACCCCCGTCGGCAAGACTCATACCCAGCACTGTATCGCCAGCTTCCATCAGCGCCAGATACACCGCTGAATTTGCCGACGACCCGGAGTGCGGCTGTACGTTGGCATAGTCCGCTCCAAAAAGGGCTTTGGCGCGATCGATGGCCAGCACTTCCACCTGATCAACATACTCACAGCCACCGTAGTAGCGTTTGTGCGGATAACCTTCCGCATATTTGTTGGTGAGTACACTGCCCTGGGCTTCAAGCACCCTGGGACTGGCGTAGTTTTCCGAGGCTATCAGTTCAATGTGCTCTTCCTGGCGCACATTTTCCGCAGCGATGGCTGCGGCCAATTCATCATCAAATCCTGCAATGGTTTCATTACCTGCAAACATGGTCTGCCCTGTGTTTTTACCTGGATGGGAGTCAGCCGCGTAGGTCGACTGTTTGAAAGGCGATATTGTAACTGAAAGCCTTTTCGCATGATTAAAAAAAAGCCTCATGTTCAACGTGAATTACTTGGCTTTATACCTGCGTGTTCATATTTGGACTGGGGCAACGGGCACCGCACCCGTATACTGCGCGCTTGAAAAAAACGGGTCGCGGCCAGCAGACCGGCGCGCGGCCATCAACGCTGAAAAGGAACGAGATGGCGCAATACGTTTACACCATGCAGAACGTCACCAAAGTAGTGCCCCCAAAACGCATTATTCTGGAAAACATTTCCCTGTCTTTTTTCCCTGGTGCCAAAATTGGTGTCCTGGGATTAAATGGCTCTGGTAAATCCAGCCTGTTACGTATCATGGCTGGCATCGATACTGAGTTTGAAGGCGAAGCCCGCGCTCAGAAAGACATCAACGTCGGCTACCTGCCCCAGGAACCTCAGCTGAATGACGAGCTTGATGTGCGCGGTAACGTGGAGCAGGGCGTTGCCGAGATCATGGCCATCATCAACGAATATAACGAAATATCGGAAAAGTTTGCTGAGCCCATGGATGATGAGCAGATGACCGAGCTGCTCGAGCGGCAGGGTGAACTGGCTACGCAGATTGATGCCGCAGACGGGTGGGATATCGACCGAACGCTGGATATCGCTGCAGACGCACTGCGCCTGCCACCCTGGGATACCCCGGTTAACGTGCTATCGGGTGGCGAACGTCGTCGCGTGGCGCTGTGTGCATTGCTGCTGTCGAAACCCGACATGCTGCTATTGGACGAACCGACAAACCACCTGGATGCGGAGAGTGTCAGCTGGCTGGAGCACTTCCTGGACGAATACAGCGGCACGGTGGTGGCGGTGACCCACGATCGCTATTTTCTGGATAACGTTGCCGGCTGGATTCTGGAACTCGACCGCGGTCGGGGTATTCCGTTTGAAGGTAACTACAGCAACTGGCTGGAAAACAAAGAGCAACGCCTGCAGGCGGAAGCGTCCCAGGAAAAAGCTCGACAGCGATCGATAAAGTCGGAGCTGGACTGGGTGCGCAGCAACCCTAAAGCCCGGCAGTCAAAATCCCGTGCCCGCCTGGCTCGTTTCGACGAACTCGTCAATCAGGAATCTGAAACCCGTCAGGAAACCACTGAACTGTTCATTCCCACCGGCGAACGCCTGGGTGAAAAGGTCATTGAGATCAATGGTCTGTACAAAGGCTTTGGCGAACGTCTGCTGATCGAGAACCTCAGCGCCAACATTCCCCAGGGCGCCATTGTCGGCATCATTGGTGGTAATGGTGCGGGTAAGTCGACGTTCTTTAAAATGCTCACTGGCGCAGAGACACCCGACGAAGGCAGTGTAGATATCGGTCCAACCGTACAGATGGCTTTTGTGGACCAGAGCCGCGATTCACTGGATGACAGCAAAACCGTCTGGGAGGAAATCTCCGATGGTCAGGACATCATGCGTGTGGGCAGACATGAGATCCAGAGTCGTGCGTATGTGGGTCGATTCAACTTCAAAGGCAGCGACCAGCAGAAACGTGTGGGTGACCTGTCCGGCGGTGAGCGCAATCGTGTTCACCTGGCGAAGCTGTTGCGCAGCGGTGCAAACGTGCTTCTGCTCGACGAACCGACCAATGATCTTGATGTAGAAACACTGCGCGCGCTGGAAGAAGCGCTGTTGAATTTTGCCGGCACCGTGCTGGTGATCTCCCACGACAGATGGTTTCTGGACCGCGTGGCCACACACATTCTGGCCTTTGAAGGTGATTCCCACGTGGAATGGTTTGAAGGCAATTACAGTGACTATGAAGCCGATCATAAACGTCGCTTCGGTGACGCCGGGCCGACACGTATCAAGTACAAACCGATACACCGGGCCTGAATATAAACGCCCTAGAGGTTCGTGAGAACCTCCAGGGCACTGCTGAGGCTCTGCACCCCGTGCACTGCCATGTTAGGCAGGTTTTCTTTGGGGCGGTTGGCAAAGGGTACAATCGCGCGCTTGAAGCCATGCTTGGCGGCTTCACGCAGGCGCTCCTGACCATTGGCAACCGGACGCAATTCGCCGGTCAGACCCAGCTCACCGAAAACAATCAGATCCCGCGGCAGCACTCGATCACGAAAAGATGACAGCACCGCCAGCAGCAGCGCCAGGTCAGCACCAGTTTCAGTAATACGCACACCACCCACCACATTGGCAAAGACATCCTGATCACCCAGGGTGATGCCACAGTGTCTGTGCATCACCGCCAGATGCATGGCAAGGCGTTGTTGATCCAGGCCCACAGCAACGCGCTTGGCATAGCCACCGGCTACTTCATCCACCAGTGCCTGGATTTCTACCAGCAGCGGTCTTGTGCCTTCCCAGGTTACCGTGGCGATACTGCCGGGCGAGTCTACTTCACCGCGCTGCAGGAAAATCGCAGATGGATTGGCGACTTCTTTCATGCCCAGATCTGTCATCGCAAACACGCCAAGCTCGTTGATGGCACCAAAACGATTTTTATGTCCGCGCAGCGTTCGATAGCGGCTGCCGGCGGGGCTGTCGAGCATCATGAAACAATCGATCATATGCTCCAGGACCTTCGGACCCGCCAGTCCACCTTCTTTGGTGATATGGCCAACAAGAATAATGACGGTATCCGTCTGTTTCGCCAGACGAGTAAAGAAAGCTGCGGTTTCACGCACCTGGGTGACTGAACCCGGTGTTGCGTCCAGAGCATCCATCTGCAGTACCTGTACCGAATCCAGCACCACCACATCGGGTTTACGCTGGGTGATGTGCCCGGCAATGACTTCGGCACGGGTCTCCGCAGCGACATCCAGTCCGTCCATGGGTAACTCGAGACGTTTGGCGCGCATCGCGAGCTGCTGCAGAGACTCTTCTCCGGTGACATACAGAACACCACGGGATTGCGCCATTCTGGTACACACCTGCAACAGCAGTGTGCTTTTACCGGCACCAGGGTCACCGCCAATCAGCACCACCGAGCCCGGCACCAGGCCACCACCAAGAACCCGATCGAGCTCACCAAAGGTGGTGGTGAGGCGCTCGGCTTCCTGGGCTTTTACTTCGTTGAGCTTTTGAATCTGTGCTGCTGCGCCGGCAAACCCTACCCGCGACTCTTTCACCGGGCTGATATTGACCCGCGACAGCGTATTCCACTCATTACACGCGTTGCACTGGCCCTGCCATTTCGCAAACTCAGCGCCACAGTCACTGCAGACATAGGCGGATTTGATCTTGGTTTTAGCCACTAGGTTCGGGAGTGAGGATTAAACATAATCGGCGTAAATATCAGACGCCAGATTTTCAAATTTTGTCAGGTTGCCAATCCACGACAAGCGGACTTTGCCAATGGGACCATTACGCTGTTTGCCTATGATGATTTCTGCAATACCTTTATCTTCAGTATCTTCGTTGTAAACCTCATCACGATAGATAAACAGAATGACGTCGGCATCCTGCTCGATAGCGCCGGATTCGCGCAGGTCTGACATCATCGGTCGTTTGTCCGGTCGGGCTTCCAGGGCACGGTTAAGCTGGGACAGGGCAATCACGGGGCAACGCATTTCTTTGGCGAGGGCCTTTAATGAACGGGAGATTTCAGAAATTTCACCGGCTCTGGATTCGGATTTGTCCGCGGTTCGCATGAGCTGCAGATAGTCCACTGCAATCAATCCCAGACCGCCGGCTTCCCTGGCGACGCGACGCGCTCGCGAGCGCACGTCGCCGGGCGTCAGCGCCGGCGTGTCATCAACGTAGAGTTTTTTATCGCGCAACTGGCTGACTGCCCCTGTGAAGCGCGCCCAGTCATCATCCTGCAACGATCCGTCACGCAAACGCGTCTGATCAATACGACCAAGGCTGGACAGCATGCGCATGACAATCTGCTCAGAAGGCATTTCCATACTGAACACCAGCACTGCCTCGCCGGACATCACTGCATGCTCAACCATGTTCACCGCAAACGCAGTTTTACCCATGGAAGGACGGGCGGCGACAATCACCAGATCTGAGGACTGCAGGCCGGAAGTTTTTTTATCAAGATCTGCAAATCCCGTTGCAACACCTGTGGTGCCGCCTTTGTTGTTGTAGAGAAATTCTACTTTTTCCACTGCCCTGGAGAGCAGCGGTGCCACTTTTTCCGGACCGCCTTGCGTGCTGCGGTTTTCCGCAATTTCAAAGACCGATTGTTCAGCGATTTCAACCAGCGTGTCGCTGTCGCGGCCATCAGGCGCAAAAGCGGCGTCGGCTATCTTGTTAGCAGCACCGATGAGCTGGCGCATGATCGACCGCTCACGGACAATTTTTCCATAAGCCAGGACGTTGCTGGCGCCTGGGGTCGCCTCGGCCAGTTCTGCCAGGTAGGTGACGTCGCCCGCCTTTTCCAGCAACGCCTGGGAGCGCAGACGCTCTGACACCGTAACCGCATCCATGGGTTCATCAGCGTTGGCCAGCGCCATCATCGCTTCGAAAATAATCTGATGCTGGGTGCGATAAAAATCCTGGGCGCGAACAATTTCCACCAGATCGAACCAGGCTTCGTTGTTCAGCATAAGCCCCCCTAAAACAGACTGTTCAGCCTCGATAGAGTGTGGAGGAACTTTCAGATTTATCGGCGACGGTGGTTCGGAGGCGTATTCAGACATGAAGCGAGTTTGTGTGGACGGTTTAAGACTTTGCTCGGTTGCCTGAATTTTTGCAACCACTAAGCGACCAGCAGTGGTAAAAACCCTGCTCTTTACCGCAAAAAAAGGGCCGCAAAAAAAAGGGTCCCGATGGGACCCTTTCAAACGGCACTTAAAGTGCTTCTTATTCTGTATTCTCTGTTCGCGTGACCTGACTATTCCGGTACGACGTTGACTTTGATATCAACCGTCACTTCTGAGTGTAACTGCAGCGCGATGTCGTACTCGCCAGTCATACGAATCGCCCCTTCAGGCATGCGCACTTCAGCGCGAACAACTTCATGACCATCATTGGTAAGTGCATCAGCAATATCCTGAGTACCCACCGAACCGTAGAGCCGACCTTCTTCACCGGTCTTCACAACCATCGTCAGGATAACGTCTTTCAGGCTCTCGCCGCGAGTCTGGGCTTCAGCAAGTTTTTCGTTAGCCGCCTTTTCCAGCTCAGCGCGACGCGCTTCAAACTCAGCACGGTTACTCTTGTTCGCCTGCACGGCTCTGCCCTGAGGGATCAGAAAGTTGCGTGCAAAACCGGGCTTAACCACCACTTCGTCACCGAGTTCACCGAGGTTGTTCACCGGCTCGAGTAAAATAATATTCATCTAAATCTCCTCGACCTAGTTGTGCTGGTCCGTGTAAGGCAGTAGCGCAAGATAGCGTGCGCGCTTCACTTCTTTGGCCAACAAGCGTTGGAAGCGGGCGGAAGTGCCGGTTATGCGGCTTGGCACAATCTTTCCGGTTTCGCCGATAAACTGACGCAGGGTATCCAGATCTTTGTAATCGATATCGCCCTCTTGCTGGGCTTGTTGCATACGGCGACGGCTCATGAGCTGGCCTCCTCTTCGGTATCAGCAGCGGGCTCTGCAGCTGCTTCCGTGTTATCTGATGACTCACCGTCTTCGTCGGAGCCGGCATTCTGCGCAGCACGAGCGGCATATTCTTCTTCGCGACGGCGTTCGCGTTCTTTATCTTTTTCCTGATCGCGCAATTCTTCTTCGTAGATCTTGGAATTACCTACCTGCGGCGCGTTGCGGCGAATGACCATGCTGCGGATAACCGCATCGTTAAAACGGAAGGCACTGATCAACTCATCATAAACGCCCTGGTCTACCTCAATATTCATGAGGATGTAGTGGGCTTTGTGAATTTTGGCAATCGGGAACGCAAGCTGACGCCGGCCCCAATCTTCCGTACGGTGGACAACACCGTTGCCGCGCTCGATCATGGCGTGATAACGCTCGATCATCCCGGGCACCTGGTCACTCTGGTCCGGGTGGACCATAAAAACGACTTCGTAATGTCGCATAACATCTCCTTTCGGTTAGCGCCGCAGCTGAGAGTGGAATTCCACTGCCGGCCAATTCGGCGTTTCGCCTCCGACGTGCTGACATTCTGTGCAGGCCACGCGTGAGGCAAGGTTTACCCCACAAATTTGTGGGGGCGCGCATTGTAGGGGGGAAGCTGCAGCGAGGCAAGGTGTCCGTAAGGTTTTCAACAACCTAAACAATCGCTAAAAACGATGCCATCAGACCTCTCAATTGATGATAAAGCCAGTAACATTACCCCATGTTAGATCTTCGCAATGTCGCTTTGATCACCTGGATCCTGTACTGGAGCGGTCCGCTGGCTGCCTACCTGCTGTCTGCTAACGCAGGCTACGTCGACTGGTGTGTACCGCACCTGACCGGCTGCGACAGCATCAGCGCCAGTGGCAGACATGGCTGGGGGTTTTTCGTCTTCAAGGCAACCATGTTACCTGCCGCTGGCCTGACTCTGATTTACTGGATACTGTGTTATCGCTGGTTAAGTCTGATCATTTCGCCAGCGCGCGTTGATAAAGTCATTCTCAACCTTGGGCTGATCGGCGCGCTTTTCCTGGTGCTGTATGTAACCTTTCTCGGTTCAGATGGCGATACGTACCGTACCTTGCGCCGCTATGGCACGGTGGTGTTTTTCGGCTTCACCTTCCTTGCCCAGTTGCTGTTTGCCAAGCGCATTATCGATGCAGAAATCCCGTCACCCATGGTGCGCTGGAAGTATCGGATGGCCATATTCATGTTCTGGGGCGGATTAGCGTTTGCCGTGCTGGCTAACTTTTTTGAAGACGATGACTTCCTGCAGAATATTTCCGAGTGGAATTTTGCCTCTGCATTAACCGCCTTTCCACTGCTCACCTGGTTCCTGTGGCGTCACACGCGCTTCCAGGTCGATTTTCGACAAGACTGAAAACGATTAAAAAGACTGCTTAGCGGTGATGGTGAACTCCCAGCTGCTGACAAAGGGTCCGTCTACGAGGGGCTTGGCGACATCTATATGCACCAGGCGATCACGCCGTGTGCGCACACTCTCCAGCCGCAGGCCAACCCCGACGTTACTCAGGACATCGAAGTGATCACCTTCGCGCGGCGGCACCCAGGCCGGTGGATCCTCCTCAAACCAGGCACGACCCACATCAAAAAAGGCCGCGTAGCCAACCCGGAACAGGCCAAACGGGTAGGCACTGGAGTAGTAGCGTTGCTCCAGTGTCGCCAGCACGCTGCGGTCGCCAATCTGATATCTCGTCGGATAGCCGCGTAAACCATCATCTCCACCCAGCGTCAGCTGTTTATCTGCAGGCAGATTACGCGTCAGGTTGTAATCAAAGCTGGCAAAAAATGACCATTTCTCGCTCTGTCGCCACAGATAACTGGCTCTGCCTTCAAAGTGCAGGTCTTCGGTGGTGCTTTTATCCAGGTCATAACGGCTGCGCAGCTCCGCTGAAAGGCTGAGCAGGTGAGCGCGCGCCAGATACTGTCGGTGGCTCGCTGCACCTCGCAGCAACAGATAATCTCCAAGGCCGCCAAAAGCCTCTGGTGACCAACCGAGCTCAACATAAATATTCCAGCCCAGATTAATGTCTTCAACGATACCGACGCGATCAACATCAGTAAGCGCCTCGAACTGCTCTTCGATCAGTGACCAGCCGAAATAGGGATAAACAAATTTACGCTCGTCCTGCGTTGCTCCCGGGAAGTCCAACGGGTATTCAAACTGCTCATGCTGGTAACGCGCACCGGCAAAATAGCGATTTACCCAACCCTGCTGGCGGCCAGATGAACGGCCCACATAAACATTGGCTGCGTTTGTCTCCGCACGCAGCTCAAACTGATCTTTGCCGAGGAATTCCAGATCCTCATTGCGCACAAAGTGATTGCCTGCAAGACCAAACGCATAGGGTGTATCCAGGGCAAAAAACGGCCGACTCAAACTGGCACCATAACGCTCACCATCGTCGTTATCTGCAGCGACCAGACTACCCTGCCAGCGTGAACCCAGAATATTGGGGTCGTCATAACTCAGAAAGGTGCCGGAGCGGTCGACATCGTCAAAATATTCCACACTTAAGTCTTTGCCGGTGCCAAGGAAATTCACGTCGGATAAACTCACCGAGGTTTCATTGTCACCGCCGGAGCGGGTAAGGCCTATGCCGGGCGTCAACGTCCAGACGTCACGCACAACCACATCCAGGTCTACTGTTGTGCCACATACCTGGCGCACCAGGACCCGGGCGTCGTAGAGGAAGGCTTTGTTACGCAACACCCGCTCAGCCTCCTGGCGTTTGTTCTCGTCGACAGGCGCGCCGGCATCAAAAGGGAACGCCGCCAGCAGCGCGTTTTTTTTAGTCACCACATTAAATCGGTTGGCCTGTCGTGCAAGCCAGTGGTTGCGGTCTGGAAAGACATTCTGACGAATGAAGCGAACCTCGCCGAGCACGTACTGGGCATCAGCATCCGGCCAGGCTGTCCAGTTCTGAGTGTGTTCACCGCGCGCATGGAAGTCGAATGTATCGAGCTGTTGCTGGGTTAAGCCATGCACCTGCTGACAGCTGACCTGGGCCGTTGCCGGCAACTCGACCACTAATCCGATTGCAAAAATACTGGCAAACAACGCCGCCCGCATAGTGATGTTCCATCGCCATCTGTGCTACCAATAATGCCATCGTTAACTTGAAAAAAGTTCATCTTCAAAGGCAATTTTTTTCTATGCAATTCTGAGTTTTTAATTACGATTCGCGGGCCAGCGGAAGGTAGCTGAACCCTCCCTTTCCTCTGTGGATGATCTGCCTGTTTCCTATCGAAGCAGCAGCAATATTTTTTCAACCACCTAGGTTTATCGGGTAAAAGAGGGTGTTGCACATGGGCGAATTTGCCGTCTATGAAGCATTTAGTCCATTGGACTATTTGCACAGTTACTATGGAAAACTGGACAGCGAAGCTGACGGCCTGCTGGCCTTCCTGGTGGAACAGTTTGAATCTATCGAACCCGGCGCCAGGGTCCTGGAATTTGGTGGCGGTCCAACACTTATCGGGCTGATTCCGGCAGCGCGTCGCGCCAGGTCAATACACTTCTGTGATTATGTTGCGGAAAACCGGCAGCTCGTCGAGCGCTGGCTGGCTGGTGATGACCATGAATTCGACTGGCAGGTGTTCATAGAACGCGCCCTGCAGTTTGAAGGTATTGCCCATCCTGGTCCGGCAGACATCGCAGCTCGATGTGCGCTGATCCGTTCTGTGGTCGGCCCTGTTACCACGTGTGACATCTACCAGCGGCCGCCGATTCAGAGCCCGCACAGATTTGATGTCATCCTTACCAACTACTGCCTGGATGCGGTTACAGACGATATAAATGAGTGGCACCAGCATATAGAAACACTGAAACAGATGTTGCTTCCCGGTGGCCTGTTTGTCATGTCTTCATTAAAACAAGCTACCTATTCAGACTTCGGCGCAACGCGTTATCCAAACGTCTACCTGCTTGAAGACGATGTGCGCGCCGGTCTGATTCAGGCGGGCTTTGCCGAAAACACGATCAGCATCGCCACGGCACCCGCTGACCACGATTCACGAGAGTATCGCGGCGTCATCTTTGCCGCCGCCAGCGCTTAGCTGAGTTCACCCTGTCCTGATAACCCACTACTGGAGCAATCAACATTATGATTGAAAACCAACCTGTGCCTGTGGCTGCAGCCGAATACAAACGCATTTTTGTAGACGGCGTTTATTACTATGGCAAACACATTGTTCTGAGCGCGCGACACTGCAATGAACATTTACTGGATGTCGACGCCATTACACGTTTCCTGCGCGAACTTGTCATAAAAATAGACATGGTCGCTTATGGCGAACCGCTGGTGGCGCGTTTTGGACAGGGCATAGAGGAAGGTATTTCCGGCGTACAGCTGATTGAAACCAGCGCCATCATGGTACACACCAATGACATGGCACGGGACCTATACCTCGATGTATTCAGCTGCAAAGGCTACAACGAACTGGACGTGCTGGATTTTGTCACCAGTTTTTTTGCGACCAGGGACATCAACTATCAGACTTTACTGCGGAAATAGCCCGATGAATATGCACGCGGCGAGTACAACGGCATCCCTGCGGTTTTATCCCGATTACATGCCTGAGTTCAGCTATGAGCCTACCCGTGACCGGTTTCATATCGGTTACGAGAACGATCATATCGGTGAAGGTGTTCGCAGTCTTGTCAGCTTCGCTGCCGGCGATGTGGTGTTTGCCTGCAGTGGCATTCTCTGCACCGAAGTCACCCAGTTTTCTCTGCAGCTTGCGCCGAGCCTGCATCTCCACGATCCCTATTTCTATGGCAAGATCCTGCACAGTTGTGAACCGAATACACACGTCGATGTCGCAACGCGCCAATTCAGGGCTGTGCGCCCTATCAACCCTGGCGATTTTGTGACCATGGATTACGCCCAGACCGAAGACTACCTGTATCGCTGTTTTCCCTGCGCCTGCGGCGCGCCTACCTGTCGCCAAAGTGTGCAGGGACGACTGCAGGTTCAGATCAGTAAACACCCTGTGGTCGGCGAACAACTCACAGATCTGATCTGCGGCCCCATCGATCTGTTTGACGTCTTATCAGAAAAAAAGCGCCGTCTGATCCTGGAGCAACTGCTGATCTGCAACGCCAGCCTGCAAAGTCTGATGCAAAAACTGTCGCTGAGCTATCGTGCGACCTCTACCCATATTCGTATCCTGCGTCAGGCGGGACTGGTGCACCAGTATAAAATTGGACGCCAGGTTTACTATGCTCCGGATAGTTATCGTCTGACAGAATTGTTTAACGATGGCCGCAAGGACGTTGACCACCTTCTGCAACAGATTACAAATCTGGCGCAGACGCCAATCGCTGCCGCTGAATCTCAAACAACAGGACGCCGGTTGCAACAGAGACGTTGAGGCTGGATACACTACCCTGCATGGGGATGTGTACCAGCTGATCACAGTGTTCCTTTGTCAATCGGCGCAGGCCTTTACCTTCGCTACCCATTACCAGCGCCAGCCCATCCCGGGCATCCACCTCAGTGTAAGCGTGTTGCGCCTCACCATCGGCACCAATAATCCAGACATTGCGCTGCATCAGTTGTTTCATAAAGCGTGCCAGATTCACGACCTCTACTATCAATAGATTTTCCGCACCGCCCTGAGCGGTTTTCAGCGCCACAGGGCTGAGCGGCGCGCTATTACGTTTCGGCACTATCACCGCATCTACACCGGCAGCGTTGGCACTGCGCAAGCAGGCGCCAAAATTACGCGGATCGGTAACGCCATCAAGAATCAGAAACAGCGGTGGCGTCTTGAACCTGTCCCAGGCGTCAAACAGGTCCTGTTCCCGGGATAATGCCAGCTCATGGCATTCCAGCAGCACGCCCTGGTGCGCAGTATCAGCTGCGCGCCGCCGAAACCAGGTGCCATCCATACTCTGATGACGGATGCCCGCCTCTTTAGCCAGGCTGATCAATTCGTTCACCCGCGCGTCGCGACGTCCCTGCAGCGTGTAGAGCGCTCGAGCACGCTGGGGTGAATCCCGCAACAGTGCTCTGGCTGGCTGTATACCAAAAACGTCACTCATGAGCGTTTTTTACGCCGCCCGCCGGAAGATTTCTTTTTGTCCCCTGGCGATCCCGCTGATTTCCGGGTGCGACCCTTGTGCGTGCCCGGCAGACTCAGATCGATGCGGCCCTGGGGAGGGTCGATATCTTCGATAATAACCTGCAATCGATCGCCCAGGCGGAACCTGCGACCGCTGCGCTCGCCGACCAGCGCAAAAGCCCTGGCATCAAAGTTAAAATAATCAGAGCCGAGGTTGGATATGTGCAGCAGACCCTGGACATAATAAGTATCCAGATCGACAAACAGCCCAAACTCGGTGACGCTGGCAATCACGCCTGCAAAGGTGTCGCCGACACGATCGCGAAGAAAGTCACATTTCAGCCAGGCATCCACCATCCAGCCGGCACTTTCCGCACGTCTTTCGTTGCTGGAGCAAATCTCGCCAAGCTGATGCAACTCATCCATACCCGGTACACTTCTGCCTTTACGACCATCGCGTTTTGCTAACACCGATTTTATGGCGCGATGGACAACCAGATCCGGATAGCGCCTGATTGGTGAGGTGAAATGCATGTACCGGTCCAGGGCGAGACCGAAGTGGCCCTGGTTCTTTGGACTGTAGAGTGCCTGTTTCATCGTACGCAGTGCCATCTGTCCATACAGCCACGGGTCGGCATAATCAGGCAGGCGATTCAGGGCAGACTGCAGCACCAGAGGCGTGATTTCACCGCTGGGCAACTTCACCCCAACCTGACCGAGCGCGTGGCTGAATTCTGCCACCTTGTCCGGATCCGGCGTCTCGTGAACGCGATACAGGGCCGGTACCTGCGCCTCTTCCAGGAAAACCGCTGCGCTGACATTGGCGGCAATCATGGCTTCTTCAATCAGCTGATGTGCTACCAGCCGGTCAACCGGTGTGATCGCCGCAACGCGGCCATCGGAAATTTCGATGTTGGCTTCGTGAGTCTCAAAATCCAGCGCGCCCCGTCTGTCGCGAGCTTCGCGCATCACATCGTGCAGTTGCGCAAGCGCGTCGATAGACTGGTTAACAGCCCGCGCGGAGGATCTACTCACAGGCAGGCCAGCCCCGCTGTCCAGATAAGCCTGCACCTGGTTATAAGTGAGCCGCGCGTGGGAGAAAATAACCGCTTCACTGAACTGGTGTTTGAAAATATTTCCTTTGGCATCGATAAACATTTCGCAAACCAGTGCCAGGCGCGGTGTCTCCGGACGCAACGAGCACAATCCATTAGAAAGCGCTTCCGGCAACATGGGAATGACCCGCTCCGGAAAATAGACCGAAGTACTGCGCTGCACGGCTTCGTCGTCCAGGGGGGTTTTGCGTTTTACGTAATGGCCTACATCAGCAATGGCTACCACCAGGCGAAACCCACCTGCGCGTCGCTTCAGCGGCTCGGCAAAAACAGCATCATCAAAGTCTTTGGCGGTTTCACCATCAATGGTCACCAGTGGCAATTCACGCAGATCTTCACGCTGAGGATAGCGGCCTGCAACCACTTTGGTTGGTAATTTGGATACTGCGGTTGTGACCTCAGCCGGCCACTCAAAGGGAATACCGCCGCCCACAACCGCACTCTTGATGGCCTGGTCCAACACATTCTCGCTGTCCAGAATGCGGACAATGTTGCCACTTAAGCCGGACTCATCCCGCGCGGTGATACTGACCTGCACAGTATCGCCATCCCGTGCTTTCTTTAGCGACTGCAGAACTCTGATGCGACCCCGATCCTGGCCCAGACCGTTGACAAACTGATCGCGCCCCTGCCTGCTGAAAATGCCGGTGAACAGAGCCTCAGACAGCTGTGTGACCTGTATGACCTGCGCACGACCCTCGCTGACGCGATATTCAATTTCATCACCGGCACGCAGGTTCATGCGCCCGGCATCATCTATCGGCAAATCATCCACCACCAACATGCGCCCGCGCAGCTGGACCACCGCGCTGCGTGGGGACCCGCCGTTCGGTAACTGGTAATCACCGTGTCGATTTCGCTGCAGTTCTCCGCTGCGCTGCAGACCTTTCAACATCTGACGCAGCTGGGTGATGGTTCTGGGTTTATCAGCACCGGCAAGGTGCGTCAGGGTTGACCACGGCACCGGGCCGGGCTCAGCACTGATCAGCGCCAGAATTTCCCTGGCAGTATAGCGATTTGCCTCCGAGTGGCGCTTTTTCGGGTTTTTCTTTTGACCAGCAACTTTATTTTTGCTGTTTTGTCCGTTCGCCAAGATTGACACCTTATGTAAGATTTCAGTACAGTCCGCACCCCTGTGCCCAGGTGGTGAAATTGGTAGACACGCTAGCTTCAGGTGCTAGTGGGGGCAACCCCGTGGAGGTTCAAGTCCTCTCCTGGGCACCATTGAGGACTGACCGTCCTCAAACAGTCACAGGCAATAAGACGCAACGCTCAAGTTGCATACTACTGATCGAAACCTGAAACACAAAGACAGATCGTCACGGGTACACGCACCCGCTATCTATAAAACACGTGATTACCAATAGTAGCGACCCGCTGATACTTCCAGTTGGGGCGCACCGCCGTATTGTGGAAAAATAGCGCGCCTGAGGTGAGCTTGCGTGTGCGATGGGTGTATACACGGTCTGCAACCTGTAATGCTTCACGCCAGCGCTCTCGATCTGCTGGATAATCACTTCTACCGTCACACCACCAGGAAAACTGACAAGGGGGCCTTTCACCACCCTGCTTCACTACTGCGCATGCTGATGCGGGGAAGCGCTGATCTTCCACCCGATTTAAAACAACTTCGCCAACTGCCTGCATGCCAACAATGCCTTCACCCCTGGCTTCCCAATACATCGCAAGGGCCATGCAGTGACGCTCGGAGTCGTGAGCAGTATTCACATCAGGCTGCATTAAGACGCGACTTGAAGGTGACGCCAGCCGCTGTTCTGTTGCATCCCGGCCTGCAGCACACCCACCTGCAATGAAGAGCGTGAGCGCAAGCAGACAGATGCCAGTTTTCTGTTCTCTAAATGCCATGGGGCTACGCTAACGCAAGTGGCTGAACCTTGCGTGAACCGGTGCCGATTTTCCGTCATTCACCAGACAACGGATCTCAGTTTCATTTCTGGTTTGTGCTTTGCAACCGTGTTAAGAAGGGGGGACGGTGCGTTTATAGTGGCGCCGCTGAATTGACAGACTATGTCCCGGATTATTTTTGCGCTCTAAAACACATCCAAAACCAGATAGTGAAAAAGACCGCCAGGTGCTGCGGGTTATCCTGATTGAAGGCACCGCAAACCTGCTCGTCCTGGCAGCCAAACTTGTTGTGGGTCTAGCGACGGGCTCACTGGCGGTTCTCGGCGATGCACTGCATTCAGTAACAGACGTTCTCAATAACGGGCTGGCCTGGATGGTCATGCGCCAGGCCAATCAACCACCTGATACCAAACACCCTTACGGTCATCGCAAATTTGAGACGCTGGCGGTTTTTGTGCTGGCTGCATTGCTTGCGGTAGTCGGCTTTGAGCTGGTCGTACGGGCGCTGAGCCGTGAGGCGACAACCATCGCGTCTTCGAGCTGGGCGCTGGCAACGATGATTGGCGTGCTCGTGGTGAACATCGGGCTTGCCACCTGGCAGCGCCGATGGGCGCGCCGCTTGGATTCTGAGATTCTGCAGGCAGATGCCAGTCATACGTTTGCTGATGCTTTAACCACGATTGTGGTGATCGGTGGCTGGCAGTTGTCCGCTATGGGATACGTCTGGCTTGATCAACTGTGTGCGCTGGGCGTTGCAGGGCTTGTTTTTTACCTGGCTTACGGCCTGTTCAGTAAAGCCATTCCTGTGCTGGTGGACGAATCAGCGATAGATTCATCCCTGCTGATCGCCGCCGCTGAGGAAATTGCCGGTGCAGGCAGCGTGCGTCAGGTGCGATCGCGCTGGAAAGGTTCAGATTCGGCGGTGGATATGGTTGTCAGCGCAAATGCGCATCTGACCTTGCAGGAAGCCCACACCATCGCGGACGATATAGAAAAAGTGCTGGAGGCGCGCTTCAGTTTAAAAGACGTTTCCATTCACATGGAGCCTGATTAGTGCTGTCGCTCAACATTACGTTGCAAACAAAAAAAGCCGGCGCAACGCCGGCTTTCTTTTCACTGTCTGGAAAGGCAGGTTTCAGTTATAGAAAATCGTCCGCCAGAACCAGACCAACAGGCTCACCACCACCCGCTGTGTCGACGGCAATAGCGGTGTAAATTCCACCGGCATCGAGGGTTACCGCCACAACTGGCAGCACAAGCATCGTCTGATCGCCTGCTTCCGTGACATGCACGTCGTAGCCACCTGGCGCCAGTGGGACATACCCTGTCTCAGCACCAAAGGGTACACCTGCAAAATTCGGGGTTAATCCGTCTATCGACTCTCCAGAACCGACAACATAGATGTCAACATCACCAGCTGCTGGTGAGCTATGGAATATCCGCACGCGGCTCTCGGTGGAAATGCGACGTGGATCGTCTACCGCCACGTCATAGGTCAGGCTGCCATCACCAGCCAGGCCAACCGCTGTTACTGAATATGTTTGCCCTGCATCAAGCGTCACTTCATCGAGGGTATCGATCGCCACCGCGCTCGCATCTCCAGCCACTGTGACCTTGAAGTTGGTTGGACCAGCCGCCAGAGGCAGATAACCGGTGATGGCACCAAAGGTGGCGCCTTGTACCGGCGAGAGCACATCATCAATCAACACGTCTACCGGCCCAACATCCGCGGCAAGGTGTCCAACGCGTACATCAGCCGGCGTATCCACATCCAGCAGGGGTAAAGAGGCGGAGCCCGTCAGCGCGATCAGCTCAACAGGCGCAGCACCAGGACCGACGTTAGCAATCGCTGCAACCACGAGGTCACTGCCACCGGCTAGTGCCACTGTGCCAGAATCGTACACAACCGTTGAGGACGCGGCTGGCGTGATGCGTATGCGGTAGTCTCCGGCAGGCACAGTAACTGCATCCATGGTGAAATCGCCGAACATCAGCGTTATCGGCGTGACAGAAGAAATCGGGTCCGCCGGTGCTGTGACATAAATGTCCACCATGTCCGCTATCGGAGTAACGTTCGACGCTGCATGTACGACGCGTAAACGTACGTCAGTAGCAGCCACTTCAGGCTGATCATCGACAAGTACAATCGGTTCAATATTCAACACGTCGTTAGCTGCAAAGATAGTCACACGCTGGCCATCAGTGAATGTGTTGGTGGCGGTGATCACGTCTGCGTTGCCACCCGGAATAATGCCTTCAACAACAACGGTGACTTCACCGTCTTCGGTAGTCACAAAGGCCGCATCGCCAAAATCTGCTTCTGTGGCAACAACGTTACCACCGACAGACAGGTTCACTGGGGGCGCGTCCTGAGAGGCGTGCACGATTTCAAAAACTACTTCACCGGCTACCGGGAAAGTGGGTCCCGGCGGTGTTGAGAAATTGCTGCTGCTACCGCCACAACCGGCGATGAACACAGCGGCCATCGAAATTAAAAGGAATGCCTTACGCATCGAGAGACTCCGTTACTTGTTTCGGCGCAGTCTGCACATCGAATCGTGAACGGATAATCAATTCGGGACATCAAGATTTTGACACCCCCTTCACCTATGGGGAAGGGTACTTCACCTATGGGGAAGGGTACTCGTCCTCTTTGCGTAGAGAAGGCGGCAGATAGTGATCAGCCGTGCGTTCGGCTTCAACAAATACCCGCTTGATGCGTGGATCAACTTGTTTTACTTTGTGGGTTAACTCGGTAACTGCGCTTTCAACTTCAGCTGCCGTCTGCACTCTGGCAAACTGTACCGACGCAGTCACCAGCACAAAATCGGGACCCATGTGCAGGCTGGCGACTTCATTTACTGCGGCAACGCGCAGATCGTTAAGGAAAACGTTCTTTATCAGCTGACGGATAGTCAGTGTTGTGCTCTCACCAATCAACAGACCTTTGCTTTCATAAGCCAGCCAGATAGCGGTTAAAATCAACACCACACCAATGGATATCGACGCTAGAGCATCAAACACAATGTTGCCGGTAATCTGATACATGACCAGGCCAAACACGGCAATCAACAGGCCAAGCGCTGCGGCGCTGTCTTCAAACACCACAACAAAAAGCGTCGGATCTTTGCCATTGCTGACGGCTTCAAGAATCGTCTGATCACCGCGACTCTTGTTGAACTCTTTCAGAGCGACGTACAGCGCCCCAACTTCAAAGACCAGGGCCAGGCCTAATACAATGTAGTTAATGAAGATGTTGGTGATAGGTTCACTGGAGGACAGGTGCATCACTCCCTGATAAATCGATGCACTGCCACCCAGGGCAAAAATAAGCATCGCCACAATAAAACACCAGAAATACACTTCTTTACCGTGACCAAAAGGAAACTCATGACTGGCAGGCTTAATGGATTGTTTCAGACCAAAAAGCAGCAGGATCTGATTGCCCGTATCCACCAGCGAATGAATGCCTTCACTGAGCATGGCTGCACTGCCGGTGTAAAAAGCGGCGGAGAATTTGGTGACTGAAATCAGCGAGTTTCCGACCAGAGCGGCATAAATTGCTTTTTTTGATGAGCCCGCCACTCAGCGTGCCTTCAACGTTTGCGCACCACTAAGGAACCAATAGAGTAGCCAGCACCAAACGAGCAGATCACACCACAATCACCACTGGCCAGATCTTCCTGGTGCAGGTTGAACGCGATGATTGATCCCGCAGAGGCTGTGTTGGCAAACTCATCAAGTACAATGGGCGCCTCGCCCGGATAGGGATCTCTGCCCAGCAGGCGACGGGCGATCAGGTCGTTCATGTTGATATTGGCCTGATGCAGCCACCAACGTTTGATATCTGCCAGTTCCAGACCCGCCTTTTCCACCTGACTGTGCAGGTGCTCAGCAGCCATCGGGCACACTTCTTTAAACACTTTGCGGCCGTTCTGATGAAACAGTTTGTCATCCGCAAACGGGTTCGAGTCATCTGCAAATGACAGGTAACCAAAGTTGGAGCGGATGTTACTGGAATAGGAGGTGACAGCCTGAGTACTGAGCACGTCATAGCTGTGGGGTGCGGTACAGGTATCCGCACGCTCCATGATCACTGCGGTACTGACATCACCAAAAATAAAGTGTCCATCACGATCCGTGTAGTTCATTTGTGGCGACACCAGTTCCGGGTTGATCACCAGAACGCCTCTGGCGGAGCCAGCAGCCAGCGCATCATAGGCCCTGTGCAACGCAAACGTCGCTGCCGAGCAGGCAACCAGCATGTCAAAACCAAACCCTTCAATGCCCAGCGCATCCTGGACTTCAATTGCAATGGCGGGGTAAGACCGCTGAGTATAGGCACACGATACAATGACCATATCAATGTCAGCGCTGGTTTTGTTCGCCTGGGCCATCGCAGCTTTTGCGGCATGCACAGCCATTTCCGCCTGATGAGACAGTTCGTCATCGCTACGCTCAGACAACACCGGGCGCATCCGGTCTATATCCAGAATGCCTTCTTTGGCATAAACGTAACGCTGCTTGATACCACTGGCTTTTTCGATAAAGGCAACACTGGAGAGTGGTTTTTCTGTCACGTCGCCACTACTGATGGCTGCTGCATTGGCTTCGTTAAACGCAGTTGCATACGCGTTGTACGAATTGACTAACTCTTCGTTAGTGATGATGTGTTCAGGCTTCCACAGGCCTGAACCGCTAATGACAACTGGTTGCATAGTGTTCTTCTTAATCGAATGGCGCTTGTTCAAGTCGGCAGGCTGGACCACTCTGATTCAGTCAATGGCCGTGCCTGGTCCTCAATCATAACCGGAAAGCCGTCTTCAATGGGATAGGCCAACCGACTGACACGACACCACAACTCCTGTTGCTCACTTTTATAGTGCAGCTGGGCTTTACTGACAGGACAAACCAACATTTCCAGGAGTTTTGAGTCCATCTCGCTTTTCCGCTTCAGCTTTTAAAAGGATTGTTCAGCACAATCGTCTCGTTACGATCGGGGCCGGTCGAGATAATGTCAATAGGCGCACCTACTGCCTCCTCGATACGCGCAATATAGGCTTGCGCGGCTTTGGGCAGTACCTTTAAGCCGCTGGCACCTACGGTGGATTCCTGCCAGCCAGGTAACTCTTCATAGATCGGTGTGACGGCAGAATAATACTCACTACCAAACCGGGCGGTTCCTGCGCTGCCGTCTGGATCCTGGTATCCGACGCAGATTTTAATGGTTTCCATACCGTCCAGCACATCAAGCTTGGTCAGACACAGACCCGAGATGCTGTTGATCTGCACCGCCTGCCGCAGCGCCACCGCATCAAACCAGCCACACCGTCGTGGTCGGCCGGTTGTAGAGCCAAACTCGTTACCCCTTTCAGCCAGTTTTGCCCCCACATCATCGAACAGTTCAGTGGGGAAAGGGCCGGAGCCCACTCGGGTCGAATAAGCTTTGGTGATACCCAGGACGTAGTCGAGATACATGGGGCCAAAGCCGCTGCCTACCGCGGTGCCGCCGGCGGTAGTGTTAGACGACGTCACATAGGGATACGTGCCAAGATCGATGTCCAGCAAGGCACCCTGGGCACCTTCAAACAACAGATTTTTGCCTTGTTCACGCAGTCCATGCAATAAAGGCACAACATCGCAGACCATAGGTTTCAGGTGTTCTGCCACCTCGGCACACTCGTCGAGGGTCTGCTGAAAATCCACTGCCGGTCTTTTGTAGTAGTTCGTCAGCATGAAGTTGTGATACTCCATGACTTCATTCAACTGGGCAGCAAAATTCTGCCAGTAAAAAAGATCGCCTATCCGCAGGCCACGACGCGCAGCTTTATCTTCATAGGCCGGGCCTATGCCGCGACCCGTAGTGCCGATTTTATTCTCGCCACGGGCTTCTTCCCGGGCCAGATCAAGCTGCACATGGTGGGGCAGGATAATTGGACAGGCAGGCGAGATACGCAGGCGTTGCCTGACCGGTACGCCGCGGGCTTCGAGTTCCACCACTTCCTTGAGCAGCGCGTTGGGCTCAATCACCACGCCGTTGCCGATGACACATTGCACATCCGGTCGCAGAATGCCGGATGGAATCACGTGCAGAACCGTCTTCTCGCCGTCGATCACCAGCGTATGTCCGGCGTTATGCCCACCCTGAAAGCGGATAACGGCTGCCACTTCTTCCGTCAGCAGGTCAACCACCTTGCCTTTGCCTTCGTCTCCCCACTGAGTGCCGATTACGACAACATTGCGACCCATAGTCATTCCCAGAAAATTATTATTGTTGTTGTTGGTTTATTCATGATTTGCCACCACCTGCCACTTTTCATTGACCTGCGCCAGAACCCGCTGGCAGGCTGAAGGCGGCCGTTCTTCGCTGCTCAAAGCACATTGCACGCGTTCACCCGCTGCGCGCAATGACGCCACTTCAAGCAATAGCGCAGCACGCTGCGCTGGTGGTGCATGCGGGGCGAAAATGATATCGCGGTTAGCGACGGTGTTGATCAGCAGCTTCAGATTCACATCAAAACCTGTGGCAGGGCGCAGGCGACCAAACACTTCACCCACATCATCGTAGCGTCCACCCTGGGCCAGCGCACTGCCATGGGTAGGGTGATAGACCGCGTAAACCGGTCCGTTGTGATAGCCATACCCCGACAGCTCAGATACATCGAGGCGCAAACACAGGCCTGGATGCAGCTCACTGACCTGCTCGGCAAGGCTTTGCAGGTCTTCCAGAGCCTGTAACACAGAGGCGGGTGCGCCAGACAGCAGCTGACGCACATCACCCATTACGGCAAGCTCGCCCATCATCAGAGGCAGTGCAGTCATCATTTCTGAGCACGGGGTTTTTTTCAGCAGTGCGCGAATATCTGCCTGGGATTTACGTTGCACGCAGGTAAACAGGCGGCCTTCGTCTTCTGCTGCGAGACTGCCTTCAGCAATGAGTTGCGCGACAAGCCCAAGGTAGATTCCCATGTGGCCCAGCAGCAGCACAGGCTCTTCAATCTCTGCCTGGTGCACGGTGCTGAGCATCAGCGCAATGACTTCGGCATCTGCTTCAATGCCTGCTGCCCCAAAAATTTCAGCGCCGGCTTTGAACGGCACACGCGAGTTCTGAGCAATCTGCGGGTTGGCAAAGACAACTGGTCCGGCATAACACAGTCGCTGCACGCCATCAGTTACCAGACTGTGCGCATCTATACGCACTGCTTGAGAAGTCATATCAGCGCGGACGCCGAGCTGCCGACCGCTGACCTGATCGACCACCTTTAATGTCTGCAGGTCGAGGTCTTCACCGCTGCCTACCAGCAGGGCATCGAGATACTCGATAACCGGTGGATCCACGTACTCGAAACCCCAGCTGTCAAACAGGTCCAGCACTTTGCGTCGTAGCAGTTCGAGTTGCCAGGCGGCGGGCGGCAACAATTCGTCCACGCCGCGAGGCAGGCGCCAATGTGATTTCATGGTTTCGGTCTATCGAGAAGTCAGAAGCGCTATCTAACCTTCTTTATCAAGGTATTTGAAGAAGTCACTGCTCGGATCAATGATCATCAGGTCTGATTTATCACTGAAGACATTAACGTAAGCGTTAATGCTGCGGTAAAACTCGTAGAACTCAGGATCTTTGTTAAACGCCGCCGCATAAATTGCTGCGGATTGTGCATCCCCTTCACCGCGAATCTGCTCACTTTCACGATACGCTTCCGCTTCGAGAACAACCGCCTGACGATCGGCGCCGGCACGAATGGCCAACGCTTCTTCCTGGCCTTCAGCACGGAACTGACGGGCTTCAATTTCCCGTTCTGAATTCATGCGCTCGTAGACCGATGACGACACCTGCACCGGCAAATCGATACGTTTAACGCGGACATCAACAACTTCAACACCATACCCGCGCATCTTTTCATCCAGGTCAGTGCGCAGCTCAGTCATCAACTGATCACGTTCGCCAGACACAACTTCGTGCATATCGCGACGGCTGATCTGGTTTCGCAGTCCCTCATTGACGCGCTCCTGTAACAATCGCTCCGCACGACGGATATCAAAGCTGGCGCTTTCATAAAACGACGCCACGTCAGCGACACGCCACTTCACAAACGAATCTACTTCAAGCGGCTTTTTCTCAAGGGTGTAGTAGGTTTCTGAATTCGAGTCCAGAGTTAACACCCTGGCATCAAACAACTTAACCTGCTGGGCGATCGGCATTTTGAAATGCAGGCCCGGTTTTACATCCGCGCGCATGATCTCACCAAACTGCAGCAGAATGGCACGCTCGGTTTCATGTACGCGAAAAAGCGATTGGCTGCCCAGCACTACAAGCAGCAAAACAATAATTAATCCCACTAAAGATTTCATAGACATGTCTTATCTCCTAGTTGCCGCGTACGCGAGAGCTGTTGGTTCGGGCACTGTTTACTTCTCTGAGAATCCGCTCTACCGCGTTATCCATCATGGTCTGATCAATGACGCCATCACCGCCACTGGCACGCTGGCGGGTCAGCTGATCCAGCGGCAGATACATCATGTTGTTACCCCCTTCAACATCCACCATGATTTTGCTGGCGTTGCTGAGTACAGATTCCAAAGCATCGATATACAGACGATCACGAGTGACCCGCTCAGCCTGTTGATACTCCGCCAATAATTTATCAAAGCGTTGCGCTTCACCGGTTGATCTTGCAATCACGCGATCACGGTAGGCATTGGCTTCTTCTATCTGCCGCACTGCACGACCCCGTGCTTCCGGGACAACCTGCTGCGCGTAGGCGGTAGCCTGGTTAACAAAACGCTGCTGGTCTTCTTTGGCTTTCTGCACGTCATTAAATGCTTCCTGAACCTGTGAGGGCGGCGCACTGCGATCGATGTTGACCTTATTAACAAAAATGCCTGTACCGTAGCTGGTCAGGTAATTCTGCAGGCGGATCTGAATTTCCGCGGCTATGGCTTCACGACCGTCAGTGATGACCTGGTTCATCGTCGAGCTGCCCGCAACGTGGCGCAGGGCACTTTCAGTTGCCTGAGCCAGACTGATTTCGGGGCTTTTCACGTTGACGATAAAGTCTTTGGCACTGTCTACAACCCACTGCACAGTGAGACTGATGTCTACAATATTTTCATCCTCGGTCAGCATGGTCGACTGAGTCGAATGTGAACGCACCTGAGTCACGTTAACCAGCTCAACCTCATCGATCAGTGGCGGGTTCCAATGCAGACCCGGCTCTTTGAGGATTTCCTGCGCAGCGCCAAAACGGAACACAACACCGCGCTCCTGCTGGTCCACCTGATACACGCCGGCAAAAGCATAAACAGCAATCAGCACAAAACCGACCAGGCCCAATGCACCACCGGAAATACTGGCGCCGCCGCCACTGCCGCTGCCGCCTTTGCCACCACCAAATATGCCCGAGAGCTGTGATTGCAGCTTTCGAATGGCTTCGTCTAGATCAGGTGGACCCTGGTCAGAACGATTGCCCCAAGGATCCTTGTCTTTATTGTCACCGCCACCTGGCTCATTCCACGCCATGTCTGTCTCCGCTTAGATTATGCAGCCCGCTTTTATGTTGTTTACAGGCCGACTTTAGTTGCTGATCGAAATTTTAGGGGGGGTATATTCACCACGCAACATAACTTGTGGTGAACTTTGCAGCTGCTTCAGCAGCCCATCATCTGCCTGCAGAGTTAACTGCAGGCTGCCGTCTTCCATTGTCTGCTCATCTAACACCGCACCGGACCGATACAGCCATGCGCGTGTGCGCCCGTCCGCAGAGTCCAATACTACCTGATGCGGTGCAGCAACACCCAGTGCTGCACCAATTCCCTCTATCAGAGCGTTGATACCCTGACCGTTAATCGCACTGACAGGGAAAACGCCTTTGACGTTGTCCTGGGCATTCTGCACAGCTTGCGGCACTTCATTACGTGGGAGCAGGTCTATTTTATTCAAGACCAGCATCTCCGGCACCTGGTCAGCGCCTATGTCCTGCAGAACATCTCTGACCTGCTGCAGGCGCTCTTCGTGCAGATCATCTGCGGCGTCCACAACGTGCAGCAACAGATCTGCATGGACCACTTCTTCAAGCGTTGCTTTAAAGGCTTCCACCAGTGCATGCGGCAGAAGTGACACAAAACCTACCGTGTCTGCCAGAACCACGTCATTCAGACCCGGCACTGGAATCCGACGCATGGTCGGGTCCAGAGTGGCAAACAGCTGGTCTTCTGCATAGACGCTGGCGTTAGTCATCTGATTAAACAACGTCGATTTACCGGCATTGGTATAACCAACCAACGCAACTGTTGGCGTACCACGACGACCGCGGCCACGCCGGTTCTGACTGCGACGCTTGCTGACGACGGCAATCTTCTTTTCCACAGCTTTAATGCGTTCACTCAACATACGCTGGTCAAGTTCTATCTGTTTTTCACCAGCACCGCGCATGCCGATACCACCTTTCTGTCTGTCGAGGTGGGTCCAACCACGGACCAGACGCGTCTGTGCGTGTTTCAGCTGGGCCAGCTCAACCTGCAGCTGACCTTCGTGACTGCGCGCCCGATCTGCAAATATGGTCAGAATCAGCTCGGTACGTGTGATCACCCGACACTCCAGCGCCTGTTCCAGATTCCGTTGCTGGCCTGCGGATAGCTCATGGTTAATCAGCAGAAGGTCCGCATCACCCGCGCGCAGCGTCTGCTTCACTTCGGTGACCTTGCCTGAACCGACAAAGGCGCGCGCGTCTGGTGCATCACGCGGCGCCAGCACCACCTCTACCACGTCGATTTCGGCCGAGCGGGCAAGCTCAACAAACTCGTCTTTGTCGGGGTTCGCCTGGCCACGCAGTTCAACATGCAGCACAACGGCGCGATTTCCGGCTTCGGGGCGTTCAAACAACATTATTGGTTACTACGTCTGATGGACAATCCACACCTTCTTCGGGGAAGTAATGTGGACGCCTGAGCGTTAATCCTCTTCTTCACTACCTGTTGGCAGTTTGACGTTGCGAGCAGGTACCACCGTTGAGATGGCATGTTTGTAAACCATCTGGCTTACGGAATTTTTAAGCAGCACAACAAACTGGTCAAAAGACTCTATCTGGCCCTGCAGTTTGATGCCGTTTACCAGATAAATGGAAACCGGTACACGTTCCTTGCGTAAAGCGTTGAGATAAGGGTCTTGTAAGGTATGCCCTTTCGACATTGTGGTCTCCTTAAACGCTTGTCAGCCAGAAGTCCGACAAACGACGCTATCGCGGCGTTCCCGCCACTGTTATTTGATACCAAGCGTAACACGTAATGTTACAAGCCGTCATGACACGTTAGTACCGCTAAACCGATGCTTACAACGGTTTCACCGCACTGACAATCTTCGCGGCGAGTGTATCAGGATCGCCCCAGGACAGGTTCTGCAAGCCCGTCCACTGGCGCAGCCAGGTCAGCTGCCGTTTCGCCAGGCGGCGCGTCGCAGTCAGTGCATCAGCATGAAACTGTGCCTCGCTGCACTCACCCCGCAGGTAAGCAAAACCCTGACGATAACCTACCGCACGCAATGCAGGCAGATCTGCCCTCAGTTCAGGCTTTGCATAAAGCCTCTGCAACTCCTCAAGGAAACCCGCTTCCAGCATGGCTGCAAAGCGCACCGCTATGCGTTCATGTAACACCTGGCGATCGTCCGGGACGATGGCAAAGCTGCGTAACTGGGCGTGCAGAAGTTCGAAAGCGGGTAAGCCAC
>Ga0180435_10000875_pt1 | contig 31701 bp, 27 predicted proteins | sample SS_ome_3_FD_132467 | JGI IMG/M metagenome (GOLD analysis project Ga0180435, IMG submission 132467) | Hypersaline lake sediment archaeal communities from the Salton Sea, California, USA - SS_3_S_1 metaG | ecosystem: Environmental > Aquatic > Non-marine Saline and Alkaline > Hypersaline >... | reverse complement strand
TCGACGGGGATGTTAGCGATAACATTTCGATGGGCATGGATTCACTTACTGAGCGCATTGTTACATTGATCGGTGTTGTCGGGTTGTCTGAAGAAGAGGTGGCCCAGCGGTTTATTGATGAGAAGGTGGCTCCGCCACTTCATGGGGAACCATGGTGCGCGGATACTGTCAAAACACTCTACACGCGTTCCATATCATCTTGAAAACTAACTGTTTATCAACTCTCGGGCATGATCCATTGTGGCCGGGGTAATTTTTTCACCGCCCAGCATCCTGGCAAGTTCATTTACCCGCTCTTTTTGATTTAACGGCTTGATGTCCGTGCGGGTTCTGTCTTTTACAGTGGATTTCGATATATTAAAATGATGGTGGGCGAATTTCGCAATCTGGGCGAGGTGGGTGATGCATATGATCTGGTGGTATTTGGACAATGCCAACAGCTTTTTACCCACAACTTCTGCTGTTCCGCCGCCGATGCCGGCATCAACTTCATCGAAAACCACGGTTTCCAGTGACCCGGTTTTCGCGATGATGGCCTTCAAGGCAAGAACCACCCTGGAAAGCTCGCCCCCGGAGGCGATGGATGAGAGTGGTTTCATGTCTTCACCGATATTGGGGGCGATCTTGAAAACTGCCCGGTCAACGCCTGTCTCATCAAGGCCCATTCCGTCGATGGACAAATATGGACTGGCCTGCCGACCTGCAGGAATGGGCTGAATTGTTATATCAAATGCGGTTCCCGCCATTTTGAGGTCTGCCAGCTCGCTTTCCACTTTTTTTGAGAATGTCAAGGCGGCCTTCCGCCGTTTCTTGGATAAATCCCCGGCCAGGCGGACCATGGTGTCGTAAACGGACTGAAGGCGGGCTGTTGTTTCCTCTATCTCATGGTCGAGAGACATAAGACCGTCAAGCCGGCTGCGGATATGTTCCAGGTAATTGAAAATCGATTCCACGGATCCATCCAATGCTCGGCCCACTGACCCACCCCCGGGCTTACCCATTGGTCCGCCGTATTTTCGTTTGAGCTTCTGAATTTCATCAATTCGCTCCTCTACGGCGTCAAGACGAGCTTCATCCATTTGAACAGACCTGATATAAGACCTCAGGCCTTGGGTTATATCGTCTATTTTTACAGACACATCACCCACATCTTCACAAAGACGGGACAGCTCGGGGTCCATGCGGCTGGTTTTTTCAATGGATTTTCTTACTTCCGAAAGCTGTTCGGACACAGCTCCGGATCCGTCATATAACAAATTGATACAAAGGGTTATAGACCGAAAAATATCTTCGCTGTTTTTCAAGCGGGTTTTCTCCCGCTCAAGATCTTTCTCTTCGCTCAGTGAGAGGTTGGCATCTTCGATTTCCTTTTTTTGAAATTCCAGAAGAGCGGACTGATCATCCTGTCTATTTTTTGCATCGCTAAGTTCGGCAACCTTTTTAATTAGCGGAAGGAGTTTGTGATAGGTGTCGAAGATTTTTTTTCTTAAGGGCAAAAGGTCGGCAAATTGATCAAGCAGGAATAAATGCCGCTCCTCGTCAAGCAATCCCTGGTGGGCATGCTGCCCGGAGATGCTGGTCAGGTTTTCCGTAATGGTTGTGAGCTGCTGAACTGTGGCAAGCCGGCCGTTGATATAAATTTTATGCCGGTTGCTAAGGAAGATAATCCGTCTCACGACAAGCCCGTCCGACGGGTCAAATCCAGATGCTTTCATTTTTTTTGCCGCGGTGCTTTTTTCGGGGACCAGAAACTCCGCTTCCAACTCCGCTGTGTCTGATCCGGTTCGAATCATATCCGCCGAGGCGCGTTTTCCCAAAAGCAGGTTGATGGAATTGATGATAATGGATTTCCCCGCGCCTGTTTCTCCCGAGAGGACCGTCATCCCTTCATTGAATTGTATCCTGAGATCCTCGATAATGGCAAAATTTTTTATGGCCAGTTCGCGTATCATGGTTGATCGCCATTTATATATTGAACCTGAAATTAATAATGTCGCCGTCCTTCACGATGTAGGTTTTGCCCTCCAGCCGAGCGATGCCTCTTTTTTTTGCTTCCTGTTGTGATCCCGCCGACAGCAGGTCATCATATGATAAAACTTCTGCCCGGATAAACCCTTTTTTTATATCCGAGTGAATAATTCCCGCCGCGTCCAGGGCCTGGGTTTGACGTCGTATGGTCCAGGCTTTTACCTCATCTTTTCCCACGGTGAAAAAAGAGATGAGACCTAATATGTCATAGGATTTTTGTATGACCCGGTCCATGGCGGATGAGCTGATATCAAACTCGGTCATAAATTCTTTTGCCTCTTCGCCGGACATCTGGGCAATTTCATGCTCAATTTTGCCTTTAATCACCATGCAGCCGGCAGACGACGCTGCAATTTTTTCCTCATCCGGCATGGTGTCGTCATCGTCGCCGTTATTGTAGAGAACAAGCAGAGGCTTGGCGGATATAAAGGCAAACCCTTTAAGTGCGTGGGCACCCGCCAGGTGCTCGTATTTCCGCAAGGGGTCTTCATTTTCAAGGGCAGACATGCAATCATTAAGAAGGGACACCTCCTCAGGATTGACGGTCTTGCCCCTTTTTTTATCAAGGTCTATTCGTTCCAGCCGCTTTTCACAAACACCCAGGTCCGAAAGTATCATGTCCTCTTCAAGCTCTAAAAACGCTTTAAACGGATTGAGTTCCGCGGATGTAAACCCGTCGAAGTTTTGAATGACATGAATCAGCGCATCACAGTCCCTTATAGTGTTCCATATGCTGTGGTCTTTTTTTTTTGCGGTTTGGGCGGGCAGAAAATATTCCACTTTCGCGTAGGTCGTTTTTACGGGCTGATACATATCACTTAATACATCAACCCGATGATCGGGGACATTGATGGTGCCTATGCGATCTTCATTTTTTAAACCCGATGGCCCGATATGTCGTGTCAATGCTTCAAATATACTTTTTTTACCGGAGCCGGTAAGCCCTATTATGCCAAGTTTCATCTGAGTTCGCCCCCTGGATATCCCATATGTCGATACGGACATTTAATCGGAGATGCACTTTCGGTTCAATATTTTTCTTTACAAATAGACACGATTCATTTAAATTTATCAACTTTATTACTCCATATTGTTCAAAAGCATAACGGGCCTATTTTGTATTGATTCTTTTTTAAGAGTTTTTCTCATATTTTCTATCAAAAAAAAGGAGTGTTCTTATGGCAAAAAAAATGAAAACACTGGACGGGAATACAGCTGCAGCCCATGTCGCCTATGCGATGAGTGATGTTGCGGCGATTTATCCCATTACACCTTCCTCCCCCATTGGTGAAATTGCTGATGAGTGGGCAGCCGGCGGCCGGAAAAATATATTCGGACAAACTCTGCTGGTGAGGCAGCTTCAATCCGAGGCCGGTGCGGCGGCGTCTGTCCACGGGGCCCTTGCTTCAGGAGCCTTAACATCATCATTTACTGCGTCACAAGGCCTGCTTTTAATGATTCCAAATATGTATAAAATGGCGGGGGAGCTGCTTCCATGTGTTCTTCATGTCACGGCGCGATCCGTCGCCAAGCATGCACTGTCCATCTTCGGCGATCATCAGGATGTTATGGCGGTAAGACAGACCGGGTTTGCTTTATTGGCGTCAGCATCTGTTCAGGAAGCCATGGACTTAGGCCTTGTTGCCCATCTCGCAGCCATTGAGTCCAGTGTGCCGTTTTTACATTTTTTCGACGGGTTTCGGACATCCCATGAAATCCAGAAAATTGAAATCATCGATTATGAGGATATGGCCAAGCTGGTCAATATGGAATCGGTGAAACAGTTCCGGGAAAGAGGCGCCAGCCCGGAAAGACCGGAATTGAGGGGTACGGCCCAGAATCCGGACATTTACTTCCAGGGTGCTGAGGTTTGTAATCCTTACTACTTGAAAACACCGGGCATTGTAGCTGATTATATGAAAAAAGTCAGCCGTCTTACCGGACGAAATTATCGGTTGTTTGACTATGTCGGTGCTCCGGATGCAAACCATATTATCATTTCCATGGGATCGTCGTGCGAGACCGTTGAAGAGGTTGTCAATTATATGGCAGGCAAGGGAGACAAGGTCGGCCTGGTTAAAGTCCGGCTTTACAGACCGTTTTCTTCAGGGCATCTTTTAGAGGTAATTCCGGAAACAGCAGAGAAAATTACCGTTCTTGATCGCACCAAAGAGCCGGGTTCACTTGGTGATCCTCTTTATGTGGATGTGTGTACCGCATTTGTGGAAAAAGGCGGGAACGTCCCGGTAATCCTTGGCGGTCGTTATGGTTTGAGTTCTAAAGAATTCAATCCCGGAATGGTCAAGGCGGTATTTGATAACATGAACCAGGGCAGCCCGAAAAATCATTTTACGGTGGGGATCACGGATGATATTACCCATACCTCCCTTCCTGTGGAACAAGGGTTTGTCGTCGCCCCCGAGGGAACGGTTCAATGCAAGTTCTGGGGACTCGGTGCCGACGGAACAGTGGGCGCCAACAAGAGCGCCATTAAAATCATTGGTGACAATACCGACATGTATGCCCAGGCATACTTTGCCTATGATTCAAAAAAATCAGGCGGTGTAACCATGTCTCATCTCCGCTTTGGCAAGACGCCCATTCAATCCACTTATCTGATCAACTCCGCAGACTATATCGCATGTCATAAATCAAGCTATGTCAATATTTATGATCTCCTTGAAGGCATAAAGGATGGCGGAACATTTCTCTTAAACTCCAACTGGACCCTTGAAGATATGGAGACGAAACTTCCTGCCGAGATGAAGCAGACCATAGCGCGGAAAAAGTTAAAATTTTATAATATAGATGCGGTCAAGATTGCTTCCGAGGTCGGGCTTGGCGGACGAATTAACATGATCATGCAGACCGCGTTTTTTAAGCTCGCCAATGTGATCCCGGTTGATGATGCCGTAAACTACCTTAAAGACCAGATTACCGAGTTGTTCAGTAAGAAAGGCGATAAAATTGTAAATATGAACCACAGTGCGGTGGATCAGACACTGGCCAACCTGGTGGAGATCAACTATCCGGATGCGTGGACGGACGCTGCGGAAGACGGCGCGATTAAACGGGATGAACCTGAGTTCGTAACGAATGTGATGCGCCCGATGCTGGCGCAACAGGGAGATAAACTTCCGGTAAGTGCATTTAATGCGGACGGAATCTTTCCGGTGGCCACAACCCGGTACGAGAAACGCGGTGTTGCAATCAATGTGCCCGAATGGGTAATGGAGAACTGCATCCAGTGCAACCAGTGTGCTATGGTCTGCCCCCACGCGGCGATCCGGCCGGCCCTGTTGGTCGATGAGGAAAAGGATCGCGCACCGGGGGCATTTGAGACAAAAAGTGCGCTTGGAAAAGAATTAAAGGGCTATCATTTCAGGATTCAAGTCAATACACTGGACTGCATGGGGTGCGGAAACTGTGCGGATATCTGCCCTGCCAAGAAACCGGCCCTGGTGATGAAACCCCTGGAAACCCAGACCGAAGTTCAGGTGCCGAACCAGGAATATTTTGAAACGCTTCCCGTAAGGGATCACATATTGAAACGAAACAGCATAAAGGGAAGCCAGTTCTGCCAGCCCCTTCTTGAGTTTTCCGGTGCATGTTCCGGATGCGGAGAGACTCCCTACGCGAAACTTCTAACACAAATGTTCGGAGAAAGAATGGTGATCGGAAATGCCACGGGGTGCAGTTCCATATGGGGTGGTTCGGCGCCATCGATTCCTTACTGTGTAAACAAGGATGGTTTCGGTCCCACCTGGGGCAACTCCCTTTTTGAAGATCCTGCCGAATTTACCTATGGCATGCTGCTTGGTGCAATTCAGCGGCGGACAAAACTTGCGGATCTGATCAGTGACGCGCTTGAAACGGAGATTCCCCAGGAACTGAAAGATGCAATGACAGGCTGGCTCGGGAGCATGAAAGATCCGGTTGAGTCAAAAAAATACGGTGATATCATGAAAGACCTTCTGCCCCGGCATAAGGGCAATGCCCTGCTTGAAGAAATCAGCAGTATGGCGGAGTTGTTTACGAAGCGCTCGTACTGGATATTTGTGGGCGATGGCTCGGCCTATGATATTTCATATGGCGGAATTGACCATGTGCTGGCATCAGGGGAGGACATCAATGTTATTGTGTATGATACCGAGGTGTATTCCAATACCGGCGGTCAATCCTCAAAGGCAACCCCGACGGGATCGATCGCCAAATTTGCTGCTTCCGGGAAGAAAACATCGAAGAAAGACCTGGGCGGCATGGCCATGACATACGGCTATGTGTATGTAGCAAATGTGGGAATGGGTGCCAATAAGAACCAGCTCATGAAAGCATTCACCGAGGCTGAAAGCTATGACGGACCGTCTTTGATCATGGCATATTCGCCATGTATAAATCATGGTATCATAAAGGGAATGGGAAAGAGCCAGGAGGAGATCAATCTGGCTGTCCAATCCGGTTACTGGCCGCTGTACCGCTATAATCCCATGCTGGAAGAAGAGGGCAAGAACCCGTTCATCTTGGATTCAAAAGAACCGGACGGAAGTTTGAGGGAATTCTTAAGGGGAGAGGTTCGGTATGCGTCTCTTGAGAAAACATTTCCCAAAGAAGCCGAAAAACTTCATGCTCAACTGGAGAAGGAGTTTAATTCCCGGTATGAGAAGCTTAAAACTATGGCAGGTGGTGCCGAAGAAGAATAGGAGACTGTCAGTATAATAAAAAAAACGGCCGTTTCCATTGTAAAGGAAGCGGCCGTTTCTCTTTTATATGGGAAATACATTATGATCCCACCTCAACCGTTTACTGCCGGTGTTGCTCAGTTTGATGTAATAACCGGTGATACTGAAACAAACCTGGCCACCGCACTTCAACAGACGGATGTGCTTGCCGGAAAGGGGGCAGATCTCGTGCTGCTTCCGGAAATGTGGTCCTGCGGTTTTGATAATCGACACCTTGGTGAGCATGCAAGGGAAGTGCCCGCTATTCTCGAGGCCGTCTCCGAGAAAGCAAAAAAGAAAAGAACGGTAATAGCAGGCACGGTGCCGGAAGAGGAAGGTGACGATATCTATAACACGTTATTTGTTATAGACAGGGACGGTTCGGTGGCGGGGTCCTACCGAAAAATACACCTGTTTACACCCACAGGGGAGCACAATTATTTTTCCGCGGGAAGCACTCCTGTTGCCTGTGACACATCTTTGGGCAGGATCGGACTTATGATTTGTTATGACCTCAGATTCCCGGAACTTTGCAGGATCTTGGCCTTAAACGGCGCGTGGACCGTTCTGGTGTCGGCCCAGTGGCCTGTTGACCGAATCGGTCATTGGAATACCCTGTTAAAGGCAAGAGCCATTGAGAATCAACTGTTCATGGTGGCGGCAAACACCAGCGGTTCGGATGAAAAGCTGACGTTCGGGGGGTGTTCACGGATTGTATCACCCACCGGAGACATATTGGGAAAGTCGGAAGACAACCGCGCAGCCACCATAATAGTCAAGGTTGACCCCCGTGAGATGGATAAAGCAAGAGAAAACGTCACCTATCTTGATGACCGCTCACCTGGGTCTTACGAGGGTCTGATATGACTTAGCCTACCACTTTTTAACATCCGTATCATACTTGATGGAAAGGGAAATTCTGGCGCGGTAAGCCAGGATTTTACCATTTTCTATTTTCATATCAAGCTTTTCGACCTCAGCAATCCTTAAATCAACCAAAGTTTTACCCGCGGTTTCCACTGCGTTCTTTGCGGCATCCTCCCATGATGTTGTGCTTGTACCCACAAGTTCAATTATTTTATATACACTATCACTCATACCGTCCTCCCGTTAAAATATTTCATATATGTTTTTATATCCGGTATTTTCCCTTCCATGGCGCATATTGCAGCCAACTCCGCGGAACCAAGAAAGACATTTGCGCCCGTACCCATTCTGTTTGGAAAATTTCTGGTGGACGTCGACATAACGGTTGCGTTGTCTTCAACCCGTGCCTGATTCCCCATACAGAGGGAGCATCCGGGAATTTCCATTCTTGCTCCTGCTTTTTCTAATATGTCATAATATCCGTTTTTTCTCAACCGATCCCTTTCCATTCTGGTGGACGGTGACAGCCAGAGGCGCACAGGCAGATCTGTTTGCCCGTTAAGGAGCGCTCCTGCTGAACGAAGGTGGTCCATACTGGTCATACATGAGCCAATAAAAACTTCATCGATTTTTGTTCCGCTTACCTCTGAAAGAAGCCGGACGTCATCAGGATCGTTAGGGCAGGCAAGAATCGGTTCTTTTATTTTATTTAGATCAATGTCTATAATTTCCGCATACTCGGCATCAGCATCCCTTTTCAGGAGTTTCGGACTGGAGAGCCACTCTTCGATTTTTTGGATGCGGTTTGTTATTGATCGTTTGTTCTCGTATCCTTCGGCAACAAGCAGTTCAAGTACGGCCTTGTTTGATTTCATATATTCAACCACGGTCGCTCTGTTCAACTGGATAACTCCTGCGGCAGCAGAACGCTCGGCAGAGGCATTGGTCAGTTCAAATGCCTGGTTGACAGAAAGATCGGGAAGCCCTTCCATCTCGATTATTCGTCCTGAAAAGATATTTTTCTTCCCTTCTTTTTCTTTGGTTAAAAGCCCTTTCCGGATGGCCACACAGGGGATGGCATTTACGATATCGCGAATGGTTATCCCCGGCCTCAGGCTTCCGGCAAATCTCACAAGAACAGACTCCGGCATATCAAGAGGCATCATGCCCATGGCGGCTGCAAAGGCCACCAGTCCCGATCCTGCCGGGAAACTGACACCAAGGGGAAACCGGGTATGAGAGTCGCCACCGGTTCCCACGGTATCCGGAAGAATCATTCGGTTCAGCCAGGAGTGGATAATCCCGTCTCCCGGCTGTAACGCCACGCCTCCCCTGGATGAAAAATAAGAAGGCAGAGTGTTTTGCATCTCAAGGTCGACAGGTTTCGGGTATGCTGCGGTGTGACAGAAAGACTGCATAACGAGACCTGCTGAAAATCGAAGACATGCCAGCTCATTCAGTTCATCTCTTGTCATGGGGCCGGTGGTATCCTGGGACCCCACTGTGGTGATCATTGGCTCGCAGTAGGCTCCCGGCCTGACACCATCCGTACCGCAGGCATGGCCCACAATTTTTTGGGCAAGGGTAAACCCTTTACCGGTATCGGGCGAAGATACCGGCTGCCGAAAAACATTCGGCATACCTGTGTTAAGAGACCGACACGCTTTTTCGGTCAGTCGCCGCCCAATAATCAGGGGAATCCGCCCGCCTGCCCTGACTTCATCTAAAATGACCGGCGACTTCAGTGTAAACCTGGAAACGGTTTCGCCGGTTTCAAGGTTTTTGATCTTTCCCTTATAGGGAAGAATGGAAATGACGTCACCGTTTTTTATACCGGAAACATCGCACTCTATGGGCAATGCGCCGGCATCCTCCAATGTATTGAAGAATATGGGGGCAATCTTTCCACCCAGGACAACACCGCCCTGTTTCTTATTGGGAACAAACTGAATATCCTTTCCAATATGCCATATCAGGGAGTTGGCCGCTGATTTTCTTGACGAGCCTGTTCCGACGACATCACCGACGAACACCAGGGGATGCCCTTTTTGTTTCAGTTTTTCCATGGTTTCAAGGGGTGAATTTGTTCTGTGCATTAACATGGTTTTGGCGTGAAGCGGTATATCCGTGCGGCTCCAGGCTTCAGAGGCAGGGGAAAAGTCATCCGTATTTATTTCTCCTTCCACCCTGAATACAGTCAGGACGATCTCGTCCGGAACCGCAGGCTTTTTCAAAAACCAGTCAGCACCTGCCCATGACTGCAGTACCTGTTTTGCATATTTATTGGATTCAGCCAGTTGATATATCCGGTCAAATGCATCAAAAACTAGGAGCGTCCCTGAAAGAGACTCCGTTGCCGCCGATGCGGTTTCCGCCTCGTGCAGCAGTTTGATGAGCGGATCAATGTTATAGCCTCCCATCATGGTGCCCAGCAGCGTTGTCGCCGCCAGCCTGTCAACCAGGGGGCTTGTTTTTTCCCCGAGAGCAATTTCTTTTAAGAGACCGGCTTTTACCCTGGCCGCAGGGTCCACGCCGGGGGGAATTCTGTCCGTTAGCAGGGACAGGATATACGGTTCCTCTCCATCCGGAGGATTGATTATTAATTCGGTGAGGGCAAGAACCTGGCGGTCATCCAGAGGTTTGGCAACAAGCCCTTGGGCTTCACGTTCCACAACCTGTTTTCGATACTGTTCGAGCATCAATACATTCTCCAAGAATAAATTAAGATAAATTCAGATAAATTTCAGAGGGTACGATAATAGACCTTTTGATGAAATTTCACAAAATTTTGGGATAGTGAGTAATAGAAATAAAAAACAAATGCAACAGTTTTATGACGCTGAATTGGGCACTGACCGATTAGTCTTGACAAATTTCTAATTTTCTATTATCTTTCATCCTTTTTTGATAAGACTATTATTGGAAGGCCAGATAAAGGGCAAACAAACTGAATTGAAAGGAGATATTTTATTATGGCAAAATTAGTTGAACCGCATGGCGGGAAAGGCTTGACATGCTGCCTCCTCGAAGGCGCAGAGCTTGAAGCTGAAAAGAAAAAAGCAGAGGGTCTGAAAAAGGTGTCTATTTCACCGCGTGCCAAGGGCGACCTGATTATGATGGGTATTGGTGGATTTAGTCCCCTAACCGGTTTTATGGGAAAAGCGGACTGGAAGAGTGTTTGTGACAACTATCTTCTCGCTGATGGAACATTTTGGCCCATACCGGTGACGTTGGACGCCTCAAAAGAAGATGCGGACGCCATTAACGAAGGTGATGAGATCGCACTTTACGACCCTGAAGGGGATGAAATCATTGCCACAATGAAGGTGACCGAAAAGTATGAAATGACCGAAGCCGACAAGAAATATGAGTGCGAAAAAGTGTTCATGGGTGAAGGTACCCCCACTGCCGAAGAGTTCTGGAAAATTGCAAAAGACGATCATCCGGGTGTCCAGATGGTTATGGACCAGAAAGACGTCAACCTTGCGGGTCCGGTCAAAGTACTGAGCGAAGCAGAGTATCCGACAAAATATGCCGGCATTTATCAGCGTCCTGCTGAATCAAGAAAGATTTTTGAAGAAAGGGGCTGGAGTGAAGTTGCGGCCCTGCAGTTGAGAAACCCGATGCACAGATCCCATGAATATCTTGCAAAGATTGCCGTTGAAGTCTGTGACGGCGTTTTCATTCACTCCCTGGTGGGTAACCTGAAACCGGGCGATATTCCTGCAGAAGTTCGCGTAAAATGTATCGAGGTCCTCGTTGACAAATACTTCATCGGCGATAATGTCGTACAGGGTGGATATCCCCTTGACATGCGTTATGCAGGTCCGAGAGAAGGCCTTCTCCATGCGACGTTCCGCCAGAACTATGGCTGCTCACGTATGATCATCGGTCGTGACCATGCAGGCGTCGGCGATTTTTACGGAATGTTTGAAGCTCAGACTATTTTTGACAAGATCCCGACACCGTCCGAACCGGGCAAGGCGCTTCTCTGCACACCGCTGAAAATCGACTGGACGTTCTACTGCCACAAATGCGATGGCATGGCTTCACTCCGAACCTGCCCGCATGGCAAAGAAGACAGGGTGCTTCTTTCCGGAACCATGCTTAGAAAAGGCCTTTCCGAAGGCACAGAGCTTCCCGATCACTTTGGCCGTGATGAAGTTCTTGATATTCTGAGAGAATATTACTCCGGTCTTACAGATAAGGTTGAAATTAAAACCCACGGTGCAGCAACCGGGAACTAGTTTCGGCGTTTATCTGAATTCAGGAAAAAAAATAAGGGGTGGCGCATGCCACCCCTTATTTTTTAAGTATGATCCGGGCATCAACAACACTAAGGCCGTGTTGGTGCAGAATAACCGGATTTAAATCCATTTCATGGATTTCGGGGTAAGATTCAACAAGTTCCGAGCACATGAGAAGCAACTTCTGCATCGCCTTTTTATCGTAAGCCGCCTGCCCCCGTATGCCATCCAAAATAATGGATGATCGGGTATCATCCATCATTTTTCTGGCAGATCTCGGGGATATGGGAAGGACCCAGAAGGTCACATCTTTCATAACCTCCACCATTATTCCTCCCAGGCCGTACATGATGACAGGCCCAAACTGGTCATCAATTTTTGTTCCGACAATCACCTCAAGCCCTGATGCAGACATGGGGGAAACCAGAATGCCATGGATATCCGCATTGGGATTGTAGTTTTTGGCGTTTTTAATTATCTCCCGATATGCGTCCTTCACTTCATCATCACCGTAAAGGCCCAATGTGACGCCTTTGGCGTCACTTTTATGCAGGATGTCAGGTGATACGATTTTCATTGCAACCTTTCCTTCAATATCCTTGGCAAGGCTTACGGCTTCGGCTGCGGATGTGGCGATCCTGTCCAGAGAAACCGGTCCGCCATGAAGCTTTAGCAACTCTTTTGCTTCGTGTTCCAATAGCACGCGGCGGTTATCACTTAACGCGTCCTTAATTATTTTTTCTCCCGCTTTTTTTGCCTTGCTCCGCCAATTGAATACAAAATTGGTTTTGGCATGATACGAGTCCAGATATGCTCCGTGTTTTGCCAGGGCCTGGATACATTTACAGGTGATATCAAGGGAGTCATGCACAGTGATATTATAATGTCTCAGAAGTTCGATGGGGTGAGAATTATAGGAGCTGTAGAGGCTGTGAACAACAATTGGTTTCTTTCTTTTTCTAACTATCCTTCCAATTCTGTGCGCCGCTTCTTCCTCTTCTATAACAAGGCTTTCGGAGAAACGGATTCCATAACCTCCAAAAAGGCCTACTATCAGCAGCCCTCCGATGTTATAGTCCTTCAGAATGATTTTAGCGCAATCAGCAAACAGAGACGGGTGCTGATCGGTACCGCCGGCAACATCCACTGGATTGGAGACAGAGGCGGCTTCGGGTAGGATTTCTCTGAGCTTCTTTTGTGTCTTTTCATTCAGTTCCGGAAGCTGTATGTTATAATCGGAAAGAAGATCCGCTGCGATGGTGGCATGCCCTCCGCCGTCGGCAAGAACAGCAATGCTGTTATTTTTTATCGGTGGTTGGCTGGACAGGGTTTCCGCAACAGGGAACAGTTCATCGGAGTTTTCGATAACAGTGATTCCCGCCCTTTCATAGGCAGCATTGGCCACCTCAGACATGCCTGCCATGGACCCGGTGTGAGAGCCGGCAGACTTTTTGCCGGTAATCGACCGGCCGCTTTTTAAAAGGATGATCGGCTTATGCACGGTTGTCTGGTAGGCTTCCTGTAAAAACTTCCTTCCTTCGCTCATTCCTTCTACATACATGAGAATGGAATTTGTTTCCGGATCCTCTCTGAAAAATTTCAGATATTCATGAAATTTAACATCTGCTTCATTCCCGACACCTGCATAGTAGGTGAACCCCTCGTGTTTTCTAATAATGGCTTCTGTTATGAGTGTTAGAGCCATGTTTCCGCTTTGGCAGAGAAGGGCAATCCCGCCTTTTGGGGCGTTCTTTATGCCCACAAGGTTCATGTTCGTTTTGCAATTCATAATGCCGGAGGTGTTGGGGCCGATCAATCTCACCCCGGAGGACTTTGCCGCCTCGACAACTTTATTTTCCAGATCCTTGCCTTCTTCTCCCAACTCCCGGAAACCTCCTGCAATAACCACTGCACCCGCAACACCAACCTCTCCGCACTCCGCCAGTATTTTCGGAATTGTTTTGGCCGGTGTGGTAATAAGCACCACATCGACGGGATCGTAGATATCCTGAATCGATTTGTAGCACTTCAGGCCCAGTACGGAATCCTCCTTGGGGTTTACCGGAAAAATTTTGCCTTCATACTTTTCTTCCAAAAGTGTCTGTATGGTTCGATACCCTCTTTTAACTACATTTTTAGATGCTCCTATAATGGCGACTGACTTTGCGTTAAAAATCCTGTCAAGCATCGATTCCGTCTCCTGCTAATGGGTTACTATGGTGCACGGTTATTTTTTCCGGTCTTGAAAGTCTTTCAGTGAGCGTTGCCTGTCTTTTGTAGAAACACAGGCCAGGCAAGCCTCCACCTCGTAATCCATAAGGGCTTCCATGCTCACTTCGCCCTTCGCCATCAACAGTCCTTTTTTAATCATGCTGATGGAGAACCCGGAGTTTTTTGCTATTTTTCCCGCCATCTCCAATGTTTCAGCCATCAGACGGTCCAGCGGAACGGCCTTGTTCACCAGACCGATTCTTTCCGCTTCTTCCCCCGTGATGTTCTCGGCTGTAAATAAAAGCTCCCGTGCTTTTCCCGTGCCCACAAGGTCCTGTAAAAGGCGGAATGCGCCACCGGTAACCGAAGATGAGACTTTAGCTTCAGGTGATCCGATGAGCGCCTCTTTTGCGGCAATGCGGATATCACATGCCAGTGCCAGCTCATATCCGGAGCCCAGTGCATATCCGTTAATGGCTGCGATGGTCGGTTTTTTAAACCGGATAATTTTTCGTGATGCTTCTTGCAGGCTTGACAGGTAATCCCGGTAGTCTTCAATGCGTCTATCTTTTGAGTCTTTGAGGTCCGCTCCCGAAGAAAATGCCCTGCCTTCACCGGTAAAGACCAAAACCTTTATGTCGGGTTCGCCGTCGATCGTCTCAAGCGCATCAAGAATTTCAAGCCAAAGTGTTTTGTTCATAGCATTTAGAACGTTTGGACGGTTCAGCTTTATTACACCGATGTTGTTTGATTTCTGATAGATGATGCATTCATAGTCCATTGGCGCACCCTTTGGTATTATTGGATTAGTCTTAAATGGGGTTTAATGATCCTTAGGATACATGGTTTTTAACATGTTATCAAACTTATTTTACCGTCATTTTGTTAAAAAAGGCCCTCACAGTATAGGGTCAACCTCATTTTTAGTATTGAAACAGTGTGTCGTATTTGCCATAAGTAGATTTCGATGTATTTTTAAATCACCTTGAGAAAATGAAATTGAAAGAAAATGAACAGATGAATGATTCGCTGCGGACGGGCATTGCTTTTGGGTTGACATCTGCAATTATCACGACACTCGGCCTGATGGTGGGGCTTCATTCGGGCACGCATTCGAGGGTTGTCGTAATCGGAGGAATACTAACCATCGCCATTGCGGATGCATTCTCAGATGCCCTGGGTATTCATATTTCAGAAGAGGCGAAAAGCCAAAGTACGGCAAAGCAGGTATGGGGGGCAACCATCGCAACATTTCTGACCAAGCTTATATTTGCGCTGACATTTGTGGTGCCTGTACTTGTTTTTTCTCTGTCGACGGCTATAACCGTCAGCATGGTATGGGGACTGTCCGCCCTAACCATACTGAGTTATGTCATCGCAAAATCTCAGAATGAGCCAGCATGGAAAATTATCGGTGAGCATCTTGCCATTGCCATCATCGTTATCGCCATTACAAAGCATGTGGGACACTGGATCGGGACGCTGTAAAGCGCCTTAATACATCTTTCCTTTTTCATTCATCATGGGAACAAATCTCACGGGTATGATGGAATCCTCGACAACTTTTCCCCGCTTTTTTGTCAGTACCTTGAGGTACTGTATGAATCGTTCCCCCACGGGGATAACCATCTTTCCGCCTTCATTGAGCTGGTTTTTCAAGGGGTCTGGTACATGGGACGGCGCACAGGTGACCACAATGGCATCAAACGGTGCGAATTCTTTCCATCCTTTATAACCATCCCCGATTTTTACCTTGATGTTCATATAGCCGAGATCCTTTAACAGACGGTCCGCATTTTTTCCAAGGGAAGGGATCACTTCAATGGTATAAACAAATTTGCATGTTTCTGCGAGAACGGCAGCCTGATATCCGGAACCGGTTCCGATTTCAAGAACGGTTTTTGAGCTGTCAGGATTTACAAGAGATGTCATCAGGCCGACAATATACGGCTGTGAAATGGTCTGACCTTCCCCGATGGGAAGCGGGTGGTCGTCATAGGCTTGATCCCGGTATGTTTCAGGCACAAATCGATGCCGTTCAACTTTTTGAAGTGCGGCAAGAACACGGCTGTCGGTTACACCTCGAGCCTTTATCTGGTGTTCAACCATTAATTTACGAAGCGTTTCGAATTGACCGCCTGAATCCTCTTTTTCCTCGCCCGCAGCGGGGGTCACGCAGAGCCCTATCCACAAGAAAAGGATGCACAAAGCAAAACGGTGTGTGGTTTTCATGGGTGGCGCCCTTTACTATTGAATATTGAAAAGGTATGATGGAAACGTTGCCATTCGTTTTATACACATTGTTTAATATTTAACATTCGATATGTTTTCAAGATAAAAAATGACACTTGACCGGTTGCTTGAATCCCAATCCTATGTGTTGATGGAAGCGGCAATTAATGAGACCCTAAGGAGAAGGAAGGATGTTGACCTGCATCCACGGCTCAGCAATGCCCTGATGATATACGATGAACCGGGAAGAAATGTGCTGTCTTCGATTTACCGGGGATATATTTCCGTTGCAGAGTGCGCGGATGTTCCCATTCTCATGTGTGCCCCCACATGGCGGGCGAATAGAGAACGCGTGGAAGAAGCCGGCATCGATCGCAACGTCAACAGGGATGCGGTTTTGTTCATGAAGGAACTTCGACAATGCCACGGCCACTGGTCTGATAATATTTTGGTTGGAGGGCTTATGGGTTGCAGAAATGACTGCTACAAGCCCGATGAAGGCCTTTCCACTGAAGAAGCAAGATTCTTTCATGCATGGCAGGTTGAAAAACTGGCAAGGGCCGGAGTTGATTTTATAATGGCGGCGACATTGCCGTCCCTCTCTGAAGCTTTGGGTATGGCGCACGCCCTGTCCAAGACGGATAAACCTTACCTTATCAGCTTTGTTATCAACAGGCATGGACAGGTTCTTGACGGCAGCCCGCTGGACATGGCGTGTGACGCCATTGATTCATCGTGTCAACATCCGCCGCTGGGGTTTATGGTCAATTGCGCACACCCCTCGTTTCTTATTCCCCATGAGCAGAAAAAAACGCTGTTTAACCGGCTGATTGGGTATCAGGCAAATGCGTCGTCACTTGACCACTCGGAGCTGGATAATGCCGAAACCCTTAAAGTGGATGATGTTTCCCAATGGGGCGACTCAATGATTTCCCTGAACAGGAGATACGGCGTGAAAATTCTGGGCGGGTGCTGCGGCACCGGCAGACAGCATCTTCAGTATATTGTTGATCGTATTAACATTTAGGGATAGTCTGGTTAAAACCCTATGAAATCAGATTCAATCCAATATCAAGCGCCTTGGCATTTATTTCCAGTTTTGATGGCGGGAACATGCTTGAAAGTGTGTTTTTTATATGGTCAATGGAAAAGGGGAACGCCTCTAATCCGCAGGCCGCTCCCAGCATGATCATATTCATGAGGATCGGATTTCCCAGTTTGATGGCCTCATCACTCGCATCTATCCAGTGCAGTGCGGCCGCTCTTTCCGAAAGCAACAGTTTAATCTTCTCCGGCGGGGGATAGTCAACATCTCCGGCAATAACATTCAACGGAAAGATCGGGCGTGAGTTCACAATGAAAGTGGTTTCCCTGTTTGCAAAATCGTCTGCAATGCGCAGGGCTTCAAGCGGTTCAAGTCCAATAATCACATGGCCCATATTCGGCGGGATTAGCGGTCCGTAGTGCTTCTTTTTTGAGAGACGGACATGGCTCATCACGGGTCCGCCGCGCTGGGACAGACCGAATGTTTCACCAATAGTAACATTGAACCCGTTGTCTGATGCAACTCCTCCCAAAACCTGGGATGCCAGGACATTCCCCTGACCGCCGACACCGGATATGATTATATTCAGTGGCATAACCAATAATCCATGTTCACGATATCTTCTTTTTAACTATCGCCTGTCTCGGGCATACCTCTGTGCAGACCCCGCACCCTACACAGATGACTTCATCAATTTTTGCTTTTTGGTTTTCCTCATCCCACACAAGGCCCGGACACCTGAAAATTCGGGTACAGTAGCGATTACAGCCGCAGTCTTCACCGAGACAAAGATCCTGGTTGACCTTTACCTCGTAAGGGAAACCTCTCTCTTTTCCTTCCACCAGGGCGCAGGTTCTTTTTAAAATAAGCACACGGGGGCCTTTTTTTTGGACCAGGCCGTATATCGCTTGTGCCGTCTGCTTCATCTCATAGGGATCCGCCACGGAAACATCAATATTCAATGAGCGGCAAAAAATCTCGATATCAACTGGATCGGTTTTTTCACCCATTGCCGTGATGCCGGTACCGGGATGGGGCTGAAAGCCGGTCATGGCGGTGGCGCTGTTATCTAATATTACCAATAGCATATCCGCTTGATTAAATTTTGCATTGATAAGCGGTGGAATGCCGGAGTGGAAGAATGTTGAATCTCCACAGACGGTTACCACCGGCTGATCAAAACCGAACCGTTTCAGTTTTCCATATCCACAGGCAAGGCCCGATCCCGCCCCCATGGCATGCACGGATTTTACCTGATTAAACCCTGTGGGCCAGATACCCATGGTATAGCAGCCGATGTCACCGGAGACAAACCCGTCCCTTCCATCCCAGGCAAGGGCAGTTTTGATGGCATAATACGATGAACGATGCGGGCATCCCGGGCAGAACCCAAACTCCCTTGGCGGAACTAGGGTGTCACCCCGCTTCTTGTCTCCATATCCACGATTTTGTGGTTCCGGATTTATACCAAAGAGGTCCCTCAAGACACGAAGGATTATTTCCGGAGACTGCTCGCCGGAGTCGGGTGCATGGCCGGAGGCCTTTCCGAAAAACTGTTTAATCCCAAGTTCCGTCATCATGTCCGCAGCTAAAGATTTCACCTGGTTTTCAATAAACGGGTCAACATCTTCAAGGAACAGAATTTTGTCGCAAGACTGTATATGCGTTTTAACCAAATTGTCGGGAATCGGCCATGTAGTGGCCAGTTTTAAAACCCCCACGTTTTCAGAAAGATGGAGGATGTCTACTGCTTCTTCTGCATAGGCGGAGGCACAACCGGATGAGATAATCAATAACTCAGGTGCCGGGGGCCCCTTGTATTGATTGAATGGAGATGCTTCAAACAGGACTTTTGCTTTATCCAGTTTGTCGTGCCGGGTGATATGTTTCGGAACCACCGGAAACGTATGGAACTGGATGGATGTGTCCACCCGGGGAGATGCTGAAAATTCGGGCAGGGGGCCCAGTGTTACATTGGATCGGGTATGGGACAGCCTGGAAACACTTCTAAGCAGCACTATATTTTGTATTTCTTCCGACAGGGTAAATGCCCACTTGGTCATTTCGAGGGCTTCAACAGGCGTAGATGGCTCCAGAAGGGGAATATCGGCAAGTGTTGCAAACAGTCTCGCATCCTCTTCGTTGGTACTGGAAATACCGCCGGGATCATCACAGGAAACAAGGACGAGTCCTCCCTTGATGCCCGACAAGCTTAAATTGGTTAGAAAGTCGGATGCCACATTCACACCATTCTGCTTCATGCTGGCAATGGCCCTTAATCCGGCAAAGGATGCAGCTGTTGCAGCTTCCAGTGCGACTTTTTCATTGATGGACCATTCAACGTAAATAGGCAGACACGTTGCCGCCTCCGCCAAGGTCTCTAGAATTTCCGATGACGGGTTTCCGGGATATGCGGCACAAAAAGAAACTCCGCCTTCCAAAGCGCCTCTGGCTATTGCCTGATTTCCCTGGAGAAGGGCCTGTATCCCGCCACGTTTATTTGTCATTAAATTCGTCATGAATATGTTTTAGTTTTTTTTGTTCACCCGGGCAGAAATCCCCGTTTCTTTTTATTTAAGGCCGCCTGTTTAAGGTGCTCTAAATTTGTTTCCGGCAGTTCCCGGGTTTCTATAATGTTATCTTTTGCAGCCATCCTCATCATGTCTTCCCCGACATGGCTTCTCGTGATAACGGTATTCCAGCCGTCTTTATCCTCAACCGTTCCCACCGAAATGTCCGCGTATTCAGCCGTCATATCCAGGCACCGGCTGCACCCCCTGTGAATATAAGGCCTGACTTTATCAAGGGGCAGCTCAAACCAGCCGTCACGGGTTTGGACCTTAAACACGTTTGATGGGGGCGGAGGGATATCGCATTTAATGACGCCCGATGATATGCCCTCGTGCATCAGGTACTGATTTAATTCACGGTGGGAAAGGGACCATGTACAGAAGAGACCGATGGAAAGGGCAACATGTTTTGCGATAGTGTCCTTGTCGAGTGATTTCATTTTTGCCAGTGCCTTCATCTGGCAGGGAAGACCCGCAACCGCAATTTTACTCCTGTTTTCCCTGACAGCCTGATTAAAGGCGGATAGGCTGGCGGATGACGAATATCTGGAACCGGCACACGCCAGAATATCTTTCTCTGATTCTGCAATCACCCCGCGGGGTGCCGATCCCTCACCTTTACTTGTCAGGACCGCCGATTGAATGACCCCTTTTTTTAGGGCGTAAACAAGGATTGACGATACAATGCCTCCATATTGGGCCCGGTCCCTGATTGCCGGTTCCATGGCTCGTGCCATGAAAACCTGACGAACCGTTTCCATTGGATTTTTTGGGGGCGGTTCAAAAAAAGCATCTTCATTTTCCAACTGCGGGCAAACATCCGCGCAGCGGCCGGTATCGGAGCGGCATGCATCCATTACCATAACCCTGCCGTCAAAAAAATCAAAGTAAGGGCAGTGACCGACACAGGCGCCGCACTGGACGCATAACCCTGCATCAATAATGGTCTTAAGGAGACGTTCCTGCCCTTTTTCTTCCTGTAACATATGGTTTGACATGTGTATTATACAGTCCCTTTGACGGAATTCTTTCCATGTTCTTTGACACTGAACATTGCTTCATCTGCAAGGGACAGAAGCTCTCTCAAATCAGTGGCATCATCCGGATAAGAGGCGACGCCAAAACTTGCACAAAGATTGACATTGATTCCCCTGTCGGAGAGATATACGGTTTTTCCTATTTCCGACCGAATATTTTCAGCCATATCAATGGCCTGGTCTTTTGAATGTCCCGGAAGCACAACAACAAACTCATCACCGCCATAGGCCACCCCAAAAGATGGTTCCCGGATGATGGAACGGATGGTTCCTGCGAACTCCTGGAGCGCCTGGCTGGCGTTCAGATGGCCATACGTGTCGACAACATGTTTGAAATCATCGACATCCATGAAAATCAAGGAAAACGGCGTCCGGGAATCAGCTGATTTTAAGATCAATTCATCCAGAGCCTTGTAGAGATGTCGGGTATTGTAAAGACCGGTTAAGTTGTCATGAATGGCCTGGTCCCGGAATTTTTCCTCACTCTTTCTTAGGGCTTCCTGGGTCTTTTTCAACTGCTCTTCTGTTTCCATTTCATTGGTAACAATGGTCAGGCACCCTAAGGAAATATTGATTTTATCCTTGGCATAAGTTTCGATTACAGCCTGATCTTTAATCCAGAATGGTTTCTTTTTTTTGGAAACAACTTTATACACCGCCTCCTCAATCCCCTTTTTTTCTATTTTACCCCTCAGCCCTGTTCGTAGATTTTTTAACTCCAGTCTATCGATGATTTTCTGGAGAATGCCTTTTTTAACCGCCTTGTATTCCCGCCGGTCAATCACGCCTTTTCGAAATGTTTCATGTAAATCTTCATAACGACATCCCATTAATTCCACAAAGTGTTTACCTGCAAATTCATACCAGACAATACCTTCGTTTTCGTGCCATGCTGCAATGTATGGAATTGCCGGACTCCCGCATTCATCAAAAGCCTGAAAACGCTCTATGCAATTTGTCAGACGGGCTTTCAGATCATCGGAGAACTGACCGTTTAAGATGCGACCGAAGTAGTTGGTTTCCATCATGCTATCTGGATTTCGTTGGTTTTCAAAGTGTTCATATCTATCTTTCATGAATATTGATTGTCAACACAAATCATTTGTCGTAAACTAGTACGAGAACAACCATAAGAGGGCACCCTCATGGACAGGAATTACGCGTCATCATTGGAACAGGCCGACTATTTAATCAATACGTTGGGCCTTGCCGCTCATCCGGAGGGCGGGTATTTTAAGGAAACATACTGCTCGAAGGTTGTCGCCGGCAAGGATGCTCTTCCCGAAGGGTTCACCGGTGACCGGTCGCTGTTGACAGCTATTTATTTCCTCCTAAAAGGAAATGATTTTTCCGCATTCCACCGGCTTAAATCAGACGAGTTGTGGCATTTTTATTTAGGCTCCCCGCTGACCATCTGGATTATCCGGCCCGGTGGAGAGCTGGAAACAATTAAACTGGGAAACCGGTTAGAAAATGATGAGGTCTGCCAGACGACGATACCAGCCGGATACTGGTTCGGCGCAAAACCCGATGACGGCAACTCCTATTCCCTTGTGGGGTGTACGGTCACTCCCGGCTTTCATTTTGACGATTTTGAGCTTGCCCGGAGGGATAAGCTTGTCGGGGAATACCCTTCCCATGAAGATGTAATTAGGATGCTTACCAGGGATTAACCTTTCGAGACTCAACCGGCCTGGATGATCACCGCTTCACCGATGCCGCCGACGACGACGGCATCAACGGTGTTGCCTCCAAGGGCCGCCAAAGGCTGGCATTTGCCGTGGGCATGATTAAGGTCATGATTGCGGACAACATTCGTCTCGCCGGTCTGTGAATCCATGATGATGAAAAAATTGGCTGATCCGAAATGACTGTATACAACACTGTCCACTCCGTCATTTTTTTGTGATGGAAAGGCGATTTTCATTTTATAACTTCTTAAATACAGAATGTTTTTCAGGTAAATCATTAAGTGATGGATAAGCATGAAACGTCGTTGTGTCAAGTCGATGTTCAATTTTATGATGCTACGATTATCTTTATTTTTGTGTTGCCATTGACGGCTTTTCTGACAGCAGCCATTGCTATTTCGGGGGTATTGTTTGTTTCCGACAGGTGGGACAGTATGACATGGGTCAATCCGTCGTGTTGTATTTCCTCAAGCAGCATTTTTGCATCTTCATTTGAAAGGTGGCCTGTTCTTCCCTTTATCCGTTGCTTTAACGGCCAGGGATACGGGCCTTTCTCAAGCATGCCGGGGTCATGATTGGCTTCCAGAACCAGCATATTGCACCCTTTGAGGTGTTCTTTTACAACAGATGTGGAAAGGCCTAAATCGGTGGCAATTCCTATTTTGAGACCATTCTGTTTTATGGTAAAGCAGGCCGGGTCCGTTGCATCATGGGACACTGAGAAGGGGTGGATGACAAGGTCGCCGATTAGAAAATCGGTTCCACATATAAAATGGCGTCTTGAGTGAAGCTTTCCCAATTGGCTTGACGCAGTTCTCAGGGTTTCGGCACTGATATATACCGGCAGGTTATACCGCCTGGACAATACACCAACCCCTTGTATATGATCGGAGTGTTCATGGGAAACAAGGATGGCATCAAGATTCCGGGGCGGGAATCCTATCAGCGCAAGTTTCCGCTCCAGTTGCTTTCCCGACAGACCGGCATCCACCAGTATGGAGGTCGAGGCATCGGATACAAGAATTGCGTTTCCTTTACTGCTGCCGGCAAGGATGGAAATATACAGGTTTCCCTTTTCGATGTCCTGGGTCCGGCTGTTTATGATGATGACGGTTTTCATCGGGGACGAGTTATTTTCCCGTATGTCCGAACCCGCCATGGCCCCTCGCGGTTTCATCCAGTTCTTCCACAATAACCGGCTGGAATTGATAAACCCTTTGAATCACCATTTGTGCTATCCGTTCTCCCCTTTGAAATGTATAGGCTTTTTTCCCAAGATTGATAACAGCAATCTTTATCTCGCCCCTGTAATCCGAATCAATTGTTCCGGGGGAATTGATCAGGCCGATGCCGTGCTTTGCGGCAAGACCGCTCCTGGGGCGAATCTGGGCCTCAAAACCTTCGGGAACGGCAACAGCAAACCCCGTCGGGATAAGGGAGATTCCCCCATGTTCAAGGGTCAAATCACTATCAAGGGCTGCATATAAATCCATACCCGAGGAATGTGTCGTCATGTAAGACGGCAAAGGGATGTCTCCATCGGCATCAGGCCGGACTCTTAGAAATTTTAAGTGATGGTCCTGCTTATTCATTTTACTGGTTAAAACTATTTGCCAAGTTTTCGAAGGGCTCCGCATCAGAGCCGGGTCCAAGTATGGATATTGACGGTTTGCAGCTGTCAATAAGTGTTTCCGCCAAGCCGAGAATATCGTCTTCTGTTACAGATTCAATTGAGGCTAATATTGTTTCAAGCGAAATATGCCGGTTAAAATAGAGTTGATTCTGGGCCAGACGAACCATCTGGTTGTCTGTACTCTCAGATGAAAGAAGAATCCCTCCTTTAATAAACTCTTTGGCGCCTCTCAGTTCAGAGGGCGTGACCGGCGCTGTCCGAAGTTTTTGAAGCTCCTCTAATATAAGTTTTGTGGCTTCATAAGCTTTAAATGGGGCAACACCCGCGTAGACACCGAACATACCTGTGTCTGCATGGGAGGATATGAATGAATATACGGAATAGGCAAGCCCTCTTTTCTCACGTATTGTTTGGAAGAGTCTTGAACTCATGTTGCCGCCTAAAATCGTATTCATGATGGAAAGTGCATAGCGGTGAGGGCTTGTCGAGCTGAGTCCCTGGCATCCAATGCCGATATGGACCTGTTCCAGCTTCTTTTCCGTTGTGGTGGTTTTTGCATTTATTTGGGGAGCATGTCGTTCCGGAAGACTTTTTCCCCGTTTTACCATCTCGAATGAAGGCCTTACAAGATCCACGATGCGATCGTGTTCAACGTTTCCGGCAACCGAGATCACGATGTGATCCGGCTGATAAAATCGATGAAAGAACGTTTTTAACATCTCTGAGTTAAAAAGGGCAACATTTTCCCTTAACCCGAGAATGGAGCGCCCTAAAGGATTGTCCCCCCAGAAGTTCTTTCCAAGAATCGTATGAATATAGTCCTCGGGGCTGTCTTCAGTCATTCCAATCTCCTGAAGAATAACCGGTCGCTCTTTTTCTACTTCTTCGGGATCAAATCTGGAGTTGAGGAAAATATCGGACAGAATATCCACCATGGTTGTCAAATGAGCGTCAATCACTTTTGCATAGTAGCACGTAATCTCCATGGACGTAAATGCATTTGTATGTCCGCCGATGGCATCAAATTCTTTTGCAATCTGGTAGGCGGTTCTTTTTTCTGTCCCTTTGAATATCATATGCTCGATAAAATGGGACAGACCATTCTGGTCGGGAAGCTCGTCACGGGCGCCTGCATTAACCCAGACGCCCATTGATACCGAGCGGGCATAGTCAATTTTCTTTGTAAGGATTCTTATGCCATTATCGAGTATGGTTTTATTCGTTGTTTTTACCATCCTTTTCTTCCGTTGCATCCTTAAGACTCAGACGTATTTTACCGTCTCTATTTATCTCAAGAACTTTAACCTTGATCACATCCCCCTCTTTAACGATATCGGTCACGTTTTTGACGCGGTATGGTGCAAGCTGAGATATATGAACCAGGCCGTCGGTGCCTGGAGCAATCTGCACGAATGCACCAAAATCGGTGGTTTTTACAACGGTGCCTTCGTAGATTACCCCCACTTCCGGCTCCATCGTAATTTGCTTGACTCTTTCTAATGCGGCGGCACTGTCCGCTTGAGATTCGGCGGAAATTTTTACCAGACCGTTATCATCCACTTCAATTCTTGTGTTGGTTTCAGCCTGAAGAGCACGGATGATTTTACCCCCGGGGCCGATAATATCTCTGATTTTATCGGGATTTATGTTATGGGAAATATTTATCGGAGCATAGGGGGACAACTCTTTACGATGATTGTCAAGGGTTTTAATCATCTCATCCAGAATATGCAGACGGCCTTTTCGAGCCTGCTCAAGGGCTTTTTCCAATATGTCTTTTGACAATTCTTTAATTTTGATATCCATCTGCAATGCACTGATGCCTTCTTTTGTTCCGGCCACCTTAAAATCCATATCGCCGAAATGATCTTCATCACCAAGAATGTCGGACAGGATAACGACGTTGTCACCTTCTGACACAAGACCCATGGCAATACCGGATACGGGAGCTTTAATGGGGACGCCACCGTCCATCAGGGCCAGGATTCCGGAACATACCGTTCCCATGGATGAAGAGCCGTTTGATTCGAGAACCTCGGAAACAATGCGGATGGTGTAATCAAAGTCTTCTCTGTCAGGCAATACAGCTTCAATGGCGCGTGTGGCAAGTGCTCCATGGCCGATATCACGCCGGCTGGGTCCCACCATTCTTCGTGCCTCCCCTACGGAGTATGGCGGGAAGTTATAATGAAGCATGAACGGCCTGAATTCTTCTCCGCTCAAGGTTTCCAGCCTCTGCTCATCCTGGCCTGATCCCAATGTCAATACGCCCAGAACCTGAGTTTCACCTCTGGTAAACAAGGCGCTACCATGGGGTCTTGGTAAAAGACCGGCCTCAGAACTGATGGGCCTGACTTCGTCAAACCGTCTTCCGTCTATACGTTTTCCTTCATTCAATACGATATCCCGGCTCACTTTTTTTCTAAGGTCGTGCAGGGCTTCATGTACTTCACCTGTTCGTTCCGAATACTCATTACCTAAGTTTTCAACTATTTCGGTGCACAGCTTTTTCACGGCGCTGCTTCGTCCCTTTTTATCATGAACGGTTACGGCATCCCGCATACGCTCGCTTGCCTCTGACGCAAGTTTAATAAAGAGAGCGTCGTCCTTTTCAAAGCTTGGGAGGGGCCGTTTTTCGACACCTTTAGCGGCTTTAAGTTTTTCCTGAATTTCAATAATGGGTTGGATGGCGTTATGCCCAAAAAAGATAGCTTCCAGCATATCTGCTTCGCTGACGATGGATGCCCCGCCTTCAACCATTACGACGCCGGTTTTTGAGCCGGCGACCACAATGTTGATATCGCTGTTTTCACATTGGCTTATCGTAGGGTTGGCTATCAACTGTCCGTCGGTTCTGGCCACACGAACACCGGCAATGGGACCGGCAAAGGGGATGTCCGATAATTCAAGTGCCGCGGATGCGCCGATCATGGCCAGAATATCAGGGTCGTTTTCCCTGTCCATGGAAAGAACCGTCGCAACCACTTGAGTTTCAAATCGATATCCGTCCGGAAAAAGTGGACGGATGGGGCGGTCTATTAACCGGCAGGTTAATATTTCTTTTTCACTGGGCCGGCCTATTTCACGCCTGAAGTAGTTGCCGGGTATTCTGCCCGCGGAGTAGATTTTTTCCTGGTACTCTACTGAAAGGGGGAGAAAATCACCATCCCTTTCTTCATCGGATGACACAACGGTAACCAGAACGATTGTCTCCCCATAGCTGACGAGGGCAGATCCGGACGCCTGTTTCGCGACCTTGCCCGTCTGGATGCTAAGGGTTTTTCCTTCAATGTCGGTAGTGAATGTATATTCCATATTACATGTTCTCCTAAAGGGGCTGTTGAATAAACTACGAAAGCAAACCGCTTTGTACAATGCCCCTTCGCAACCGGATGCCTGATGTCATGCTTTCCAAGAATGCACAATGCCGGACGGTTGCGTACCTGCCTGCTTATCGTTTAAGAATGACTAACGTCTTAGGTTCAGTTCTTTGATAATTGAACGGTAACGATTTATATCTTTATTTTTAATATAATTCAAAAGTTTTCGGCGCCTGCCCACTAGAATCAGAAGGCCTCTTCTTGAGTGATGGTCCTTTTTGTGAATTTTAACATGGTCTGTGAGATAGGTGATCCGCTCTGTTAACAGCGCGATCTGGACTTCCGGAGAACCGGTATCTGATTCGTGTTGCTTGAATCGTCCGATTATATCCTTTTTATTCTCAGTTGTAAGTGTCACTTTTTTCCTCCTGTATGGTTAAACAAGTAAGTCATCAATATCATAAAGTTTAATTTTTTGGAAAAACACAGCAGTACTCATACTGTCCTGCTTCATCCTTTTCTTCAAGAATAGCCAGAAGATGGTTTTCTTTGTCCGTAATTTTTATAAAATTCTTAAACGATCCATGTTTCCTTTCGGAAAACGGCTTCTGTTTCAAATCCCTTCCGGTTATTTTTTGTCCGGATAGTATTTTTCTTTTTAAGGCGGCATCTGAAATATATCCGTTCATTCCATTTATTGCGTCAGCCATGCCTATAATTTTTTCCGGCAGCCTTCCGTCCGTCGCCAGACCTTCAACTTCTTCAAGGCTTAATGCCCGGCTGACTGAAAATCCGCAGCTTTCAATTCGTCTTAAACTTTTCAGATGGCCGCCGCACCCCAGTCTTTTCCCAATATCCGCACATAGCGTCCTGATATAGGTGCCCGATGAACACGATACTTCAAAATGTATCTCAGGCAGCCTGATATCTGAGATGTTTAAATAATGTATCATAACCTGCCTGGGGGGCTTTTCTACAGGCCGCCCCTGACGGGCCAGCTTATACAAGGGGGTGCCTTTATGCTTCAACGAGGAAAAAACGGGAGGTGTCTGTTCCACTGAACCCTCGAATTCCGCAAACACACGCCTGATTTCCCCTGCTGAGAACTCAACGTCCTTGCATATTGATATCGTTTCTCCCGTACTGTCCTGTGTATCGGTCTCCTGTCCAAGATAAAGCACTGCCTCATAAGTCTTATCACCGGCGAGAAAGAATCTTGCCAGACGGGTGGCTCTGTTAAAACAGCACACCATCACACCGGTGGCGAAAGGGTCAAGTGTTCCGGTATGTCCTGTTTTTCGGGCGCCGGCAATTTTTTTTAACCGAGCCACAACCTTTGCCGACGTCGCACCGGCAGGCTTGTCTATAATAATTATTCCATCTCCTCCATATTGCATCAATGATCCACTATAATCAGAAATCTTTGGATAAATTTAATATTTTCGGCTTGATGTCTGTTAAGGAGGACACAATATTAAATCCTGCGGCGGTTACGTGTCCGCCGCCTCCAAAATTAATGGCAATCGCCGCAACGTCCACTGTTCCATCTGACCGCAGACTAATATGGAACTTACGTTCTTCATCAGGGGGTTTATCTCCGCCGTTTTTGCTTTCAAAAATAAGGGCCGCCACTTTGACATCCTCTAAATGCCTGGCGTAATTTATCAACCGTCCAACATCTTCTCTTTTTGTGCCGGTTTTATCCAGCATTGCCTGTGTGAGTTCCAACACCGACATTTTCCCATTTTCCGAAACATCGATGGATTCAAGGACCAAATTGAGAAGTTTTATGCGCCTGAGTGAATAGGTGATGTAGACGTGGTTTGCAACAAAATTCGGATCAACACCGACGTCTATCATTTCTCCACAAATGGAAAAGGCCGCCTTGTTTGTATTGGAGAAGCGAAAGGAGCCGGTATCCGTCATGATCGCTGTATAGATGGAAATAGCCATGGAACGTGTAATGTCAACTCCCAGTTCATTTATAACCCTGTATACGATTTCGGCTGTTGCACAGGCAGAGGAATCAATGTATTGGTAGGTGCCGAATCCGTTGTTGGTTATATGATGATCAATATTAATTATACAGGGGATATGGCGAATACTTTCCGAAAAATTTCCTGTTCGTTCCAAATCGGTGCAATCGAGTATAACAGCCGTATCATATTCTTCAGCCGGATCAATCTGGCGAACAATGAGGTCCGACGACGGCAGGAAACGATACATTTTGGGTATACTGCTTTCATTATAAAACGTAACCCTTTTTCCATACGCTGCCAAAGCAAGTCCCATCGCCAACTGTGACCCTATGGCGTCACCGTCCGGGTGGATGTGGGACGCCACCAGAACATGACGGCTTCTATTTAGCCTTTTTATCATTTCATGCATAGTCTTTTTTTAAATCATTCAGCAGAGAGTCTATATGTGTCCCGTAATCCAATGATTCGTCATAATAAAACCTAAGATCGGGCATATACCGGAGCCCCAATTTTTCCGCCAGCGTCCGCTTTATAAATCCAAATGCGCTTTTGAAACCCTCTGCGGTTTTCTTTTTTTTTCCGTTATTGTTTTGACAGCCGGTTGCCAGGAAATACACTTTTGCAATCCTTAGATCCCGTGTCATTTTTACACTTGTAATGACGGTATTTTTCAGCCGGGGGTCATTTATCTCCGAAGTTAAAAGCTCCGAGAGTATTTTTTGGACCTGACTGCCGACTCGGTCTGCTCTGCTGTATGGTGTCATACGTTTATAATTTCCATTTTTGTGTCTACAATTTCAGCCAAACCCATCTCATCCGCCAAATTAAACATCTTGTCAATTTTAGAGTTGATCACCAAACGATCATTTCCAGCTAGTGCGAAACCTATTACCGCTCGTTGATAAATATCGTTCGATCCGACTTCAACGACCGATGCATTGAAGCTGTTCTTCAACCTGGAAATGATCGATTTGACAATTTTTCTTTTTTCTTTCAGACTTCGTGTTCCATGCAGCCTGAAGTTGATCATACCAATGCCCACTACCATTTTATTCCATTGTCGGCCTTATTTCTTCAAGGTAGTAACACTCAATTTCATCACTCACCTTAATGTCGTTGAACTTTTCAATTCCAATCCCGCATTCATAACCGGACTTTACTTCTTTGACATCGTCCTTGAAGCGTCTTAACGATTCTATTCTACCGTCATGAACCACAACCCCATCACGAACAAGATGAACACGCTGTCCCCGTTCGATTTTACCGGACAGCACGGAACAACCCGCAATGGCACCTATTTTCGGAATAACAAAGACCTCCCGAACTTCAGCCCGGCCCAAAATTCTTTCTTCAAATGTCGACTCCATCATTCCTGTCATGGCGCTTTTAATATCTTTTATTACATCATAAATAATATTATAAAAACGCATGTCTACATTTTCTTCTGCTGCCAGGTCATGAATTTTTGCAGCGGGCCGAACATTGAAACCAATGATAATTGCATTGGAGACCGCCGCCAAAGAAATATCCGACTCATTGATGGTGCCGGTTGCAGAGTGTACGACTTTTATTTTTACTTCATCGCCGGATAATTTTAAAAGCGATTCCTTAAGCGCCTCTATTGTGCCGTGAACATCCGCTTTAATGATAAGGTTTAGGTCCTTAACTTCATTTTTCTGCATTTGCTCGAACAGGCCTTCAAGGCTCAGTCGGCTTGATTTGGCAAGTTCTTTGGAGCGCTGCTTCTGAATTCTATATTCGCTGACCTGTTTTGCGTCTTTTTCATCATCAATGACAATAAGCTCTTCACCGGCATCGGGGACACCATTTAACCCGAGAACTTCCACGGGGGTCGAAGGGGGCGCGTTTTCAAGAAGATGGCCCTTGTCATCCAGCATGGCACGGACTTTTCCGTAATGCAATCCGCATACAATTGAATTTCCGTTTTTCAGGGTGCCTTCCTGAACGAGAATAGTCGCCACCGATCCCCGCCCGGAATCAAGCTTTGACTCTATGACATGCCCTCTGGCCGGTTTGTCCGGGTTGGCTTTTAATTCCATCATTTCAGATTGAAGCAATATCATATCAAGAAGTTCGTTGATTCCGGTTTTTTGTTTGGCGGA
>Ga0180435_10000874_pt1 | contig 31704 bp, 27 predicted proteins | sample SS_ome_3_FD_132467 | JGI IMG/M metagenome (GOLD analysis project Ga0180435, IMG submission 132467) | Hypersaline lake sediment archaeal communities from the Salton Sea, California, USA - SS_3_S_1 metaG | ecosystem: Environmental > Aquatic > Non-marine Saline and Alkaline > Hypersaline >... | reverse complement strand
ATAATAGAGCAAGAATCCCATACTCAGGAAATAAAAAAGATAGAGAATTCTGTCTAACTGATTCTGTAACAGGCTATTATCTTTAAACATTCTGTTGGCAACCTGGAAATTCACAGAGGTCTGGATAGTTTGTAGAATAAGGTTACCGTAATAGACCCTGATCCAGGCAAAAAAGCCTGCAAGAAGGAAAAGGTAAATAAAATACCATGTGGGTTGATGAATCACAGTACGTAAAAGGATCTCCTGGCCCGGCATTTGCAGTGGATTTGCCCACAAATATACTTATCGCTCATTCTTAAAAAAAGTTAATATGTGGGAAGTTTCGATTTCTTTGTAGTTCCTTTATACCCATAAAAATAGCATGCTATGAAAACCAAGAAGCGCTTCATATACCTGGGAGGATTCCTCATTGTTCTTTTTAGTGTAGGATTTTCTACCCTGCGAAACAAGGATCTTGATCTGGTAAAGAACCTGGATATCTATTATACCCTCTTCCAGGAACTCAATATGTTTTATGTGGATGAGACAGATCCGGAAAAGCTGGTCAGCACCAGCATTGATGCTATGCTTTCCTCCCTGGATCCCTATACTACCTACATCCCTGAATCGGACATGGATGATTTTCAGTTTCAAACCACAGGTGAATACGGTGGGATTGGCTCGCTCATTCGCAGATCCGGGTCTACGGTAATGATCGCTGAACCCTACGATGGATTTCCTGCCGCCAAAGCAGGAATCAGGGCAGGAGACAAGATTCTGAAAGTAGACGGAGTAAACACCCAGTCTATGCCGATCGAATCTGTAAGTGACAAATTGAAGGGGAAGCCCGGGACTGAGCTCGTGCTTAGTGTTGAGCGCTATGGTGAAGAAAAGCCCATGGATTTCAAACTGGTAAGGGAAAAGATTAGCATTAAAAATGTGCCCTATTATGGTATGCTGGATCAGCACACCGGATATATCTACATTTCAAATTTCACCAGCGGTGCCGGCAAAGAGGTGGAAGAGGCTTACCGGTCTCTGAAAAAAGAACACAACTTAAAATCCCTTGTGCTTGATTTGAGGGCTAATCCCGGTGGACTGCTTATTGAAGCTGTTCGAATTTGCAATCTTTTTGTGGATAAGGGCGAGCTGATTGTCAGTACCAGGGGGAAGATGAAACAGTGGGATTCGGATTACTCCACAACCAAAGCCCCACTGGACACGGAAATTCCCATAGTGGTCATGGTTAATCGCGGGTCTGCCTCGGCTTCCGAAATCGTTGCCGGTGCTCTTCAGGATCTGGACCGTGCTGTGGTGGTGGGTCAGCGAACCTTTGGAAAAGGCCTTGTGCAAACTTCCCGACCTTTGAATTATAATGCGCAGCTTAAGGTCACTACCGCAAAATACTATATTCCCAGTGGCAGGTGCATTCAAGCCCTGGACTACTCTCACCGGAACGAAGATGGCAGCGTAGGATTTATACCCGACTCTCTGATTTCCAAATACACAACCCGGAATGGCCGTCTGGTTTATGACGGTGGTGGAATACAGCCCGATTTTGCTGTGATTCCGGAACCATACTCCGAAATTACTGTTCAACTTTTTACCCAGAGCATGTTTTTTGATTTTGCCACACGCTACCACAATACAGTAAATCAAATAACTACGCCTGAAAAATTCTCATTATCAGAGAGTGACTACGATCTTTTTAAAGCTTTTATTCAAGAACAGAACTTCGAATTTAAAACGGCCAGCGAAAAAGCCTTCGCTGAGTTGCTGAGTAAGGCAAAAAGGGAAAAGTACTATTCGCTTGCTGAGGCGGAGTTTGCTGCACTGGAAGAAAAGCTTATTCATAACAACCTTCAGGACCTGGAAACTTTTGAAAAAGAGATTCGCCAGGTTTTACGGGAAGAAATTATTGGCCGGTACCACTACCGGGCCGGCCGTATCTTATCCCAGACCAGAGAAGATGTTCAACTGGAAAAAGCGCTGGAAATAGTAAATACGCCGGGAATGCTTAAAAAAGTATTGTCTGGTGAGCAGGGAGCACTTGCCAGGGGAGATCAAATGGAGAGTGTAAATTAGTGTGCCTCCAGCCAGTTGGCCCCTTCGCCCCAGTCAACGGTGATGGGAACCTGTAAGGAGGTAGCATTCTCCATTTCCTTAACGACCATGGTTTTCAGCCTGTCCAATTCTTCGGGAATCACATCGAAGTTCAATTCATCGTGCACCTGTAGAATCATGGAAGAATGAAATTGTTCCTTGTCCAGGAATTCCTGAATCCTGATCATAGCTATCTTGATAATGTCGGCAGCTGAGCCCTGAATGGGTGAATTGATGGCGTTTCTTTCAGCATTACCCCTGACCACCGAATTTCTGGAAAGGATGTCGGGCAGGTATCTTCTCCTGCCAAACATAGTCTCCACAAAACCCTGCTCTCTGGCCATGCTGATGGATTTATTCATGTATTCCCGAACACCAGGGTAGTTTTCAAAATAGCCATCTATCAAGCTGCGGGCCTCACTTCTTGAAATGCGCATTCTCTGTGCAAGTCCAAAGGCGGAAATGCCGTAAATAATGCCAAAATTGGCGGTTTTGGCTTTGCTTCTCATTTCCTTGCTAACATCCTTAGGGTCAAGCTTATAGATTTTTGCAGCCGTCGCCGTGTGAATATCTTCATTCCTGACAAATGCTTCAATCATTTGCTTGTCCCCGCTGAGATGGGCCATGAGCCGCAATTCAATTTGCGAATAGTCGGCAGAAAAGAAAATATTTCCTTTCTTCTCCGGAATAAAAGCCTTTCTTATCTCGCGACCCCTCTCCTCTCTTACCGGAATGTTTTGAAGGTTTGGGTTCACAGAGCTTAGCCTTCCCGTGGTAACCAGGGCCTGGTTAAAGGAGGTGTGGATTTTCCCTGTTCCCGGCTTCACCAGCTTGGGTAAAGCACTTACATAAGTAGTGAGCAGCTTCTTCAACGATCTGTGCTCCAAGATTTTAGAAACAACCGGGTGCTTGTCCTTCAATTCAGTTAATATCTCCTCTCCGGTTGCATATTGCTTGGTCTTAGTGCGTTTAGGGTCCGAAATAATTTTAAGCCTGTCAAACAGCACTTCACCCAGCTGCCTGGGGGAACTAATGTTAAATTCTGTACCTGCCAGCGAAAAAATATCTGCTTCGGTTCGTATAATATCCTCCCTCAATTCCTCTGCGAAAATGTTCAATGCGTCCACATCAAGCTTTACACCCTGGTGCTCCATTTTCATCAACACAGGAATCAGAGGCATTTCAATATGCTTATAAAGTTCGCTAAATCCTTCCCGGTCCAGTTCCTCTTTTAAAAGCCCGGTCAGTTGCCAGGTGATATCCGCATCCTCCCCTGCATACTCTTTGGCCTTCTCGATTGGAACGGATCTAAAGGATGATTGCTTTTTTCCCTTATCCCCGATTAGTTCCTCAATCTTTACCATGGAATACTCCAGGTACTGCTCTGCCAGCATATTCAGATTATGCTTCTGTTCAGGTTTAAGAATAAAATGTGCAACCATGGTGTCAAATAAAGTGCCCTTAACTTCAAATCCATAATTCTTTAAGATATGGAGATCATACTTAAGGTTTTGACCCGTCTTCTCAATACTCTCGTCCATAAACGGCCCTTTGATCGTATCCAGCCATGCTTTAATTTCATCCGCATCCTGGGGAAAACTAACGTATACGGCTTCGTGGGCCTTCCAGCTAAAGGCAATGCCTACCAATTCGGCCTCCATGGTATCCAGGCCGGTGGTTTCTGTATCAAAACAGAAGCTCTTTAGCTGGGCGAGTTCCTGAGCAAGTGCTTTTAAATCAGGTTCTTGATCAATCAGCCGATAGCTATGTGGCACGCTATCTATGTTTTTAAGAGTGCTCTTTTCCTGGGATGTAACTTCCGCTGGGCTATCTCCGAATAGACTGGTTTGACCTCCACTGGGTGTTGCTTTAGCCGGTTCGGTAGCCTCTGCCAGAATTCTTTGAGCTATATTTTTAAACTCCAGCTCTTCAAACAGGCCCTGCAGGGCATTCTTATCTAATTCTCGACGTTTCAGCTTTTCGGGAGAAAAATCCACCGGGACATCCAGTGCAATAGTAGCCAACTTCTTGGACAGAATTACCTGATCTTTAAAATTAACCAAATTCTCCTTTTGCTTGCCTTTCAGCGTCTCAATGTTCTCGTACACTCCTTCCACCGATCCAAACTGACCAATTAACTTCTTAGCCGTTTTTTCTCCGATGCCGGGAGCTCCCGGAATGTTGTCGGAGGAATCACCCCATAATGCCAGAATATCTATCACCTGTTCCGGGTGTTCCACGAGGAACTTTTCCTTCACTTCATCCGGACCAAGTACCTCGGCAGCTGCACCTCCGCGACCGGGCTTATACATGAGCACCCGCTCGGATACCAACTGAGCATAATCCTTATCCGGGGTCATCATATATACGGTAAATCCTTCTTTATCAGCATTTTTAGCCATGGTTCCAATGACATCATCTGCCTCATAACCTGTGACTTCCACCACGGGAATATTAAACCCTTCGATCAATCTTTTAATGAATGGAACTGCTTTGATTATATCCTCGGGGGTTGCATCCCGGTTGGCCTTATATTGTGGAAACATCTCATGACGAAAGTTGGGTCCGGGAGGATCAAATACCACCCCAATATGGGTGGGCTCTTCTTTGCGCAGTATTTCTTCCAGGGCAAGAGTAAAGCCAAAGACCGTTGATGTTGGCATCCCCTTGGAATTGGTCATGGGATTGCTTATGAATGCATAGTAGGCCCGGAAAATGAGAGCATAGGCATCCAGCAGAAATAGTTTTTTCTCCACAATAATAATGTTATCTATTGATTATCAACCATGTACCATTCTGCAAAAGAGCTGGCCGTTTCATATAAGCGAACAGAATAAAGCTCAATTTCACTGGGTAGGGTGGGTTTTAATTTATCGACTATATACAGTACCAGGTTTTCACAGGTAGGCTGAAAATCAAAAATGTGCACCTTGCTGTACATTTGATTGGATTCGTCTGGTATTTTATCTTCTGCCTCTTTGTTTAAGACCAGTGAATGATCCAGTTTATCCACAATGGGCCCTTTAACCAGCTTTTTAAGATCCGAAAAATCCAAAACCATACCCTGCTTGATATCTTTGGGATCCTGTATGGGTTTCCCCACTATGGTAACAAATAGTTTATAAGAGTGTCCGTGAATATGCTTACAAACACCATCGTAATTCCACAAAGCATGAGCCATCTCAAAATGGAATTCCTTAGTAACCCTGATTTTATTCATATCTTCTTCATTCACAAGCACATTCGCTAATACAGCGCACAAGTGTGCTTAGGTTCTTTCTTTTTAAATAGTAATAGGTATTCTTTCCATTTCTCATGGAGCTAAGAATGCCTTTGTCCTTGAGAATGCCCAGGTGGTGAGATGCAGTAGATTGTTCTATTCCCAGCATATTATGAATTTCGGTTACATTCAACTGTTTACCATCCCCCAAATGGCCCAAAATTGCCAGGCGCATTGGGTGGGAGATGGCTTTGATCATGTTAGATGCCCTTTCTACTTCTTCAGGTTTCAAGTCTGAAAATTCCATGATTCAGGACTGGGTTTAATTCATACATATTGAACAAATACAAATATATCAATATTTAGTGCATCGCATCCGAATCTTTCACTTGCCCGGGGAAACTGTCCGATTCGGTTTTCTTTTTCTACCTTTGACACTTCTAGGAATAAACGATGATCAGTTTAGAGGACATCCGTCGGCCCGTTAAGAGTGAAATGAAGGAGTTTAATACTCGCTTCAAAACAGAAGCATCCAGCCACATCCCCCTGCTGAATGTGGTTACGCGTTATGTCTTGCGACGAAAAGGAAAACAAATGCGTCCCCTTTTTGTTTTTCTTTCTTCCAGTTTAATTGGAAAAATTACTGAATCCACTTATACGGCTGCTTCTTTGGTTGAGCTAATGCATACGGCTACTCTGGTTCATGACGATGTGGTAGACGAGTCAAATGAACGTAGAGGCGCCTTTTCCATCAATGCACTCTGGAAATCAAAAGTGGCGGTTTTATTTGGAGATTATCTGCTCGCCAAGGGTCTGCAACTTGCCGTTGAAAAAAAGGAGTTTGACTTGCTTGAAATCGTATCAAACACTTCCAGGGAAATGAGTGAGGGGGAGTTGCTGCAACTCCAAAAATCCCGAAGCCTGAACATCGACATGGAAACCTATTACGAGGTAATCCGCAAGAAAACAGCCAGTCTAATAGCCTCCTGTACCGCAAGTGGTGCACGGGCGGCAGGTGCTGATGAAAACCAGGTCCATCGCATTCACAAAATGGGGATTGAAATAGGAATGGCCTTTCAAATAAAGGATGATCTCTTTGATTATCAGCCACATGGCCTGATTGGAAAACCCACCGGGAACGACATTAAAGAGAAAAAGTTCACTTTACCTTTGATTTATGCTTTGAACCAGGCAGATTCTGCCCAAAGGAAGGCCATGATCAGGAAAATTAAGAATGGAAGCCGAAGTCAAAAAGTAGTAAACGAGGTTGTGCAATTTGTACATGACCTTGGGGGAATAGATTTTGCCAATAACAAAATGAATGAGTATAAATCCAGTGCTATGGAAATTCTTCATTCTTTCCCCGAATCCCCATCCAGAGATTCACTTCGTGATCTTGTCGAATATACTGTAACCCGGAAAAAGTAGATAATACTTAATCGTGCTCTAAGTGTTGCCTAAGCTTCTTGGCTCGGGCATGGCCAAGTTCTTCTGCCAGATCATCCAACGAAGCCTCTTTTATTCCTTCCACTGATTTAAACCTAACAAACAGTTTTTCTATGGATTTTTTGCCTACTCCAGGTATTTCTTCAAGCAGAGACCTGGTCATGGTGCCTGAACGTTTGAGCCGGTGAAACTCGATTCCAAAGCGATGAGCTTCATTTCTTAAGAATTGCACCAGTTTTAAGGATTCGGAATTCTTATCTATGTACAGAGGAACGGGATCGTCCGGGAAATAGATTTCTTCCAGTTTTTTAGCAATGCCTATAATTGCCACCCTGCCCCTGAGTTCAAGTTTATCCAGGCTCTTTAGCGCGGCATTTAGCTGGCCCTTTCCCCCATCAATAACCACCAGCTGAGGCAGGCCTTTTTTTTCTTCCAACAACCTTCTGTATCTTCTATAAACTACTTCCTCCATGGAAGCAAAATCATCGATGCCCTTAACCTCTTTGATGTTGTAATGGCGATACTCTTTTTTAGCAGGAACGCCATTCTTAAAGACAACACAGGCCGCCACCGGTTCACTGCCCTGAATGTTGCTGTTGTCAAAACATTCAATATGTACCGGCTTATCTTTTAACCTCAAGTCCTTCTGCAGGGTTTGCAATATTCTGTCACTGGAACCGGCTTCCTTCCTGGCAGAGTTTCTTTTAAATTTTTCCATTTTATAGGAGAAGGCATTTCTCCGGCTTAGCTCAAGTAGTTTAAGCTTATCCCCTCGCTTGGGAACGGTGAGCTTCGCTTCGGGGAAATAGCCTTCCAGATCCAGGGGAAGGATCAGTTCTTTCGACGAACTCTCCATTCTGTTTCTTAGATCAGTGATGGCAAAAGCAAGTAAATCTTTGTCCTCCTCATCCAGCCTTTTTTTGATCTCTACCGTATGGGCCTGGATCACCGCACCCTTTACCACCTTGAGATAATTTACATATGCTTCCTTTTCATCACTCACAATGCTGTAAACTTCTACATCGTGAATGGAGGTATTTACAATGGTTGACTTGCTCTGGTAACGAGAAAGAATCTCTATTTTCTCCTTAAACAGGTTGGCTTCTTCAAAAAGGAAAGCATCGGCTTTATCTTTCATTTCCTGTTTGAGATGGCCGATTACCTCGCTCAGGTTTCCTTTGATTATTTCACGAATCTGCGAAATGGTCTTATCGTAATCCTCTTCGCTTTGTTTACCTACACAGGGAGCCTTGCAGTTACCAATGTGGTATTCCAGACATACTTTGAACTTTCGGCTATGGATGTTTTCCTGGGTAAGTGAGAGTTTACAGTTGCGTAATTGATAAAGTTGCTTGATGAGTGTGAGCAATATCTTTACGGCATAGGCAGAAGTAAATGGTCCAAAATATTTAGATCCATCATTTATCACATTTCGGGTAGAGAACACTCGGGGGAAAGGTTCTTTCTTAATACATATCCACGGAAAGGTTTTGTCGTCCTTCAAGAGGATGTTATATCTGGGCTGGTGTTTTTTGATTAGAGTGTTTTCGAGGAGAAGTGCGTCCGATTCACTTTCAACTACGATACATTTTACATCGCTACTCTTCCAACAAGGATCTTCAATTTATAAGAATCAAATTTCTGTCTGTTGAAATATGAACTTACCCTCTTCTTGAGATTTTTGGCTTTACCCACATAAATGATGGTCCCGTGCTTATCGTAGAATTGATATACACCAGGCTGTCCCGGAAGGTTCTTGCTTAAAGCTGACAAATCAATTTTATTCATCATTTTAGGCCAATTGGGGGAAGGTATTCCCCCCTGAGGTACGGTAATATATAAAATAAGCGATTCTCAGAGGCTTAAATCTAGCCCTCGGCGTGGCAGTTTACTGTCTAAGTGCTTAATCATCAAACTACTTTGATCTAACGAGTAACCTTCTTTCGCAGTAATTGATTTTTCGCAACCAGAGCAATTAATGGCCTTCGAAGCTAATAATCGATTCCACATCGTATGACGAAAGCTTTTGTCGTCCATTTAGCTCCGGAAGCTCCACCAGAAATAAAACCTTAACAATTTCTCCACCCAATTCTTCAACTAGCTTGCAACCGGCCTCAGCCGTTCCTCCTGTTGCAAGCAAATCATCTATCACTACAACTTTTTCTCCTGGCTGGATCGCATCCTTATGAACCTCCAGGGCATCTTCTCCATATTCCAGCTTGTATTCGACTCTCTTTTTCTCATAGGGAAGCTTGCCGGGTTTTCGCAAAAGAACAACACCCCCTCCGATTTTCCCAGCCAATGCACCGGATAAAACAAAGCCCCTTGCCTCAATTCCCACCAATTTATCAAAGCCTAAGACCTCTCCATCCTTTCGCCTTAGCTTTTCAATGAGCAACTCAAGGGCCAGGGAAAAAGCTTCCCCGTCCTGGAAAATGGTTGTCAGGTCCCGGAAAATAATTCCCTGCTTCGGATAATCGGGGATGGATCTCGTTGCCTCTTTTAATTTCTCTTTTGCTTTGTCGTATTCCATTTCTCAAATTTTACGAAAAACGTTCCACGTGGAACTATCTACCCATATATATGAGCAGAACACTAACGTCGCTCGGCGATACACCTGAGATTCTTGAAGCCTGCCCTATGGAACCGGGTCTGACCTTTGCCAATTTTTGCCTCGCTTCTGTGGATATACTTTTCAATCGTTCGTAATCAAAATCGGGATCCAGCTTTATCTTCTCCAGCCGTTTAATCTTATCAGCCATCAATCGCTCTCTTACAATATAGCCTTCGTATTTAATGGATATCTCAGCAGCTTCAATTATCTCCCCTGCTCTTCGGCCAAACTGCGTTTTCATTTCCCTCAATTCCTGAAACTGTTCCATCAATTCATCCAGATATACCTGGGGTCTTTTAGCCACCTCGAAAAGCTTCACCTTCTGTTTTAATGCGGAAGTACCCACTTTCTCTAGAAAGTCATTTAGCGTTTCCGGGGCCACACTATGTTTTTTAAGAAAATCGATGAGTTGTCTCGTATGCTGCCGCTTGCTTTTTAAGAGCTCCATTCTATCATCTCCGACCATGCCCAAAGTGAGTGCCAACTCCGTAAGCCTTTCGTCGGCATTGTCCTGTCTAAGCAGGATCCTGTATTCGGCTCTCGAAGTAAACATACGGTAAGGCTCGTCCACCCCCTTTGTTACCAGGTCGTCAATGAGTACACCTATATAAGCCTGATCTCTACCCAGAACAAATTCCTGATCACCCTGAATTTTCAGACTCGCATTGATACCGGCAATGATGCCCTGGGCGCCGGCCTCTTCATAACCTGTGGTACCATTAATCTGTCCGGCGAAATACAAATTTGCCAGTTGCTTCGTTTCCAGGGTGTGGTACAACTGGGTAGGCGGGTAGTAGTCATACTCTATGGCATAACCCGGCCTGAAAATCTTAACATTCTCCAGACCCTCAATTTGCAACATGGCTTTATACTGTACTTCCCAGGGCAGGGAAGAAGAAAAACCATTTATGTAATATTCTATCGTATCCAGACCTTCCGGTTCCAGAAACAACTGGTGTTTTTCTTTTTCGGAAAAGGTTACGATTTTGTCTTCAATGCTGGGGCAGTACCTGGGACCAATACTTTCTATGGTGCCATCAAACATGGGGCTCTCCTCAAATCCCTTTTCAAGTTCTGAATGAACAGTCAAATTAGTGTAGGCAATGTAGCAGCTTCTGTGTTGTGAATAATCCATTTCATTATCCAGGAAACTGAACTTTCGTAATTCCGTGTCCCCGGGCTGCTCCTGTAGCTTGGTAAAATCTATACTTCTTCCATCAATCCTGGCTGGGGTTCCAGTCTTCATTCTACCAACTTCGAAACCATAATTCTCAAGTTGTTCGCTGATTCCATAAGCAGGCGCTTCGCCCATTCTCCCCCCCTTCATTTTTACTTTCCCCACATGCATCAATCCATTGATGAAAGTCCCCGCAGTAAGAATCACTTTCTTAGCACGAAATTTAATCCCCATCAAAGTTTCCACACCTGCTACAGCGTCCCCGTCAATCAACAGACTGGTAACTTTGTCCTGCCAAAACTCCAGATGTTCAATGCTTTCCAGGATTTTACGCCATTCAAGAGTAAAAATGGCTCTGTCGCATTGTGCCCTTGGGCTCCACATGGCGGGCCCCTTGCTCCTGTTAAGCATTCTGAATTGGATCATAGATCGATCAGTAACCACGCCAGAATAGCCCCCTAAAGCATCTATCTCTCTGACTATCTGCCCTTTAGCTACTCCCCCCATGGCGGGATTACACGACATCTGAGCATATTTCGTCATGTCCATGGTGATCAGGAGGGTTCTCGAACCCATGTTTGCTGCTGCAGCGGCCGCCTCACATCCAGCATGCCCCGCGCCTACCACTATTACGTCATATTGAGAATTCATTCTAAACCAGTTTCATCCACAAATGTAATGCTTCATTTTCCTTTTTACGCATGATTGCTTTTTCTTCCTCGCTTCCATCAGCAAAACCCAGCAAATGAGTTACACCATGAATCATAACCCTTCGAAGCTCCTCCTCCGGGTCTGCGCCGTAAAACTTAGCATTCTTTTTAACTTCCTCCACACTGATAAAAATATCGCCGGACACCCGGTCCTTTTCAGTGTAGTCAAAGCTTATAACATCTGTAAAGTAATTGTGGTTTAAATATTCCTGGTTGATGAGCTTGATGCGCTCGTTGGAAGTAAAGACAAACGAAATGTTTCCAGGAGACTTATTGTGGGCAAGAATCCATTCCTTAACCCACTGTTTATGAAGAATTTTACGTTTTAAATCGTAGTTTAGACCTTCGCTATGAAAGGATACGGACACTACAGCTTAAACTTAAGCTCTACCACTCTGCCGTCTTCCAAATAAAGAATCTCATCGGATAAGCGTTCCATGAGAAAGATACCCCGCCCGTTGATCTTTTCCAGATTTTCGGGTGCTGTGGGATCAGGAATGCTTGCAAAATCGAATCCGCCGCCCTGGTCCTCGATATGCACCTTCAGCTGCGCCTTATCAAGTTGTATTTCTATTTTAACATTCTTTTCAGGGTCGGAATTATTACCATGAATTATGGCATTATTGGTGGCCTCCATGGTAGCAACCAGGACATTGCCATATACCTCATCGCTTAAATCCAATTCTATCGACAATTCATCAATGGCCTTTTCTACCAAGCGAAGGTTTCCAATTTCAGATGGGATGTTCAAATCTTTTCTCATAATTATTCCGATGGACGCTTCAGTATACGGTGCCTTTTACCTAAAGGTTCCAAAAAAAACCTATTTACTTATCCACTCTTCAGGGTTCAAAATATTCCTTTCCTGCCACACTTCAAAATGAAAGCTTGCAACCTTCTCATTTTCGTCTGTAAAAGCCACCCCCAATTTCTCTTTTGTGAGAACCTTATCGCCGGTTTTAACTCTTACATTGACCAGGTTCTGGTAAACCGAAAGGTACTCTCCGTGCCGCACCAGAACCGTATAATTGGCTCCTAATATACCAAATACCTTGGTTACTTCACCTTCAAACACTGCTCTAACTTCCGTACCCGGAGAGCTGGTTATATCAATCCCATTGTTTTTAACGCTTGAACCCCTTAGTCCGGGAACCTCATGATTCCCATAACCAATGGTTATTATTCCCTTCTCAACAGGCCAGGGAAGTTTACCCTTATTCTTTCGAAAATCGCTACCCACCAGTTCCTGTTCGGGGGTGAGCGCGCCATAAATATTGTTCGAATTAAGCCGCCTCGCCTCTTCTTCAATAATCTCCCGAATCCTGGCTTCCACTTCCCTGGCAATCCTTTCCTTATCCGCAATTTCGCGTCTTAATTGCGATTCTTTTCTTTTCAGGTTGTTAACCAGCGCAGCTTCTCTGCTTCTTTGGTTGACAAGTTTACGTTGTTCGCTTTCTTTATCCTCCATCAAACCCAGCTTTTCAGTCTTCAGAAGGTTCAGGCTGTTTTGTTGCTCAGCAAGCTCTATGATGGTACGTTCAATTTCTTCGGCCTTTCTTACCCTGTACTCACTCAAATATTTAAGATACTTATAGCGCTGGTAAGACTGCGAAATGGTACTGCCCGCAAGAATGTACATCAGCTTTTCATAATCGGTATGGTTCCTGTAAGCATAGTAGATCATCCTCGCATACTCTTCCTTGTTCCTTTCATTTTCTGCCCTAAGCTTTTCTATGCTTGATTGTGTATCGTTTATGCTCTGGTCATAGAGGTTGACTTCGCTTTCCAGGGTTGAAATTACGCGCGATCTGGAATTAATTCCCCGCTGCAGAATTCTAAGCTGCTGGACAGAACTGGATCGTTGTTCTGCGGTTTTTTCCATTAACTCCCTGGCCAGCTTAATATCATCAAAGGCCTTTTGCTTCTGTCTCTCAAGTTCTTCTTTGGATTGGGAGAACAGCATACTTCCGCCTACAAAACAGCATAATATGAAAGTGAACAGGCTTCTCATCTCAGCTCTGTAAATGTATATCTACGGGGATTAACATCCATTTTTATTCGTATGTCACGGTTATATGTTCGCTGTCCTCCGCTGGCGGTGATTTCAAATTCTGTAATCATAAAATTTGAAAAGATTTTGAAAGAGTTTTCTCGTCGCTCGCCCATCAGGTACTTATTTGTCCGTTGGTGATAGAACTCGAAGGTATTCATGAGCAGTCCACTGCGGTCCAGTAGTATTCTTTTCTTCACCTGAGGTTCATCAAAATCAAAAACCAGGTGATCCATATGATCATCGTGAGCCTTTAGCTTATCATTACAAAGATATAGCCTGGAAACCAGATTCTGAAGATCGTCGAAATTTACCGGATATTGATAGCCAAATCTTCTTTGTAATGGAGATCTGTAAACAATTTTATCCAATCGATTTATAACTCGAATGGAGTCTTTCATAACCGAAGCGCGTAGTATTTCGTATCCGCTGTTAACGGCAGAGAGGTAGATGATTGAATCCTTCCTGGAGTAAAGAGTTAAGCTTACCTCATAACGCTCATTATCAAAAGTGAGAATGGCTTCGGCCTTACTGATTAAAATGCTCCAGATGGTGTCGGCAGAATGGCAGCTCTCCTCCAGTCCCGACATACCCTCCAGTACAGGAAAATTCTCCTGACTCAGGTTTTTAATTGAGCCACACTCCTGGATCAGAACCAGTGCCAGCAATAATAAAATCCAGCGGATCTTATTCATTCTTTCTTACTTTGGTGATTTCAATCTTTTCTTCCAGTTTTTCCTTGTCACCCCCAAGTAGTATAGCTTTTAAATAGTAGGACTGGGCAATCTCATAGCTTTTTAATGCCAGTTGTATATCCCCTGCATGCTCGTTAACTTCAGGATCATTGTCCCCTCCTTTATCCAAAGCGTTTAGTATATATTTTTCTGCTTCCTCGAAATCCTTCAGCTTGTATAGCACCCAGGCATAGGTGTCAAGAAAAGTAGAATTATCCGGATTGTTTTTAACTGTCTTGTGGCTCCATTCTTTGGCCTTCTGGAGCTGCTCTCCCCGTTCCGCTAAGTAATAACTGTAATTATTCAGGACCATATAATTGTCCGGGTCCTCCAAAATCAAGGATTCAAACAGGGAATCCGACAGGGTAAAATCTTCCAGTCTGTAGTGGGCTTCTGCGACCAACATTTTAGCCTGCGCTGCATATTCCTGGTTGGAGAACCGATTCCAGCCAACACCCTTGAAATTTTCTACCAGTTCTTCGTGCTCCTCGGTTTGGTAGAGGCCTATTCCCCGGAAAAAGCGTATATCTGCACTATCCGGATAGTTCTCCATGGCCCTGGAGCTGATTTCAATCAGTTCCTCATCCAGAGAGGAGGCATTGGCCAGCATAATGGTTTGCATATAAATATTATAGGTGCCCCTGTTGGATTCCAAATACTTCTTTAAATGAAAATAAGCGCTGTCATAAACCCTGTTTTGAATATAAAAATCCGCTGCCAGGAGCCTAAGGTCGCTTTCATCAGGATGTGTTTTTGCAAATTCCTCTATAACCCTTGATAACTCATCGGAGTAGGAGTTGGTGTATTTTTCTTCGGACAGGTAGTAAGACAGGATCGCCATCTTCCTTTTTGCATCTATCTGCTTGCTACTGAACGATTTAGCTAGGTATGTAAGACTCTTCCCATAATCCTCCTGCTTACGATAGAAGTCCGTAAGATTCGTAAGGGCAAAAATATTCATGCTGTCCACTTCCAGGATTTGCTCATAATAGCCGGCGGCTTCATCTTCTTTGCCGCTTTTCATACAAAGCTCAGCTGCCACGATCCTGAACTGAATGGCCTCCGGGAAAATCTGCATGACCTTTTCAATCTCATCTCTTGCAAGATCATATTTCTCCTCGCTTTCGTAAACCGAGGCTTTTAGCAGTGTGATTTTTTCACTAAAACCCTTTTCCTTTTCTATTTTCTCCAGGGTTCTGATGGACTTTGCCCATTTACCCATGGCAAAATAAGCCGAGGCCAACTGGTATTCCCATTCCACATTCTCAGGATCGCTCTTCCTTTTTTCCTTTAAAATCTCAACGACTTCATCAAACTCTTCAGACGCGCCAAGTGCATTGATGTATGCGATGGTATACCACTGATTATCAGGATCTAAGGCATATGCTTTTGCCAGATTCTTCCGTGCCAGGCTTAACTGATTTGTCATCAGATATATGGACCCTGCTTCAAAATAAGCCACGTCGCAGTCCGGCTTATCTTCAATGACCTTATTATATAGATGTACGGCCTTGGCCAGCTGACCCAGGTTCTTTTGTTTTACCGCCTCTATAAGTACATATTGATAATCCTTGCTGTTAGAATTGTTTTGACTCCAGCCTGCAGGAATTCCTGAGAACAGCATCCCCAACACCAAAATACCCACTACCGTCCTCTTTTTCATCTTCATATTATTTAGTTCCCGTATGCCCGAATCCTCCTGATCCCCGATCAGATTCCTCCAGAGATTCTACCTGCGACCAGGCAATGGACTCCACTTTGTTTATCACCATCTGACATATTCTCTCACCGTGCTCTACCACAAAATCCTCTCCACTCAGGTTGATCAATATAATGCCTATCTCGCCCCTGTAATCGGCATCAATGGTGCCGGGCGTATTTACAACCGAGATCCCTTTTTTAAGAGCCAGTCCGCTTCTGGGTCTGATCTGTGCTTCGTAACCCTCGGGCAATTCCATGAACAGTCCGGTGGGAATAAGTTCCCGCTGTAAGGGTTTTAAAGTAACCGCCGCTTTCAGGCTGGCCCTGATATCCATGCCTGCCGAAGAGGATGTGCTGTAGGATGGCAGGGGATTGGCGGACTTATTTACAATTTTAACTTCCATCTGAAGGATCTGCTTTATAATGATTAAATGTAGAACGTTCTTTCCATACAACTATTACGCCGAAAGCTACCAGCAATAGGAAGGGCAGCACCTGGCCGATTCCTTGAATATTAGGCAAAAATAGCTTATTGATTAGATATATGATACCTGCCAAAGCCATATAAGACAGGATTCTTCCGATCCTGTAAGGTATGGGAAAGTGTTTTCGCGACCATACAAAGGAAAGAATCACCATGGTAGAATAACAGATAAGATGGGCCCAGGCTGAGGCCACATAGCCATAGCGGGGGATGAATATCAGGTTCACAACGATCGTTATAGCTGCACCAACTAAAACCAGAATTGCTCCGTATTTTGTCTTATTTGTCAGTTTGTACCAAATGGAAAGATTGAAAAAAATACCCATCACCAGATTTGCTGCAAGCACTATGGGAACGATATGAACTCCCTCCCTGAATCCCGAACCGATAAATAGAATGAAATAATCCAGGTAGAGAGTTACCAGAAGAAAGATAAAAAGTCCGGCCACCACAAAAAAAGTCATAACATCCGCATACAATTTCCTGGCATTCTTTTCTTCCGATTTTGAAAAAAAGAAGGGCTCTGCGGCATACTTGAACATCTGGACAAAAAGAGTCATTAATACCGCCAATTTGTAATTCGCCCCGTAGATACCCAGCTGCTCCATGGGATTCAGATCGGGCGAGATCAGGTGTTTCAGTAAAATCCTGTCCAGGGCTTCATTTACTGTTCCTGCCAGTCCGGCAATCAAAAGTGGATAAGAATATTTAAGTACTGTCTTCAGCATGCTCAGATCAAAGGCGGAGCGAAAAGCTGCAATGATCTCCGGTGCAAGCAGAATAAGCTTTAGTGAGGAAGCCACCAGGTTTGAGATCAAAACGTATCCAACCCCGATATCCGCATTATAGATAGTTGAAATGAACTCGATATCCGTATGGCGGGGACAATAAAGCAGGAAGAAAAGGTTCAGGCCTATATTTATACCCACTTCAAGCAGTCGTATCAGAGCATATCTTGCGGGCCGGTTTTGCAGCCTGATTCTGGCAAAGGGAATGGAAGTGAAAGCATCGATCCCCACAATGATGGCAAGCCATCTGATATATTCGGGATGGTGACCATAGCCAATGGCACTTCCAATCTGTCCCGACCAGATATTTAACGCCAGTATAAACAGCAGGGAAGTGGTAAACAAAGATCCCAGCACCGTGCTGTATACTTTCTCTTTGCTTTGGGAGTGGCTGGCGAAACGGAAATATCCCGTTTCCATACCATAGGTAAGAATGACCAATAGAAAGACCACATAGGCATAGAGCTCGGTAATTACTCCATAGGCTGCCTTTTCAAAAACCCGGGTATAAAAAGGGGTTAGCAAGAGGTAATTCAGCAGACGTGGCAGCACTATGCCCAGCCCGTAAACGGCAGTTTGCCCGAACAGCTGTTTGATGGGATTTCTCAAATTCCACGTAAGATTTCCGTAAAAGTAGTATTATCCACAGGGATGATCATTCATCTGCAGACTTTTTATTGAACAGGAGATATCCAAAACTCAATTGAAGAACCAGAGGACTCTCTTCCTGGGTGAGGTATCCCACATGCAGAGAAATGGGTCCTGCCACCGTTACCACATTCAATGAGGCGCTGAAAAGGGTGCTCATGCTTTTAAAGTAATTGCCCAGATAGGCCTGATTATCCGTACCCCGGAGAATTTCCTGTACCGGAAAGAAAGCATAGGCCTCCAGTTTAGCATGTACCTGTTTTCGGAATTTATAAGTCGGCATCAGACCCAGGGCAATAAACTGATTGGCTCTGTAATGTTCCATAAACAGACCCTTGGCGATAATATTAGGCTGAAAAGCTGTGGCTTCAATAATGGTCGAATAGTAATTGCTCAATATGGGTTTAAATGTAGCCTCTGCCTGTACATGGTAGCCCAAAACAAAACTTTTACCCATGGGCACATATCCGATATTCATAAATTTTGCCGAAAACCAGGTATAGTTAATTCTCCGGTTCAAAGTAGCATCGGCGGTGGAACCAGGGTAGTAAGATTCCATACCATAACCCACTCTAAGGGAATGGATCCTCTTGGTCCCATCTGTGGGAAATTGCTTATTATTCAGGGTGTTTCTATCACTCGCCACATAAGCAGAAAAAAGGTTCGTGTTGGATAGCTCCGATGTGTCGGTGGAGGAGAAATCACGGGTCATGTAGTAAATCTCCCTGTTTCTTCCTATGCCCAGGCCCCCTTTGATGATCCCGTTAATTTTGTAGGGAATACCCATATCCAGGCGTATATTAATTTCGTCTTCGGTGATATAGGGAGGTTTCAGATCTTTAAACAAGGTATTGATGTTGTAGGAATTGTATCGAAATCCATTGTAATTAAAATCCATTTTGAAAAACAGGGGGATCCGCGAAGGGTAATCAAAACGGACACCCAGATTTACTCCATTGTAAAAGCGGCCAAATTGTATGTCTCCTTTTAGTGTGGTGCTGACTTCCGAAATATTCCTGTAATTAAAACCCAGGTAGGTTTGGGCCATGCCTGTGGTGGAGAAAAAGAGCCCAAAACGAGCCTCCACAGGTGTCTGGGGAACCACCCTTAATTTCATGGTAAAAAGGCTGTCTGCCGGCTTAAAAACCGCCTGGGGGTAGAGGTAGACAAAACTTCTGTCGCCGGCAAGCTTGAGGTATTCGGTCTTCATCTCATTCACATCCAGAATGCTGTCTGACTTTCGAATGGACTGTTCCACATAAGATTTCTGTTTTTCGTTTAATCCATCGATCTGAAAATCGTTAAATCGCAACTCCGGAAAAGAGTCCACAAAGTCCTTACGTTTTTGTTCCAGGGTAAGGGTATCATCAGCCTCCCGCTTTACGAGCATCTTAATGCTATCCATTTTCTCCAGGGTGGTCTGGTAACCAATTTCCACTAACTCATCCAGTTTATCAAAGGCCAGCAAGGATTGATTTCTGAGGTTGTGATCAAGCAAAATGCCCTGTCCTGAATCAATGGCATAGGAAGCCGGTTTCATTACCAGGTTTTCAATGTGGCCCAGAATATCAAATTCATCGGGTGCCGTGTTTCCCATGGCTGTTTTACTCCCGATAAGAACATCCGGCTGGAACTCCGATATCACATGACGAATGGGGAAATTATCATAGATGCCTCCGTCATAGAGTATGTTGCCTTCCACGACAATGGGGCGAAAATAGAGCGGAACAGTCATGGATGCCCTGATGGCCTGACTCAGGTCTCCCTTGCGGAAAACAATCTCTCTGCTGTTACTAATATCCACCGCATTGCATAGAAAGGGGACAAAAAGGCTGTCAAAATCATAGCCGGCAGCTGCGCTGGCCCTGGAAAATATTTCCATGAAAGCATAGTCCATTAAATGATTGGGTATCACGCTAATGGGAATCCGGGTTTTGTTGACGGTATCTTTTAGATCGATCCCCACATTGAAAAGATCGGGAGCCGGGTCTTCCTCCTTAAAATAGTACTTATACCTTTCTTCAATAACTCCACTCATCCAGTAGGCAAAGTCATCGGACTTGATGATGGCAATCATTTCATCGGTATTCATACCCATGGCATAGCAGCCTCCAACAATGGCCCCCATGGACGTTCCTCCAATATAATCGATGGGAATCCTGTGCTCTTCCAGGGCTTTGATTACCCCTATATGAGCCAGTCCCTTCGATCCACCTCCGCTTAATACCAGACCCACAGACTGGCTGTAGACCATCACAGACAAAAGGGCAAATACAGTCAGCAGGAGATATTTTCTAAACATTCGTTTTATCTTTGCAGAGCTATTCTCTATTAAAAATACGTGTTTTATGATGAAGAAGTGTCTTTCTCTGACGAATGTTTCATGGATAATTTTACTCATTTTATCTTCTCTTCAACTGGCCGCTCAGCAAAAGACTGAGGGCACGATGATTAAGATCTCTACTTCCAGGGGGGATATGTTGGTCAGGCTGTATGACGAAACTCCTGCCCACCGCGATAACATGATCAAACTTGTAAAGGAAGGATTCTATAACAATCAGCTCTTCCACAGAGTTATAAAGGATTTTATGATCCAGGGTGGGGATCCACATTCTGTTGGTGCGCCCAAAGGACAGCGTCTGGGTTCCGGTAGTCCCGGATATACCCTTCCAGCCGAATTCAATCCTTCTCTGATTCATAAAAAAGGTGCTCTGGCAGCTGCCAGGAAGGGCGACCGAGTAAATCCGGAGCAGGCATCCAATGGCTCACAGTTTTACCTGGTACAGGGAAGAGTCCTTACTCCTGAGGAAATAAACTTCATGATTCAGCAAGGAGCGGCTAATTTCTCGGAAGAGAGTAAAGAAATCTATACCTCCCTTGGCGGAACTCCTCACCTGGATGGCGCTTATACTGTTTTTGGTGAAGTGGTGGAGGGCCTTGAGGTTCTGGATTCTATTGCCTCTCAGCCCTGTGATGCTTACAATCGCCCCCTGGAAGACGTAAGCTTTACCATCACTCTGCTCAAGTAAGCCTCTTTTTTTTACTTTTGTATCTCTAATTCAAACAGATATGCTGCAAAATATTGACAGGATCCTGGAAGATGCCAAACAATTTAAGGCCGGAAGCAGGGACGAAATCGAGCAATTCAGAATCAAATACCTGGGAAAGAAGGGCATCCTGGCAGATCTGTTCCGTGATTTCAAAGAACTTCCTACCGAACAGAAGAAAGAAACAGGACAGAAGATCAATCAACTAAAACAGTTTATCGCTGCAAAGATTGATTCCTTACTGGAAGAATTAGCTACGGAAGGGGAGGACCAGGGGAGTGCCGACCTCACTCTTCCCGGACCACCGGTTCAGTCCGGAGCCCGGCACCCCATATCCATAGTCCGTAACGAAATCATCTCCATTTTTGGCAGGCTGGGTTATACCATATCCGAGGGGCCGGAAATCGAGGATGACTGGCACGTCTTTTCTTCTCTCAATTTCCCTCCCGAACATCCTGCAAGGGACATGCAGGATACCTTCTTTATTGAAAAAGATCCCGACATCCTGCTAAGAACTCACACTTCCTCGGTGCAAGTGCGGGTTATGGAAAAAGAAAATTTGCCCATAAGAACAATTTCGCCGGGTAGGGTATTTCGAAATGAAGCCATATCTGCCAGAGCCCATTGCATATTTCACCAGGTAGAAGGACTTTATATTGATGAGAATGTAAGTTTTGCCGATCTCAAACAAACCCTGCTTTATTTTGCTCAGGAGATGTTCGGACAGGAAGTGGAGATCCGGCTTCGTCCTTCCTATTTTCCTTTCACAGAGCCTTCTGCCGAAATGGATATCAGCTGTCAGATATGCGGAGGAAAGGGATGCAACGTTTGTAAATACACGGGCTGGCTTGAGATACTCGGCTGTGGTATGGTAGATCCCAACGTGCTGGAATTTAATAACATAGATTCCAAGAAGTATACAGGCTTCGCATTTGGCATGGGCATCGAGCGCGTGGCTATGCTCAAATATCAGGTGAAGGATCTCAGGCTATACTTCGAAAATGATATTCGTTTTCTGGAGCAATTTTCTGCTGCCTGGTAAATTCAGCGCCTATTCTTCAATGATTATTTCATGTTCAATGGGAAAGGCTTCGGCATAATTGGCCGATACGCCACAATACCTGGTGACTGAAAGATCTACGGCTTTTTCCACGTTTTTCCGGTTAATGCCCTTTCCTTTGATCTTGTAGATTACCTTCATTCCTTCAAATCGCTTGGGATGCTCTTCGGTAACATCACCTTCAACAGCCACTGTAAATTCTTCCACATTTTCCCGCATTTTTTTCAAAATGGCAGCCACATCCATGCCGGTACAACCAGCCAGAGCGACCATCATTAATGGCTTGGGGCGGGGACCCGTATTTTTCCCCCCATGCTCCTGAGAACTATCCATATAGATTTTATGTCCGTCCACTTCTGCTTCAAATGCAAGATCATTTAACCAGGTTGCTGATACTGTTTCCTTCATCCCTTTAAGTTTTCAATTGATATTTCGTTATTTTTAGGTATTCTTCTTATGATGCCTTACGATGAATCATATGACATGGGATGCGAATCCTGCACCATTAGAACCCATCCGCTCTTCCGCCACCTTGGTCCTGAGGAACTCCAGGAAATTTCTCTAAGCAAAATAACAGAAATCCATAAGCGAGGTTCCGTGGTCTACGAAGAAGGAAACCGTATAAAGGGTTTCTACTGCGTCCAAAAAGGCATCGTAAAGATATACAAAACCGGTATTGATGGAAAAGAACAAATCATTCGTTTTGCCAAACCCGGCGATGTCATAGGTTACCGTTCCGTAGTTAGCAATGAACCTGCCTGCACCACCACTGAAGCCCTGGAAGAAAGTATCCTGTGTCACATTCCTGCTGAAATACTACTCAATCTCATTCAGCTTAACGGAAACTTTGCTGTGGAATTAATGAAGCTTACCTGCAAAGAACTGGGAGAAGCAAACTCCTACATCACCGATATTGCACAAAAAACCGTGAAGGAACGGCTGGCAGAAATACTAATTCAGCTGGAGGAAGAATTCGGGGAAGATGAAGCGGGTGTGCTGAGAGTATCCCTTACCCGCGAAGAGCTTTCCAACATTGTGGGTACAGCTACTGAATCCATCATCCGGCTTCTTTCCGAGTTTAAAAACCGGGGCTATCTGGAACTAAACGGAAGGAAAATAAAAATCCTGGACAAGCCAGGATTAAGATACATTGCAAATATGTAGCCGGGATCAGTCCACCAGCTTATTGACAACTATATGTGCCAGGAGGCCTCCAACGATTAAGCCAAGGCTCAGACCCAGGTTTGCATTTGTTTGCACCTTGGTGAAAACCACAATTCCGAGAACGATTACTCCGGCCAGTATCACCAGAAGTCCACTATTCTTCAATAAATCTCTTAACATGACTGATCTGTTTGATTCCTCACAAATATATACAAAATATCAAAATAAAAAGTTCTGCCGATCCTTGAATTTCCCCAGGTGTTCATAGGCATTGGTGGTTACCTCTCTTCCTCTGGGTGTACGTTTGATATAACCTTCCTTGATTAAAAAGGGCTCATATACTTCTTCGATGGTTCCGGCTTCTTCTCCCACCGCTGTGGCAATGGTATTCAGGCCTACGGGTCCACCCTGGAATTTATCAATGATGGTGGAAAGTATTTTATTATCCATTTCATCCAGACCGGATTGATCGATATTAAGGGCATCCAATCCATAACGGGTAATATCCATATCAATTTTACCATCTCCTTTTACCTGGGCAAAATCCCTGATTCTTCTTAACAAAGCGTTTGCTATCCTCGGGGTACCCCTGCTCCGCGAGGCAATTTCCTCAGCTGCATTCTTTTTAATTTCCACCTTCAAAATACCGGAAGATCTAAGCACTATCCCGGTTAAAACTTCACTATCGTAGTATTCGAGAAGGGATTTAATTCCAAACCTGGCTCTAAGTGGTCCGGTCAGTAAACCTGAACGGGTAGTTGCCCCGATGAGGGTAAAGGGTTGGAGTGTAAGCTGAACGGAACGAGCAGCAGGACCCTTATCTATCATAATATCAATACAATAATCCTCCATTGCCGAATACAGGTACTCTTCAACTATGGGTGATAAGCGGTGAATTTCATCGATGAATAATACATCCCCCTCTTCCAGTCCGGTGAGCAAGCCAGCCAGGTCTCCGGGTTTATCCAGTACCGGACCCGAGGTGATCTTAATTCCCACCTCCATTTCATTGGCGATTATATGAGCCAGGGTTGTTTTTCCCAATCCGGGAGGACCATGCAAAAGCACGTGATCAAGAGCTTCGTCCCGAAGCCGGGCTGCTTCCACAAAAATCTTCAGGTTCTCTACGATCTTTTTCTGGCCATCAAAGTCAGAAAATACAGCAGGTCGAAGCCGGGATTCAATTTCCAATTCTTTCTCGGACAATTTCTCATCCCTGAATTCAAACTCTTCTGCCATGCACTTTATCTGATTAATTTAACATCGCTCTCGGGAAGCTTGATCCGGATTCCGTTAATCCTCTGTTCTTCGTTCTGTTTGTAAGCTATGGTCATTACCAGGTTTCCACCACTATCGTATTTCTTCCAGGTTTTTTCCCTGATCCCCATCTGGTAGTATTGTTCCTCTTTGAGAGCCCCGTTGGGATAGAAGTATTTATGTCTTTTATCCGGATTACCCTGGCTATAGTTTCCTTCGTATTTTATGGATCCGTCATTGTAGTAATATTTCCACACTCCTTCTCTGAGACCAATTACATACTTCCCCTTTTCCTCGTGGTCGCCTACCCGATAAATCCATTCGCCTTCCCGTTCTCCATTGATGTATTCACCCTGGGTTAGTATATTTCCCGCTTGATCGTACTCCACAAACATCCCGTCTTCTCTGCCATTGAAATAACTTTCCTCTCTCCAAACATTCCCGTTGGGATAATACCAGGTCCAGCTTCCCCTGTACCTCCCCCGTTCGAATCTTCCTTTTTGCTCTACTCCCCCAGAGCGAAAACTATAGGTCCAGCTTCCCGACTTTTCATTATTCAGGTAGGTCCCCGAAGCACGAACTTCCCCTGAGGTATAAAAATCTTTCCAGGGCCCCGATCTTCTTCCCTGCTCATCGATAATGCCTTCCGAAATCTTCTGTCCCAATTCATTATACAGATAAGCATTTTCCACGACTCCTGCCGTATCAAAAAATCGATGAATACCAATGGGTACGCCTTCCTTATAACCTCCTGTGAAAATAAGCCTTCCCTGCTCGTCATAGGTGCTTTTCATATCGAGCAATTCCTTCATATCTTCGTCGATCTCCTCCATGATCTGTCCCCGTTCATAACGAATAGCCAGAACCAGATCGCCCGTTCCGTCAAATTCCCTGTAATAACCATGGAGCTTGTCGTCCAGATATTGCTCTTCCTTTTTTATGTTCCCATTGTCGTAATATTCTCTGTGTGTACCCTGCTTATTCCCTTCCGGATCGACTCTGTTCACCCTTTCGCGGTCGACCACATAATTGTCCTTATACTTTAGTACGGTGATCAGGGTACTATCCCTGGTAAACTCCCTGGATAAGCCTTGCTTTTTTCCATCCTTATAGAAGACTATCAGTCGGAGTTCTCCGGTGGGATGATAATAATAAGAATTTCCCTCCTTTTTGCCTCTCACATACAATTCCTTGGAAATCAGAGTGCCTTGACCCGGATTTTCAGGATTATTGTGGGAGTAGCTATTGGAAAAACCACTCTTTTCACCCAACTGATAGGAGATCTGCTGGGTGAGTTCTCCGGCCTGATTGTAAAAATTCCAAATACTGTCAAGCAGAAAATTGGTACGTTTTCCTTCTGACTTTATGACCCCGGTGACATAATAGGTTCTCCAGAAACCATCGGGTTTACCATTTTTCATGACCCCTTCACTGGATACCTGTCCGTTGGGATATGAGATTTGTACATAAGTACTGTCGCCCATAGCTTCCTGAGCGTTTAGGCTTAAACTAACTGATACCAGCAACAGGGCCAGCCACAAATATTTTCTATCCCTTAACTGCATGAATTTTTTATAATTGAAGGCGATCCGATATTTCAAGCATCCTGCTTATGGATCCCCTTGCTTGATCCATCAAATCCTGTTCCAAAGTTATCTCAGGGAGCTCATACTTCAAAGTATTATAAATCTTTTTAAGAGATATCAGTTTCATATACTTGCAATCGTTGCATGCACAGGTAGAGTCTTTGGGGGGGGCAGGGATAAATACCTTATCCGGACTTGCCTTACGCATTTGATGAAGGATGCCCGATTCTGTGGCCACGATAAACTTCTTACCCTTATCCCTTTTTGTATAATTCAAAAGGGAGGTAGTGGAACCTACATGATCGGCTACAATCAGGATGGGTTTTTCACATTCAGGATGTGCAATTATTTGAGCATCAGTATTTTCGCTCTTTAATTCCAGAATCCTTTCCAGGCTGAATTCTTCATGTACATGGCATGCTCCATCCCATATAATCATATCTCGACCAGTGATACTTCGGATGTAATTTCCCAGATTCCGATCGGGCGCAAATATGATCTTTTCAGATTCCGGGAGGCTTTCCACAATCTGCAATGCATTGGTTGAAGTACAGACAATATCTGTAAGAGCTTTTATTTCTGCTGTGGTATTTACGTAAGAAATGACTGTGTGTCCCGGATGTTTCTCTATAAACCTGGCAAAATCTTCCGGAGGACAGGAATCGGCCAGGGAACATCCTGCCTGCAGGTCGGGGATCAACACCTTCTTATCGGGAGCAAGGATTTTGGCAGTTTCTGCCATAAAATGAACGCCGGCAAAAAGAATAATATCGGCCTGCGTAGCCGCAGCCTGCTGAGAAAGCCCCAGGCTATCTCCCACAAAGTCGGCTATATCCTGAATTTCACCCTCCTGATAAAAATGTGCCAGTATGACAGCATTTTTCTGCTTTCTCATAAGATTGATCTCTTCAACAATATCCAGGGACTTATCCACATCCAGATCTATAAATCCCTTTTTCTCCATATCCCTTTTATTCACAATATCCATCTTATATATATATTATTATTTTAAATCTATAAATCTCTTAATGATGATGATAGGCGGTTGATTCTGTTTTAAAAAAAGTGAACGTATCTTTGCATAATCCAGTATTTACATAATAAACACATTATATTAACACCTGGAACAATTGTTAAGTTTTGAATAGAGGCAAGTTACACACTAAATCAACAACTGTTGAAAGCGTAGGTATTTAATAAAAGAAATACGAAAACAAAGATAATCACTGTTGACAATCTGTTTATCTTTCGCAACAAACTTAACAGCTTTCCTCATAAAGTAAACCTGAACCGGCAGGAAGCAGGATTATTAAAATCAATCAACAACAAATTAACCGAAGTCTTGTTAAAAAGTACAAGGATGAAAGAAGAGCTGGCAATTGCCTCAGACCACGCAGGATACGATATGAAAGTCGCTCTGCTAAAGTATTTACAAGAGAAGGGCTACAGAGTGAGAGACTTTGGTGCTGACTCAGCAGAAGCGGTGGATTATCCCGATTACGGTCATCCTTTGGCTGAGGCGGTGGAGTCGGGAGACTGCGATTTGGGAATTTCCCTTTGTGGAAGCGGCAATGGCATAAATATGGTGACCAATAAACATAAGGGTATCCGGGGAGCGCTTTGCTGGAACGCGGAGATCAGCATGCTGGCCAGACTGCATAACGATGCAAATATCTGTTCCATTCCGGCCAGGTTTCTGGATCTTGAAACAGCCATCCATATTGTGGATGCTTTTCTGAACACCGATTTTGAAGGAGGAAGGCACGTGAAAAGAATAAAGAAAATACCCATAAAGAAGGAATAAATGTTATCCCATACCAGTAAATATGCCATCAGGGCGCTTATATACCTGGAGCTTTATTCCAACAAGGAAAAGAAAGTGGGTATCAAGGAGATTTCACAGAAGCTGGATATACCCTCCCCATTTTTAGGCAAAATATTGCAGACCCTGGTGAAACACAATTTTCTGAATTCTGTGAAAGGCCCCAACGGAGGATTCTATTTAAATAGGCCTGCCATAGATCTTACCTTGATGGAAGTAATTGAAGTTATTGACGGCACAGATTCTTTTGAAGAATGTGTAATCAGAAACGAAGCATGTGATCACAACAACCCGTGCAGCATGCATAGTAAAATGGCACCCCTGTGGAAGGAAATGCGAAGCGTATTTGTTACCGAGACCATAGCCGATCTGGTATCAGAATTCAAAGAAGATAGGGACAGGATCAGGATCTGAGGAAGTTGAAAATCTTCCACCTTCCCACAAGCCGGTAGGCAATATATCCGGCCACCAAACCCAGGAAGTTCGCCAGCAGATCATACCATTCGGCCGCGCGGCTGGCAACCACAGTAGCCTGAAGCACCTCAATCAGTGCGCTTAAGGCAAAAATGGAGAATATAATAAGCATATGCATGGCAAGGCGGGGAGGACTTTTCCTGCTTTCAAGCAAAGCCACAAAACCCAGAGCTGCATACATGCCCATGTGAATCATTTTGTCGTAATGAGGGATGGAAAATAGGAAAGAACCAGGCATGTTTTGCCCGGGTATCAGACTTAATAAGGCAATAAGCAGAGCCAGCAGGATGGTAAATTTATATTGGAACATGTAACTTAGCATATCTGAAAGGCGCTTAGGCCAGAACAAAGATGACAATAATTTTGAAATGAAACTGGAAGAGTTACTGGCCAAGCTGCAAGCGGAGCAAATAAACACCTGGTTTGATCTGGGCTTGTTCCTGGACAGGCTAAAAGAGGAAGGCCCCTTTCCCCATATGCAGGTGGAAGACTCTCTGGATGAGTTCAAGGAAACCATCAGAACCGGAGGGATTGGCTTACTCACCTTCCATTATATGGTGGATGGTGTAACGGTAGAAGCAGAGAAGTATGCTTCCCTGCTAAGGCGTAATTTGCCCGGAGTTCCCATTCATTTTATTGCCGGAAAGATTAATAATAAAACCGTACCCTTCATCCATGCCGAACACAAGCAGAAGGTCATTCCCGAACTGGCGGGCTTCGATGAGTGGGAGCTTTACAAAGATTTCTACTTCAACAAGCTGCAAAGAGGAAGCAGGGTTTACAATGAGTTGATCCTTAAGCTGTGGAAGCAAACCCTGCTTATTGTTGAAAAGCTGGGAAAGTATATTGAGGAAGAAGGAATTGAGCTGCTGTTCCTGATCAACGTTTGTTCCAACCCGGGTAATGTGGCTTTTGCGCTGGCCGCAGTATTATTGTCTGAATACCTTGAAATTCCGGTAATCAATAATAACCACGATTTCTACTGGGAGGGAGGAAAAGGTAAAATCGAAAGGGAAAAAGAGGGCATCAAACCCGGGCCGAGGGATTTTTTCTTCACCAATAATCATCTCGGTGAGGTATTTTCGATTCTGGAAGTTTTGTACCCCTGGCAATCCAGAAGCTGGATCCAGGTGAATATCAATCATTCACAATCCGAACACCTGATAAGGCTGAAGGGTCACAATCCGGCCAATGTAATGGAAATTGGCACTGCCGTTGACACCACACATTACACCAAAAACGATAAACGCAAAAACATAAATACCTTCCTTCAGCTTGGAAAGATCCTTTCCCGCTATCAAAGAAAGCTGGTTTCCTATTCTTTTGAGGATGTGCTGGAAAGAAAACTGGTGGGAAGGGAAGACCCAAGGCCGATTCTTATTGGTGCAAAAACCATGGCCGTTAACAGGTTCATTTCGGAGAACATCATCCTCCTGCAGCCTACCCGGATCATTTCAAGGAAAAGAATAGAAAGCTCTTTTAATCTGCTTCTTAAGATGTTTCAGGAGGAAGCGATGGTCCTTCGCTTCAAGAAAACTTCCCATTTGAAGATGACCCTGCTGATTACCGGGCCCGTTGCTGACGGCCACTATGGATATTTGCTAAAACTCATCGAAAAATTTGGCTCCCTGCTGAATGAAGCAGCCCCCGAACTGAAAGACCGAATTTATCTGGCTCTATTATTCGGCGAGCTGGACAAGGACAGATTCAAGGAGAAATTCACCCAAGCGGCAGGCATAGCGGAGTTATATAATATATCCTCGCTGGTTTTACTGCCAAGCAAAACCGAAGGAAGGGGTCTTCCCATTATTGAAGCTACTGCCTGCGGCACCCCCATATTTTGCAGGAGGTATGAACCCGAAAATGTGTATTCAGCAGTAATAGGAGAGCATCTCGATGAGAGAGATCGCCTGCAGGTTCTTGAATTTAAAGGAAAGAGCATTTCTGACGGCATGGTTAAACGCATCATCGACAGGGTGTTTTTCCCCCACCGCTATACCGACGAAGTTAAGCATAACCAAAGGGTTGTCAAAAAGCGCTATAGCCTGGATGCTCTCAATAATAACATCTATCAGATCATTGTCCGCATCCACAGTCAGCTTGGGGACCAGGAGCATATTTTCCGGATCATGAAAGAAAAGCTGGGCGATTACAAGGCTTTGATAAATAGCACAAATGAAGATTTAGAGAAGCTTCTGGATACCAGGAACAGGCAATACCTGGCTGGCTACTCCAAGCTGTCTTTTATGTTTATGCTCAAGTCGCTGATTGACCCCAGTTATTTTCGGGTGGAGCAGCAACGAATCCGGGGAATGGCCTTTCACTTTTCAAGCGCCATCATTAGCAACGATCCGGACTCGGGAGACCTTCCTGAAAGTACGTTGCTTCAGTTCTACAATGCAGTGGAAACCCTCTTTGAATACAGAGAAGGGGAAATACGTATTCAGCATGACCATTCCATGTCTTACCGGCACAGGAACTCTTACCGCTATCCTTACCAGGAGTTCACTTTTCAGGAGCTTACCGGATTGATTAATCTTCTGTATATAGGCATCGTACAACCCACCCCCCAGAACAAGGTCGACCTGAGCCCACAGTTTTTTACCGATTGGAACCTGGCTCTCCTGCAATTAACAGGCAGTCCTGTACTGGCCATCGATGACAGAAAGCGCCTGATTGAAAGACTCAGGAAAAACCAGCCCATCGCCTATTTTCCCGGAGCGTATATTATGTATGAACTGGAATTCTTTGCCCTGCAATCCATAAGGGCGAGAATGCGCCTTCCCCTGGAAGAGGTGATAAGCCGGGAGATGCTGGAAAACGAAGATGTTCAGGTTCAGCCAGTGTATATTTTTGCACAGGAAAAGAACCTGGGTAAACAGCTAAATAAGGACGAGATTACGGACTATATCCTGCATGGAGCCTCGGAAGAGCTGAAGCTCCTGTACGAGTTCAAGCTTTTACAAATAGTACGCACCAAACAGGTTTGCGTGGGCATACATTTTCCTCAGCTGGGCGAAGGAGCCTTGCGGGTATTAAGATCCATAAAGGAGCAAAACGGCTACATTCTAACCAACCGGAGCAATGCTTCTATGATGACCGACATTGTGGATATGGACCGTTTCCACATTGGTAAGGTGCCCAATGAATTTACTGCGCACTTTATGGGTATACCCGTGGACAGCGGATACATACAGTTTGTCCCGGCCGGAGTACGTGCCACCATAGCCTTCCCCAGCCCCATTCAAACAGCCAAAGATTTTGAAAGGGCTTTAAACAGCGAACTGTTTCGCCGCATGGTAAGGAAGCTGGGAGAGAAAGAGGTGTTTTCCGCCATCCGGACGGAGGCCTCACTGCGGGGAAGCCCCATAAGGCACACACTTTTAAAACTTGAAAATGGGGAAAGAAGCAGCAGGCCGCTTAAGCATGAATATATAAGCGGAGTTTACCAGGATGGAATGCCCTACCATGGAGTAATAGCAACGCTTGCTTATAAAAAGGAGGATTGGGATTTTGCGGCCGTAACAAGCCAGAAGGAAAGCCTTACGGTGCAGGGTTTTGTAAAGGAATTTGAAAGGCGCTCAGGGAAAAAAGCCCAAATTGCATGGAATGGGGGGTATATACTGAATCCCGAGCTGGT